>Ga0268264_10000042_pt1 | contig 372069 bp, 356 predicted proteins | sample KBSSwiS32_FD_190357 | JGI IMG/M metagenome (GOLD analysis project Ga0268264, IMG submission 190357) | Switchgrass rhizosphere microbial communities from Kellogg Biological Station, Michigan, USA - KBS Switchgrass S3-2 (SPAdes) (version 2) | ecosystem: Host-associated > Plants > Roots >...
TGAAATCACGACAAAAATCGCGACCCAAATACCTGCCAATGCGCCACGTCAAACGTCAGTTCGTCCCGGTTTTATTGGAGAAATGACACGTCCCAACACAAATTCCGGTGTTTCGCGACAGAAACTAACTAACGCGAGACCCGCGTCCAGCTCTCGCCGCCGCAGAGCACGCCGACGCAGCCTTCGACCCGCAGCGTATCGGGGCCGGCCACGGAGACGTGGCTCTCATAGCTCTTGCCATCGTCGGCATTGTAAATCTGTCCCGACCATTTGTTCGGCCCCGACGGATGCATCCCGGAAAACAGCGGAAGCCCGATCATCCGGCGTTTGGCGAGCGCCGGATTCGGATTCTTGTCATCGACTTCGGGCTTGCCGGTGGCGGCATTGATCGGATCCCTCAGCCAGACGATGACGCCGCAAATGCCGCCGCCGCATTTGCTGACGCGCACCCTGGCGTCGCCGGCCTGCGTCAGCCAAATCCCGATGGGCTCTTCCACCGTCTCCGACCTTGCCATCGGTGCGCCCAGGAGCGCGATCAGAACCACGAGCGCAGACCAGAACCTGAAAGCCATGAACCCACCGTGCAAAAAGGCAGGCCTGCATAGCAGCAAATAAAATTTATGCAACTTTTGGTTCAATGTTCCGGAGCGGATTTCCGGCTTCTTTTCCCCAGCGTGTGAGCAGGACGGCGCCGGCGGTTGCAAGCCCGAACACCGCCATGGCCGCGCCGACCAGCGCGAACAATGTCCAGGCCGGCGCGCCCGCCGACGACAGCCACCATCCTCCGATGGCGACCATCGCAAGCCTCGCACTCGACGCCAGCACCGGGCCGCCGACCTTGGCCGCGCCCTGCGACGAGAAATAGAGGCATACCCCCATTCCGAAAAACGCATAGGCCGGTCCGGCCCAGGCGAAATAGGAATGGGCGGCCGCGGTGACCGCAGGATCACTGGTGAACAGCGCCACCCATAGCGATGGCTTGATCGCGAGCGTCACGCCGATCACGCCAAGGGTGGCTCCGGCCGCGCCGCTGGCCATCCAGGCGATTCGCCGCGCGCGTTGCACCAGCCCCGCGCCGATCGCCATGCCGATCATCGGGATCGAGGCGATGCCAAACGCGAATGTGATCGGGATCAGCAGGAATTCCAGCCGCGAACCGATGCCATAGCCGGCCAGCGTCTCGGTGCCGAAGCCCGCCAGGATCCTGGTGAAGATCAGGATGGTGAGCACGGTCTGCAGCGGCGACAGGCAAGACACCGCGCCGACCTTGAGGATGTCGAGGAACATCGCGCGCTGGAAGCGGAAGGCGGAGAAATCCAGCGTCAGCCGGCTGCGGCCGCTGACCAGATACCAGGCGAGGAACAGCGTGGCGAGCGAGAACGCCGCGAGTTGTCCGGCCGCGACGCCGCGCATGCCGAATTGCGGCATGCCGGCGAGCCCGAGTCCGAAGGTGCCGCCGACAACGATTTGCACGAGGCCGGCCGCGATCAGGGTCAGCGAGGGCAGCCGCATGTCGCCGGTGCCGCGCAGGACGGAGGCGAAGGTGTTGACCAGCCAGATCGTGCTGGCCCCGGCAAACAGCACGTTCGAATAGGCACAGGCCTCGTCGAGCACGCGGCCACGGCCGCCGAGCAGGGCAAAGAACTGCCGTCCGAACATCAGCATGATGATGGTGAAGACCGCGCCGGCGCATAGACCGATGATGGCGGCATGCAACGCCAGCGTCGCGGCGCGGGTCTTGTCGCCGGCTCCGAGCGCGCGGCTGATCGCCGAGGAGACGCCGCCGCCCATGGCACCCGCCGACATCATCTGCGTCAGCATCGCAAAGGGAAACACCAGCGCGATCGCCGCCAGCGGCACGGTGCCGAGCCGGCCGATATAGGAGGTCTCGGCGACCGCGACCAACGTGCTGCCGACCATGGCCACTGCATTGGGCAAGGCGAGCATGAACAGGGTCGGCAGGATCGGTGAGGTCAGGAGGTCATTAACCGCGGGTTTGGCCGGGGCCGCGTCCAGCGGTGCGTCGATGGTCATGGGGTTACCGGGTTGAAATGCCAATTAGATGATGAGCAACATCTTATGACATCAGCCGCTCCCGCGCCAGCCGGTTCACGCAAGGGTTACCAGGGCAGGCCGCATAGGTCGATGGTACCCCGCAGTGGTGCCTGCCTGATCTTGAGGACATGGGGCGCGGTCACGGTGAAGGGGATGCGGCCCTGCTCGGGCTGTTCGGCGTAGATGTCGCCCTCGAACGGGCGCCAGCCGCGGCTCGCATAGAACGCCGCGTTATGCGGCTCGCAGAACAGCAGCGCGAAATCGATCGAGCCTTCGTCCGTCAACGTCCGGATCGCGGCGTCGAGCGCGATGCTGGCATAGCCGCGGCGCCTCTGATCGGCGCGGGTCGCGACCCCGCCGATGCCCCCGGCGCGCATGTTTCGTCCGTTCCACGTCACCTCGCGGCGGATGATCCCGACGTGGGACACCACGTCCCCGCTGTCGTCCTGGATCAGCACCCGCAGCTCCGGATGCGCGAATGTGATCGTCGCCCAGGGCAACGTTGCAAAGACATGCGGCGGGTAGACCGCCTTGAACAGCGGTTCCGCCATCGGCCAGGACGCGGACCCGTTGAGGACGTCGACCTCGATGCTCACGATGTTGCCTCCGTCGCTGGCTTTGTGATCGACATCACAGAATATCGCCCCGTGCTATGCTGTCATAGGGCCAAATGGTATGGTTGTCCTGACTGAGAGTTGGAGGCTTCGATGCGCCGGCTGACCACATTTTTCACCGTTATCATCGCAATCTGCTGCGCAAGCCAGTCCGCCCTGGCCGACAAGCGGGTCGCCTTCGTCGTCGGAAACTCCGACTACAAGAACGTCACGGTGCTTCCCAATCCGGTCAACGATGCGGCGGCCATCGCCCAGATGTTCAGGAAGGCGTCATTCGACGTCGTGGAATCCCGTCGCGACCTGACCAATTACGAGCTGCGGCGCGCGCTGCGCGACTTCACCGAGAAGGCACGCGATGCCGACGTCGCCGTGATCTATTATGCCGGGCACGGCATCGAGGTGGATGGAAACAATTACCTCATCCCGGTGGACGCCGCGCTCGAGCGCGACACCGACGCCTATGACGAGGCCATCGGGCTCGATCGGATCCTCCAGGCCATCGAGCCGGCCAAGCAGCTGCGCCTGGTCATTCTCGACGCCTGCCGTGACAATCCCTTCGCGAAGACGATGAAGCGCACGGTGGCGTCGCGTTCGCTGGGCCGGGGCCTCGCCCGGGTCGAACCCGCGGGGGCGAACACGCTGGTCGCATTCGCGGCAAAAGGCGGATCGACGGCGGCCGACGGCACCCGCCAGAACAGTCCCTTCACCGCGGCACTCGTGAAATATCTCCCTCAACCGGGTCTCGAACTCGGCAAGGCCTTCCGTCTCGTGCGCGATGACGTGATGAACGCCACCAGCAGCAAGCAGGAGCCGTTCGTCTATGGATCGCTCGGCGGCAACGACGTGGCGCTGGTGCCGGCTCCCGCGGCTGCGCCGCCTGTCGTCGGTGCAAATCCAGGTGCCGAAGTTCGCGCTGATTACGAGATGGCGGAACGGGTCGGAACCAAGGAAGCGTGGGATTTCTTCATCACCGCCCACCCCACCGGCTTCTACGCCGACCTCGCCCATGCGCAGCGCAACAAGCTGGCCGCAGAGGAAGCACGGGTTGCGGCGACCGAAACGGCACGCCAGGCCGCGCAAGACCGCGAGCGTCTGGCCGCACAGGGAGCCCGGGGGAGCGAACAGGCCACGGCGGACGCGCAGTCGAGAACCGCCGAAGAGGCAAGGCTCGCTGCGGAGAAGCAAAAGCAGATCGAAGAGGCGAAGGTCGCGGCTGCCGAGATCGCGAAGCGTCAGGGCGAAGCCAGGCTGGCATCAGCCGAACCGCCCGGGCCCACGGCCGACGCTTCCGATCCGGTCAAGACTCGCCATGCGGACGTGGCCTCGCTTGCGCCGTCCGACAGCAAGCCCGACCGACAAATACTGCCCGATCTGCTGCATCTGCTGCAATCCGAACTCAAGCGGGTCGGATGCAAGACCGGCGACGTCGAGGGCGAATGGAGCGCCGCGGCCCGCAAGGCACTCGCTTCGTTCAACGACAACGCCGGGACCAATTTCGACGTGAAGCTCGCGAGCATCGATGCGCTGGATGCGGTGCGCGCGAAACAGGGGCGGGTATGTCCGCTCGATTGCGGACGCGGCTATCGCGCCAGCGGCGACAAATGCGTCAAGATCGCCTGCGGCGATGGCTATGTGCTGGGGTCGAACGGCAGTTGCCAGAAGCGCGTCGCGCAAACGCGTCCCACGCAAACGCTTCCCGCGCAGACGCTTCCGGGGTTGCGGACCGAACGCCGAGGCGGGCGGATGTGTGTTGTCTACAACGGCACTCCGTTCTGCGAGTGACGGTGCAGCGCGCAACGCAGGCGCATGGTACTCGATAGGACGGCAGTCGGTGTGCGTGACTCGCGCCTCGAGCAACGGGCGACGCCCGGAAACGGGCGCGAGCAACGGGCCCGGCGGCCTGCGCCGGCACCGCACCGGATGACGATGCCGTCATAATCGCGCCACTCAAACAAATGAATGTAACCGCCCTCATCTCATTGCCCCTTTCCTGCGGGCTCGCGCCTTGAAACTCTCTTTTTCGAAAAACCTTTCTTGGCGTGATGCGCCGCGGTTGACCGTGGCATGCTCGCAGAACCCGCCTTGTTTCGCCAAATTGAAGTGTTTAACAGTGATGGAACCCTCTATAAGGGACTTCCGTTAAGTCACGTCTCCTCATCAGTGCGGACATCATGCCATGACCTTTACCCTTCCCCCCCTGCCTTACGCCTATGACGCCCTCGGGTCCCATATGTCGAAGGAAACCCTGGAATATCATCACGACAAGCATCACCAGGCCTATGTGACGAACGGCAATAACGCGATCAAGGGGACTGAATTCGAAGGCAAGTCCCTGGAAGAGATCGTCAAGGGCTCGTTCGGCAAGAACCCCGCCGTCTTCAACAATGCCGGCCAGCATTACAACCACATCCATTTCTGGAGCTGGATGAAGCCGAACGGCGGCGGCAGCAAGCTGCCCGGCCGGCTGGAAAAGAAGATCGACGAAGACCTCGGCGGCTTCGAGAAGTTCAAGACGGATTTCGCCGCCGCCGGCGTCGGTCAGTTCGGCTCCGGCTGGTGCTGGCTGCAGGTCAAGGGCGGCAAGCTCGAGATCTCCAAGACCCCCAACGGTGAAAACCCGCTGGTGCATGGCGCCAGCCCGATCCTCGGCTGCGACGTCTGGGAGCACTCCTACTACATCGACTATCGCAACCGTCGTCCCGACTATCTCAAGGCGTTCCTCGAACACCTCGTGAACTGGGACTATGTCGACGAGATGTACGGCAAGGTGGCCTGATCTTTCCATCGGCGGATCATTGGGGGCGGCAGCCATCGGTTGCCGCCCTTTCTTATTTGCCTGTTGGTTGGTCTGCCGGCGATCCTTGCGGGACTCGCGCGCATACGGCAAAACCATCGTGCCGGTGACAAGTCAGGACAGCAGGCGAGACACGAGCGATGAATTATCTCCTGGTCTTCATCGGCGGCGGCCTCGGAGCTACGCTGCGGCACGTGGTCAACGTGACATGCGCGAAATGTCTCGGCACCGCGTTTCCCTATGGGACCTTCATCATCAACATTTCCGGCTCGACCGTGATGGGCCTGATCGCCGCCTATCTTGCTTTGAAGGGCGCGGCATCGCAGCCCTGGCGCCTGTTCCTGATGACCGGGATACTGGGCGGCTACACCACCTTCTCGGCGTTCTCGCTCGACACCGCATTGCTCTATGAGCGCGGCGAGTGGGCGCTCGCGGCGGTCTACGTCGTGGGATCGGTGGGGCTGTCGATCGCCGGCCTGTTCGCAGGCCTCGCACTGGTGCGCTGGCTGAGCTGAACCGGAACGTCGCATTCTCGCATGGGGCTCCCGAGGGCATGCATGGGTCGGAGCGTGGTTCTGTTTGCGTCGCATCGGCGCCGCGACTAAGCAGGGCTGTGCCATCCCGCGCCCCGTTCAAGTGCCTTTGCGAGTGCCTTGTCAGACCTGCCCCTGAAAGATCCGTTGCCCGCCGACACTGTCGCTGCCGGCGAGCCGCGCCCGGCAAAGGTGCGCACTCCGATCGGCTGGTCGACCATGATGCTGGCGGCGCTGGTTGCGGTCTCCGCCGTGCTGGTCTACCGGCGCGACGGCGTCAACGGCCTGACCGAAATCCTCTCCCATGATATGTCGCTGTTCGGCGGCATCCTGCCGCGCGTGCTGGCGGGGTGCCTGCTCGGCGCGTTCATCGCGGCAATCCTGCCGCACGACAAGGTGTCGAAATCGCTCGGGCCGGACTCCGGCCTGAAGGGCCTTCTGATCGGCACCGCCTTCGGCGCGATCCTGCCGGGCGGGCCGTTCACCGCCTATCCGGTGGCGAGCGCGCTACTCGCGGTCGGCGCCGATTTCGGCGCCACCATTGCCATGGTCGTGAGCTGGACCTTGATCGGCTATGGCCGCGCGGTGGCTTGGGAATTGCCGATCCTGGGCACTGATTTCACGCTGTGGCGGATCGTGATCTCGCTGCCGCTGCCGCTGATCGCCGGCGCCTTCGGACGCTTCGTCTATGCTCGCCTGCATCGGGGCCCGGCGACATGAACGCCGCATTCCTGATCGACGCCATTCTCTGGGGTTCGGTGGCCGTCCTTGGCTGGATCGCCTGGCAGCGTGGCCGTCCGGCGCTCGTCGCATCGGTCCGCGAAGGCAGTATGGATTTCATCCACATCGTGCCGCGCATCGCGCTCGGTGTGATCGGGTCGGGCTATATCGCCGCGATCATTCCTGCCGAATTCATCATCGGCGCGCTGGGGCCGTCCAGCGGCTGGCTGGGCGTCGCCACCGCCGTCGTCGCCGGCGCGGCGACCCCGGGCGGGCCGGTGATCGGCTTTTCCATTGGCGCCGTGGCGCTGAAAGCCGGCGGCGGCAGCCCTCAGGTGCTCGCCTATGTGGTGGCCTGGGCGCTGTTTGCGTTCCAGCGGCTGGTGCTGTGGGAGATCCCGTTCATGCCGGCGAAATTCGTCTGGTTTCGCGCCGCGGTGTCGCTGCCCTTGCCCTTCATCGCCGCGGCCATCGCCATGGCGGTGGGCAAGCCGTAGGGGACCGCGGCGCCAAACCCGAGCCATCAGGCTTCCGAAAGGGCGCTGGAGGCCCTATGTTCGGGCTATGACCCGATTGCTTGAGCAGGCCGTTGCGGCCGTCCGTGTTCTTCCCGACGATGTGCAGGATGATCTGGCGCGCATGCTGCTGCAGTTTGCGGGCGTGGACCAGCCGCCTTACGAAGTCACGCCCGAAGAAGCTGCCGACATCGACGCCTCGACGGCTGAAGCCGAGCGCGGCGAGTTTGCGTCGGACGACGAAGTCCGCGCCATGTGGGCAAAGCATGGCCTGTGAAAGTCCGCTACACCCGCCGTGCCCTCCGGCAAATGTCAGACATTCTTGACTATGTTCAAGCCCACTCGCCGCAAGCTGCGGAGAACGTCAAGAAGCGGCTGATGGCCGCCATCGACCTTCTGGCCGATTATCCCGAAAGCGGGCGCGCCACGAACAGGAGCGACCTCCGTCGAATCCTGGTGAACCCATTTCCCTATGTCATCTTCTACCGGACGGATGCGACTGGGATCGTCATTCACGGTGTCCGCCACGCCGCTCGTCGCCCCCTTTGAAGCTGTCGCGGCTTCGGCTGGTAGACAGCTGTAATGTTATAATATAACATTTTCGGATGGTTCCATCCGACGCTCATCCCCACCCCCATTCCCACGCTCATTCGCATGTCCACGGGCATAGCCACGGCCCGGCCTCGCCGCATCCGCCGCAGCCTGCGCCGTGGTCGATCCTGCGCATGCCGGTGGTGGCCCGGCTCGGCGCCGCCGGCGCGGTCAGCGCGGTACTCTGGGCCATCGTCTGGGTCGCGATGAGGTGAGCATGTCCGCACAGGTGCAGTTCAGGGATGTCACGCTCGGCTATGACCGTCATCCGGCGGTGCATCACCTGACCGGCGAGGTCGCCGCCGGTGCGCTGCTCGCGGTGATCGGGCCGAACGGCGCCGGCAAATCGACCCTGTTTCGCGGGTTGGTCGGCATTCTCAAGCCACTTGCCGGCTCGATCCTGACCGGAGCGGTCGGTATCAGGGACATCGCCTATCTGCCGCAGAGCGCCGACATCGACCGCAGCTTTCCGATTTCGGTGTTCGACTTCGTCAGTACGGGGTTGTGGCGCGCCACCGGTGTATTCGGCGGCATCGGCCGTGCGGAACGCGGCAAGCTTGCACGGGCGCTCGCCGCGGTCGGTCTCACCGGCTTTGAAAATCGCGGCATCGGCACGCTGTCCGGCGGGCAGATGCAGCGCCTGCTGTTCGCGCGCGTGCTGCTGCAGGATGCGCGGCTGATTGTGCTGGATGAGCCCTTCAACGCCATCGACGCCAAGACCTCGGCGGACCTGATGGCGGTGGTCGAACACTGGCACGCGGAGGGGCGAACGGTGGTCGCGGCGCTGCATGACATGGATCTGGTGCGCGCGCATTTCCCGGACACTCTGCTGCTGGCGCGCGAGCCGGTGGCCTGGGGCGCGACGGCCGAAGTCCTGACCCCGGATAATCTCGTCGCCGCGCGGCGGATGTGCGAGGCTTTTGATGAGCGCGCGGCGGCCTGCCACGTCGATCCGGTCGCGTCGAAGGCGGCGTGACACCCATGATTCATGACGCGCTGATCGCGCCCTTCACCGACTTCGCCTTCATGCGGCGCGCGCTCGCCGCCGTGATTGCGCTGTCGCTGGGCGGCGCGCCGATCGGGGTGTTCCTGATGCTGCGGCGGATGAGCCTGGTCGGGGATGCGATGGCGCACGCCATCCTGCCCGGAGCCGCGATCGGCTTCCTCCTGTCCGGGCTCAATCTGTTCGCGATGACGACCGGCGGCCTGATCGCGGGCTTCGCGGTGGCGCTGCTCGCAGGCCTGGTCTCCCGCAGCACCGGCGTCAAGGAAGACGCTTCGCTGGCGACCTTCTATCTGGCCTCGCTCGCGCTCGGCGTCACCATCGTCTCGATCAAGGGCACCAATGTCGACCTGTTGCACGTGCTGTTCGGCAATATCCTGGCGATGGACGACCCGACCTTGCTGCTGGTCGCCATCAACGCCACCATCACGCTGCTGGTGCTGGCGCTGATCTATCGCCCGCTGGTGATCGAGAGCGTCGATCCCTTGTTCCTGCGCACGGTGAGCCGGGCCGGGGGAATGGCGCATCTGGTGTTCCTGGCGCTGATCGTGGTCAATCTCGTCTCGGGCTTCCAGGCGCTCGGCACGCTGCTCGCGGTGGGATTGATGATCCTCCCGGCTGGTATCGCGCGGTTCTGGTCGCGCGACATCACGCCGATGATCTGCATCGCGGTGGTGAGTGCCATCGTCTCGGGTTATGTCGGGCTGGTGCTGTCGTTCCAGACCCGCATTCCCACAGGCCCCGCGATCATCCTGGTGGCGGCGGCGCTCTATGCGGCCTCTGTGCTGTTCGGCAGCGTCGGCGGCATGGTTCGCCAGCTATTCCCCGCCCCCCATCTCGAAGCCTGAGGCGACGACAATGCGGCTACGGCTTTGGCTCGGTCTGGCGCTCGCGATGCTGGCATCCCCGCTGCAGGCGGCGGACCGCCTCAACGTGGTCGCGAGCTTTTCGATCCTCGGCGATTTGGTGCGCAATATCGGCGGCGAGCGCGTCGACCTGACCATCCTGGTCGGGCCGGGCAGCGATGTCCATGTCTATGCGCCGACGCCGTCGGATGCGAAAACCGTCGCGGCCGCGCAACTCCTGATCGTCAACGGTCTCGGTCTGGAGGGTTGGCTGCCGCGGCTGGTGCAATCCTCGGGCAGCAATGCGCCGATCGTCACGGCGACCAAGGGTGTCGCCGCGCTCAAATCCGGCTTCGATGCCGACCCGCACGCCTGGCAGTCGGTGGCCAATGCCAAAATCTATGTGGCGAACATCCGCGACGCCCTTGCCGACGCCGATCCTGCGGGCGCGGATGTTTTCCGCGACCGTGCGGCGCGCTATCTGGCTGAACTTGATGCGCTCGACCGCGAGGTGCGGGAGGCAATCGACAAAATTCCGGCCGCGCGGCGCAAGGTGATCTCGACCCACGACGCCTTCGGTTATTTCGCCGCCGCCTACGGCATCGCCTTCATCGCGCCCCTCGGGGTCTCGACCGAGAGCGAGCCGAGCGCGCGGGACATCGCCCGCATCATCGGCCAGGTGAGGACGGCGAAGATTCCGGCCGTCTTCCTGGAGAACAACAGCGACGACCGGCTGGTCGGCCGGATCGCCGCCGAGACCGGCGCGCGGATCGGCGGCACGCTGGTCTCCGACAGCCTGACCGGCGACAAGGGCGACGCCCCGACCTACGTTGCGATGGTCAGGCACAACGTCAAGGCGCTGACCAGCGCGCTGGAGCGCTGAGATCAATCGTCCTGCGGCAGGTCGCGCGCCAGCGCGGCAAGCCATTCGCGGACGGCGCGCTCGGTGGCGGGCTTGAGCTTGGTCTGCACCAGCGCCTCGATCCGATCCGCCCGGACCTTACATTTCTCCGCGAGGCGCCTGCCGTCCGGCGTGATCACCAGACGCAGGATCCGGCCATTGCTGTCGTCCGGCCGCTTCACGACCATGCCGCGGCGCTCGAGATTGCCGATGATGACATTGACGGTCTGGGGCGTCTGCAGCGTCAGGCGCGCGAGCTCCGCGTTGGAGAGTTCGCCGTAGGCCATGAGCATGGTGAGCGCGGAGAACTGCGGCGGCGTCACCGCGAGGTCCGCGAGTTCTCTTTCCATCGACAGCCGAACGGCGGCGCTGGCCTGCCGCAGCAGATAGGTCAGATAGCCGTCGCTGCCACGTTTGGCCTCGCCGGGAGCGGGCAGGCGCGGGGTGATTGTCAAGGCCTTGCTCCTTATCAGAGCTCTGATAATAATATCAGTGCTCTGATATGATGCTAATCCGCGATGCCCGTCGTCGCAAGCAGGAGACATGCCATGAACCAAGGGGATACCGACCTGATCATTCGCCATCTGACGGCGGAGAACGCCCATGATCTCGACGGCACGCTCGCCACGCTTCACCCGGACTGCGTGTTCGAGGACCATGCCACCGGCCAGGTCTGGCGCGGGCACGAGGGGGCGTCGGCGCATTACCGGCAATGGTGGCAGGCCTTCGACGTGAAGGTGGTGCGTGGAGCGTCACAATCGGCCTACTGGGCCTCCGCGGACACCTATGTGGCGCAGGCCACCTGGGAGGGCCGCCATATCGGCGATTTCCTCGGAATTGCGCCCACCAACGCGTCGTTCCGGCAGCGTTTCGTGGTGTTCGTCAGCATGAAGGACGGCCTGATGGCGGGTGAAAAATTCTATTACGATCTGGCCTCGCTGGTGGCGCAGCTTGGACACGATTGCCTGCCACAGGTCAAATCGCTGCCGTTTCGTGAGCCCTGACGCCGGATTCGGCTCCCGGCCGACATGGATGACGGAAACCCGGTCCATCCCCCTTACATCGGCATCACTTCTCACAATATAAGGGCGTTGACCCGTGCAACTGGACCGACGGGGCAGGGCTCGCCCTGTCGCCGTCGCGCGCCGGCAAAGACCGTTTTCCGGAGAGAGTATGTCTGAAACGACGTCCCACAAGATTCCCGTGACCGTGCTGACCGGCTATCTCGGTGCCGGCAAGACCACGCTTTTGAACCGCATCCTGTCGGAAAACCACGGCAAGAAATACGCCGTCATCGTCAATGAATTCGGCGAGATCGGCATCGACAACGACCTGATCATCGGGGCCGACGAAGAAGTGTTCGAGATGAACAATGGCTGCGTCTGCTGCACCGTGCGCGGCGACCTCGTGCGCATCCTCGACGGCCTGATGAAGCGCAAGGGCAAGTTCGACGCCATCATCGTCGAGACCACGGGGCTGGCCGATCCGGCGCCGGTGGCGCAGACCTTCTTCGTCGACGAGGACGTGCAGAAGAACGCGCGGCTCGACGCTGTCGTGACGGTGGCCGACGCGAAATGGCTGAGCGATCGCCTCAAGGATGCCCCCGAGGCCAAGAACCAGATCGCGTTTGCCGACGTCATCGTGCTCAACAAGACCGATCTCGTCTCCAAGGCTGAACTCAACGAAGTCGAGGCGCGGATTCGCGCCATCAATCCCTATGCCAGGCTGCATCGCACCGAGCGCTGCCAGGTGGCGTTGGCGGACGTGCTCGATCGCGGCGCCTTCGATCTCGACCGCATCCTCGACATCGAGCCGGATTTTCTCGAGGTCGGCGACGCGCACGACCATGACCACCATCATCACGGTCATGACCACCATCACGGCCATGGTCTGAAGCACTATCACGACGAGGACATGCAATCGCTGTCGCTGCGCACCGACAAGCCGCTCGATCCCAACCGGTTCATGCCCTGGCTGCAGAACCTCGTCGCCAGCGAAGGCCAGAAGATCCTGCGCTCGAAAGGCATTCTCGCCTTCCATGACGATGACGACCGCTACGTGTTCCAGGGCGTGCATATGATGCTGGAGGGCGACCACCAGCGGAAGTGGAAGGACGACGAGCCCAGGGAAAGCCGCCTCGTCTTCATCGGCCGTGAATTGCCCGAACAGGCCATTCGCGAGGGCTTTGCGGGCTGCATCGTGACGTGATGGCAGAGTTCAAGCCTGAGTCCGGCTCCACCGTGTCCGTGACCGACCGCGTGCGCCCGCTCGCGCTAGGCCAGCCCGTCACATCGGTTCATTTTCTCGGCGACCGCGCGGCATTTGTCGGCGCCGAGGAAAGCGTCGCGTTCGCGGACAAGCAGGGCGCGATCACGAAGGTCGCCGTTCATGGAGGCGGCATCCTCTGCGCCGCGTCCGAGGGCAAGCGCATCGTGATGGGGGGCGATGACGGCAAGCTGGTCGCGCTCGACGACAAGGGCGAGGTGACGCTGCTCGCCACCGATCCGAAGCGGCGCTGGATCGACAATGTCGCTGTTCATCCCGACGGCGCGGTGGCCTGGTCGGCCGGCAAGACTGCCTATGTCCGCGGCGTCAAGGGCGAGGAGAGATCGCTCGACGCGTCATCGACCGTCGGCGGCCTTGCGTTTGCGCCGAAGGGGCTGCGGCTCGCGGTGGCGCATTACAATGGCGTGACCCTGTGGTTTCCCAACATGGCGGCGAAGCCTGAATCCCTCGAATGGGCGGGCTCGCATCTCGCCGTCACCTTCAGCCCCGACAACAGGTTCGTGGTCACCGCCATGCACGAGCCGTCGATGCACGGCTGGCGGCTGGCGGACAATCGGCACATGCGGATGTCGGGCTATCCCGGGCGTGTCCGGTCGATGTCGTGGAGCGCCGGTGGCAAGTTTCTCGCGACCTCCGGCGCCGACCAGGTGATCATGTGGCCGTTCGCGAGCAAGGATGGCCCGATGGGCAAGGAGCCGGCGATGCTGGCGCCGATGCCGGTCCGCGCCACCGCCGTCGCCTGCCATCCCGCGCAGGACATCGTGGTGGCGGGGTATGCCGACGGCACCATCCTGATGGTGCGGATGAGCGACGGTGCCGAGATCCTGGTGCGGCGGAATGTAGGGGTCCCGGTGGTGGGCCTGGCCTGGAATCCGAAGGGCACGCATCTCGCATTTGCCGCCGAGGACGGCGACGCAGGGTTGCTGGAACTCTAAAGACTGCTCCCGGGAACATTGTGCAGGGTGATCCGTTGATTGCTACGGATGAGCCTGTGGTGAAACAGATGTTGCCCGACAAGGACCATGTCTTGCGGAAGGAATTGCTGGTCGCGGCCACGCTCGTTGGAATGGGGCTGGTGATCTCCGCGATCTCGTTCACGGAGCTCCGGGCCCAGCGTCCACAGTTGGCGCAGGCGACGCAGTCGCAGCAGTCGCAGCCCACGCCGCCGGCGGAGTCGAAGCCCGGCGGCACGCGGCCGACCACGCCGGCCCCCGAACCGGCCCGCCCCGATCCGCAGGCCGAGCAGGCTGGCGCCAAGGCCGCTCTGCCGCCCGCACCGGCCGAAAAGGTCGCTCCGCCGATCAAGGACAAATAGCGCGTCGCATTCACGCTGCGCGATCTCCCCGCGATATCGTCGGCGCGGCCCATCGCAGGCGTCATGCAACTCGATTGCATGAGCCGCGCACCCGCCGCCGCGCGGGTTTTGGCCCTCGACATCTGTCACCGGTTACCTCCCCGACTTGATCGCAATCAACCACGATCGCGGTAGAATCATGCAGAAGGGCATCTGATTCGCGCGCAGCTGCGCGCACGGATGATGCCGGGGGTTGGGGAAGCCGCATGGGAGCGCCTGCGATCAGGCCGACGGGGCGGGAGAGTCCGTTCGGCGAGGAAGAACTCATCGTCAGCAAGACCGACCTGAAGGGGCGCATCACCTATGCCAACGATGTCTTTCTGCGCGTCGCCAAATATTCGATCCAGGATCTGATCGGTGCGCCGCACAGCCTGATCCGGCATCCGGACATGCCGCGCTGTGTCTTCAAGCTGTTGTGGGACACCATCGAGGCGAAGCAGGAGATCTTCGCCTATGTCCTCAACTTGGCGCGTGACGGCGACCATTATTGGGTGTTCGCGCATGTGACTCCCACATTCGACGCGAACAATAACATCGTCGGTTATCATTCCAACCGGCGGAAGCCGGATCCCGGCCAGGTTGCCAAGGTCAAGCCGCTGTACGGCGCGTTGCTCGCCGAAGAGAAGCGTTCCCAAAATCGCAAGGACGGCATGCTGCGCGGCTATGACATGCTGGTCGCGACACTCAAGGATGCGAGGTTGGAATACGATGAGTTTGTCTTCTCTCTCTAGGGCGGTGCTGGCGATTGCGGTCGCGATCGGCTGCATCGCTGCCGCCGGCCTGACGCGCATGCTGGGCGGAACGAGCGTCGAGCCCTGGGCAACGGTCATCGAATGGCTGACCGCGGGGGCAGCGCTCGGGTTTGCCGCCTGGTCCTTGCGACGGCTCGCGATCAATCTCGACGCGGCCGCGTCGGTCTGCGCGCGGGCGGCGCACGGCGATCTCGAAGCCCGCACGCCCGGCCTCCGCGATGGCGGCAGCCTCGGCCAGCTGCAGAAGTCGGTGAACGACATGCTCGATATCGTCGACGCCTATGTCCGCGAATCGGCCGCGGCGATGGAGCATGTCAGTCGCGGCAAGCGCTTCCGCAAGGTTCTGGTCAGGGGCCTGCCGAAATCGTTCCGTGCCGGCGCGACCGTGATCAACGCCGGCATCGACGCCATGGACCGCGATGTCCGCAATCTCGCCGGCGTCGCCCAGGGCTTCGGCGCCAGCATGGACCTGGTTGCAAGAAAGCTCGACGTCGCAGCGTCCGAGCTCGAGTCCGACGCCGGATCGATGGCGGCCGCCGCGGAGGAGGCCAGCCGTCAGTCGTCGGCCGTCGCGGCCGCATCGCGGCAGGCGTCGGTCAATGTGCAGACGGTCGCCAGCGCCGCTGGTCAGCTCACGGCATCGATTGCCGAAATCAGCCGGCAGGTCGCGCGCTCGACGACCGGCACCACCCGGGCCGTGAGTGACGCGGAGCGGGCCAACGCCCAGATCAGGAGTCTCGCCGAGGCCGCGCAGCGCATCGGCGACGTGGTCAATCTGATCAACGAGATTGCCGGACAGACCGACCTCCTCGCTCTCAATGCGACGATCGAGGCCGCGCGCGCCGGCGAAGCAGGCAAGGGCTTTGCCGTGGTGGCGTCGGAGGTGAAGGCCCTGTCCAGCCAGACCTCGAAGGCCACCGAGGAGATCCGGGCCAAGATCGGCGAGATCCAGGCCGCCACGGCCCATTCGGTCGAGGCGATGCAGACCGTCGGCCGAACCATCGGCGAAATCAGCGAGGTGTCCACCGCCATCGCATCGGCGGTCGAGCAGCAGGGCGCCGCCACGCGCGAAATCGCCCGCAACGTGCAGGACGCATCATCCGGAACCGGCGAGGTCTCCGCCAATGTCGGTGGCATCAGTCAGGCGGCGGCGGACACCGGCCTGATCGCCGCGCGCGTCAGCGGCGCATCGCACCGGATCATCGACGAGGTGCACAGATTGCGTGCCGAGGTCGAGAAATTTCTCGGCAGCATGAAGGCGGCGTGATCCCCGGCGGCCAAATCAGACTTCGTCGGCCGATCCCCGCCACGAGGCCGACGTGACGGCATCGTGACAACTCGCTGCGATGTGATCCCTCCTGCCGTTTTTACAGCCTCGCTTGTTCCGCGCGGCTGCCGCATAATCCTCGCACGCTCGTGCGGATGACAGACGAGGATGATGATGAAGATCGAGGACGTCAGGCGAACTGCTTATTCGATGCCGCTGACCAGCCCGGCGTTTCCGCCGGGGCCCTACCGGTTCTTCAATCGCGAATATTTCATCATCACCTATCGGACCGACCCGGAGGCGCTGGCCGCCGTGGTGCCGGAGCCGCTGGAGATCACAGATTCGGTGGTCAAATACGAATTCATCCGCATGCCCGACTCGACCGGCTTCGGCGATTACACCGAAACCGGGCAGGTGATTCCGGTGCGCTTCAATGGCGAGGCCGGCGCCTACACCCATGCGATGTATCTCGACGACGAGGGGCCGATCGCCGGCGGCCGGGAGCTATGGGGTTTTCCGAAAAAACTCGCGAAGCCCAAGATCGAAGTCGAGAGCGACGTGTTGGTGGGAACCCTGCACTACGGCTCGGTGCTCTGCGTCTCCGCCACCATGGGCTACAAGCACCGCCCCTGCGATCACGACGCCGTGCTGGCAAGCCTGCAGGCGCCGAACTTCATTCTGAAGATCATTCCCCATGTCGACGGCTCCCTTCGCATCTGTGAGCTGGTGCGCTTTCATCTCGAGGACATCACCCTGAAGGAGGCCTGGACCGGCCCCGCGGCGCTCGGCCTGTTTCCGCACGCGCTGGCGGACGTGGCGAAACTGCCGGTGCGCGAGGTGATCTCGGCGCTGCATTTCAAGGCGGACCTGACCCTGGGGTTGGGGACGGTGGCGTTCGATTATCAGGCGAAATAGCAATCGTCGTTCCGGGGCGTCGCGCCTCGATGAATCCGGAATCTCGACCTTGTCTTGCCGTGTCGACCGACAGCGGCGCGCCTTGTCGGAGACTGCTGCACGCTCGCGATGGAAATTTCGAATGGGTCCGAGGAAACAGCTCGTCGCGTCCGCGTTGATCTTGGATGGTCTGGGACACATCTTCGTGCAGCAACGAACCCTGACGCGGAGACTGTTTCCAGGATGCTGGGACCTGGTAGGCGGACACGTCGAAGACAATGAGGACGTGATTTCGGCGTTGCAGCGCGAAATTCGCGAGGAGACGGGCTGGACCCTCAGAACCATTCGTCATGAGATCAGCATCAAGGCCTGGAGCGACGGGCCGAACGCCTACGAGGAACGACAGTTCATCGTCGACGTCGATGGCGATCTTCGGAAACCGGTCCTGGAAGCGGAAAAGGTCTCGGGCTGGATGTGGGTTGATCGTTCGAACGTCGAGAGGCTGAAGGACAACCGCCAGCCGGGGGAACAGTTGATTTACGACTCGGTTCTCGAAGCGTTGGGAATCGTCAGTGTTGAGTGACCAATTCGTGACCACCCACCTGCTGTCGTCGTCCGCGAAAGCGGACGATCCAGTACGCCGCGGCGGTCGTGACGAGCGGAGAAGCCGCGGCGTACTGGATCACCCGCTTTCGCGGGTGATGACAGTTGGATGTTGGGAAGCGGCGAGCGCTGATCGCGCGCATCTCGCGACAACTCCGTCGCCTCACCGCACCAGGACATTCCTGAACTGCCAGGGATCTGAGGTGTCGATGTCTTCGGGGAACAGCCCGGGCCGGTCGGCGAGCGGCGTCCAGTCGGTGTAGAAGCCTTTCACGGGCCCCAGATAAGGCATCTGGATTTCCAGGCAGCGGCGGAAGTCCATTTCGTCGGCCTCGACGATCCCGGCTTCGGGATTCTCCAGCGCCCACACCATGCCGGCGAGCACGGCTGAGGACACCTGCAGGCCGGTGGCGTTCTGGTACGGCGCGATCGCCCTCGTCTCCTCGATCGAGAGCTGCGAGCCGTACCAATAGGCGTTCTTGGCGTGGCCGTAGACCAACACGCCGAGTTCGTCGATGCCGTCGACGATCTCGTTCTCGTCCAGGATGTGCCATTTTGGCTGCATCTTGCCGGTGGCGCCGAAGATCTCGTGCAGCGACAGCACGGCGTCGTTGGCGGGGTGATAGGCGTAGTGGCAGGTCGGGCGGTACACCACCTTGCTGCCGTCGCGCACGGTGAAATAGTCTGATATCGAAATCGATTCGTTGTGGGTGACGAGGAAGCCGTATTGCGCGCCCGGCGTCGGGCACCACGAGCGCACCCGCGTGTTGGCGCCGGGCTGCAGCAGATAGATCGCAGCCCCACAGCCCTCGGTATGGGGGCGGCCATTGTCCGGCATCCAGGTCTCATGGGTGCCCCAGCCGAGTTCGGCCGGCTGCATGCCCTCGGAGACGAAACCTTCCACCGACCAGGTGTTGACGAACACGTCCATCGGCTTCGGCTTCTTCGAACGCTGGGTATCGCGTTCGGCGATATGAATGCCCTTGACGCCGAGCTTGTGCGCGAGCTGGCCCCAGCCTTCGCGGCTCTTCGGCTCGTTGATCTCGGTGTTGGTGTCGCGGGCGATGTCGAGCAGCGCCTGCTTGACGAACCACGACACCATGCCGGGGTTGGCGCCGCAGGTCGACACCGCGGTGGTGCCGCCCGGATTTTTGCGTTTGGCGGCAAGAAGCGTCTCGCGCAGCGCGTAGTTGGAGCGCTTCTCCGGGCCGATATTCTTGTCGAAATAGAAGCCGAGCCACGGCTCCACCACGGTGTCGATATAGAGCGCGCCGATCTCCCGGCACATCGTCATGATGTCGACCGAGCAGGTGTCCACCGACAGGTTGACGCAAAAGCCCTGGCCGCCGCCTTCGGTCAAGAGCGGCACCAGCACCTCGCGAAAATTGTCGCGGGTGATGCCCTGCTTGATGAAGCGCACGCCGTGCTGCCTGGCGAGGTCGCCGTCCTCATGCGGATCGATGATGACGAAGCGCTGCTTGTCATAGTCGAAATGGCGTTCGATCAGGGGCAGGGTGCCCTTGCCGATCGAGCCGAAGCCGATCATGACGATGGGGCCGGAAATTTTGGCGTGGATCTGCGCAGGCGGGGTCATGATGTCTCCAGAAACAGGCTTGAAGCGTTTATCGATCAGGCGGCGCGGCGCTTGGCGGTGACTTCGATCTCGACCTTCATCTCGGGCTTCGCGAGCGCTGAGACGACGAGCATGGTCGCCGCGGGCCTGATGTCGCCGAGGATCTCGCCGCACACCGCGAAGTGGGCGTCGGCGTCCCTGATGTCGGTGAGATAGTAGGTCGCGCGGACGATATCCGTCATCGCGAAGCCGCCCTCCTGCAGGGCTGCCGCGATGGTCTTGAAGCAGTTGCGTGACTGGCTCGTGACATCATCGGGCATGATCATGGTGCTGTAGTCATAGCCGGTGGTGCCGGCCACGAAGGCGAAATCGCCGTCGATCACGGCGCGGCTATAGCCGACGGTCTTCTCGAGCGGCGAGCCGGTGGAAATGAGACGGCGGGACATTCGAAACCTCGATTCTCAAGGGGGCTGCGGGCAGGGCTCCGGCAGATCCCAGTTGGATTGTCGGGCTCTCGCTATATCAGAGCGAGCGCCGTGTCACGTCGTGGGCTCGGAAGCCTGCGGAGCTCCAGCGGCGGACCAGGAGGTCCCGGACGATCATGAGCGCGAGCATGATCAGCACAATGGTCGGGATGATGCTGCGGGCACGCCGGTCCGCAGGCCGCGGCGCCGCCGGCCGGGTTGCCCGACGCATGACGGCTGTTCAGGCGGCTTGCGGCACGGCGCGCATTGCCCTTCGGGAACCGGTTGCCGCATTGTTGAGCAGCGGCCGGCCCGTCGGCACGATCATACCCCAGGCACCGTCGAGCGCGCCGTCGCGCAGCTCGACGGCGAGCAGCCGGTCGCGTTCGAACGGGCCGGGCAGCGCGAGTTCGCCGGTCTTTTGCCGCGAGAAACCGAAGCGGGCGTAATAGGGCGCGTCGCCGAGCAGGATCACCGCGCCGTGGCCGCGGGCTTTTGCCAAATCGAGCGCGCGGCTCACCAGCGCCCCGCCGATGCCGTGGTCGCGGAAGGCGGGATCGACCGCGAGCGGACCGAGCACCAGCGCCGGGATGCCCCCGGCGCTGACGTGCCACAACCGCAGCGTCCCCACCAACGCCCCGCCGCGCACGGCCGACAGCGTGAGGCCCTCGGCGGGCGCGCGGTCGTCGCGCAGACGCTGGCAGGTGCGCATATGGCGGCCCTCGCCAAAGCAGGCGTCCAGCAGCGCGTCGCGCGCGGCGACGTCGGAGACGCGCTCATCGCGGATCGCGAACAGAGCGGTGTCCGAGGTGGGGTCGATGGTGATTGTCCGCACAGCAGTCATGGCACGTCAGTCCCGGCTTGCCGCGGGCAGCCGCCCGCGCAAAGCGTGATTGAAAAATCCGATATGATGGGAGGGGAGCCGGCAGGCCGGCTCCCGATGGTTCACGCCGAAGTCGCGGCTCAGATCAGATGTGGTAGGTCTTCAGCGGCGGGATGCCGTTGAAGGCCACCGACGAGTAGGTCGAGGTATAGGCCCCGGTGCCTTCGATCAGCACCTTGTCGCCGATCTCGAGCGTCACCGGGAGCGGATACGGCATCTTCTCGTACATCACGTCGGCGGAATCGCAGGTGGGACCTGCGAGCACGCACGGCGTCATCTCGGCCCCGTCGTGCCGGGTGCGGATGGCGTAGCGGATCGACTCGTCCATGGTCTCGGCGAGACCGCCGAACTTGCCGATGTCCAGATACACCCAGCGCACCTCGTCCTCGTCGCTCTTCCTGGAGATCAGGACGACTTCGGACTCGATCATGCCGGCATTGCCGACCATGCCGCGTCCCGGCTCGATGATGGTTTCCGGGATCTGGTTGCCGAAATGCTTGCGCAGCGCGCGGAAGATCGACCGGCCGTACTGCACGACCGGAGGAACGTCCTTGAGGTACCTGGTCGGGAATCCGCCACCCATGTTGACCATGGTCAGGCTGATTCCGCGCTCCGCGCAGTCGCGGAACACCGTCGAGGCCATCGCCAGCGCACGATCCCACGCCTTCACCTTGCGCTGCTGCGAGCCGACATGGAACGAGATGCCGCACGGCTCCAGCCCGAGACGCTTGGCGAGGTCGAGCACGTCGACCGCCATTTCCGGGTCGCAGCCGAACTTGCGCGACAGCGGCCACTCGGCGCCGGCGCAGTCATAGAGGATGCGGCAGAACACCTTCGCGCCGGGGGCGGCGCGGGCGATCTTCTCGACCTCGGCGGCGCAATCGACCGCGAACAGGCGAATGCCGAGCGCGAAGGCGCGCGCGATGTCACGCTCCTTCTTGATCGTATTGCCATAGGAGATGCGGTCGGGCGTCGCACCGGCAGCCAGCGCCATCTCGATCTCCGCAACGGTTGCGGTGTCGAAGCAGGAGCCCATCGAGGCGAGCAGCGACAGCACCTCCGGCGCGGGATTGGCCTTCACCGCATAGAACACGCGGCTGTCCGGCAGCGCCTTCGCGAAGGTCTGGTAGTTGTCGCGCACGATTTCGAGGTCGACCACCAGGCAAGGCTCGGTGTCGAGGCCGTCGTCGCGGCGGTTGCGGAGGAATTCCCTGATACGTTCGGTCATAGCACGCTCCAAACGGCCCCAGCGACGGGAGCCAGTTCAAAAAGTTCCCGGACCTGAGCGCCTCGACCCTGCCGCGCGATGGAGGCGCGACACAGCCTTGGAGTCAGACCGAATTGTGCTGCCGTGGATTGGTTGGGAGTGATCCCGCCCGCACACCTGGCAATGAAGGACAAGCCTTTTCAGTAGCCCGCGCCGGCGGTGGAATGCCGGTAGAGACCAAAAAAGCCCGATCCGTCGTTGCTTTAAGTCGCGTCCCCCGTTGAGAGCGGGGTGCGCCGGTTCGCCTCCGGCTGCCAGTCACGGTTGCAAGAGAGTGCAGAGGCCTTCAACGGCACCTCTTGAGAGAGATGCTGGACTCTCGGATCGCGAACGATCTAAGCGCCCCTCGGCTTCTTCACCCCTTGGCGGCTGTCCGGCCTCTTGTCCGGATACCTACCGACTGACACACGACCACAGGCACGTGCGAAATTGGGCAAGAACGCAAATAAGCGTTTTGAATTAGCTTCGCAAGATTTTTTTTAGACCCGCACGAGATTTCCCTGACCTGTTCACGTGCAGTCACGATCGTGCGGGAGAATTCTGAACAGTCGTTAAGCTTGCTTAAGGAGACGTGACCGGCGCGTCGTCGCGGCGATGCGCAAAAGATCAAGTGCCATGCGGGTTTCTCGCACCCGTCAATTTACGTGCGCGTCGTGAAGGGCTCCACGCGCTGCGCTGCGCGGATGAACGCCGCCATCACCAGGACGCCGAGCGCAAACAGCACCGCCTGCAGGATGTGAGCGCCAGTCTCGTCCAGACCGAGCAGGATCGCGAGAGCCCAGCCGCCGGCAAACGCCGCGCCGAACACTTCAGCGCCGATCAGAATCGCGGCGGAGATGACGGTGACGACACTGCCCCAGACGATCTGGCGGGGAGCTGTCGATGCGGGCTGCGAGTTCATGTTCATGGTCCTGATTGGGGGCCGCAATCTCTCTGAAAAGTGCGCCTCCATCAAGCACAAAAGGCCCAAAAAAGCCCATGGGATGATATATCTGCCGCAACCATACCGGAACCGACAATGAAGGGTCATGTCTGATGGCTGAGACACCGCAAACCGAGGCGAATCCGCTGCTCGCGGCCTGGCAGACGCCGTTTGAGACGCCTCCTTTTGACGCGATCAAGCCGGAGCATTTTCTCCCCGCCTTCGAGCGCGCCTTCGCCGACCACACGGCCGAGATTGCCGCGATGACGCAGGATCCGTCGGCGCCGGACTTCGCCAACACCGTCACGGCGCTGGAGCGCTCGGGCAAGCTGCTGACCCGGGTGTCCGCCGTCTTCTACGATCTCGTCTCGGCGCATTCGAATCCCGCCATCCTGGAGATCGACAAGGAGGTGTCGCTACGGATGGCACGGCACTGGAGCCCGATCATGATGAATGCGGTGCTGTTCGGCCGTATCGCCCTGTTGCACGAGAACCGCAAGAATTTGCCGCTGACCTCCGAAGAACTACGGCTTCTGGAGCGCACCTATACCCGCTTCCACCGTGCCGGCGCCGGCCTTGGCGAAGAGGCGAAGACGCGGATGGCCGAGATCAACGAACGGCTCGCCCATCTCGGCACCGGCTTCAGCCATCATCTGCTCGCCGACGAGCAGGACTGGGTCATGGAACTCGGTGACAATGATCGGGCCGGCCTCTCCGACAGCTTCATCGCCGCCGCGAAGGCCGCGGCCGAAGAGCGCGGGCTCGCCGGCAAGGCGATCGTGACCACGTCGCGCTCCGCCGTCGAGCCGTTCCTCAAGAGTTCGGCGCGGCGCGACCTGCGCGAGAAGGTGTTCAAGGCCTTCGTCGCGCGCGGAGACAATGGCAACACCAACGACAACAACGCGACCATCGTGGAGATTCTGAGCTTGCGCGAGGAGAGCGCCAGAATTCTCGGCTATCCGACCTACGCCGCCTACCGGCTCGAGGATTCCATGGCCAAGACCCCGGAGGCCGTGCGCAGCCTGCTGGAGCGGGTCTGGAAGCCGGCACGTGCGCGCGCGCTGGCCGACCGCGACGAACTGCAGGCGCTGATCACGGAGGAGGGCGGCAATTTCAAGCTCGCGCCCTGGGACTGGCGCTACTATGCCGAGCGGCTGCGGCAGGCCAAAGCCAATTTCGATGACGCGGCGATCAAGCCCTATCTCGCGCTCGATCACATGATCGAGGCGGCGTTCGACTGCGCCAGCCGCCTGTTCGGCCTCTCCTTCGCCGAACGCAGGGATATCCCGGTGTGGCATCCGGACGTGCGGGTGTGGGAGGTCAAGGATGCGGGCGGCCGCCGGAAGGCGCTGTTCTACGGCGATTATTTCGCGCGGTCCTCGAAGCGGTCCGGCGCCTGGATGACCTCGCTGCGCGACCAGCAGAAGCTCGACGGCGAGGTCATGCCGCTGATCCTCAATGTCTGCAATTTCCCCAAGGGGGCGGAAGGCCAGCCGTCGCTGCTGTCGCCCGACGACGCGCGGACGCTGTTCCATGAGTTCGGCCATGGCCTGCACGGCATGCTGTCGAACGTGACCTATCCCTCGCTGTCCGGGACCAGCGTGTTTACCGACTTCGTCGAGCTGCCGTCGCAGCTTTATGAGCACTGGCAGGAGCAGCCGCAGGTGCTGCAGCGGTTCGCGAAACATTACCAGACCGGCGAGCCGCTGCCGGAGGATCTGCTGGCCCGTTTCCTCGCGGCCCGCAAGTTCAACCAGGGCTTCGCCACGGTGGAGTTCGTGTCCTCGGCGCTGATCGATCTCGAGTTCCACACCCAGCCGGCGGAAGCGGCGCGCGACGTGCGCGCGTTCGAGCGGGCGGAACTGGACAAGATCGGCATGCCCGAGGAGATCGCGCTGCGGCATCGGCCACAGCAATTCGGTCATATCTTCTCCGGCGATCACTACGCCTCCGGCTATTACAGCTACATGTGGTCGGAGGTGATGGATGCCGATGCGTTCGGCGCGTTCGAGGAGGCCGGCAATATCTTCGATCCCGCCGTCGCCAGGCGGCTGCATGACGACATCTATTCCTCCGGCGGTTCGGTCGATCCGGAAGCGGCCTACATCGCCTTCCGCGGCCGCGAGCCGGAGCCGGAAGCATTGCTCCGCCGTCGCGGTCTGCTGCAAACGCCGAAGGCGGCCTGAGATGAACCCCGTCTTGCGCCGTTTGCTGGCCTCCTTGCTGCTGCTGGGGGCGCTGATGCTTGCATCGGGCGCTGCCAATGCGCACCCCCATGTCTGGATTACCGCGACCAGCGAACTGGTCTACGCGCCCGACGGCGCGCTGACCGGCGTGCGTCACGCCTGGACCTTCGACGACATGTTCTCGAGCTACGCGCTGCAGGGCCTCGAGACCAAGACCAAGGGCGTCTATACCCGCGAGGAGCTCGCGCCGCTGGCGCAGACCAATGTCGAATCGTTGAAGGAATATGCCTTTTTCACCTTCGCAAAGGCCGACGGCAAGAAGGAGAAGTTCCTCGAACCCGTCGACTATTTCCTTGAGTACAAGGACACCGCGCTGACCCTGCATTTCACCTTGCCGCTGAAGACGCCGGTGAAACCCAAACAACTGGCGCTGGAGGTGTACGACCCGACCTACTTCATCAACTTCGATCTCGACGACAAGGACCCGATCAAGCTGGTGGGCGCTCCCGCCGCGTGCCAGTTGAAGGTGCAGCGGCCGAATGAAGCGACCGCCAACGCGCAGCGGCTCAGCGAGCAGAATTTCATGAACGGCGACAATTCGAATTATGGCGCGATGTACGCCAACAAGATCACGGTGGATTGCCCTTGAAATCAGCTCTCATCTCGGGCCGGCAGCGGCATCTCCTGGTCGGCCTCGTCACGGTGTTGGCGTTCGTCGCCTTCGATGGGGCGGTCCAGGCGCTTCTGGCGCAGACGCCGTTCGGCGGTCCGCGCCCCCCGGCCGAGCCGCAGGTCGGCGGCATCGTCGGATGGCTGCTGGCCCGGCAGTCCGAATTCTATCTCGAGATCTCCTCGACCATCCGCAGGGCGAAGTCCGACGGTTCGGCGGTCTGGACCCTGCTCGCGATCTCCTTTGCCTATGGCGTCTTCCACGCCGCGGGGCCCGGGCACGGCAAGGCGGTGATCTCCTCCTATCTGGTCGCCAACCAGGAGACGGCACGGCGAGGCATCGCGCTGTCGTTCGCTTCGGCGCTGATGCAGGCCTTGGTCGCGATCGCGATCGTCGGCATCGGCGCCTTCCTGCTCAACGTCACGGCCAAGACCATGTGCGGTGCGGAGCGGGCTATCGAGATCGCAAGCTACGGCTTGATCGCGGCCTTTGGCGCGCGGCTGGTCTGGACCAAGGGCGGCAGCTTCATCAAGGCGCTGCAGGCCGTGCCGGTCGGCGCGGTCGCCGTCGCCGGGCATCCCCACGATCACGGGCATCATCATCACCATGATCACGGTGCCGGCTCGCACCATCATGGGCACGACCATGACCACGGTCACGACCATGTCCACGACGCGCATTGCGGCCATTCGCATGGGCCGGAGCCGGGTGAACTGGCCGGGCCGGGCGGCTGGCGGCGCGGTCTCGCCGCGGTGCTGACGGTCGGGGTGAGGCCCTGTTCGGGCGCGATCCTGGTTCTGGTCTTCGCCCTGGCGCAGGGCCTGTTCTGGGCCGGGATCGCGGCGACGCTGCTGATGGGTGTCGGCACCGCGATCACGGTCGCAACCATTGCCGTCATTGCCGTCTCGGCCAAGGATCTGGCGCAGCGCCTGAGCCGCGGTCGCGAGGGCAGTGGGGCGTTGATCATGCGCGGCATCGAATTCGCTGCGGCGGGGCTCGTGCTGCTGCTCGGCGCGGGATTGCTGTTCGGCTATATCGCGGCCGAGCGGGCAACATGCCTGTGATCGGCAGGCAATATCCTCAGGTCGGCAGGATCTTCAGGTCGGCAGGTAAAACCGGATCAGCGGCAGGAAGAAGATCGCGACGTTGATCGTGAATCCGAGGTTCCAGAGGATCGATCGCAGCCGTGGCCGATTGCCGATATAGGTCAGGACATAGGCGATCCGGACGATCAGGAACAGCACGGCCAGTTCGTTGATCAGGTTTTGCGGAGCGATGCGAAATTCCGCGAGCAGGACGGCCGCGGCAAAAAACGGAAAGGCCTCGATGCCGTTCTGATGCGCGCCCAGCGCGCGGGCCCGGATGGCATCCCGGTAGAAGGCCGGATCGCGCGGCTGGGCGTTGTCATACTGGCCCGCGCCGATCCATTTGACCGGAACGATCGTCAGCAGGTAGAGCGCCACGACGGCAAAGACGCACCACTCCGCGACCGTCATCATCCTCCCCCCGTATGCCGGATGCCTTGCCAGTATGAGCTTTTCAGAGCGCGGATACCGATTTTTCCGGTGACTGCCCTGTGAGAGTATCGAACCGTCGCTTATCTTGACAAGGGTCGGCCAGCGGGCCATGGCACCAAAAAGCAAGGCGCGTCAATCATGAGCATGGTCGTCCCGTTTCACAGCGCGAAGCCCGCAACCGAGGTGAAGCCGGAACGCGTCGGCGTGCTGCTGGTCAATCTCGGCACGCCCGATACCGCGGATGCCCGCGGCGTAAGGGTTTACCTCAGGGAATTCCTCTCCGATGCGCGGGTGATCGAGAACCAGGGATTGCGCTGGAAGCTGATCCTCAACGGCATCATCCTGCAGGTTCGGCCGCGCAGGAAGGCACGCGACTACCAGAAGATCTGGAACACCGAGAAGAACGAATCGCCGCTGAAGACCATCACGCGCGCGCAGTCCGAGAAGCTCGCCGCAAGCATTGCCGACTACGAGCATCTCGTGGTCGATTGGGCGATGCGTTACGGCAATCCCTCGATCCAGTCGCGGATCGAGGCCTTGACCGCGCAGGGATGCAGTCGCCTCCTGGTGGTGCCGCTCTATCCGCAATATTCCGCCTCGACCTCGGCGACCGTGTGCGACGAGGTGTTCCGTGTGCTTGCCAAAATGCGGGCGCAACCGATCCTGCGGGTGACACCGCCCTACTACGCCGATGCGAACTACATCGATGCGCTCGCGGTGTCGATCGAGACCCACCTTGCGACACTGCCGTTCAAGCCGGAATTGATCGTGGCGTCCTTTCACGGCATGCCGAAGGACTATATCGACAAGGGCGATCCCTATCAGCAGCACTGCACCGCGACCACCGAGCTGTTGCGCCAGCGCATGGGGCTCGACGACAAGAAGCTGCTGCTGACCTTCCAGTCGCGCTTCGGTTTCGACGAATGGCTGCAGCCCTACACCGACAAGACCATGGAGCGGCTGGGGAAGGAGGGTGTGCGGCGGATCGCCGTGCTGACGCCGGGTTTCTCCTCGGATTGCCTGGAGACACTGGAGGAAATCGCGCAGGAAAACGCCGAGATCTTCAAGCATAATGGCGGCGAGGAGTTTGCCTTCATCCCCTGCCTCAACGACAGCGATCCGGGCATGGACGTGATCCGCCAGCTCGTGCTGCGGGAGCTGCAGGGCTGGATTTGAATTGGATATATTCCGTGCTCCGCGCGGCAAGCGAGAACAAGTCCCTCCTCCCGGAGTTTGTTGCAAGCCGTTCGCACGGGACAACAGCAACCGCGGTTCGCGAACCGTCCATGCGTGTCTTCGCGGCTTTTGACCCTCGACGGATCGTCTCGAACCATCCATCCTGTTGCCACGACTAACTACTGGCAGTCGTGTCGCCGCTCGATGAATCACGGGGTTTTTCATGTCCGGGTTTGATATTTTCGCTATTGCGCTGGTCTTGCTCGCGATCATCACCTTGTTCGCCGGCGTCAAGACCGTGCCCCAGGGCTACGACTGGACCATCGAGCGGTTCGGCAAATTTACCCGCACGCTGTCGCCCGGGCTCAACCTCATCGTCCCGTATTTCGATCGCGTCGGCCGCAGGATCAACATGATGGAGCAGGTGATCAACATTCCCGAGCAGGAAGTGATCACCAAGGACAATGCCACCGTCACGGTCGACGGCGTCGCGTTCTTCCAGGTGTTCAACGCGGCGAAAGCAAGCTACGAGGTCTCCAACCTCGAACAGGCGATCATCGTGCTGACCATGACCAACATCCGCTCGGTGATGGGCGCGATGGATCTCGACCAGGTGCTGTCGCATCGTGACGAGATCAACGAGCGCCTCCTGCGCGTGGTCGATGCCGCGGTCTCGCCGTGGGGGCTCAAGGTCAACCGCATCGAGATCAAGGACATCGTGCCGCCGGCCGATCTGGTCGAGGCGATGGGCCGGCAGATGAAGGCTGAGCGCGTCAAGCGCGCCGACATCCTGCAGGCCGAGGGTTCGCGACAGTCGGAAATCCTGCGCGCCGAGGGCGCCAAGCAGGGCCAGATCCTGCAGGCCGAGGGCCGGCGCGAGGCCGCCTTCCGCGACGCCGAAGCGCGCGAGCGGCTCGCCGAAGCCGAGGCCAAGGCGACTCAGATGGTGTCCGAGGCCATCGCCAAGGGCGACGTCGCCGCGCTGAACTATTTCATCGCCACCAACTATATCAAGGCGTTCGGCCAGTTCGCCGACTCGCCGAACCAGAAGGTGATCATGCTGCCGATGGAGGCAACGAGCCTGCTGGGTGCGCTCGCCGGCATCGGCGAGATCGCCAAGGCCACCTTCGGCGAAAGCGCGGCATCGGCTGTGGCTGCCGCGCGCCGCAGCTCGGTGCCACCAACCGGACCGGGCGCCGTTCCCCCGGTGCCGCCGTCCTGAAGGAGGATACCGTGACCGAGATGTTCGCAACATTGGGCAACTGGAACTGGCTGATCTTCGGCGTCATCCTGATGGCGCTGGAGGTGCTCGCACCCGGCATCTTCCTGCTCTGGCTCGGGCTCGCCGCGCTCCTAGTCGGGCTCCTGACCTTCGTCTTTCATCCGTCGTGGCAGGTCGAGATCCTGCTGTTCGCCGCGTTTGCGATCGCGGCGGTGCCGCTGTGGCGGCGGCTGGCGCGCGGCAACGCAAGCGGCAGCGAAAGCAACCCGTTCCTCAACCGCCGCACCGAGGCCCTGGTCGGCCGCGTGTTCACGCTGGAGAAGCCGATCATCGATGGCGCGGGAACGGTGCGGATCGGCGACACGGTCTGGCGCGTCGCCGGTCCCGATACCCCCGCCGGTACGCGCGTGAAGATCGTGCAGGTCAGTGGCGCCGATCTGACGGTGGCGGCGGCGTAAGACGACGCGCGCGTCTCCTCACTGCGAGGAAGAGGCACGCTTGCTCCAGCGCTCGGCGAAGCGATGCAGCGGCAGGAAATTCTCCAGGAGGTCCCGGCCAAGCGGGGTCAGGCCGTAGCCGCCCTCCGGCGCAAGATCGATGAAGCCGGCGTCGCGCAATTCGGTGAGGCGTGACTGCAGCACGGTCGGCGATGCCTCGTCGCAGGCGGTGCGCAACTCGCGCGAGGTCAGGGTCTCCGCGCGCAGCTCCCACAGGATCCGCAACGACCAGCGCCGGCCCAGGAGGTCGAGCAGCGCCATGATCGGTCGGCCCGATGCCGAGCCGCGCACGCGCCTTGTCCCGTCCGACGGCTGTTTCGGCATGTTTTCACCCTCTTGCCAAGTGCTACGGAAAATGTAGCATGCTGCTACATTTATTGTAGCATGAGGGTTGATCATGTCACGCATCGCGCCGCTCGAACCACCATATGCCCCGGATATTCAGGCGCAGATCGACCGCATCATGCGCGGTGCGCCGCCGCTGATGCTTTTCCGCGTCATGGCCGGCCACACCAGGGCCTGGGACAAATTCCGCGCCGGCGGCCTGCTCGACCGCGGCCCGCTGAGTTTGCGGGAGCGCGAGATCGTGATCGACCGCACTTGCGCGCTGAACACCTGCGAATACGAGTGGGGCGTGCATGTCGCGACCTTCGCCGACGCGGCTCACCTGACCAAGGACGACATCCGCGCCACGGTCCATGGCGATGCGACTACGCCGTGCTGGTCCGACGGCGAACGGACCATGGTCGCCGCGGTCGACGCGCTGCACCATCGGGCGACCCTGAGCGATGCCGAATTCGCTGGTCTGTCGGCGCATTACGACGCCGACAAGATTCTCGAAATCATCCTGCTCTGCGGCTTCTATCGCACCGTGTCCTATCTCGCCAACAGCCTCGCGCTGCCGCTCGAGGCCAACGCGGCGCGGTTTCCTGCATAGGGTACTTTGTCATTCCGGGGCGATGCGCAGGGTTGAACCTCGGATGCGCAATTGCGCATCGGGGAATCTCGAGATTCCGGGTCTGGTCCTCCGGACCATCCCGGAATGACGCCTGCGGTTTACGCCACGCCTGCGCGCAGCAGATCGTGGATGTGCACGATGCCGACCGGCTTGCCGGCGTCCGCCACCAGCAGCGCGGTGACCTTGGACGAATTGAGGATTTCCAGCGCCTCGCTCGCGAGCGTCTCACGCACCACCGTCTTCGGGTTCTTGGTCATGACGTCGTCGACCAGCGCGCTCATCAGGTCGGGGCCCATGTGACGCCGCAGATCGCCGTCGGTGACGATGCCGACGAGCAGCCCGCGCGGATCGACGATGCCGACGCAGCCGAAGCCCTTCGACGTCATCTCCACCAGGGCATCCGACATCGGGGTGCCGAGCGGCTTCAGCGGCACCGCCTCATTGCTGTGCATGAGGTCGCGGATGTATTTCAGCATCGCGCCCAGCTTGCCGCCAGGATGCAGTACGCTGAAATCGACCGAGCTGAAGCCGCGGCCTTCCAGCAGCGCGATGGCAAGGCAATCGCCGAGCGCCAGCAGCATCAGGGAGGAGGTGGTCGGCGCCAGGTTATGCGGGCAGGCCTCACGCGCCCTGGGCAAGGTCAGCGCCACGTCGGAGGCCTGGCTCAGAGTGGAATCGCGGTCCGCCGTCATCGCAATCACGGGGATACGGAAGCGCTTGGCATAGGTGACGAGGTTCTTCATCTCCGGCTGCTCGCCGGACCACGACAGCGCCAGGATCACGTCATCGGCGGTGATCATGCCGAGATCACCGTGGCTCGCCTCGGCGGCGTGGACGAAAAAGGCGGGCGTGCCGGTCGAGGCAAAGGTCGCCGCGATCTTGCGGCCGATATGGCCTGACTTGCCGAGGCCGGTCACGATCAGGCGGCCCTTGGCGTCGCGGATCAGGTCGACGGCAGTGGTGAAGGTCGCACCGAGATCCGTGCCCAGCGCCGCCACGAGTGCGGCAATGCCGCCGGCTTCCGCGTCCAGCGTGCGCAGCGCCGACTGCACCGCCGTGGTTACGGGGCCGATGCCGGATGATTTTGCCGTCAGCGGTTTCGAACTGGGCATGGGAAGTTCCAGGGAGGAGGGGAGTTTGTTTAACACGCCCTGACCCCAAGGGCGACGCCATCAACGATCATCTCAACGGCTCATTAACCATAATTGTTTTAACTCCATTAACGACGTTTTCCGGACGCAGCGGGAACCGTTCGACGAAGTATTTGATCGGGCTGGGGTATTCTTATCGTGGGACTGGGGCCAGACGGCGGCGGCCGCGGGCGTGCGCATCTCCTTGGCGCCGCCTTGCCTTGTCTTGTCTCCACTTCTCTTGTCTCCACCTGCCTTGTCTTCACTTGTCTTGTCCTGGGCCTGCTGAGCGTTGCGCTGGAGTCCGCCCGCGCCCAGAGCCTGACCCCTGACCTGCTCCGCCCGGTTCGCGACGGCTTCTTCACGCCGCAGGCTTCCGGCCTGCGCCGCACCGCCGCCGCTGTGCTCGACGACCGGGCGCCGCCTGATCCCGGCAGCGATCCCAATCGCAATCCCGGAACCAGGCCCACCGACACCAAGCCCGCTGACACCAAGGCGCCATCGCGGATCGGCCAGATCCCGACCTATGGCCTGCCGGCGGCGTCCGGCGCCGCCGCATCCGGCTACGACACGCTCAACCGCACCCGCAGGAAGCCGATAGTCTATCCCGGACAGGCGCGGCCGAAGCCATCGCCCGGGCCCGGCACGCCGCCGCCCGCATCGTCGCTGCTCGCCGGCGGCGGAAAAATCCGCCTCTCGGTGCCGCCGTCGGAGACCGCCAACAAGCCGCCGATCGCGCCCGCGATGGCCGGCACGGTGGTCGGCCAGCCGCCGCGCAAGCGGCTCCGGGTTGACGACGATCCGTTCGGCGCGGTCGGCGATTATGCCGGCCCGGTCCTGATCAAATCCGCGGTCGAGGTCTCCGGCGGCTACGACACCAATCCCGCCCGCCTGCAGAACCCGCGCGGCTCGCCGCTCTACGTGATCGCGCCGGAATTTCTCGCATTCACCGACTGGGAGCGCCACGCCGTGGTCGCCGACCTGCGCGGCTCCTTCACCGGCTATGGCAACCAGCTGCCCGCGCAGATCGACGGCGCGGTCAATCCGGCTCCGACCGATCTCGACCGTCCCGATTTCACCGGCCATGTCGACGGCCGCCTCGACGTGTCCCGCGATCTCAGGCTGACCGCACAAGCACGGCTGCGCGTCGCCACCGACAATCCCGGCAGCCCGAACATCCAGGCCGGGCTGGCGCGCTATCCGCTGTTCGCCGCCTATGGCAGCACGCTCGGCATCGACCAGAATTTCAATCGCCTGCAGCTGTCGGCAGGCGCCACGGTCGACCGCACGTCCTATCAACAGAGCAAGCTCACCGACGGTAGCTCCTCGTCCAACGACGATCGCAACTTCAACCAGTATGGCGGGGTAGGGCGCGTTTCCTACGACCTCCTGCCGGGCGTGAAGCCGTTCGGGGAAATCCAGGGCGACACCCGCGTGCACGACACCGCTGCCGATCGCAGCGGCTTCCTGCGCGATTCCGTCGGCGGCTATGCCAAGGCCGGCACCTCGTTCGAACTGACGCGGCTGCTCATCGGCGAACTCTCGATCGGCTATGCCACGCGCACCTATGTCGATCCGCGGCTGAACCGGTTCGAGGGGCTGCTGACCACGGCCTCGCTGGTCTGGGCCGTGACGCCGCTGACCACGGCCAAGTTCTTGTCCGACACGCAGGTGGCCGAGACCACGCTCCCTGGCGCGTCGGGGACCCTGGTGCGCACCTACACGGTCGAGGTCGATCACGATTTTCGGCGCTGGCTGACGGCGATCGGCAAGTTCACCTACGGCACGCTCGACTACCAGGGTTTTGGGCGCAACGACCGGACCTACGCACTCGAAGGCAATCTGATCTACAAGCTCAGCCGCAGCCTGTGGGTGAAGGGCACGCTCCGTCACGACATTCTCGACTCCAACGTCGCCGGCGCCGGCTCCTCTGGGACGGTGATGATGCTGGGCGTGCGGCTGCAGAATTGAACGGTGAAGGTGCGGCGACGGCCCACCCGATTGCGAAGTGCTCGGACAGTCTCGTTCGCCGTGGACACCCCCACTCGACCGGCCTTCGGCCGGCCGCGTGTTGCATCACAACGGAGCCGCTGCTGTCGGCTAGGAGTGCCGTCAGTGGATGCAGTCGCGCCTCAATAGCCATTGGACAGTTCGGATACTCGGCGTCGCAGACGCCTGACCTCGGCCTTACGCAGTTGGTGTTTGCGCGCGGCGTCCAGCGACCCGACATCGGGCGACACCATGGTCTCGAACGCCACGCCCGCCTCTTCGTTGTTGCGCCAGACGAGGTGCGCCCGGAACGCGGTGTCCTTGCATGTGATCGCCAGGTCGAAGTTATCCGGCAGCAGCACGACCCCGGTCATGGCGATCTTGCCGCCCGCACGACTGAAGTTGCGCACGACACAGTCGATGGTGGAGTTGCGCGCGTTGAAGGCGATCACGCCGCCGTAGTAGCTTCGGCCTCGGGGATAACGCCGACGTTCCATCTGCCAACCTCCCGTTGTTTACACTTCTGTAACCACGTGCGGTGGTTGTGGCATCTCGCGCGGTAATTGGCCACCGCATCAGCGAATTAGGGTTAAGGGGCGGACGGTTGTTTTTCTTCAGCCGCCAGCGCCCGCCCGTCATTGCAAGCGCAAGCGAAGCAATGACGGCACCGCTTCTGTGTTCCATTTTTTGCCTCATCAGAAGAACCCGTCATACCCCGCGCATGCGGGCTCTAGCTGATCCCCGGCTTGCTGCGCTGCCACTCCTGCACCGTCGTATCGCCCGCCCTGCGCTCCTGCGCGAGATTTTCGTTGAGCAGCTGGATCTCGACCGCCGTGCCTTCGCCGGTCTCGCCGGCCGGAATCACATAGGAAAAGAAATGCCGCGTGTAGTTGCCGCTGGTCTGCTGGCCGCCGGGCGTGACGATGGCGGGCCCGCGGATTGTCATGTGCTTGCCGTCGAGCCGGCACCAGTCGCCATCGATGGCATCGGCGAAGGCGGGCTGCGTGATGCCGACGAGGACGCCGAGTGTGCCGGCCAGCGCGGCCAGGTGTTTGGGCATGAGGGACTCCTTCGATCCAGTTGATCTGACGTTCACGACCTGCCTGCCAACCCGGCCGGAACATCGTAGCAACTCGACCGGCGGCTTTGAAAGAGGGCTTGAGCCGCCCTTTGCCACCCTCGACGAGATCGCCGCCCGTGGGAAAAGCGGAAGCGGAGGCCGGTTGCGCCGGATCTTTCGTCTTCCTCCCCCTGCGAGTCCTTGCGAGCGGCGGGGTCGACACGAGTGAATCTCGCCCCGGGCCCGTCCCGCCGGGTGGGGGTGTTTCAGCGGATTCGGTCAAAGTAAGCCAGATGAGCGACAAGCGGGATTTGGTCAGGCGATCGTTCGCAATCTGACGCCGCATTGCGCTTATGCTGGCTACGCGCTGATCAGCCTTGCTGACAACTCATCGCGAGCGTGGGGCGCCCGAATATAGCTATCGAGCGCCTGCGCCAGCAGGGACGCGTCCACACCGTACAGCATGGGCATCAGGACAACATGCGCGTCATAGAGCCGCTCGCAGCTCGCCAAATCTTTCAAGGTTCGTGTCGTGCGTTGAGGGGGGCTGACCTCGATCCCGTCGGGGCGATGCAACCGGATCAGGATCACGGGAGTTTTGCCGATCTCCCCCGTGCCGAGCCCTGCGATGTTGTCCCACCGCACCAGGTAGGCGAAGCCGCGCTGGCCCACGGTGATGCCCGTCGGATCGAACTGCAGATAAACCGTAGAAAACCAGCCAAGGGCCGTGCCGATCAGTATAACGCAGCCGAGAGCGACCAACCCCAGTCCGATACCCTGTATGATCAAACCCCCTTGCGCTCCGATGGTGGCCAGGATCAGGCCGAGAGCCGTCATCCAGATCCCGAGGCCTCCCATCAGCAGGCGCGACTGCCGGAGCGGCACGCCGCCAATCAGTTCGACGCGCCCGGGGGCGGAGGAGCTTGCGCGCACCTCGCGCCGCAGGTTCATGGTGGCCAGGGCGGCGCAGGATCCGAAGAAGACAATTGCGACGATCGCAACCGCGAAGCTGACCCGTAGCAGCAGCCCGCCGATCACGAACACCATACTTCCTGCAAACAACCCCCACATCGTGCTGTCCCTTCGTTCGCGCAAGCAGTTCCCTTGAAACGGATTGGGAACGAACCAGCAATTGCGTGACAGCGTATTGCTCGTGGGCGGAATTTTCGTCAGCCGGATGGAGGATCAGCGGAATGGCCCGGAAGAGCGAAGAGATTTGCGGATTGGACACTGCCCCAACTTGGCGCGACGCTTCTGCTGGCCACGCTCGCTACCGGCTGGTCCTGGTGTGAGCTTGAATTCCAAGCGGGTTGATGGCTTCAATCAAAGATTGTAGCTTGGAAGTCTCCACCAACGCGAGGTCGGTCATGTCGGAGCCCTCTGAACACCTTGCCGTCGAAATGGACAGCGAGGAAGCTGCGACCTCGCTCTGCAATGAAGTTCGATTGCTCGAAGGTGTCACAGCTCAAAAGGTCAAGAGCGAGCGCTTGGACGGCCACGCCCCCGAATGGATCTTCGTCGCCAGTACCGCGCTTACTGTGCTCCCCAAGGTGCTTGAGGCAATTGCAAAGCTGGTAGCCGCGACGAAGGTCCGATCAATCACCGTGGGTGACACAACATTCAAGAACCCGACGGCCGCAGATATTCGCGCGCTACGAGATAAGCCACGGCCGAACACCAAGGCTCGCTAGGTGCCGCTATGGCCAACGCAGACGAGGCGCTCGTAGAAGTCGTCATGAGGAACAGGGTTGGGCAGGCTGCCAGCTTTCGCAGGTATGATCGGTCACTCAAGACGCCAATGAATTTTGTCCTCGACCGGGCGCGCAATCAAGTCGATCAGGATTTTGACGTATATTGGATAGACGGAGGGCTGCCGGAGCTTTTTAGTCTTACAGGGCTCGCGAGGCCTATCGTCGGGTACAATACGCGTTACGTCGAACTCCTGTATTTCGTTCGCAAGGCCGTCGTGAACGCCGCGTTTGACGCCGTACTGCTGCAGGATATGGCCGAGCGCGTATGCCTCAGGGTGATGGCTGAGTTCGCGCTAAGAGACGGCAGCGCAGATTGGGCCGTCCGCGCGATTCTACAATCGGTGATCGGTGAGGCAGTCCACGTCGTCGATATCCCAGGTACGGCCCTGATGGATATGGAGGCACAGCCCATCGAAGAAGCATACATGGCAACGTGGTTCTTTGGTCTGGCTCACGAAGTTGGGCATCTGAGGTCGGTCCATCCCAACGCCGCGCAACTGCCGGACAATCTCATCCTGCGCGCGCTTGAGGCCAGTGTCGCGGAGTGGCCGCATGCCCCCAGTTCATTGAAGGCCGAGGTCCTGACAAAGGCAAGGGAGGGAGACCCAAAATACGGGTTGTCAGTGGCGCGGCTTCGCTCTGAGGCCCAGTCCGATATGTTCGCGGCGTCGGTTCTTTTCCAAGCTGCCGTGGACATCGCGCCCAAGGTAGGGCGTACGTTTCAACTTAGTGATTTCATTCTCGAAACGTACATCGTTCTCAACCTCGTCATCTTGATAGAACGCTGCCAGCGGGTAGCCAGGATGGCGGACAATCTGCACGACTTCGATGCGGCGGCTCGCATGGAATTTGCGCTACACCCCGTTTCGTATGCCGTTCGCTTCCGAATGATCAAGTTCTACCTCGGTCAATCTGTTGCACGCATAATGTTCAGCGCCAAGCAACCGAATGCGGAACAGGTTGACGAGTGCATCAAACTTGTGACGGACACCTGGAGCCACATGCAGGCAGCGGCGCAGACGGCAGACGCTGGTATGAACAAGGCAATGCGCTTTGCGTTGTTTCCGGAAGAGCGCCCGTCGAATCTCATGCGCGCATTTGCCCGAGAATTGATGAGGTCCGACAATACGACCTTCCAACTCATGCAGGTCGAACACTTTGTCAAACTTGCAAGTTCATTTGGCGTTGAAAGCGAGAGCGTCAAGGTCCTGCAGAGGATAATCGAGGCGCAATCCTTGCGAAGGGATCGCGCCAAATGAACTTCGCCGCACTCCAGATTCTCGACGAGAAAAACCGCAGCCTGGGTGTCTGTCGGCTCGCCGACACCCGCCATGGTCAGTTGCTGTTCATCTTCGTATCGCCGAGCGACGAACTGCAATCCTTCAAGTTATACGTGGACCAGTCATTGATGCCGGGTCAGCGAACCGAGATGTTGTTGGTCGCCGCAGAAAATCTTGATGACGTTCGCGATAATCTGACAGTCCGTAATTTGTTGCCGAACGGACCCACTCGGATCGCCGTGGAAGGGAGCATATTCTTCGATGAATGCTTTGCAGAGCTCATCTGCGGTACAATTTGGGATTAGCGGAGTAGCCGGAAGAGCGTCACCAGGGTTTGACAGAGGTCATGGGGGGCTTCGATATCTGACGCGTATGGCGCTGCCCCTGTGCGGGCTGCGCCTTCCGCCTTCTGCCAAGCCACCCCATCATCCGCGCAGAACATCAGGCGCTTTCCCGCGTCCCGACAGCGCTTAGCATCCTACCAAATCTGGTCCTCGCGGTCCGCCAGGCGCGCACCGCGCGAATGCGACGGGGGCGCGTGGCTTTCTTCAGGACGCCGAGCAGCGGCATGCTCCGCTTGATCGCGGGCATTTCAGACGGCGCGTCGGTCAATCCGAAGAACCTCACGATGTGGTCCGACGAGGAAATGCCGGCCTCGATCATGAAGGGGCCGGCGACGCCGGCTTCCGAGCGGGACAGCGGAGTACCATGGGCCATGTCGGCGATGGTGTAGGATTCGATGACGGTGTCGCCGTCGGCATTCCACCAGACCTGCCGCGGATGGCCGTCGATCATCTGCTCCGACATCGGGCTTGCGGGAAGCCCATGAAGGTCGAGCCATTGCTTGACGATCTCTCCGGCGTTCGACGGCTTCACGGTTCGATCGGCGCTGCCATGCCAGACCGACAATTTTGGCCAGCGCGTCGTGGCCGGAGCCGCCTGCCGCACCAGATCGCCCAGTTCGCGAGACGGCCTGTCGGACTCCTGAAACATGCCGCGCAGCGCTTCCTGAACGTTGCTGGCTCCGCCATAGGGAAGTCCGGCAATGACCGCGCCGGCTGCGAAGAGGTCCGGATAGGTGGCGAGCATGACCAGCGACATCGCGCCTCCCGCGGACAGGCCGGCCACGAAGATCCGCTTGCGATCGATGTTGAAGTCGAGCGCCGCCTTCTCGATCATTTGCGCGATGGAACAGGCTTCGCCTTCGTCGCGCCTGGTGTCGCCGGGCTGGAACCAGTTGAAGGAACAGTTCGGATTGTTCTGCCGGGTCTGCTCCGGCATCAGCAGCGCGAAGCCATGGTGGTCAGCCAGCGTGGACCAACCTGCGCCCAGGTCATATTGCGCCGCCGACTGTGTCGAGCCATGAAGCGCGACGACAAGAGCGGGTCGGCTCGGAAGATTGTCCGGCGCATAGGTCAACATCCGCAGTTCGCCCGGATTTGTTCCGAAGTCGGCGACTTCCTCAAGACGGGATGACAACGGACGCCAAGCATCCACGATCGCTAACACCAGTGACATAGCAACTCCTCGTCGGGCGCTCGCTCTTGAGCGCTTCGTTGACTCACCACATAGGAGGTTGTTGCTGCGTTGCACAATAAAATTGGCGCACAGTTCTGTGAGGCGGTCGGGGCCAACGATCTCGATCAAGTTATGACGCGGCGACTGCAGGCCGACCTGGACACCGGCGCGACTTTTTTATGACGTCGTTCGCCGCTTTCGCCGGGAACTGGCCGTTCCGCTCAGCGCGTAGTTGGTGCCCCTCGCGAACCCGATCATCTTGCTGACAAGAATTGCCGAGTATCGCTTGCCTCCACCCATCTGCACGCCCCTAATCAGCGGGGTGCTCCGAACGAGCGAAGCGACATCGGCGATTTGAAAGAGATCAGCGGCTCGTTCGACATCTGACGCGCATGGCGCTGCGCTTCTGTGGTCTACGCTGGCGGGATATCAGTCTCTGCCACCTGCCTGAGCACGACAGAGGTGAACATTGCTGTCGCCTTCCGGTGTCGCATGTTGAACATTCCGGTGATCGGCCCGTTGAGCCGGACCGGCTTGATCGGACTAGCCGAACGTGAACGTGCGGGGAGGGCCAAGGGGAAACGCATGCGCAGCTTCGAAGACAAGACCCTGCTGGTGCTGGTGATCGCTGCATCGCTGGCGCTGGCGTGGATCCTGCTGCCGTTCTACGGGGCCATTCTCTGGGGCGTCGTCGCCGCCATCGTGTTTGCGCCGCTGTATCGGCTGCTGGCGCGGGCGATGGGGCAACGGCACGGCCTGGCGGCGCTCTGCACGGTCATCACCATCGTGCTGATCGTGATTCTGCCGCTGACGCTGACGGCAGCGTCGCTGGCGCAGGAAGCGTCGGGCGTCTACGAACGGGTCAAGTCCGGCGAACTGAACATCGTCGGAGTTCTTCAAGGCCTGCTGGATTCGCTGCCCGCCGGCGTGATGAGCCTGCTCAATCGCTTCGGGCTCGGAAGCCTGGCGGGGATGCAGGAGAAGCTGTCGGCCGGGCTGCTCAGGGGCAGCCAAGTGCTGGCCGCGCAGGCGCTCGATATCGGCCAGAGCACCTTTGCGTTCTTCATCAACCTGTTCGTCATGCTGTATCTGCTGTTCTTCCTGCTGCGCGACATGGACAGCTTGTCACAGCGCATTCGGCAGGCCATTCCGCTGCGCCGCGAGCAGCTGGATGCCCTGCTGCTCAAGTTCGTCGTCGTCATTCGCGCGACGGTGAAGGGCGGCTTGCTGGTGGCCATGCTGCAGGGCGCGCTGGGCGGTGCGATGTTCTGGTTCCTCGGGATCTCGGCGTCGCTGCTGTGGGCGGTGCTGATGGCGTTCCTGTCGCTGCTGCCCGCGATCGGAGCAGGCCTGGTCTGGATACCGGTCGCGGTCTATCTTCTGGCCACCGGCGCCGTCTGGCAGGGCGTGCTTCTCATTGTCTATGGCGCGCTCGTCATCGGGCTGGTGGACAATGTGCTGCGCCCGATCCTGGTCGGACAGGACACCAAGATGCCCGACTATGTCGTGCTGATCTCGACTCTCGGCGGAATCTCGGTGTTCGGTCTCAATGGGTTCGTGATGGGGCCGATGATCGCGGCGATGTTCATCGCGGTCTGGGACCTGTTCTCCGCGTCGCGACGGAACGCGGCCGTCGTGGGTTAACTCCTCCGGCGGCGACCGGATCGCTCTGATCAAGAGCGAAGCGTCTGTCCACCCTACGGCTTTCTGACCTCGATCGTGAGCACCGCGACCAAACGCAGCGGATGGAGCGTGAGCATCGACGACGCGACTGGCGAGGTGGGACCGCTCAAGCGCCGGGGCATTCGATGATGGGTTGTCGCCGGCGGCGAGCCGGTGCAATCACCTAAAGTATACCTTCGCGGCCGTCGTTTGCCCGGAACCAACAGGGCAAGCGCCGGGTTGTTGTGGTGTCCCGGGAGCGCGCGGCAAATTCGGTCCCGGCGGTCTTCAAGTTGGAAGACATCTCACTCATCTGCGCCCGTATTGCCAGGGCACGATCGTCCACGCCGACGAAGCGGCGTCCCGGGCCAATTTACATGATCGTTTCGCGGTCAAGAGAATCACTCATCCGCAGGCATACCGCCTCGATGGCGCTGGCGCTGACATGGCTGAGGAGCACGTCGACCGCCTCCGACGCGCCGAGAGCGGCATCCATCGCCACGTCGCGGGGGCGTGCCTCCGGATCGCGCAAGGCTGCGCGCAGCGCGACGACAATCCCCGCGCCTGGACTGGCGACCAGGTCAATCGCCTGACGGCGCGACCGCGCCGTGCCGAGCGGCACCCGGCTGCAGCCGAATACGCCCTCCTGTCCAGGGAGGGCGAAAACGCGCTACCTCGGCAAATTGGTCGAGCCCATCAGGAACTGATCGATCGACTTGGCACAGAGGCGGCCCTCGCGGATCGCCCATACGACGAGGGATTGGCCCCGGCGCATGTCGCCGGCGGAAAACACCTTCGGCAGCGAGGTGCGGTATTCGCTCGTGCTGGCCCGCACATTGCCGCGCGGGTCGAGGTCGACGCCGAGCGTCTTCAACAGCCCCTCATGCACCGGATGCACGAAGCCCATGGCGAGCAGCACGAGTTCGGCGTCGAGCACGAATTCGGTGCCGGGAAGCGGCTTGAACTTGTCGTCGACCTTGACGCAATGCAGCTTGCCGACCTTGCCGTCGCTGCCTGAAAACTTCTCGGTCAGCACGGCGAATTCGCGTTTTGCCCCTTCGGCCTGGCTCGACGAGGTGCGCATCTTCAGCGGCCAGTTCGGCCAAGTCAGGCCCTTGTTCTCATGCTCCGGCGGCGCGGGCATGATCTCCAATTGCGTCACCGACTTCGCGCCTTGGCGAAACGAGGTTCCGATGCAGTCCGAGCCGGTGTCGCCGCCACCGATCACCACGACATGCTTGTCGGTGGCGAGGATCTCGCTCACCGCGCCGAGCGGCTCGGCGGAGACGCGGCGGTTTTGCTGCGGCAGGAAATCCATCGCGTAGTGAATGCCCGACATTTCGCGGCCGGGGATCGGCAGGTCGCGCGGGGCCTCGGCGCCGCCGGTCAACGCCACCGCGTCATACTGCCGGAGCAGGTCGCGCGGATCGAGATCGCCGCCGACATTGACGCCGTAATGGAAGGTGACGCCCTCGGCCTCGATCTGCGCGACGCGGCGGTCGATGATGTGCTTTTCCATCTTGAAGTCGGGAATGCCGTAGCGCAGCAGGCCCCCGGCCTTGGCGAACTTCTCGTAGACATGCACGTCGTGGCCGGCGCGCGCGAGCTGCTGCGCGCAGGCCAGCCCCGCCGGGCCCGAGCCGACGATCGCAACCGTCTTGCCGGTCTTGCTGGCGGCGAGCTCCGGCTTGACCCAGCCGTTGGCGAAGGCGCGGTCGACGATGGCGCATTCGATGGTCTTGATGGTGACCGGGTTGTCGTCGATGTTGAGGGTGCAGGAGGCCTCGCACGGCGCCGGGCAGATGCGGCCGGTGAATTCGGGGAAATTGTTGGTCGAGTGCAGGTTGCGCGCGGCCTCTTCCCAGTTGTCCTGATAGACGAGGTCGTTGAAGTCGGGGATCTGGTTGTTGACCGGGCAGCCCGGCGTGCCCGGCGCCACCGCGCCGGTGCCGTGGCAATAGGGAATGCCGCAGTTCATGCAGCGCGAGGCCTGGTTGCGCAGGTCCTTGTCGCTCAAGGGGACGACGAACTCCTTGAAGTGCTTCACGCGCTCGGTGACCGGCGCGTAGCTGCGATCATGCCGCTCGATTTCCAGAAAACCCGTGATCTTGCCCATTACACCGACGTCCCCGACGCTTAAGCTTCGTGTTGCTATCCCGTCATTCCGGGATGCGCCTGAAAGGCGCAGACCCGGAATCTCGAAGTTGCCTTGCGAGATTCCGGGTTCGCGCTCCGCGCGCCCCGGAATGACGCTTAAATTGAAGTCCTCCGTCATTGCGAGGAGCGAAGCGACGAAGCAATCCACCGAAGTTCGTGGAGAAATGGATTGCTTCGCTGCGCTCGCAATGACGGGCTTTGATATCTCGGCCTCACGCCCCGATCGCGATCTTCGGCTCGGCGTCGGCGTTCTGCTTCTTCATGTCCTTCAGCGCGCGGCGGTATTCCACCGGCATCACTTTCCGGAACTTCGGCAGGTACGCCTTCCAGTTCGCCAGGATGTCGGCGGCGCGCTGCGAGCCCGTCGCCTTGGCATGGCGCGTGATCAGGATGTGCAGCCGCTCGATATCCGACTCCAGCAGGTTGGCGAACACGTCGACCCGGCCGTGGGCCTCGAGGTCGCCGCTGTGGTGATAGGCGTTCTCGGCGATCATCTCCTCCGACAGCACCGGCTCCAGCTCGACCATCGCCATGTTGCAGAGTTTTGTGAAATCGCCGGCCTCGTCGAGCACGTAGGCGATGCCGCCCGACATGCCGGCGGCGAAGTTGCGCCCGGTCTTGCCGAGCACCACGACGATGCCGCCGGTCATGTACTCGCAGCAATGATCGCCGGCGCCCTCGACGACCGCGACCGCGCCGGAGTTGCGCACGGCGAAGCGTTCGCCGGCGATACCGCGGAAATAGCATTCGCCGGCAATCGCGCCGTACATCACGGTGTTGCCGACGATGATGGAGTCCTCCGGCACGATGCCGGAATTGCGCGGCGGCTTGACGATGATGCGGCCGCCGGAGAGGCCCTTGCCGACATAATCGTTGCCTTCGCCCTCAAGCTCGAAGGTGACGCCGTGCGCCAGCCACGCGCCGAAGGCCTGGCCCGCGGTGCCCTTCAGGCTGACCTGGATGGTGTCATGCGGCAGGCCGGAATGACCGTAGATCTTCGCGACCTTGCCCGACAGCATGGCGCCGGCCGAGCGGTTGGTGTTGTTGATCTCCATCTCGATTTTCACCGGCGCGCCGCGATCGAGCGCCGCTTGCGCCTTCTCGATCAGCTTGCGGTCGAGCACGGCGTCGAGATGATGGTCCTGTTGCTCGGCGCGATAGATCTTCTGGCCCGGCAGCTCCGCCTGGCGCACGAACAGCCTGGAGAAATCGAGCCCCTTGGCCTTCCAGTGCGCGACCAGCCTGGTCTGGTCCAGCATCTGGGTCTGGCCGACCATCTCGTTGAAGCTGCGGTAGCCGAGGCCAGCCATGATTTCGCGGACTTCCTCGGCGACGAAGAAGAAGTAGTTGATGACGTGCTCGGGCTGGCCGGTGAAGCGCTTGCGCAGCACCGGGTCCTGGGTCGCCACCCCGACCGGGCAGGTGTTGAGATGGCACTTGCGCATCATGATGCAGCCGGCCGCGATCAGCGGCGCGGTGGCGAAGCCGAACTCGTCGGCGCCGAGCAGCGCGCCGATGACGACGTCGCGCCCGGTGCGGAAGCCGCCGTCGACCTGGACCACGATGCGGCTCCTGAGCCGCTCGCGCACCAGGGTCTGGTGGGTTTCGGAGAGGCCGATCTCCCACGGTGAACCGGCATGCTTGATCGAGGTCAGCGGCGAGGCGCCGGTGCCGCCCTCGAAGCCCGCGATGGTGACATGGTCGGCGCGCGCTTTCGCGACGCCCGCGGCCACGGTGCCGACGCCGATTTCGGAGACCAGCTTGACCGAGACCATGCCGTCCGGATTGACGTTCTTGAGATCGTAGATCAGCTGCGCGAGATCCTCGATCGAATAGATGTCGTGATGCGGCGGCGGCGAGATCAGGCCGACGCCGGGCGTCGAATGCCGCACGCGGGCGATCACGGCGTCGACCTTGTGGCCGGGCAACTGGCCGCCTTCGCCGGGCTTGGCGCCCTGCGCCATCTTGATCTGCATCATGTCGGAGTTGACGAGATATTCCGTCGTGACCCCGAAGCGGCCGGAGGCGACCTGCTTGATCGCCGAGCGCATGGAATCGCCGTTCGGCAGCGGCTTGAAACGGTCGCTCTCCTCGCCGCCCTCGCCGGTGTTGGACTTGCCGCCGATCCGGTTCATCGCGATGGCCAGCGTGGTATGCGCCTCGCGCGAGATCGAACCGAAGCTCATCGCGCCGGTGGCGAAACGCCTGACGATGTCCTTGGCCGGCTCGACTTCGTCGATCGGCACCGGCTTGCGCTTCTCGTCCTCGGCGCTCTTGATGCGGAACAGGCCGCGCAGGGTCACCAGACGCTCGGACTGCTCGTTGAGGATCCTGGCAAAGGCGCGGTAGCGCTCCAGCGAATTGCCGCGCACCGCATGCTGCAGGGTCGAGACCGATTCCGCGGTCCAGGCATGGTCCTCGCCGCGGGTCCGGTAGGCATATTCGCCGCCGACGTCGAGCGCGCTCTTGTAGACCAGCGCGTCGCCGAAGGCGTCGCTATGGCGCCGCACGGTTTCCTCGGCGATCTCGGCGAGGCCAACGCCCTCGATGCGGGTGTGGGTGCCGGCGAAGAATTTCGCGACGAAATCCGCCTTGAGGCCGACGGCGTCGAAGATCTGCGCGCCGCAATAGGACTGGTAGGTCGAGATGCCCATCTTCGACATCACCTTGAGCAGGCCCTTGCCGATCGACTTGATGTAGCGCTTGACGATCTCGTAGTCGTCGAGCGCCGCCGGCAGGCGGTCCTTCATCGCGATGATGGTCTCGAACGCGAGATAGGGGTTGATCGCCTCCGCGCCGTAGCCGGCGAGGCAGGCGAAGTGATGCACCTCGCGCGGTTCGCCGGATTCGACGACCAGGCCAACCGAGGTGCGCAGGCCGGTGCGAATCAAATGATGATGCACGGCAGCGCAGGCGAGCAGCGAGGGGATCGGAATGCGGTCGGCGCCGACCATGCGGTCGGACAGGATGATGATGTTGACGCCCTCGCGCACCGCGCCTTCGGCCCGCGCGCAGAGTTCGTCCAGCACCTGCTCCAGCCCGGCCGCGCCGAGACCGGCGTGGAAGGTGGTGTCGAGCGTGCGCGACTTGAAGTGGGTGTTGCCGACGTCCGAGATCGAGCGGATCTTTTCCAGGTCCGCATCCGTCAGGATCGGCTGGCGCGCCTCGAGCCGCTTGGTGGAGGCCAGGCCCTGCAGGTCGAACAGGTTGGGCCGGGGACCGATGATCGAGACCAGGCTCATCACCAGTTCCTCGCGGATCGGGTCGATCGGCGGGTTGGTGACCTGCGCGAAGTTCTGCTTGAAGTAGGTGAAGAGCTGCTTCGGCTTGTCCGACAGCGCCGAGATCGGGGTGTCGTTGCCCATCGAGCCCGTGGCTTCCTCACCGGTGGAGGCCATCGGCGTCATCAGGATGGCGATGTCCTCCTGGCTGTAGCCGAACGCCTGCTGCCGATCCAAAAGCGGCAGGTTCGAGCGCACGCCGAGGCTCTTTGCGTCGGGAAGTTCTTCCAGCACGATCTGGGTGCCGTCGAGCCACTGGCGATAGGGGTGGCTCTTGGCGAGTTGCGCCTTGATCTCGTCGTCGGGAATGAGTCGGCCCTGTCCGAGATCGACCAGCAGCATCTTGCCCGGCTGCAGCCGCCACTTGGTGACGATCTCGTCCTCCGGGATCTTCAGCACGCCCATCTCGGAGGCCATGACGATGCGATCGTCCTTGGTGACGAGATAGCGCGCCGGCCGCAGGCCGTTGCGGTCGAGCGTGGCGCCGATCTGGCGGCCGTCGGTGAAGGCGATCGCGGCCGGGCCGTCCCACGGCTCCATCAATGCGGCGTGATACTCGTAGAACGAGCGGCGCTCCTCGTTCATCAGCGGATTGCCGGCCCACGCCTCCGGAATCATCATCATCACCGCATGCGGCAGCGAGTAACCGCCCTGCACCAGGAATTCGAGCGCATTGTCGAAGCAGGCGGTGTCGCTTTGTCCCTCATAGGAGATCGGCCACAGACGGCCGATGTCCTTGCCATAGAGGTCCGAGGTCAGGGAGGCTTGGCGCGCCGCCATCCAGTTGACGTTGCCGCGCAGCGTGTTGATTTCGCCGTTATGCGCGATCATCCGGTAGGGATGCGCCAGCGACCAGGTCGGGAAGGTGTTGGTCGAGAAGCGCTGATGCACCAGCGCCAGCGCGCTCTCGAAATCCGGCTCGTGCAGATCGGCGTAGTACTTGCCGAGCTGGTCGGCCAGGAACATGCCCTTGTAGATGATGGTCCGGCACGACATCGAGCAGGGATAATAGCCGGCCAGGCCGCGGTCGCGGCGCTGATAGATCGCCTGCGAGATCGACTTGCGCAGGATGTAGAGCCGGCGCTCGAACTCGTCCTCGGTCTTGACCGTGCCGTTGCGGCCGATGAAGACCTGCATGTGGGTGGGTTCGGTCGGCTTCACGGTCTCGCCGAGCGAGGAGTTGTCGGTCGGCACGTCGCGCCAGCCGAGCAGCTTCAGGCCCTCGGCCTTGATCTGGTCGGCGATGATGCTCTTGATGACTTTGCGCCACGCCGTGTCGCGCGGCATGAACAGCGCGCCGATGGCGTATTCGCCGGGTTGCGGCAGCTTGAAGCCGAGCTCCGCGGCCTTGCGCGTGAAGAAGGCGTGCGGGATCTGCAGCAGGATGCCGGCGCCGTCGCCAAAGCGCGGGTCGGCACCGACCGCGCCGCGATGTTCGAGATTGCAGAGAATGCTGAGCGCATCCGAGACGATCTGGTGCGACTTCTTGCCCTTGATGTTGGCGATGAAGCCGACGCCGCAGGAATCCTTTTCCAGGCTCGGGTCGTAGAGGCCTTCGGCCTCCGGGCGCCAAGTGTGCAGCTCACGAGCATGCAGTTCACGCGTGGGCTCGGTTGATTTGGCGTCAGTGGCCGCCGTCAGCGCATGGCCCAGGATCTGTTCGCGCTCCAACTCCGACCCGCTCATGGTGCTTCCTCTCAAAGACAGTCGTGCCTAACCGCCACCCTCCGGCGCACCTTCGGCGTTCCGCGGCACCCACCGGGCAACCGCTCGTCCTCTGCGAGCCGCATTTTCACAAAATTCAGGTTGAAGGCCTTACGTCCCCGACGAGCGGCCTTTCCCTGTGCCTTATTCAGCGCCACGACGCTGAAATTTCATTGCAATACCTGTGCCGGTTTTGCAACGAAATTTGAGACAGCACTGCTGTCCTAACCCTAACCATGCCAAACTTTTGTGTATCACACAAGCGCGTGAGAGTCCCTCATCGCTTGGCGGCTTTCCCGTCCGTCCCGCCCGCCCCGGAAGCGCCCGCCGGGCCGTCGGGACGCTACGGAACCCCATGAATTCAGGGGCGCTTTTGCGTGACGCGGGAGCGGTCGGAGGCGGCCCGGCGCGCTCACCCTCGACTTCACATCGCCGGCAGACGTCCGGGGCGCAGCCTTCCGGCTACGGCAATACCGCCTCGATCTGGCCCAAGGACTGCCGAAATCTGCGCCGATTTTGCCGCCGTTGTTAACAGCGGAAACGCTCAGACGTCAGGCGAACAGGAGCGATCGGCCATGAAGTTGCACGCAGGATGGGTCGTTTCAGCAGCGTTGTTGCTGGCAACGGCTGCAAATGCCGAGATTCTGGCGCCGCACCAGGCAGGCAGGTCGCCTTACCTGAGGCAGGCCTCGGATTTTGTGGAGCCCTATGGTGAAATTCAACCGCAGCTGCCGCCGCGCTACGCCCGGGCCCTGCTGCCCCCGCAGGAGGTCTACACGGTGCTGCGTGAGAGCGGGTTTTCGCCGCTCGGCGCGCCCCGGCTCCGCGGCAATGTCTGGACCATCGCCGCGATCAGTCGTGACGGCGAGGACGGGCGGCTGTTCATCGACGCAACGACGGGTCGGATCTTGAACTTCATGCCGGTCGACTTCGATGACGAGCCGGCGGTGTCCTACGGTCCGCAGACCGGTTCGCCACGACCGCCGATGCCTCCGATGCGGGGCACCGAGCGTCCGCCGGCCTCGATCCCCCATGTCGCGAGCCGGTCGGTGCCGATGCCACAGCTGGTGACGCCGCTGCCGCCGATGCCGAAGCCGGTCCCGCCGGCGGCTGCGGCCAGGCCGGTCGCGCCAGCACCGGCGCAATCCATTGTTGTCGAGTCCCCGCTGCCGGCAGTCGCGCCGCCGCCGGTCGCAGCCCCGGCCGCTGTACCGAGCACGGTCGGCCAGGCCAGGCCCGTCCCGCAAATCCTGCCGACGCAGGACATGCCGAAGGCGCAGGATCTGGAATTTTAGCGCGGGACGATTTTCTCAGAAGCGTCATTCCGCTCGACGTTTGGTTTGCGCAGGATCGTCCCGCGCAAACCGCTTCGGCTGACGTTGCGCGGGAAAACTGCGCCAACGCCACGGGCGCTCGATCAGCTATGGCCCAGGCCCGCGGCGGCGAGGATGAGGTTTGCCACCTCCTGAGGGCGCGACACCAACGACAGGTGGCCAGCGTCAAGCTCGACCGTGGTCGCGTTCATGCGCCTGGCGAGAAACCGCTCCAGGTCGGGATTGATGGTCTGGTCGTCTTTTGACACCGCGTACCAGGAGGGCTTCGAACGCCACGCTGCGACGCTGGTCCGGCCGGCGAAGATGGACGCCGCGGTGGGCCATTGCACGGCGTAGAGAACCTCGGCCTTGTCGTGATCGACGCCGTTGGCGAAATAATTCAGGAACGACGTTTCGGACAGCTTGGTGAAACCGTCGTGCTCCTCGATGCCGGCGCGCGCGGCGCCGGCCGGGAATTTGGCCGAGAGCGCGACGAAATCCTCATCGGCATCCGGCGCACGTGCGGCGATGTAGACCAGTGATGTGACCTTTGGGTCGGTCCCGACTTCGCTGATGACCGTTCCGCCCCAGGAATGCGCCACCAGCACGGTCGGCCCGTCCTGCAGCGCCAGGGCCTGTCGGGTGGCGGCGACCGAATCGGCCAGTGACGTCAGCGGATTTTGCACGGCGGTGACCTTCAGGCCCGCCGCTTGCAGGATCGGGATCACGTTAGCCCAGCTGGATCCGTCAGCCCATGCGCCGTGCACCAGGACGACGTTTTTGGCTTTGATGGGCATGGACTGCGCGTGCGCGAGGGAAGCAGGCGTGGCTATCAAGCCAGCAAGAATGGTCAGGGCGTGCAAGAGTTTCATCTGATGGCTCCGTGTCGAGTTATCCCGGCTGACAGCAAGGACGCGATACCCGGCCCCGTTGTTACGCCGCGTCACGCCACCGTGATTCGCAAGCCCGGTGCTGCCGATGGAAGTGTCGCCCGCGGATGCCACGGGACACCTTGATCGGCGGCCTCGCGGCAGGGTGCGACCATCGCGGGCGCTGCCATCATCTCCGAATGATGGACGAAAAAAAACGCCCCGGTTTCCCGGGGCGTTTTCAATTGAAGCGGATGGCTCAAGCGCGACTGCAGATCAGGCGGCGACCTTCTCGGCCGAGCTATCAACGACCTGCGCTGATGGCGCCGATGTCGCGATCGGAATGCTGCGGGGCTTCTTGGCCTCCGGGATCTCGCGCGAGAGATCGACATGGAGCAGGCCGTTCTCGAGCGAGGCGTTCTTCACCACCACGTAATCGGCCAACTGGAACACCCGCTCGAAGGCGCGCGCGGCAATCCCGCGATACAGCACTTCGGCTTTGTCCTTGCCGTTCTCGCCTGCGACCTTGTCGCCCTTGATCGTCAGGGTATTTTCCTTGGCGACGATGGACAATTCGCTCTGCGAGAAACCGGACACCGCGACGGAGATGCGGTAGGCGTTTTCGCCGGTGCGCTCGATGTTATAGGGCGGATAGCCGGGGCTGGTGTCGGCAGTGGTCTGGTCGAGCAAGGAAAACAGGCGATCGAAGCCGACGGTGGAACGATAGAACGGGGTCAGATCGTAGGTACGCATGGGAAGTCCTCCATTGAGCGACTGGTTGAATTTACCCGCCCGCCATCGGGCCGGGCCTTCGTCCTGTGCAGCCTCGTGTCGAAACACTGGTAGCGGCCTGCACGAGGGTGATATGGGAGGGGCAGAATGACCTTCAAGAGGGGTAAATCAGGACCCTTTTTGGCGCTTCACCCCTTGAATCCCGGCACATTTCACCTATTCGATCGGGCCCCATGACGCTTGTCTCGATTCCCGCCAATCCCGTTCCGGAAGACGTCGTCACCGGCACCATCACGACGCCCGACGGCGCCGAATTGCGCTTCGCGCGCTGGGCCCCGCCGGCGGGTCGCAAGGGCACCGTCTGCGTGTTCAGCGGCCGCAGCGAGATGATCGAGAAATATTTCGAGACGGTGCGCGACTTGCGCGATCGCGGCTTCGCGGTGGCGATGATCGACTGGCGCGGGCAGGGCCATTCCTCGCGCCGCCTGCGCGACCCGCGCAAGGGCTATGTCCGCGATTTCTCGGAATTCGAGGTCGACGTCGAAACCTTCGTGCGGCAGGTGGTGCTGCCGGATTGCCCGCCGCCCTATTTCGCGCTGGCCCATTCGATGGGCGGCACGGTCCTGCTCCGCCTCGCGCATGCCGGCAAGCGCTGGTTCGACCGCATGGTGCTGTCGGCACCGATGATCGACCTGCCGGGCCGGACGACGTCGTTACCGGTTCGCCTGCTGCTGCGGACAATGCGTTTCGCCGGGCAGGGCGGGCGTTACGTCCCCGGCGGTAGCGATGCCCTGACCGGCGCCGGATCCTTCGTCAACAACCCGCTGACCAGCGACCCCGTGCGCTATGCCCGCAACGCCGCGATCCTCGAGGAGGATCCGACCCTCGGGATCGGTTCGCCGACGGTGGCCTGGGCCGACACGGCGTTCCGCGCCATGCACACCTTCCGTGGCGCGAACTATCCGTCCCAGATTCGTCAGCCGATCCTGATGCTGGCCGCCTCCAGCGACACCGTCGTCTCGACCGCTGCCATCGAGGAGTTCGCCTATCACTTGCGCGCCGGCTCGCATCTGGTGATCGCCGGCGCCAAGCACGAGATCCTGCAGGAGCAGGACCGCTACCGCTCGCAGTTCTGGGCGGCGTTCGACGCCTTCGTGCCGGGGACGCCGCTTTTCGGATAGCGTCAGGCTCGATGGCAGGTCGCGAGGCAGCCATAATTCGTGGCAGCCGTTTCGTCCAACTCACAGTCGCCGCAACGACACCGTCTCGATCACGTGATCTCCGCCCTTCTTGAGGATCAACGTCGCGCGCGGTCGCGTCGGCACGATGTTTTCCTCGAGATTGGCGAGATTGGTGCGCTCCCAGATCGCGATTGCCGTGGCGATCGCCTCATCGTCCGAAAGCAGCGCATAACGGTGCCAGTAGGACCGAGGATCGTGGAACGCCGTGTCGCGAAACGCCAGAAAGCGCTTCACGAACCAGTCGCGCAGCACCGCCTCATCCGCATCGACGTAAACCGAGAAATCGAAGAAGTCGGAGACGACGGGGACCGCCTTGCCGTGCCGTGGCAACGGTACGGTCTGCAGGACGTTCACGCCCTCGACAATGAGAATGTCAGGCTCGTCGACCTCTTGCCATTGGTTCGGAACGATGTCGTGGGTCAAATGCGAATAAACCGGGGCGCGCACCCGGCTTCGCCCGGACTTGGTGTCGCTCAGGAACGTCAGCAACCTCGTCAGGTCGTAGCTCTCCGGAAATCCCTTCTTCTGCATCAGTCCCCGGCGTTCGAGCTCCGCGTTGGGACAGAGGAAGCCATCGGTCGTCACCAGATCGACTTTGGGCCGCGGGGACCATCGCGCGAGCAGCGCCTGCAGCACGCGCGCGGTGGTCGACTTGCCGACTGCAACCGAGCCCGCGACGCCAATGATGTACGGGACCTTGCGGTCGCGGATACCCAAAAACTGGCGCTGCGCATAATAGAGCCGCTGCGCGGCGTCGACATAGATCGACAACAGCCGCGAGAGCGGCAGATAGATCTCCTCGACCTCCTTGATGTCGAGGCGATCGTGCAGCGAGCGTAGCTTCGAGAACTCGCCGGGCTCCAGCGTCATCGGCGTGTCGTTACGCAGGGCGGCCCACTGCTCGCGTGAAAAGATGCGGTAAGGGTTGTATCTCTGGTCGGAAGCGCGGATATCCATGTCGACGTCTCCCAGGATTGGTCGGTCGAATGCCCGCCGCTTCCGCGGGTTGTCCCGATCGCGCCAGAGGAGCCGCTGGCGACGTGGATCAGGGGTTCGACGCGAGCCGCGCCACGATGCGTTCGGGAAAGCGGCGCTCGGCGAACAGCGTCCTGACCTCGGCCACACTGAGATAGCGCTCGTCGCCTTCACCCTTGCCCATGATGGCCAACAGCACCGGCCATTCGCCCTTCATCAGCAGCGGATAATAAAACTTGGCCGCATCGCCGGCACGTTTGAGGTTTGCCGCCATGAAGGTATCGATCTCCTTCGCGGTCAGGCCGCGTTCGGTGCCGCCGGAGGGATCCCTGCGGTCCTTGCCGAAGCCGGCGAGACGATCGATCTGGTCCTCGAGCACCTGCCCTGATACGTCCAGGATGCGCGAGCCGGCGCCGTGCTTGTCGAGCGGACCGTTGCGCAATTCGTCCAGCACCGCGCCCGACGTGGCGCTCTTGATCAGGTGGCCGAGGCCGTTGGCGCCGACCGCGACCAGATAGGTCTTGATGCCGACTCCCGTCTTCTTCATGCCGTGTTCGCCGCTGGCGGCTTCGATCCGCTTGCAAAGCTCCGAAAGCGGAACGGTGTGGCCCCCGACGTAGCCGTTCGCCACAAGCGCGCGCAGGAACGGGCAGGGATTATCGGGCGAAACAGGAGTTTGTCCGGCAGGCGCGGCGTTGTTGCTGTCGACTGGCATGGCTCTGAATCCCCAAAACAACGAGTGATGAGCGGGCGGCCTCGATCTGGTGACGCGCCTAGAATAGAAGGAGGTAGACTACTTCAGGATGTGCGGGAGTTTTGGCGGAATCGGAGTCCGTGTCAACTGAATGAGCGACGGCAGAACGAGCGACCGCAGTCCAGGCGTTCGGCTGCGATCCCTACCGATTGAATGTGACGATGCGTCATCGTTACGTCATCGTTCCTTGCCGGCACGCCGCGAGGCGGGGTCGATCAAGGTCAGTTTGGTCGAGGGAACGCCGGCTTTCAGAAGACCTTCCCGATAATGGGCGGTGTCGGCCGGATTTTTCCAGCGGAAATTCCTCAAGTGCCGTTCGACGGTCAGGTCCGGAAAGCTGGTCAGCAGCGCTTCGGTCGCCTGTCTCGCCTCCTCGGTTCGCCCCAATTGGGCAAGGGCTGCCGCGCGCACGGCAAGCAGTTGCAGATGGTTGGGGTTCAGATACAGCGCTTCACGCGCCCAGGACAGCGACGCATCGTATTGCCTGAGCAGATAGTGGCTGAATGCGTTCAGGGCCGGCCATTGATAGCGCGGGTCGTTGCTGCCGCGCTGAAACGCCATCGATAACAACTCAACGGCCTGTCGATGCTCGCCGACGACGAGGTGGCAGATGCCGAGAACGCCGCGCGCTCCCATGTCGTAGGGGTTCAATGCGACCGCCTTCTGCGCGGCCTCCATGGCGGCGTCGTATTGGCCTTCCATCGCCTGCATATAGGCCAGACTCGAAAACGCGAATGACGAACGGGGATCAAGCCTGACACTGCTCACGGCCAGGCCCATGGCCTCGCACCACAATTCCCTGGTGCTCTTGATCCAGCCAAAGTGCACGCCCTGCACCAGGATCGTGGCGAGGTAGGCGCGGGCGATCGAAAGCGCCGGATCGAGCGCGATGGCCTCCCTGAACAGGGTAATCGAGGTTTCGTAATTTTCTTTCGTCAGCCGGTAGTAGTGCGACAGGCCCCGCAAAAACCGGTCCCACGCGGTCAGATCGGTGGCCAGCGACCGAGCCGGGACAGCGGCCTCGGCGCGATAGATCTCCGGGGCCAGCGCGGCGCACAGATTCGCGGTGATCTCATCCTGCATCGCAAAGAGATCGCCGATGTCCCGGTCATATCGGCCGGCCCATAATTGCTCGCCGCTTTCCGGTGCGATCAGTTCGGCCGTCACCCGAATCTTGGAGCCGGCGCGCCGGACCGAGCCCTGGATCAGATAGGTCGCGTCGATCTCCCGCGCGATCAGGCGCATGCCGAGACCCTTGTCCTTGAACGCGAAGGTCGAATTTCGGCTCAGCACCCGGAAAAAGGATTGCAGCGAGAGCGCCTGGATCAGGTCCTCGGTCAATCCGTCGGAAAAATACTCGTCCGCGCTCTCGCTGAGATTGGTGAACGGCAGCACGCCCACGATCGCGGTCCGATATTGCGCCGGCAGACTCGAGGAGCCTCGCGACTCCCGGCTTTCAGCGTCCGAACCGCCGGGCTTCCAGGTCCAGATGTGGATGGTCTCTTCGATGTTCTTGAAACGGAAACTGCCGGCGTCGACCAGGGGGACGTCGAGATGCTTGCTGGCCGCGTCACGGGCCTTTGCGGACACCGCGATGCCGCCGGGCGTTGCGGCCGATTCCAGGCGTACGGCGATGTTGACGTCATCGCCGAACACCTCGCCTTCATCCGAGATCACGTCTCCCATGTGGACGCCCATGCGGAACTGCATGACGCGATCACCGGGCAGGCGCGCATTCCGCTCGGCCATCAGCGTTTGCGCCGCGATGGTCGCCTCGATGGCTCCGACGACGCTCGGGAACTCCAGCAGGAAGCCATCACCGGTGTTCTTCACCAGCCGGCCGCCATGATTGAGGATGATGGGGTAGATCGCGCTTCGATGGGCCTTGAACGCGGCGTGAGTGCCCGCTTCGTCAGCCCCCATCATGCGCGAATATGAGGCGACGTCAGCGCAGACAATGGCGGCCAGGCGTCTCTCCATCAAATCAGCTCCCCCTGCTGCCCGCTCCGCCCAGATGCGAGATGAACAATCGCCCACTGGTAGAATCGCCCCGCGAATGTAACCTAGCATGCGGATGCAGTGCGACCGAAAGCGTCCCGGTTGGATCTGGCATGCGCGAGCGTCGGGTTCGATCAACCGGCCTTAATGAAAAACCCTTGGAACCGTTAAATCTTCCGGATCAATCTATGCTTGGCATCCATGACTTCTGGCTCTTCATTCTGTCCGGTCTGCTGCTCAACATCGCGCCGGGACCTGACACCGCCTATATCGTCGGGCGCAGCGTGCAGATCGGCTGGCGCGGCGGGGCTGCCGCAGTCTTTGGTATCTCGACGGGGTGTTTGGTTCATGTGTTTGCGGCCGCGGCCGGCCTTTCGGCGCTGCTGATGGCGTCAACGGCGGTCTTCACCCTCGTGAAGTGGGTCGGTGCGGCCTACCTCTGTTTCCTCGGCATCATGATGCTGCTGTCGCGACCGCCCGTCGCGGCGACGGCGATGCACGATCCGGTGTCGCTGCGCCAGGTGTTCTGGCAGGGGGCGCTGACCAACGTGCTCAATCCGAAGGTGGCGCTGTTCTTCATCGCATTCCTGCCGCAATTCGTCGCGGTCGAGGCGCCGCACAAGGGTCTCGCCTTTCTGCTGCTCGGGGTGATCTTCATTTTCAATTCGACGTTGTGGTGCCTGGGGGTGGCGGCGTTTGCCGCTCGCGCGGCCAGCCGGGTGCGGCAATCCGGCCGCGCCATGGCGTGGGTCAATCGCGGGATCGGCGGGCTGTTCGTTTTTCTCGGTGCCCGCATCGCGCTGCTTCAGGCGCGCTGAGCGCGGAGCGCTCAACCATAGCCGCGGGACATCCGCCATCGTCGGCAGACAGCAGGCGACCGCAGCTCTTCAGGCTCTGTCCGGAACGGCGACGATAGCGATCGTCGGTGGACCGCTCGGGGCGCGCAAGGCGCCATTCCCAACGCACGATTGGACCTCGCTGTTGACCCGGCAAAGGGGCAGTGGTAGGAATTGAACGCTTTACGAACATATGTTCGCATTCCGATCAAACGGAAAGCAGCAGCGCAGATGCGGTCCCGGAGAAGGACCACAGGCGAGGGAACGAGCGATGGGAACGATCGGTGCAGGCGGCGGGGTGTCGCCACTCATCAGGATTGAAGGGCTGCAAAAAATCTATGCGGCCAATACCGCCTCGCCGGTGCATGCCCTGTCGAGCATCGATCTCGACATCGCCGACGGCGAGTTCGTGGCGGTGGTCGGGCCGTCGGGCTGCGGCAAGAGCACCCTGCTGCGGATTCTCGCCGGGCTCGACGATCACGACGGCGGCGATCTGACGCTCGCCGGGCAATCCGTTTCCGGGCCATCGACCGATGTCGGATTCGTCTTCCAGGCCGCGAACCTGCTACCGTGGCTGACCGTTCGCGACAATGTTCGGCTGCCATTGCGAGTCGGCAGGACGGCGAAGGCCGCGGGCGCCGATATCGATGCGTTGCTGGACATGACCGGTCTCGCCGATTTCGGTCACCGCTATCCTTACGAATTGTCGGGCGGCATGCAGCAGCGCGCCGGCATTTGCCGGGCGCTGGCGCGCAATCCGAAGATCCTGCTGATGGACGAGCCGTTCGGCGCCCTGGACGCCCTGACGCGCGAGCGGATGAACCTCGAATTGCAGCGCATCTGGGAGACCAGCGGCAAGACCATCGTCCTGATCACGCACTCGATCTCGGAAGCGGTCTTTCTCGGCGATCGCGTCGTCGTCATGTCGGCGCGTCCGGGTCGCGTCGTTGCCGACATCACCATTCCGATCCCGCGTCCGCGCAGCCTGGACGGCATCATCGGCCATCCCGAGTACCAGCGCATCACCCGCGAGATCCGTCACTTGCTGAACGCGCAGGGAGAGGTCGATTGAAAGTGATCGCCATGGAGGCCGCGGTATCAGCCGCAGCATCAAGCCCATCGGCCGCGAACCCGCGGCGCAAGCGCGCGCCGCGCAATCTCGCGCTGGTGCCGTTCATCGGCCTCGTCGTGCTCGGAGCACTCTGGTACGTCGCCGTCCAGTTCCTCAAAGTCCCGACCTACATTCTTCCCGCCCCCGATGCGGTGGCACGGGCCTTGTGGTCCGGCATCGCCGTCAATCCCGCAAGTCCTCTCGGTTATTATCTGCCGCTCTGGGGCACGCTCAAGAACGCCGCGCTCGGCTTTGCGCTCGGCAGCTGCTTCGGCGTGCTGTTCGGCTCGCTGATGGCGGAGTTTCGCTTCTTCGAAAAGCTGACGATGCCCTATGCCTTCGCCCTGCAAAGCCTGCCGAAGGTCGCGATCGCGCCGCTGATCGTGATCTGGTTCGGCTTCGGTGACGGTTCGAAGATCGCGATCTCGGCCCTGCTCGCCTTCTTCCCGATGATGATCAACAGCTTTACCGGTTTGCGATCGGTCGAGCCCGAGAAGGTCGATCTGATGCGGTCGCTGTCGGCGAGCCGCTTCGAGACCTATCGCATCGTCAAGCTGCCGCACGCGGCGCCATATATCTTCGCGGGCCTCGACATGGCCGTCGTCTACGCCTTCCTCGGAACCATCGTCGCGGAATTCCTGGGGGCGCAGCAGGGCATGGGCGTCGTCATCACGCAGGCGCAGGCGGTGACCGATGTCGCCGGCGTGTTCGCCGCGCTTGTCATTCTCGGTGCCGTGGGCATCGCGCTGCATGCGATCGTCCGACGGCTCGAGCACCGCGTCGTGCATTGGGGCCATCGCGTCAGCTGAACGTCGTCTCACCAGGGAGAATAATCCATGCCGCATATCTCGCGCCGCGATTGGCTTGCCACATCGGCCGCCTTCTTTGCCGCCTTCCCGCTGATGGCAACGCGCTCCTTCGCGCAGGAACTCCGACCGCTGAAATTCGCGGTCGGCCTCAAGGCGATGGGACCGCCCGTCATCAACACGGTCATTGGCGAGATCCTCGGCTACAACGCCGCCGAAGGCTTTTCCATCAAGCCGGTCTCGCTCGGCACCAACGCCAACGTGCAGATCGCGATCGACAAGGGCGACGTCGATGTCGGGATCGGCGTGCCGTCGTTCGGGCTGCCGCTGCTGGCCAAGGGGGAATGGCAGGGAGCGCTGAACTATTACCAGTACACCTACCCCTACAAATGGGACGTAGCCGTCAATCCGGGCTCGCCGATCAAGAGCTATGCCGATCTGAAGGGCAAAAAGGTCGGTGTGTCGGATTTCGGCGGCACCGAGACCCCCGTCACCAAGCGCGTGCTGGTGTCGCTCGGCATCAATCCGGAGACCGAGGTAACCTGGATCCCCGTCGGCAACGGCGTCCAGGCCGGCAGCGCGCTGCAACGCGGCAATATCGATGCGCTGGCCTATTACGACACCGGGTTCGGCCAGATCGAGGGCGCCAATATTCCGCTGTCGTATCTGCCGCGGCCAGCCAACCTGCCCATGATCGGGGGCCAGTTCCTGACCGCGAAGAAGCCGTTCATCACGACGGAGCGGAAACTCGCGGTGGGTCTCGGCCGCTCGGTGGCAAAGGCATCCACGTTCCTGCTGGCCAATCCCGAAGCCGGCGCCGCGGCGTTCCTCAAGATGTTTCCCGAGACGGCGCCGCGCGGCAGCACCACGGCGGATGCGATCAAGGCGGTGCTGGTGGCGATTTCGCGGCGGGTGCAGCTCTACAAGGCTCCCTATCCGAACGCCAAGATGGGCAGCATCAACGAGGCCGAGTTCAGGACCGAGGCGGAGCTGAGCGGCCTCAAGATCGCCGACCTGTCGAATTTCTACACCAACGACCTGATCGACGAGATCAACAGCTTCGATCCGGCCAGGATCGAAGCTGAAGCCAAGGCCTACAAGATTTGACCCTGACGAACGGACATCTCGTCGTGACCGGCGCCAGTTCGGGCATCGGTTTTGCGATCGCGCAACGCGCGCTGGCCGACGGCTGGCGCGTCACCGGGCTGTCGCGGCGCGGCGCGGGTCCCAATCTGCCGGCATTTTCCGGGGTCAGTTGCGATCTGTCGGATGTCGAAGCCACCGCGCGGTGCGCCGCCGGCCTTGGCGACGTCACCGGCCTGGTTCACGCCGCCGGCTTCATGGCGACGGCGCCGATCGATGCGGTCAGTCTCGCCGATGGCGATGCGATGTGGCGGCTGCATGTCGGCGCTGCGGCCCAGCTGGCCGCTCATCTTGCGCCGCAATTGCCGGCTGGGGGCCGCATCGTCCTGATCGGCAGCCGCGTCGCCATGGGGGCGCCCGGGCGGGCGCAGTATGCCGCGGTGAAGGCGGCGCAGATCGGCATGGCGCGATCCTGGGCCGCCGAACTCGTTGCGCGTCAGATCACCGTGAATGTCGTCGCGCCCGGCGCAACCGAGACGCCGATGCTCGAGGCCATCTCGCGCCATTCCAGCCCGCCGCGCGTGCCGCCACTCGGCCGCCTGATCCGTCCGGACGAAGTCGCAGCCGCCGTCGCCTTTCTGCTGTCCTCCGCCGCTGCCGCGATCACCGGGCAAACGCTGGTGATCTGCGGCGGCGGGTCGCTCTGAGGTGAAAGCGATGGAGATCAATCCAAAGAACACGGTGCAGTCGGTGGCGAAGGTCTTCGCTGTGCTCAAGGCCTTCGATGCGACCCTGCCCGAACTCACGATCAGCGAGGTCGGCCACCGCGCCGGACTCGATCGCGGCACATCGTTCCGCCTCGTCAATACACTATGCCAGCTTGGTTATCTGGCCCAGGTTCCGCGGTCGCGGCGTTATCGCCTTACGCTCAAATGTCTCGAACTCGGCTACACCTCGCTGGTGCGTGCCGACCTCAATCTGATCGCCCGTCAGCGCTTCCGCGATCTGGTGCCCGCGAATGTCGACGCCGCATCGCTCGGCATGCTCGATGACACCGAGGTGGTCTATATCGAGCGGGTTCAGGGCACGCTGCCGCAGATCAATCTTGATCGCCGGACCGGGAGCCGGACCAGCGCCTATGCCGCCGCGCTCGGCCATGTGATCCTGGCCTGGCTTCCGGTCGAACGGCAGCGCGACATCCTGGAGCGCAGCAACCGCGTCAAGGTCTCCGAAAAGACCCTGACGGATGTCGACGAACTGATGGCGCGGCTGCGGCAGGTGCACTGCTGGGGCTATGCGGTGTCCGACGGTGAGAACGCCTATGGTCTGCGCACCGTTGCGGCGCCGGTGTTCGATATCGACGGCATACCGATCGCCGGTGTCAGCCTGACCGTTCACGCCGGACGGATATCGATGAGCGACTTCGTAGCGCAGGCCGTCCCCCAGGTCCGTGCCCTCGGCGAGGAATTGAGCCGCGCCGTGCAACTGTCGTCCGGCGCCATCGCAATCAGCCGATAGAAAAGGAAGAAACGCAAGTGTCCAAGACTCCCTTGCCCAAAACTCCCGAAAACCTGTTCAAGAAGAACCTGGGGCGCCGCCAGCAGCTCGGCATCTGGTCGACCCTCGGCGCGCCGTCGGTTGCGGAACTTCTGCTCGGCTGCGGTTTCGACTGGATCCTGATCGACACCGAGCATTCTCCCAACGGGCTTCCCGAGGTCATCGACCACCTGCGCGTCGCGCAGGCCGCTGGCGTGCCGGCGGTGGTGCGGCCGCCGTGGAATGATGCCGTGCTGGTCAAGCGCGTGATGGACCAGGGCGCGCAGACGCTGCTGTTTCCCTACGTGCAGTCTCCGGCCGAGGCCGCGGCGGCCGTTGCCGCAACGAGGTTTCCGCCGCTGGGCATTCGTGGCGTCTCGGGAGGCTCGCGGGGCGCGGGCTACGGCCTGTGGCCGGATTATTTCGCGCGGTATGCCGATGAGGTCTGCGTGATCGTTCAGATCGAAACCACCGAGGCGCTCGATCAGCTCGAGGCCATCGCCGCCGTGCCGGGTGTCGACGCGGTGTTCATCGGACCGGCGGACCTCGCGGCCGCGATGGGACATCTCGGCAATGCGCAGCACCCCGACGTGCAGAAGGCGATCGATTCCGGTTTCGCGCGCCTCAAGGCGATCAACAAGCCCAGCGGCTATCTCTCGACCAACGAGGCCGAGATCGAGCGCCGGATCGCGCAAGGGGTCGACTTCGTGTCGGTGACTACCGATGGCGCCCTGATCGGGCGTGCGGCAACAGGCCTGCTGCAGCGGTTGCGAAAGGACTGAAGGTGGTCGATGGCGCCGTCGAACCCGGGGACAGGAGAGCGGAGCGCACGGCGTATGCGCTCCGCCTGCTGGCCGATGATTTGACCGGCGCGCTCGACACGTCGGCGCAATTCGCTGGCCATTGCGGCGCGCTGCCGGTGCGATGGGATGACCTGCCGGCGGCTTGCGCACGAAACGCATGCGCGGTCGACACCGGCTGTCGCGAATTGCCGCCGGGCGCGGCGCGATCGCGTTTCGCCGAGGTGATCGATGTGCTGGCGCCGGCGACAGACTGTCTCGCGCTTCTGAAGCTGGACAGCCTGTTGCGCGGGCATGCGGGTGATGAGATCGCCGATTGCGCGGATCGATGGCCTGACCGATCGATCGTCGTTGCGCCGGCCTTTCCGCCCGAGCGGCGCGTCACGCGTCGCGGCCGGCAGTATTGGTTCGACGGGCGCCAGTTCATGGCCACCGGCGAGGACCTGTGCGCCACACTGGCGGCGCGTGGCGTGGCTTTCGACATCCGCCGCCCCGGTGCGGCGATCCCTGCCGGGGTCAGCATCTTCGATGCCGAAACCGATGCCGATCTGGCCATGATCGTCGCAGCAGCGCGACCCGACGGGCCTGAACCGCTGTGGTGCGGGAGTGCTGGACTCGGTTACGCCCTGGCGCAGCGGAGCGGCCCTGGATCATGCGGGGAGGCAGAGCCGATCCTGCAGCCGCTGCTCGGCCTGTTCGGCACCGATCACCCGGTCACACGGCAACAGCTGTCGGCTGTGTCGCAGTATGTCCTTGCCGTCACGGCAGCAGGGCCACAGGTGGCGCCGGCGATCGAGGACGCGATGCGGTCCCGAGGCGCCGCCTTCATCCCCTTCGCGTTGCCGGCGGGTGTGACCAGGGCCGGCGCCCGTGATGCGATCGACGCGATAATGACAGACATGCTGCCGCGCCTGCCGCGACCGCAGACGCTCGTCGTCAGCGGCGGTGAAACACTGCGCGCGGCCTGTGGCATTCTCGGAGCGGACCATCTGGTCGTGGATGGGCAGATCGCCCCCGGCATTCCGTCGTCGCGCATCCGCGGCGGCGCGTGGAATGGTGTCCGCGTCATCTCCAAGTCCGGCGCCTTCGGCGCGCCCGACCTGCTTTGCAACCTCGTCGAACATTCGTCCACAGGCGTCTCCAGAGGCGTCAAGGAGCAACCCTCGTGCCACACCTCGCGATAACCATGGGCGACCCGGCCGGCATCGGCCCGGAGATCATCGCCAAAGCTTGCGCCAGGCTGGCGCCGCGCGTGCAATCCGGCGAACTCGGGCTGCTCGTTCTCGGCGACGTTGCCGCACTGCGCCGGGCCGAAGCGCTGCTCGGCATGGCGACGCCGATTCCGGAAGTTGCGGAGGGCGAACCATCGGCACCATTGGCGATCCAGCAATGCGGTCCGCGCGAAGCGGCGATTCCTCTTGGAATGGTCTCGGCGGCAGGCGGCCGGGTGGCCTATCTCGCGATCGAACGCGCGGTTCGGCTGGCGCAAGCCGGCACGGTGCACGCGATCGTCACGGCGCCGCTCAACAAGGAGGCGCTCAATCTCGCCGACTACCATTACCCCGGCCATACCGAACTGCTCGCCGAACTGACCGGCGCGAAGGGCTCGGTGATGATGCTCGCGCATGACGGCATGCATGTCAGCCACGTCTCGACCCATTGTGCGCTCGAGGATGTGCCGAAGCGCCTGACGCCGGAGCGGCTTCGCCGCGTCATCGACGTCACGCATACGGCGTTGAAGCAGCTCGGTGTGGCCCGCGCGCGCATCGCCATTGCGGCGCTCAATCCGCATGCGGGCGAGGGCGGCCTGTTCGGCCGGCAGGATCTGGACATCAGCACACCGGTCATTGCCGACTATGTCGCGCGCGGGTTTGACGTGGTCGGGCCGGTTCCGGGCGACACGGTGTTCGTGAAGCTGCGTGGTGGCCAGTACGACGCGGTGGTCGCGATGTATCACGATCAGGGCCACATCCCGGTGAAGCTGATGGGCTTCAAGGTCGATCCGGCGACCGGGACGTGGAATTCCTTGAGCGGCGTGAACATCACGCTGGGGCTGCCGATCATCCGCACCTCGGTCGATCACGGCACCGCCTTCGATATCGCGGGAAAAGGCATCGCCAGTGAGACCAGCCTGATCGAGGCCATCGAATACGCCGAGCGGCTCGCCGCCGCGCGCGCCTGACCGACGCAGCATTTGGAGACACTTTTCGTGATCACATTGGCCAGCGGCATCGAACTGCTTCGTCCTCCCGTCATCGAATTCGGTGCGGGCCGGATCGGGGCGCTTGCGCAGTGGGTTGTGGCCCGACGCGCCCGGCGAACGCTCGTGATTGCCGGCGGCTTCAACGCCGGGCGCGTCGGACAACTCGGCCTGTCCGGCGACCTCGCCGTGTTCGGCGATGTTGTCCCGGAGCCCGATGTGCCGTGTCTCGACGCCGCGGTCGCCGTCGCCCGCCGCTTCGCGCCCGATCTCGTCATCGGCTTCGGCGGCGGCAGCGCCATGGACGTGGCCAAACTGGTCGCGGTGCTGCTGGACGGACGCCAGTCCTTAAGCGAGATCGCCGGGCCGGAAAAGGTTCTCGGCCGCTCCGTTGGTCTGGCGCAAATCGCCACCACGGCCGGCACCGGCAGCGAGGTCGGGACGCGGGCGCTGGTGACCGATCCTGCGACGCGCAACAAGATCGCGGTGCAGAGCCGCTTCATGCTGGCCGACATCGCCATCGTCGATCCCGAACTGATGCGCTCGGTGCCGCCGCAGATCACTGCCGAAACCGGCCTCGACGCCATGGCGCATTGCGTCGAGGCCTATACCAACATCAAGGCGCATCCGATCATCGATCACTACGCGCTGGAAGGCGCCCGGCTGGTCGGCCGCTATCTCAAGCGGGCGGTCACGGATGGCAATGACACCGAGGCGCGCGCGGGGCTTGCCCTGGCCTCGCTCTATGGCGGCATCTGCCTCGGCCCGGTCAATACCGCGGGCGGCCACGCCATCGCCTATCCGCTCGGCACCCGGCACAAGATCGCGCATGGCGCCGCCAACGCCGTGATTTTCCCGCATGTGCTGGCCTACAACGCGCCTGTCGTCGCGGAGAAGACCGCCGCCGTTCTCGGTGCGCTCGGTCTGGCGGCCTCGTCCGATCCTGACGCGGTGCTGGCGTCGGCGCACGGCTATTGCGCCGGGCTTGGGATCGAGATGCGGATGTCACGCCGCGGCGTTCCCGAGGACGACCTGCCGGCCATGGCCGACGAAGCCTTCGCCATCAAGCGGCTGATCGACAACAACCCGCGTCCCCTGACGTGTGACGCGATCCTCGATATCTACCGCCGCGCCTTCTGAGGCCGGTCAGGATCGGTTTGGAGTGAGACATGAGGTTGATGGACAGCACTGAACTTGCGATGGACGGCCGGCTGCGGGGGCGCGCCGACGGCTCGGGGATCGTCGAGGCCTATCTGCCGTCGCCCTGCGTCCAGAATCATGCCGCGAACCTGATGCCGCTCGCCGATGGCGACCTGGGGTGCGTGTGGTTCGGCGGCACGCAGGAGGGCAAGAGCGACATCTCGGTCCATTTCTCGCGCCTGCGCGCCCGCCAAGACGTCTGGAGCAGGCCGGTTCGGTTGTCCGACGATTCCGCCCGTTCCGAGCAGAATCCGATCCTGTTTCCCGCACCCGACGGATCGCTCTGGCTGCTGCACACCTCGCAGCAGTCCGGCAATCAGGATACCTCCGTGATCAAGCGGCGCATCTCGCGGGATGGCGGCACGACCTGGGGGCCAACGGACGTCCTGATCGACGTTCCTGGCACGTTCGTGCGCCAGCCGCTGGTCGTGCTCGCCAACGGGGACTGGCTTTTGCCGTGCTTTCTTTGTCGTGCGACGCCGGGCGCCAAATGGCTGGGCGAGCAGGACATCAGCGTCCTGAAGATATCGTCCGATCAGGGGCGCACATGGCATGATCACGTCGTGCCGGACAGTTTCGGTCTGGTGCATATGAGCGTCGTATCCGCGCCGGACGGCAGCTTGACGGCGCTGTTCCGGAGCCGATGGGCCGATCGCATCTATCGGAGCCGTTCGGTCGATGGCGGCAGGACCTGGTCGCCACCGGTCGCGACTGAACTACCCAACAACAACTCGTCGATTCAGGCCACCGGCCTCGTGGATGGCCGCATCGCGCTGGTCTTCAACAATGTGGCGCGTTCGGCGGAGACTGAGCAGCGCGCCTCGCTCTACGATGAAATCGAGGATGACGAGCCGCAGGCTTCACCCGCGATCGCGATCGACAAGCCGGCCGGACGCCAGGCGTTCTGGGGAACGCCGCGTGCACCGATTACGCTGGCGGTCTCGGACGACAACGGCGAGACGTGGCGGGTGTGCCGGGACCTGGAGGTGGGCGACGGTTATTGCCTCACCAACAATTCCGAGCAACGACTGAACCGCGAACTGTCCTATCCCAGCGTGACGCAGAGCGCCGACGGTTCGCTGCATGTGGCCTATACCTATCATCGGCAGGCCATCAAATATCTTCGCGTCCCGCTTGGGGTGCTGGATGGCAAGTGACCCTCGGGGTCCTTGACGATTGTTCTACCAGGGGTCTCAATAAAGGAGTTATCAAACCGGAGATTTGGAGAGATTTCATGCTCCTCAGCCGTGCAACGATCTCGGTGCCCACGATCTGCTTTGCTCTGGCGCTCTTTTCCAACGCAAGTATGGCCGCGCCAACGATCACATGGGAAGTTGAAAACGGCTTTCGATATTTCAAACGGGCGAGCGATTATCGCGAAATATTGCGGATCTACAGCTCCGAGAAATCGGCCACGAATGCCAATCCGACGGCGTTGCAGCTCGAGCTTGCCCTGGAAAAGGCCGCGGCCGAACGAGGGAAATTTAACGGCATTGAGGGCAATGACAGACGTTTGGGTTGGGCTGCCAGCGTGTACTTGCACACCTGCGCTCGCGAGCGGGACCACATGCACCGCAACTGCGAATTGGATGATCATGAGAGCTATTTGGAGCCAAAAGCTACGAGGATCATTCTTCATGTCGAAGGTTTCGCATCAGGCAACTGCGAATGGAAAGTCGACGATGAAGTCGTCGGAACAGCCAAGTGCAACGACGCAGAGAATCATGGGCTTCTGAAACCCGTGGTGACCAAGGTGTCCTACGGTGAGAAGCACAGCGTCACTGTTGTGCCATCGAGCGGCGAAGCAATCACTGGCGACATCGTTGTAAAAGATATTCTGGTCGTGAGTTTTGGTGATTCATTTTCGGCAGGTGAGGGAAATCCCGAAAAGCCGGTGAATTTCTCGAACGATTTTTCTGACTATAGACGATCGTCTCGTCATGGCGGTTTTCTGAAAACTGTCGATAACTTTCCAGTTCGACCGTCCGGTCCGCAGTTCTGGGGCGACAACGCGGCGAACTGGACCAATTCACAGTGCCATCGCTCATTGTATTCGCAACACACGAAAGCAGCGTTGCAATACAGCCTCGAACACCCCCATTTGTCAGTGACGTACCTGAATTATTCCTGTACCGGCGCGGAAGTTTACGAAGGTATCCTGAATGCGTGGTGGGCGCGTGATGTCAGCAAAGCATTTTGGGATGACGCGCCGCAGATGGTGAAAGCGCTTCGTGATCTCTGCGACGACCCTACAGCTTTCAAGGAGACGGAATGGTCCGGAGGTGACAGAAGAGACGCTCACTTCAATTCGACGATGGCGACGTTTCCAAAGTGTGGAAAACTCAATCGCAAGATTGATGCGCTGCTATTGTCTATCGGCGGCAACGATATTGGTTTTGCGAGTATGATCGCGAATTCCGCGATCAGCGCGCGAATAAGCGATTCGCGCTTCCAAGGCGCACGGCCATGGATTTACGGCCTATGGCGAAAAGCCGCCCAGCCACAGACTTTTGCTACAGGAAGACTAAGAGCAAAGAGTTTGATCCCGCAACACTACCGCGAGCTGTCGACCCAGTTGAATGCCTATTTGAACCTGGCGCCGGAAAAAGTTGTGCTTTCAGCTTACCCTGACGTTAGTACGGATGAGAACGGGAAAACGTGCCAGTCATCCAACACGGGAATGGACGTTCATAGCATATTCGGCATGGATAATCCGAGAGCGTCAGATGACAGTGAGGCGTTTGTCGACTTTCTTCATGACGTCATGAAGGATCAAGCTTCGAAGCTGAAATGGAATTTTGCGGACCAGCACTTGCAAGCTGGCTCAGCGAATAACTTCAGGGGCCACGGACTTTGCGCGAAGAACGAGGATGCGCTGGAGTTGATTTCAATGCGGTTTCCTCGTCCAGTCGTGCCGGGGTCACCGCCTTATCAATGGAAGCCGTTTGCACCTGAGTTCTACTCACCCTACACCCCGCGCAACAGATGGATCGTTACCCCCAACGATGCCTATCTGGCCACCAACTATCTTGACCCGAATTTATCCGACGACCCCGTTCAGCCTTTGTATGCCGCCACACTGAGTGGGGCTTTCCACCCCAACGCGTTGGGGCATGCGGCACTCGCGGACTCGGTTCTGGTTCAGTTAAGAAAGGTCTTGAAGGAATTTGAAGGTCAGTAAAAGAATCAAGATATTCTGGTGAGCGTAGCAGGGCCGGCCGCTGACCGTCCCGGCTATTTCGCAAACTGGGCTTGCAGGAAATCGTGCATGTCGTCGATGGCGCGCTGTGCGGCGGCGGCGTCATATTTCAGCCAGTGCCCGAAATATCGCCCGCCAATCAGCGCGCTCGGATTGTCGAATGCGTGATAGGCGCCGGGATACACCACCAGCTTGACGGGCGCGCCCTTGCCGGCGCGGCGTTGCATCCAGTTGTCGCAGTCGCTCGCCGGGGTCCAGTCATCGACTTCGCCGATCAGGATGAGCGCGGGAATCGTGAGGTGGTCGGCCGCAACCCGGCACGGCGGATAATAGGCGACCACGGCCCTGAACTTCGGTGGCCCCGGAGCATCGAGCGTGCGGGCCGAGGCGATCTGCAACCCGATCCCGCCGCCCTGCGACGCTCCGACCAGCGCGATGCGATCCGGATCGACGAATCCGAGACCGGAGAGGTAGCGTAACGCTCCCAGCGCGTCGCCCTGGCGGCTCCACATCTCCCGGGTGCAGGCCTCGGCGATGCCCCGGCTGGCAAAGCTGTCGACGGCGAGCGTGACGTAATCCCAGCTCGTCATCAGGTCGGCGACGCGATGGCGGGTCTTCTCCGACAGCCCGCCGCAGCCGTGGAGATAAACGATGGCCGCGAAGGGGCCGGTCCCGTCAGGTCTGGAGAGGTAGGCGTCGATGGTCTCGGCGGGAGCCGCCGGCGGTTCGCCGCGTTCGCGCGCCTGGCGTTGCCGGATCAGGCCAAGCAGGGAGGGCCCGCCCTCGATCCGCACCAGTTCCTCCGCCGATGCAATGGGAGCGCACGAGACTATGGCGAGGACCAGCAGGACCAGCGCTCCCATGTGTCCGCGCATCTGTGATTTCCTGTCGCGCATTCGGGCTTGAAGACTACCAGATTTTCGCCAATGCACTTCCCGCGAGATAGAGCCCGAGCAGGATCATCGCGACCTGAAACCAGCGGCGGAAGCTGTCCGCCGGCATCCGCGCGCGCACCGCCTGCCCGATGAACATGCCGGCGAAAGAGCCGCCCATCGCGATCGCGCCGGGCAACGCGGTTGCGGCGGTCAAGAGACCTGACGCGGTGATACTGAAGGCGAGCGCGACCGTCGCCACGGTAAAGAACACGCCGAGCGCCTGCACCAGTTCATCCTTCTCCATGCCGATCGCCTGCATGAACGGCATCGACGGCACCACCTGCACGCCGGTGGCGGCCGAGATCAGTCCTGTGAGGACGCCGACGATCGCGCCGATCCAGGTCTCGTCGCGGCGCGCGACCTGGAAGCCGAGCCGGCTGAAGCCGAGGATGGCATTGATCACCAGCAGCAATCCGAGCGCGATGGTGCCGTAACGCGCATTCGGGCCGGTCAGGGCGCCGGCGTTGAGCCAGATGCCGACGACTGTGCCCAGCATCAGCGGCCACAGCCGCCGGATGATGTCGCGCAAATAGGGGCCGACGAAGGTCTGCCAGATATTGGTGACGATCGCCGGCACGATGACGATGGCGAGCGCCTGGCCCGGCGGCAAGGCAACCGCGAGCAGGCCCATCGACACCGTCGGCAGGCCGAGACCGATCACCCCCTTGACGAAACCGGCCAGCGCGAACACCGCAGCGATGAGAACGAGGAGGGGGTCAAGGGTCATGGCCGCACATTGACTGATCGGCCGGCGCGGGACAATCTGGAGGTTCCGGAGTTAGCCTTCGGGCTGGACGAAGGCTGACTTTCTTGTCATTGCGAGGAGCGAAGCGACGAAGCAATCCACACTTTGTGCATGGCCCGGTGGATCGCTTCGCTTCGCTCGCAATGACGGTTTCAGGATCCCACGATGCGTTTCGATCTGGTCGACCTCCAGCTCTTCGTGTCCGTCGCCGACGCCCGCAGCATCACCGGCGGCGCCGACCGAGTCCATCTCGCGCTGGCGTCGGCGAGCGAGCGGATCAAGGGACTGGAGGACGCACTCGGGGTCGCGCTGCTCACGCGCGGCCGCCGCGGCGTCGCCTTGACCGCCGCGGGCGAGAGCCTGCTCGATCATGCGCGGCTGATCCTGCACAATGTCGAGACCCTGCGCGGCGATCTCGCGCGTTTCGCCAGTGGTGTGAGGGCGAGCGTTCATCTGCTCGCGAACACCGTCGGGCTTTCGGAACATCTGCCGAAGGCGCTCGCCGCGTTCCTGCGTGACAATCCCGATATCAGTGTCGACGTCGAGGAGCGCGAAAGCACCGATATCGCCGCGGCGATTGCGAGCGGCGCCGCCGATCTCGGCTTTGCCGCCGAACATGCGCTGCCCGACACCATCGAGCGGTTCGTGTTCGGCGAGGACCGGCTGGCGCTGGTCGCGCCGCGCCACGGGCCGTTCGCCGGCCGGCGGCAGATCGACTTTCAGGAGGTGGCCGGCCACGACTTCATCGGCCTGACCCAGGCGACCGCGCTGCAAATGCATATCGCCAGGCACGCCGCGCGGCTCGGCCTGCGCCTGCAGGTCCGGGCGCGGTTGCGGGATTTCGATGCGATCTGCCAGATGGTCGCCGCCGATGTCGGCATTGCCGTGGTGCCGGAAGCCGCGGCCCGGCGCTGCGCGCGCGCAATGCCGATCGCGACGATCCGGATCCGCGATGCCTGGGCCAACCGCAGGCTGGTCATCTGCGCCCGCAGCTTCAAGGCGTTGCCGCGGCCGGCGCGGCTCCTGGTGGAGCATTTGCACGCAGCGGCGCGGTAGGTCTACTTCGCGGTCTCGAAGCCCGACTCCTTGATCACCTTGGCCCACTTCGCAGTTTCAGCTTCGATAAATCCACGAAACTGCTCGGGTGTGTCGCCGGCGATGGTGAGGCCCTGATCGGCGAGCTTTTGCTGCACCGACGGATCGGCCATCGCCTCGTTGGCGATGCGGTTGAGCGCGGCGACGATAGCCTCCGGCGTTTTCGCCGGCGCGATCATGCCGTACCAGTTCTCGATCAAGAGATCCGGCATGCCGACTTCCGCGGTCGTCGGCACGTCGGGCGCGGTCGGTGCGCGTGCGCGCGCGCCAAGCGCGATCGGGCGCAGCGTGCCGGCCTTGATATGCGGCAGCAGCACCGGCAGATCGAGGAAGGCCATCTGCACCTGCTGGCCGAGCAGATCGTTGATGGCCGGTGCCGCGCCGCGATAGGGCACGTGAACGATGTCGATCTTCGCGGTCAGCTTGAGCAGTTCACCGGCAAGATGCGGCAGGCCGCCAACGCCCGCCGAGGCGAAATTGAACTTGCCGGGCTGTGCCTTCGCCAGCGCGACGAGTTCGCTCATGTTGTTTGCGGGAACGTTGCTCGCGACCACCAGCATCTCCGGCACGGTCGCGACCAGCGTGACGGGTGCGAAATCCTTCGCCACGTCGTAGGGAACCCTTTCCATCGTCGGGTTGATGACGAGCGCGCTCGCGCTCACGATCCCGATGGTGGTGCCGTCGGGATTTGCCTTCGCCACCGCGTCGGTGCCCAGCACGCCGGCCTGGCCGCCGCGATTGTCGATCACCACCACCTGTCTGGTCAGCTCCGACATGCGCTGGCCGACCACGCGGGCGATGATGTCGTTGGGGCCGCCGGGCGGAAACGGCACGATCAGCCGGATCTGTTTGCTTGGAAAGTCATCGGCCGAGGCCACTGCCGTCAGCAACGGCAGCACCGACAATCCCGTGATCAGCGTCCTCAAGATTCGCATGAGGGACTCCCGGGGCGGAGGTCCGGGCCGCACGCGCCCGTTGCGTTCGGAACGTTACGGCAGACCGTATGGGAGGACCCACATCATGAAAAGTCGAAATCGATGGCCCGGTGGAATTTCGCAGCGCAGCGAACAACTGCGAAAGTCTCACGTCGCTCAACCTGAGAGCCCGACCGATAAAGTAGCCATCAGAATCAGGTGTTTGAATGCGTCATTGCGAGCGCAGCGAAGCAATCCATGTCTGAGCACGGGGTTGAATGGATTGCTTCGTCGCAAGGGCTCCTCGCAATGACGGGGAAACAGCTTTATTTCAGGGGCTACATTTCGAGCCAGGCTCTGGGGACGCTGGAAAGCTTCGAACGGGACATCGATCGGCGACCGCTCGATCAGTCACCATCCCCCTCACTTCGCGGTTTCGACACCGGCGTCCTTGATGACTTTCGCCCACTTCTTGATCTCGGTGTCGATGAAGCCGCGGAAATGCTCCGGCGTGCCGCCGACCAACGTTGCGCCCTGGCTCGCGAGCTTGTCCTTGACGGCGGGATCGGCCATCGCCTGGAGCGTGATCCGGTTCAGGCTCGCGATCACCGTATCGGGGGTGCCTTTCGGCGCCACCATGCCGTACCAGTTTTCGATGCGCAGCTCGGGCAGGCCGAGCTCCGCGGTGGTCGGCACCTCGGGCGCGGTCGGCGCGCGATCGGCAGACCCCATCGCGATCGGCCGCAAGGCACCCGCCTTGATCTGCGGCAGCAGTATCGGGAGATCGAGAAACGTCATCTGCACCTGCTGGCCGAGCAGGTCGTTCACGGCCGGCGCCGCGCCCCGATAGGGCACGTGCACGATGTCGATTCTCGCGGTCAGCTTGAACAGCTCGCCGGCCAGATGCGGCAGGCTGCCTGGACCGGAGGAGGCGAAGTTGAGCTTGCCGGGCTGGGATTTCGCCAGCGCGATCAGTTCGCCCATGGTTTTCGCAGGTACGTTGGTCGCCACGACCAGCATTTCCGGCACCGTCGCCACCAGCGTCACCGGGGCCAGATCGGACAGCGTGTCGTAGGCGACCTTTTCCATGCTGGGGCTGATGGCCAGCGCGCCCGCGCTCGAAATCGCGACGGTGTAGCCGTCGGGCGCGGATTTCGCCACCGCATCGGTGCCGAGCACGCCGCCCTGGCCGCCGCGATTGTCGATCAGGACCGGCTGCTTGATCAGTTCCGACATGCGCTGCCCGATGACGCGGGCGATGATGTCGTTGGGGCCGCCGGCCGGAAATGGCACGATCAACCGGATCGGCTTGCTCGGAAACTCGTCGGCTGCAACCGCAGCGGGTAGCGCAAGCAGCGAAAGTCCTATGAGCAGATTGCCGAAAAATCGCACGCCTGCCTCCCGGATGATTGAGCGTCGGTTTGATTGAGCCGAACCGAACTTGTCTCTTGTCAGACGTTTCCCTTAGCCCGAACCGGACTTGCGCGACAACACCACGATTGGAGACTGCAACCTTTTGCTGCAAATGCAGCGCTCTTGCCGACACTCGCTCATGGCTGTGGAGCAGCGGGCTCGAGATTCAGAGCAGCAATTCTCGAGTAGGGGCCACTCTTATCGAGCGATCGGTGAGGAGGTTGTTCCAGATCCAGTGATGATGATGAATCACGCTGACGGCATCGAGATGCGGCCGATCGCTCAAGGTATGGCCGTCGGCGACCACGACGACGTTGTGATGGTTTGCGATCGCCGAGCGGACCGTCGAATCGACGCAGAGATCGGTGGCCCATCCGGTGATCAGGATCCGGTCTGGTCGGATATCGTCCAGCAGCGCCTGCAGGTCCGTCCCGGTGAACGGTTCGTTGAGGGTTTTCCGAACGACAAGATCGCTGGGATCCCGATGCAGTTCCGGAAGCAGCGCCCAGCCCGGCGTCTGCGGTTCGAAGTCGTCACCCTCGCCGCCGCAGTGCTGCACGAAGATGACGGTGCCGGACGCGGCGCGGACCTTTGCACCGAGCCGGTTGATGCGGTCGATGACGCCCGGCAGGTCGTGCTTGGGGGCGCCGCTCCGGAGGCCGACCTGCATGTCGACGATCAGCATCGCATCCATTGGGCAGCTTTCAGCCGGTGAGCAGTTTGAGCGCCGCCTCATGGACGCGCGGATCGCCCGCCGCGACGATACGACCGCCGCTCTGCGCCGGGTTGCCTTCCCAGTTGGTGATGACGCCGCCTGCGCCGGCAATGATCGGAATCAGCGCCGCGATGTCGTAGGGCTTCAACTCGGTCTCGATCACGAGATCGAGGTGACCTGCTGCGAGCATGCAATAGGAGTAGCAGTCGCCGCCATAGCGCGTCAGCCGCACCTCACCTTCGACCCGGCCGAAGGCGGCGCGGTCGGCGGCATTCATCAACAGCGGGCTTGTCGTATAGGAGGTGGCCTCCTGCAGCGCGGCGCAGCGCCGCACCGACAATCGCCGCTCCCCCGAGGGCCCGCGATAATGGGCCGATCCGCTGTCGCCGGAGAAGCGCTCGCCGATGTAGGGCTGGTGCATCATCCCGAACACCGGCATGCCCTGGTGCAGCAACGCGATCAGCGTACCCCAGATCGGGAAGCCGGCGATGAAGGATTTGGTGCCGTCGATCGGGTCCAGCACCCAGACATACTCGGCATCCTCGCGCTCGTTGCCGAACTCCTCGCCGACGATGCCATGCTGGGGGAAGTTGGCCTTGATCAGCCGCCGCATCACTGCTTCGGCGGCGCGGTCGGCCTCGGTCACCGGATCGAAATCCCGACTTGCGCTCTTGTCCTCGACCAGGAGCGAGGTCCGGAAGAACGGCAGGATGGTTTCGCCGGAAGATGTCGCAAGGCGGTTGATGAAGGCGGAGAAATCGATGACCGTCACGACGGATCCTCAAGCGGCTGGAATCGGCGGGGGATTTGCATGCCATGCGTACCCGAATCCTTGGCGTTCCGCACCGGTCAGGGAACCCCGCCCCTTGGTATTTTGCATGCCGAATCGGATCGGCCGGCCGACGCATTCCTTTCGTTTTCACGCATCACGAAAGCGAGAGGAAAATCACTCGCCCGGAGATGTAAATCCGCAACAGCCGCTTAATTCAGCATAAGATATTGAAGTAATTATTTTATTTATGAATTTGGGATGCCAGATTTGCGACCCCGCCCTGCGTTTTCGGCATGGGAAATAATTCAAAAGTCCTTGCACTTTGTGCAGCGCGGCCGCATATTGTTGCGGTGCGGTAGCGCCTCGCGCTATCGCTGCCCTCCTTGGGCGTTTCCTCCCTAGACTTGGGCCGCTTGTTCATTCAAGCGGCCCTTTTTCTTTTGCAGATCGTTTTCGCAGTGACGTGAATCCGGTCGTGGGCTTTCGTCTTCAGTTTCGCCTTCGTTGCGGATCAGTCGAGTCGACGTGGCTGCGCAGCTGCGAAGCTACTCCGCAGCCGCCTGGAACGGACCAAGTTCGCCGAGCGGCGCGATGGCGAGTGCATCGGCGAGCTTGGCGAAATCGGCCGCCACCTGCGCGAAGTTCGGCCCGCGTTCGCGGCGCCGCTCGTCCATATAAATCGCCCGGTTCAATTCGATCTGGATTGCGTGCAGTCCGCTGGCCGGGTTGCCGTAATGCTCGGTGATGAAGCCGCCGGCATAGGGCTTGTTGCGGCCGACCGAATAGCCGAGGGAGGTCATGGTCTCATCGACGATGTCGGCCAGCAGCGCCGCGCAGCTCGTGCCGTAACGGTCGCCAATCACCAGGTCGGGCCGCCGCGGCTCGTCGCGCGACACCCCGACCGACGGCATGGAGTGGCAGTCCACCACGACCGCGGCGCCGAAATTCTGATACACCCGGTTGATCAGGCGCCGCAGCGCGCGGTGATAAGGCTTGTAGAGCTGTTCGATGCGCCCCAGGGCGTCCTCGACCGACAGCCGCTCGCGATAGATCTCCTGCCCGTCGCCGACCACCCGCGGAATGGTGCCGAGACCGCCGGCCACCCGCATCGATCTGGTATTGGCAAAGCTCGGCAGGCGGCCCACGAACATGCGTGGATCGAGTTCGTAGGGCTCGCGGTTGACGTCGACATAGGAGCGGGGAAAATGCACCCGGACCACGGCGAAGCCGCGATCGCAGAGATCCGCGATCAACTCGTCCACGAAGGAATCTTCGGAACGGCGCAGCGTCGGCAGGTCGATCCGCGACGCCCGCAGGAAGCCGTCCGGGTAGACCGAGCCGGAGTGCGGCGAATTGAAGATCAGCGGCGCCCGCAGCTCGGCCGGCTCAATGACGTCGAAAGAAGGCGAGGAGTCGCCGTCAAATCGGGTCCCTTCAAATCGGGTCATCTCCGGGCGCCGTCCCTGTGATCCGCCTCCAGAACGGATGATTCGTCCGGAGAGGCGGAGTTCTTATGGACGCGCATTGTCGGTAATCACAACCATTCTGCCAAGCGAAAAAACTCAAGTTCGGCCTGGAACACGTCTGAAGTGGGAAAAGCCGGGGTCATTGATTTCCGCCGTATTCCCGTCCACAAAATGCCTTGCAATCGGCCCACGGCTTTCGGCCTGCCTTCATCGGAAATTTACCCGCCGTAAGGCTTAGTAGACGCTATCAGCCGCATCATTGGGGGATTTCGTAACTTGACCACCATGCACAAGATTCTCCTCGCCGAAGACGACAACGACATGCGTCGTTTTCTGGTCAAGGCGCTGGAAAACGCCGGTTTCCAGGTTTCGCCTCACGACAACGGGATGTCGGCCTATCAGCGGCTGCGCGAGGAGCCGTTCGAGATGCTTTTGACCGACATCGTGATGCCGGAGATGGATGGCATCGAGCTCGCCCGCCGCGCCTCCGAACTCGACCCGGACATCAAGATCATGTTCATCACCGGCTTCGCCGCGGTGGCGCTGAATTCCGATTCGGAAGCCCCCAAGAACGCCAAGGTGCTGTCGAAACCGGTCCATCTTCGCGAACTGGTCAGCGAAGTGAACAAGATGCTGGCGGCCTGAGTCGCGAGCGTCCCGACCCTGGTCTGCCGGGCCCGGTCGATTCCGGGCCCGTTCTTTGTCAAAACGCCGTCCCAAAACCTCATCGGTCTGCTTGCCTGCCCGGCTCGGAGCCGATATAGGGACCTCGACCCAACGTTGGACTTGAGGGCGCGTAGCTCAGCGGGAGAGCACTACCTTGACATGGTAGGGGTCACAGGTTCGATCCCTGTCGCGCCCACCATCCTTCAGATCCCCGTCTGATTCGATGGAGCTTTTCGCTGGATTGCCGCACCGAGTTTGTCGGTGAGGGAATAGATATTCGCGCTGTGGTCCACAGCCTCAGTCATTCGTTCGAGCTTTGCAACGGCGCTATGCGCGAGTTGTTTGCGGTTCGCCTTCTTCGTGGAGTGGCTCGCCATCCGGCGATCGATCCGCCCAATGTGGGAGGTGTCGCCACTCCCGTGCACGCGGCGGTCGAGGCATTTGGTCTCCTAGGTTGCCGGGCTGGACCTTCCGCGGGGCGACCTATGATGCCTGCATCGTTCAGCCCCGGATCGGGCCGATGCCGGTTCGCCGATCAACGTTCAACAAGCGGGCATGCTTACCACCAATATCCGGCGCTGCCACGTCGGTTCCAAATTTCGCTCGTAGCGGCCGAGCACGAATTTTCGCCTCCTCCGCGCTCGTGCCTCGCCTTCGCGCCCCAGCCGTGAGATTTTTGCCTTGCACCAGTCGTGAGCGCTCCCTCGTGGTTTCGCGCATTTCCTGGATCGAAGGAAATATTCTGAACGACAGTGCCGCGCCAGAGCGATCAATTGTGTTTGCCGGCAACGGCTCACCGACGATAGACTTGATGTCACGAATCCATTTGTACGACCGCCCGCCATGAACCATCTAAGCATCCGGACGATGCGGCCGGACGAGATCTCGATAGCGGTGAATTGGGCCGCAGCCGAAGGCTGGAACCCCGGCCTCGCCGACGATGTTTGCTTCGCCGCGGTCGATCCGGAAGGCTTCCTGATCGGAGAGCTCGACGGCGTACCCGCCGCGACGGTCTCCTGCGTCAACTATAGCTCAAACTTCGCATTCCTCGGCTTCTACATCGTGCGAGAGGACTTGCGGGGGCGCGGCCATGGACTACGCATATGGGATGCCGCCATCGCGCACGCCTGGCCACGCGTGATCGGGCTCGACGGTGTGGTGGCGCAGCAGCAGAACTACAGAAAGTCGGGCTTCGAGTTCGCTTATGCCAACGTCCGTTACGGCGGGATCGTCGCCGCCCCGGATGCACCGGGGGCTGGTGTCATCGCGTTGGCCGAAGTCCCATCGGCGGCTGTAGAGGCCTACGACGCGACGGTGTTTCCGGCTCCGCGCCCCGCGTTCCTGCGTGCCTGGATCGACTCGCCCGGACATGTCGGTTGCGCCCTCATTCGCGATGGCGGGCTTGTCGGTTGGGGCGTGATCCGTCCATGCCGCAAGGGCTGCAAGGTCGGCCCGCTGGTGGCCGACGACCGCACCTCCGCAGAGGTGGTCCTGTCGGCTCTGCTGGCCAGTGTCGGCGGCGGGGAGATCTTCCTTGACGTTCCCAGCATCAACCGCAACGCGGTCGCGTTGGCGCAGGATCTGGGGCTCGTGCCGGTGTTCGAGACTGCGCGTATGTACACCGGCGCGATCCTGCCGTTGCGGCTGGAGCGGGTATTCGGCGTCACCACCTTTGAGCTGGGGTAGTCCCGCGAACAATGGCGACGTGGCACGCTCCCGATTGGGGCAGTGCCGCCAGCCATGAAGCCCAAACATGGGCCGGAGCAGATCATGAACACGATATTGCCGGCGCAGGTCAGGCGAGCGATGCCGGCCTCGCAAGCCGACGGGCTTCGAACTTGGTGAGCGCGCGCGCCAGAGATTCGGGATATGTGCCCTATGAGTCCCGGTCGCCGAGCCTCGCGCCGGCGGCGAGCATTCCGTTCCCGGTCTGCGGATCGTCCGTTTGCCTGGTGCTGGTCGCGCCGGCTGCGAGCCTGCGCAGCCTTTCGCGGCGCTCGCGGAAGTCGGCGTACTCCTGGTCGGCGAGCACGCCGATCAGGATCACCGATCCGCTCACCGCGAAGTTGAGCGACGACGGGATGCCCAGCAGGTTCACGAGGTTCTGAAGCACCTGCAGCAGGATCGCGCCAAGCACGACGCCGATGATCGAGCCTTCGCCGCCGCGCAGCGAAAAGCCGCCGAGAACCGCGGCCGCGATGGCGTACAGTTCGTAGAAATTGCCATGCGAGCTCGGCAGGATCGAGCGCGTATACATGGCAAGGAAGATCGACGACACCGCCGCCAGCACCCCGCAGATGGCGTAGGCCGCGACAATGACGCGGCCGGTGCGGATGCCCGAGAACCGCGCGGCTTCCTCGTTCTTGCCGACCGCGTAGAGGTGGCGGCCGAAGACGGTGTGATGGAGGACAACCCACATCGCCGCCGCAACGATCAGCAGAAAGAAAAATGAGTGCGGAATCGGGATGGACGTGTAGGCGTCGCCAGTGAGTATCCCCGCGATATCGGTGCGGCCGGTGGTGAGAAACTCCAGAAATTCGAAGTGTACACCGAAAGGAAAGCCGGCGGTCGCGTCGGCGGTATAGAAGCGCGCGACGCCGCGGTAGATCAGCAAGCCGCAGAGCGTGACGACGAATGGCTGCATCCGCTTCTTGGTGATGAGCAGTCCATGGACGAAGCCCATCAGGACGCCGATCGCAAGGACGATGAGCGAAGCGACCGGCCACGGAACGCCGCGGCTGGCGATCAAGTCGACGAAGATCACGCCCAGAAGCGCGATCATGGAGCCGACCGACAGCTCGATGCCGCCGGTGATGATGACGAAAGCTTCTCCAATGGAAAACAGGCCGAACAGGCCGACCAGGTTGGCCGTGTTCGAGATGTTCACCGCCGACAGGAAGCGCGGGTTGATCAGCGCGACCACCGTGCCAACCACGATGATGAGGACGAAAAGCCCGAGGTCCTTCTTGAGATTCAGCATTGAGTGCTTTCCGCCTGGTTCGCTTGCTCCGACATGCCTCTTCCCACCGCCAGCCGCAGGATGTCTTCTTCGCGGCATTGCGCGCGAGCGAGAATTCCGGAAATGCGTCCCTGGTGCATCACGGCGACGCGGTCGGAAACACCGATCACCTCCTCCATGTCCGAGGAGATCATCAGCACCGCAACGCCCGAATCGGCGAGCATCCGCATCAGCCGGTAAATCTCCGACTTGGCGCCGACGTCGATTCCCCGCGTCGGCTCGTCGAAGATGATCACACGCGGGTTCATCGCCAGCCACTTGGCGAGCACGACCTTCTGCTGGTTGCCTCCGGAGAGGGAGCCGGCGCGCACGGCCACGTTCGGCGCGCGAATGTCGAGTTCACCCCGGCTCTTTTCCGCGCGCGCGCGCTCGGCCTTGCGTGAGATCGTCAGGCCGCGCGCATAGGCGCCGAGGTTGGGAAGCGTGATGTTCTCGGTGATGGCGAAGTCGAGCAGCAGGCCCATTCCCTTGCGATCCTCGGGTACCAGGAAAACGCCGGCTCTCACCGCCTCGGCGGAGCTTGCGAACCGGACGGGCGTGCCATCCAGCAGCACCGTGCCGCCCTCGGTCGCATCGATGCCGAACAGGGCGTGGGCGAGCTCGGTTCGCCCCGCGCCGACGAGGCCGGCAAGACCCAGAACCTCGCCGCGGTGGAAGTCGATGCTGACTTCAGCGAAAGGGAAGGTCCTGGTTCGCAGCTTCTGCACGGACAGGACGACGTCGCCGCGCTCGCTCGCCGGGGCCGCATAGGCGACCTTGAGATCGCGTCCGACCATCAGCTTGACCATCGCGTCATGGGTCACTGCACCGCGTTCGAGATGGCCCACGATACGGCCATCGCGCAGGACGATCACGCGGTCGCATGCCTCCACCACCTCGTTCAGCCGATGCGAGACGAACATCACCGCGATGCCGTTTGCCTTGAGCGCGGCGATCACCTTGAGCAGTTTCTCGGTTTCCGCGATCGGCAGGCTCGACGTCGGCTCGTCGAGGATCACGAGCCTCGCCTTCAGGCTGAGCGCCTTGGCGATCTCGACCATCTGCCGCTGCGCGAGCGAAAGCCGGGACACCGCGGTGGAGGAGGAGAAATTCGCCCCGAGCCGGTCGAGATAGGGCTGTACCATCGCGTGCAGTTTCCTGCCGTCAACGATGTTGAGCAGACCAAGCTTTCGGGGCTCCCGTCCGATGAACACGTTGGCCGCGACGTCGAGGTTGTCGAACAAATTGAGCTCCTGATGAACGAAGGCGATGCCGGCGCTCATCGACTGGGAGACCGTGAGGCCATCGTGCGGAACGCCATCGATCTCGACCGTGCCGCGATCGGGGGTCGTGATGCCGCCCAATATTTTCATCAGGGTGGATTTGCCGGCGCCATTCTCGCCGACGAGGCCGATCACCTCGCCACGCCGCACATCGGCGGCAAAATCGGAGAGCGCCACGACGCCCGGGTAGGATTTCGTAATCGCGGTCAGTCTGAGGAACGGCTCCTTCGATGGCGAAGGCACGGACGAAACATCGGTAACGGACATGTTGAACCCGAGAAAAAATCCCGCAGCCGGGTACGCCGGAAACACAGGGAAGGGTACCGGAGGCCGGCTGCGGGATCAGGCTCAGTTGCTCAGTTTCGCCTGGAGATCGGCCTTGAACGCATCGACATTGTCCTTGCTGATGATCTTGCCCGGAATGATGGCGACGCCGTTGGCGGGGACGACGGACTTGTCGCCGCCCAGATAGGCGGCAAACAGCTTGCTGCCCTGGTATGCCCACTCGAACGGCTGCTGCACGACCGTGCCGGCGAAGGAGCCGTCCTTGACGGCGCCGAGCGTAATCGGGTCTTCGTCGAACGCGATCACCGTGATCTTGCCAAGCTTGCGGTTATCACGGAGCGACTCGTAGATCTTCGGCGGGTTGTACGAGTAGAATCCGACCATGCAGTTGATTTCCGGGTGCGCGACCAGCGTGTCGTCCACATTGGCGCGGGCGCGAGCCTGGTCGTGGTCGTCAGTGCGCACATCGACCAGTTCGATGTTCTTGGCGCCGGCGACGGCCTTGAAGCCTTCGATGCGCTCACGGGCGTTATCGGCCCCGGTATTGCCGACGAAGCCCATGCACTTGGCGCCGTTCGGCAGGGCCTTGACTGCGACCTCGCCCGCATTCTTGCCGAGGTCGACGTTGGATGAGCCGATGTAGAAGACCCGCTTGGCGTCGGCCGCGTCGCTGTCGAACGTGAACAGCGGCACTTGCGAGCCGATCTTGTTGAACGCTTCGGCCTGGGTTTTCGGGTTGAGAGGCGATACCGCAACCGCGGCTGCGCCCGCCGCAACAAGGTCTTCCATCAGGCGCTGCTGGATGGCCGCGTCGGCGCGCTCCGGATATTTCCACTGAAGATCGAAGTTCGGCAGCTCCTTTTGCGCCTTGTGCATGCCGGCTTCGGCGAGCTTCCAGAAATCCGACGCCCCGTTGGGCACCCAGACGATGACTTTCTTGTCCGCAGCCTCGGCCGCACCGGTCAGCATCAAGCCGACGGCGGCAATTACACTCACGTACCTCATGGCAGTTCTCGCTCCCTTGAACCGGCGCGCAATGCACCGGTGTTCCTCCACCCGAACCCGGCTGAAAGGCGCCCGGACTTACGTCCCTTGTTGATGCGCGCCTTGCCGCTGGCAAATCCCCGCCGGAGAAGGTACCGGGAGATCGCCTGTGCCGGAACAATGGGAAACAGTTGCTGACCAGTCCAACAGATAGTAGAGATCGCGTTGATCGATTTGATCGATGAAAGCCTTCGATTCAAGCAATGGAACTGCGCCAACTCCAGCATTTCATCGTCGTCGCCGAAGAACTGAACTTTACTCGCGCCGCGGATCGCGTTCACATCGTCCAGTCAGCGCTTTCCAGTTCGATCCGCGGGCTCGAGGAAGAACTGCGGGTGCGTCTGTTTGTGCGCAGCACAAGGCAGGTGCGGCTCACCCCGGCCGGTCGCGCCTTTCTGGAAAAGGCGCGCGAAGCCCTCAAGGTCATTGATATCGGTCGCGAGACGGTGGCCGACATCGCGGGGCTCCGGCGCGGCTCCCTTTCGATCGGGACTGTTCACAGCCTGCCGGCGTTTCTCGATCTGCCCACCCTGATCTCCCGCTATCACGCGATCTCGCCCGGAATTGAAGTGCGGCTGCGACAGGGAGATTCAGCCGGGCTGATGGAGCAGCTTCGGAGCGGACGGCTCGATCTTGCGTTTCTGCCCCTTCTGGACGCGCCGGACGACATCGTCACCGGGATCATCGCCTGCGAGGACCTCGTCGCCGCCACGCCGCCAAATCACCCTCTCGCGGGGCGCAGCGGCGTGGAACTCCGCGAACTCCTGCCTTATTCGTTCGTCGATTTCGAGATCGGCTGGGGCACCCGGCCGCTGATCGATCGCGCCTTCGGACAGGCGGACCTGCGGCGCCAAACCGATTTCGACGTCACCGATCTCGAGACGATCGTCGACCTCGTCGGTCAAGGACTTGGAATAGCGCTGCTGCCCGAGACGATCGCCGAATTGCGGCGCCCCAAGATCTCGGTCTGCGAACTGGCCGAGCCCGCCATCTGCTGGGAATTGCTCATCGCCTATCTGCGGACCGACGGCGATGCCCCGCTGAATGGCGCGGCTCAGGGATTCCTCGATCTTCTGACCTTCCAATAGACCTGTCGACCGGGCCTGAGCCCGGACCGTTCATCGCCCGAACAGATCAGAGTGATCTTGATTATCTGTTGGACGCGTGGGCGATCGATCAGCATCTTGCCGCGGCGTTCCGCCAGCCGTTCGCCACACGGCGGCGATGGCGGACAATGAGTTCGTGGAAAGGATTCGGCCGATGACTGGAAAGCTCGAGGGCAAGGTTGCGATCATTACGGGGGCGAGCGCCGGCATCGGGCAGGCGAGCGCGCGAGCGCTCGCCCGCGAGGGCGCGCGCCTGGTGCTCACCGCGCGCCGGCCGGATCGGCTCGCCGCGCTGATCGAGGAAGCGAGATCAGTCGGCGGAGACGGCGTCGCGGTGATCGGCGACGCGCGCGAGGAGGAGACTGCGCTCAATGCGGTGGCGGCAGCCAAGGCTTTCGGCAGCATCGACATCCTGATCAACAATGTCGGGGTCGGTAATTACAAGAAGCTCGTCGACACCAGCCTCGCGGACTATGTCGAGATGATGGACGTGAACGTTCGCTCGACGTTCCTGTTCAGCCGCCATGTCGCACCGGTCATGATCGCGCAGGGCGACGGCCTCATCCTGATGGTGTCATCCATGGCCGGCGTCTACGGCTTCCCCGGCGAGGCGGTTTATTGTGCAACGAAATTCGCCCAGGTTGGTTTTGCGCAAGGGCTCGACAAGGAGCTTCGCCAGCACGGGATCAAGGTCGGGACGATCAACCCGGGCGGCGTGAAGACGGAATTCGCGATCGGCAAGGGTCGCACCGAGACGGGCGTGGCACAATCGGACATGCTCGAAGCCGACGACGTCGCCGCCGCCATCCTCTTTGCCTGCACCCAGCCGAAGGGTTCGCGCATCATCCAGGTCCAGATGCGCACAATGGCCGAGGCGCTTACTTAGTGGAGTGTTTCCGAGGTTCGAATCATACTGACGCTTGCTCCGCTCCCTGTCCCGCAAAGAAGAGCGGGAGAGGGAGCGAGAGGACAACGCTCGTGGCCGAGTATGGGTCTCACGGCAATCCCCTTGCCTCGATCTCCTGCACGAGTTCCAGCGTGAGTGCGGCGAGGTCGCTGTCGGACGGATCGGTGCCGAAGCCGGAGGTGAGGCGGGTCTTGAGCACCCGCGTCCGTGGACAATGCGCAACGGAGTTGCACAGGAGCTGCTTGAGTGTCTCGCCCTGGGTCACGAGGCGCGGTGGATCCGTCGCCGACCACGCCAGCATCAGCGGCAGCTGCACGCTGAGCAGACCGGGGAGCGCGGAGCGCTCCTCGTACTTGCTCGTGTCGGTGCCGAAATAGGCGCGCTCGCCGTCGCCGCCATCGCCGCTCGGCTGGTAGATTCCCGAGACCAGCACGGCGCCGGCAAGATCCGAATCGTCGGACTGAAACTCGCGATGCGCGAGAAAACTGGCGACATGGAAGGCACCGGCGGCATAGCCGATCGCGATGATCTCCTGCGCGTCGCCGCCAAACAGATCGATGTTCTGATGAATCCAAGAGGCCGCCGCGGCGACATCCCTGGCGCCGGCCGGCCAGGGCGACGCCGGCGCCAGCCGGTAGGACATCCTGATGCCCACCATGTCGTGACGCGCGGCGAAGCACATCGCCTCATCCTGCAGCGCGCCGGCGCTTGCATCGACGGGTCCGCCGTCGCCCGTGAATGTCTCTCCGGCAACGATCAACAGCACCGGACGCGATGCGGCGTCCTTCGATGGCACCGTCGCCACGTCGAGCATGTTCTGGTCGAACTCGCCATATCGGAGGTTGCGCGTGAACGACACTTGAGCGCAGGCGACGGATGGATCGGACGTCGGCGCGGGTGAGTCCGACAGCAGGCCTGTCGCCACAACCTCCGGGCGATTGCGATATTCGGACCTGGGGCCGAACGCAGATCCCGCCGTCATCGCGGCCAATACGCAGAGGAACAGACTTTTCATCATGGCAGACAACGCATCGCAGGAGGATCAATCGGTGCCCAGGGCATGTCACCTGATTGTGCCGCCACAGCCATCGGTCGATCAAGTCAGATCGGTCGATCAACTCAATGTTATCGAGTTCCACCCACGCGAAAGTCGCCGGTTCCCGAAAGCAGCGCGCTGAGCAGCCCGGGCGAATTGAGCACCGCGAATGTCTCGCCGCGATCGAGAAACGTAACGGCCTCGTCGAAGGAGTTGGCGTCCTCGATCTTGGCGCGCGCGATGGCGAGGCGAGGATCGATCTCGCCCCGCCGTCTCGGCTGCCCGCCGGGCAAATTAGTCAGATGCGCCTCACGCAATACCGGATCTTCACGGAGTTCGCGCAGCGGACAGCCGATCGCCTGTGAAACCTTCGCCAGCTGATTGGCTCTCGCCAGGACCGGCGGCGGCACGGTCTCTTCTGGCGTGCGGAACAGGCGCCCGGTCCGCCCGGTGCCGGCCGTGGACGACAGCATCGCGATCGGGACGGCGAGCAGCAGGCCCAGGATGACCGGCATCATCCAGAGCAGCAAGGGCAGCGACACCGCATAGGCGCTGCCGGCCATGGCGATTCCGAACAGGCTGGGGACGGCGTAGTTTCGCGTGGTGTCGCGCAGCGACACGGCGCCATCGTCGCGGCGTTGAACCTGCCAGCCCGCGTCCCGTCCGAGCAGGATCTCGGCCACAGCGGAGGACTGGAAGATCATCATGACAGGCGCCGTCAGGCCCGACACCAGCGTCTCGACAATCAGCCCCGCGAGCGCCACAACCCCGCCGCCAAAGCCCTTCCGTGTCTCACCCTGGGTCAGCAGCAGGATATAGGCGAGCAGCTTGGGTACGATCAGCAGAGCCATGGTTGCGACGAACACCCATGCCGCCAGAACCGGGTCCTGCGCCGGCCATTGCGGGAACAGCGAAAACCCCTTCGGGAAATATTCGGGACGCACGAACTGCGCCTGCAACGAAATCAGGATTCCGAACAGCAGGAACATCAGCCAGAGCGGCGCCGTGAGATAGGATCCGATGCCGCTCAGAAAGTGCAGGCGCGAGATCCAGTGCAGGCCGCGCGCGGTGAGCAGCGCAGCGTGCTGCAGATTGCCCTGGCACCATCGCCGGTCGCGGATGGCGAAATCCAGCAGCGTCGGCGGGCATTCCTCGTAGCTGCCGCCGAGCGTGGGCGCCATCCGGATCGCCCAGCCGCCGCGCCGCATCAGCGCCGCCTCGACGAAGTCGTGGCTCAGAATATGTCCGCCGAACGGCTTGCGGCCGTTCAATTCGGGAAGCCCCGCGCTCTCGGCAAAGGCACGCACGCGGATGATGGCGTTATGTCCCCAGTAGTTGCCCTCGGAGCCGTGCCACCATGCGATGCCGGCGGCGATCAGCGGGCCGTACAGCCGGCCGGCGAACTGCTGCAGCCTTGCGAATCGCGTTCTGGCGTTGACGGTGATGGGCAGCGTCTGAATCAAGCCGACAGAGGGGTGCTGTTCCATCGCGCCCGCAAGCCGGACGATGGTGTCGCCGCTCATCAGGCTGTCGGCATCGAGGATCAGCATGGATTCGTAGGCGGTGCCGAACCGCTTGACCCAATCCTCGATATTGCCGGATTTGCGCGCGGTGTTCTGTGGACGGTGCCGGTAGAACAGGCGGCCGGATCCGGTCTCGGCGCGAAGCCGCAGGAAGATCTTCTCTTCGGCAATCCAGATCGCGGGATCGGTGCTGTCGCTCAGCACGAACCAGTCGAAATGCGATCCTCGCTTGGTGTCCTCGACCGACTCGTAGATGGCGCGCAGCCGTGCCAGCACGCGGTAGGGATCCTCGTTGTAGGTCGGCAGCAGCATGGCGACCCGGCTCTCGAGCGCCGGCAGCGCCGCGGTGGGGTCGATCCCGAGCGCGTCCTTGCGTCGGACCAACAGGACCGCGAAGCCCGCCATGGCCGACATGAAGGAGAACGCAACCCATGCGAACAGCAGCACGAAGAGACCGAGAACAAGCCATTCCAGCAGCGTGACGCCGCCAACTTTGAGGACGTCGTACATTTCGTCGCAGCCGGCCGCGGTCATGATGGCGGTGCCGGCCAGGATGAAGCTCCGTCGGGGCCACATGGCGACTGGTTGGGAGCGGACCGGGTGCGGGCCGCCGCTTCCTCGCAGCGGCTGCGCGGTCATGGCCGTTGGTGTTTCCCGCGGCAGGAACGCGGCCGCGGGGATGTCGTGGCGCGGCGAAGCGCGGCTCTCGGTTACGATGTCCATCGATAGATCCAGACCTCCGACAGCGGCTCCTCCCCCTGCATCAGCGAGGCGCGTATTTCGACCGGGCCGGTTTCCTTGACGGCGAGTTCAAAACTCAACCGCCAGCCTCCGGTCGCCGGATTTGGCTGGGTGACGATATTCCTGATCGCGGCCTTGTCGGCACTGACGACGCCGCGCACGCTTTTCGGATCGGCTGACTTCAGTTTGTCTCCGCTCGCGTCGAGCACGAAGATCCTGCCGTCGTCGCCCCTGGCCCCTTGAGCGGTCCGGCAAAACCGGGCCAGCGCAGCGGGTTTGGGGCTGTCGGGCCCCCAGTGCAGCCGATAGGTGTAGGTGTATTCGCCCTTGGCCTGCAGCGCAGACTTCGGCTGCCAGAGCGCTGCGATGTTGTCGTGAACTTCCTCCCTGGTGGGAATCTCCAACAGCCGCACCGCGCCTTCGCCCCAATCCCCGATCGGCTCCGCCCACAGGCTGGGCCTGCGTTCGAAGCTCGATTCGAGATCCTCGTAGGCGGCGAAATTCTTCTCGCGCTGCATCAGGCCGAATCCGCGCGGATTCTGGTCGACGAACGAACTGATCTGAAGGTCGGTCGGATTGCAGAGCGGGCGCCACAATTCCTCGCCCCGCCCGTTGAAGATGTCGAGCCCGTCGGAATCATGGACCGAGGGGCGAAAGTCATCGACTTCCTTGCGGTCGTTCGGTCCGAAGAAGAACATGCTGGTCATCGGCATTAGGCCGGCATGCTCGAGATTGACCCGGGGATAGATGGCCATCTCGACATCGAACACGGTCGTGCCGCCCGGGCGGATCGTGAAACGATAGGCGGCCGCTGCGCTCTCGCTGTCCAGCAAGGCATGGACCACGATCGAACTTGCGCCGGGCGCCGGCTTCTCGAGCCAGAATGATCTGAACGCCGGAAACTCCTCGCCCTTGGCCTCGCCGGTATTGATCGACAAGCCGCGGGCCGAGAGCCCATAGACCTCGCCCTTGGCGACGGCCCGGAAATAGCTGGCGCCGAGAAAGACACAGACCTCGTCGTAGTAGTCCGGCGCGTTGATCGGGGCGTGAATCCGAAAGCCGGCGAAGCCGAGATCGGCGCCGGGCTTCGTCGGAGGCGTTTCCCCGAACGAGAAGTCCTCCGGTCGATACGCGATCTTGCTCTCCTTCCCGTTCGCGACCTCGTAGAGATCGACACGGTTCTTGTAGAAGAAGCCGCGATGGAAGAACTGCACCTGAAACGGCAGCTTTTCGCCGCGCCAGAGCGCGCGCTCGGGAAGGAAGCGGATCGCCCGGTAATGGTCGTAATCGAGATCCGCCAGGTTGTCGGGGAGTTTCTCGTCGGCGGCCTTGAAGGGTTTGCTCGCAAGCTCACGCGCCATCTGCCGCACGATCGCGCGGTCGAATGTCGCGGACTCGGCGTTCGCGGACGCGACCACGCCGGGCACCGCGATCGAGACCAGCGGCAGCGTGGATACTCCAAGAAAATCTCTGCGGTTCACGGGCGGGTCCAGACGGTTGATGGCGACGGTTGGAAACGCCGCAGATCAGGTCTCGTTCCCGCCGAAGGAACTCCGTTCGTGCCGCGAGGACGAAATACAACTACTGATATGAGTTCTTTGTCAGTGAGCTATCTTTGGATGTCTCCCGCGAGATGTTTTCCCGCGATATAGCCGAAGGTCAGCGCCGGGCCGAGCGTGATGCCGGCGCCGGGATAGTTGCCGCCCATGATGCTCGCCATGTCGTTGCCTGCGGCATAAAGACCCGGAATCGGCGCGCCGCTGGCATCGAGCGCTCGCGTGTGTTCGTCGGTCCTGATCCCGGCATAGGTGCCGAGATCGCCGATCACGAGCTTGATGGCGTAGAACGGCCCGTCCTGGAGCGGCGCGACGCAGGGGTTCGGGCCGTGCAGCGCGTCGCCCTGGTAGCGGTTATAGGCGCGCGATCCCTTGCCGAAATCGGGGTCGCGGCCCTCGGCGGCGGTCGTGTTGAACAGTGCGACGGTGGCTTCGAGCGCGCTGGCATCGATGCAGGCCTGCATCGCAAGCTCTGCCAATGTGGCGCCGCGCCTGAGATAGCCGGAGCGGAGATAGCGACCGATCGGCATCGGGAACGGCGGCACGCAGCCGAGGCCGTATTTGCGCAGCGCGCGGTGATCGCAGATCAGGAATGCCGCGATCGCCTCGCCGGGCCTGGCCTGCTTCATCATCTCCTGCACGAAGTCGTGGTAGGAGTTGCCCTCATTGGCAAAGCGCCTGCCGTCGCGCGTGACCGCGATGACGCCGGGCTTGGCGCGATCGATGAAATGCGGCATGACGCCCTTGCTGCCGTCCCTGCGTGTCGTGATCGAGACCGGCACCCAGGCTGCCGCGTTCGGCAGGCCGTCCTCGATCCGTCCGCCGGCGGATTCGGCCAGCCGCAAGCCGTCGCCGGTGTTGCCGGGAGGGCCCGGCGACCAGTGTTCCTGCCCGGTCGGCGCATGCGGAAACATCGACTTGCGCCTGATGACATCATGCGGAAAGCCGCCACAGGCGAGCACAACGCCGCGCTTCGCGCGGACTTTGATGCGGCGCCCGTCGCGCTCGACGATCGCGCCGCGCACCGCGCCATCCGCCACGATCAGGTCGCGCACCGGCGAGGACAGCCACAGCGGGACGCCGAGGTCGAAGGCGGATTTGGCGAGGCGGCCGGCGAGCGCGTTGCCATTGGTCAAGGTCATGCCGCGGCCGTAGCGCATCACGTCGATGACGTGCCGCGACAGCCGCTTGGCCACATAGACTGCGGATGCCAGCGATCGGGTCGCGCGCATGAAATGGACGATCTCCTTGCCCGAGCCGAGCATCATCCCGAACACGGTGAGTTCGGGGAGGGGACTGCCGATATCCCTGATATGGTCGCCAAGCTCGTGCCCGTCGAACGGCCGCGTCACCATGGAGCGCCCGCCCTGCGCGCCGCCCGGCGCTTCGGCGTGATAATCCGGAAACGTCAGCGGCATGTCGAAGCGCAGCGCGGTCTTGGTGGTGAAGAAATCGACCGCCTCCGGCCCCGCGGTGAGAAACGCGTCGACCCGCGCCGCGTCAAAACTGTTGCCGGCCTCGTGGCGCAGATAGGTCCGTGCCTGCTCCGGGCTTTCCACGATGCCCCAGGCGCGCGCGAGCGAGGTCCCGGGAATCCACAGCCAGCCGCCGGAGCGCGCGGTGGTGCCGCCGAAGCGCGGCTCCTTCTCAGTGATCACGACCTTGAGGCCGCGATGCGCGGCGGTGACGGCGGCGGATAGTCCGGCGGCACCGGAGCCGACCACCAGCACGTCGCAGTCGACCGTGTCTTCGCCGCTCTCGCGCCCATCGTCTGCCATGCGATCCGCCCCCGTCAGGATTCTTTCCACAGCCTTACATAGAGGGGGCATACGGCCTGGCAAGTTCGTGGGCAAGACCGTGAGGCAAGACCGTTGCCGTCGCGGAATGATGCGTGTCTGTGTTACCCCGCAAGGCCGCTCGCCGTGATAACGTGCGCCTGGATCATTCCATCGACGGGTCCGGCTCCAAACCGCGTGGCAATTCGTGCCGCGGCTGCTTCGGTCGCCTCATTGAGGCGATCGGCGCCACGCGCCTCGATCTCACTCCGAAGTGGAGTTCCCTGGCAGTAGCCGATGGCTGGATCGCGGCAGGTCGGTGCCACGCTGCGCCGCATGACGGTCCCCGCCGTCACGTCGGCGAAACCAGCGCCGCGCACCTCGGCGACGATCCGGTCGCGATCGTGATAGCCGTGCGGCGTCCGCGCCAGAAAGCGCGGCGGATCGTCGGCGAACATGTCCGCGAGAGCCGCGATGACGAGGTCGGCGAACTCATTATGTTCGATGGCATCCCAGACACTGAAGATGAAGTGGCCGCCCGGTTTCAGGACGCGGCGCGCTTCCCGATAGGCCTGCGGCCTGTCGGGGAAGAACATCGCCCCGAACTGGCAGACCACTGCATCGAACGACTGGTCAGGGAACGGCAGCGCCTGCGCATCGGCCGTCTGCCAGGTCACGCGATCCGACGAAACCTGTCCGGCGGCATGGTCGAGCATAGGCTGGTTCAGATCGGTCGCCACGATGTGGACGTCGGCAGGCAGCGCGCGCAACATCGCGCGCGTGACGATCCCCGTGCCGGCCGCGGTTTCGAGGACGCGCGCTGGATTGAGCGTAGCCAGGCGGCTGGCGAGGTCTTCGGCATAGGGTTCGAAAATGAGCGGGCCGAGATACCGGTCGTAAAGGGAGGGAATCGAGCCTGAGAACACCGTGTCGACCTTCGCCATGGGACCCTCCGTCGCATGTACTCTGGGACTGGCGATTAGAGCCGTTTTGGACACCTCGCACAACAGCGGTCGGCACGTGGTCCGGTGCGCTCGTCGGTTTGCATGTCCGGCCTCGGCGTGAAAACATGGCGGCATGAGCGAGAAGACGGTCGCACAAAAACTCGGTCTCAAGACCGGCATGACGCTGCTGGTGCGGTCGCCACCCGATGGCGTCGCGACGTTGATCGGCGCATTGCCCTCGGGTGCGGAGTTGATCTTCGATGCCAGCAAGCCCGCCACGCTCATCCTGATGTTTGCCAGGGACAAGGCGGCCCTCGCCAAAGGGCTGCCCGGCTGCAAGCGGCAACTGGCTCCCGGCGGTGCGCTGTGGGTTGCCTACGCCAAGGGGACGTCCGCCCTGAAGACGGACATCAACCGGGACAGCATTCGCGAGTACGTCGCCACAATCGGCCTCGATACGGTCGCGCAGATCGCCATTGACGATGACTGGTCGGCGCTGCGTCTGAAGGCGGTGTAGGACTCGCGCGCTTGGCGCAGATCGCAGGCATGCCGGAGATGCTCTGTCCGGAGGTGCTCTTGCGCGGGGGCGGCTTCGGGGCAGGCTTCAGAGGCAACGCCAGCGCGTTGCCCAAATGGATGCTGCCGCCGGACGCGGGAGGATGCGCTGCGGGCGTCGTGAGTGAGACGCCGTGGGTAGGTCCATGACTGGTATTTATGCTTTACGTAAAGCGTAATTCTTGGTAAATTGAACGCCATGATCGTCAGTTATCGGGATAAGAGGACCGAGCGCTTCGCCAATGGCGGTCACGTTCGGGAGTTTTCCGGATTCGCCCGTCAAGCTGAAGTAAGGCTGGATCGGCTGGAGGCGGCGGCAAGTTTGAAAGACTTGGCCGCGCTGCCTGGCAACCGGTTGGAAGGGCTGAAGGGCAACCGGCAGGGTCAGCATAGCATCCGCGTCAACGACCAATGGCGGATTTGCTTTGAGTGGCCTGAAGGCTCACCCGGCCCGATCAATGTCGAGATCGTCGATTACCACTAGGAGGCACATCATGGCGCGCACCCCCATTCATCCCGGCGAACACCTCGCCGAAGAACTCCAGGAGTTGGGGATCTCGGCTGCGGAACTGTCGCGCCAGATCGACGTGCCGGTGAACCGGATCACCGCGATCATCAACGGTCAGCGCGGCGTGACTGCCGACACGGCGCTGCGGCTTGGTCACTGGTTCGGCACCAGCGCGGAGTTCTGGCTCAATCTTCAAAAGCTTTACGAACTACGTCTCGCGCGTGACGAGGTTGGCGACCGTGTTGAAAAGCTGCCCACGCTCACCGACCGCCGAATGCCGTCACTGTAACGAACACCGTTTTTATCCCTCGTCACGCGAGGCCGGCGTCGACCAAAAAGCACTGGCGCGTGATGCGCAGGCTTTCATCGGATGCGAGGAACAGCGCCATGCAGGCAATGTCCTCGGGCGTCACCGCATCCGGAATGATCTGGCGCGCGCGCATCTCGGTGATCTGAGATTGGTCCTTGTACCACAGCCGGCGCTGGCGTTCGGTGATGACCATGCCGGGCGCGATGGCATTGACGCGAATGCGGTCGGGGCCGACCAGCCGCGCCAGCGAATTGGTGAAGCCGATGATCGCCGCCTTGGCCGTGGCGTACACCGGCAGTCCCGGCGCGCCGCGCATCCAGGCGATCGATGACATGTTGATGATCGACCCGCCGCCGCCTGCCTGCATCTGGGGCACCACCGCCTGGGCTGCGAAGAACACGTGCTTGAGGTTGACGGCCATGGTCCAGTCGAATTCCGCCGGCGTCACCTCTGTGAGCACCTGACGCTGGTCGTTGGCGGCGTTGTTGACCAGCACCGCGGCGTTGCCGAGCGTGCCATGAATGTCTGCGATCGCGCGGCGCAGCGCCTCGATGTCGAGGAGATCGCACGGCACGAACAGTGGTGCCGCGCCGCACTCGGCCGCAACCTGCCGCACCAGCGCGGCGCCCGCCTCTGCATCGATGTCGAGGAAGGCGACACGGGCCTTCTGCGCGGTGAAGGCGCGCACGAACGCGGCGCCGATGCCGCTCGCGCCGCCGGTGATCAGCACCACGCGGCCGGCGAGGCCCGAATAGATCGTCGAGGTCATGCGATGAGGCGCTCCGTCGTCGGGTCGAACAGGCAAATGCGGCGGGTGTCGAGCGCGAAGGCGGCCAGCGCCCCCGGCTCGGGGCGGATGTCGGGCGAGATGCGCGCCAGCGCCGCCTCGCCACCGAGCCGCAGCGAGACGATGGTTTCGGCGCCGGTCGGCTCGATCATCTCGACCGGGGCGCTGATCACGACCGGCGCATCGGATGTGGTCGCAAACACGCGGCCCGACTCGGCGATGCATTCCGGCCTGATGCCCAGCACCACGTCCCGGTCGCGAAACGCCGCGGCCTTGTCGGATCCCTGCAGGCGAAGGCGGATCTCATCAGGCCGGCCGGCGCCGATCACCGCCAGCGGCGCGCCATCTTCCACCACCAATCGCGCCGGCACCGTGTTCATCGGCGGTGCGCCCATGAAGCGGGCCACGAACAGGTTGGCTGGGTAGCGATAGATCGTGTCGGGGTCGGCGAATTGCTGCACCTCGCCCTTGTGCATCACCGCGATCCGGGTCGCCATCGTCATCGCCTCGATCTGGTCGTGGGTGACGTAGACGATGGTGGCGCCGATGCGCTGATGCAGGCGCTTGATCTCCATCCGCATCTCGACCCGCAGCTGTGCATCGAGATTGGAGAGCGGTTCGTCGAACAGGAACAACAGCGGATTGCGCACCAGGGCGCGCCCCATCGCCACGCGCTGGCGCTGGCCGCCGGACAATTGCGACGGCTTGCGTCCGAGTAGTTGCTCGATCTGCAGCAGCCGCGCCACGTTTGCCACGGCCGCATCCTGCTCCGGTTTCGGGACATGACGGCATTCCATTCCGAAGGTGATGTTCTGGCGCACCGTCATCGACGGATAAAGCGCGTAGGACTGGAATACCATGGCGATGTCGCGATCCTTCGGCTCGATGTCGTTGACGATCCGTCCGCCGATTTCGATGGTTCCCGCGCTCGGACGCTCCAGCCCGGCAACGATATTGAGCAGCGTGGACTTGCCGCAGCCGGATGGTCCGACCAGCACGGTGAATTCACCGCTGTCGATGTCGAGGTCGATCCCTTTCAGCACGTCCAGACGCGCGAACCGCTTCGACAGGCCGCGAACGCTCAACGCTGCCATGTTGACACCATCACTTGACTGCTCCGGAGGTGAGGCCGCTCATGAAATAGCGTCCGCCAAACAAATAGACGAGGAGCGGCGGCAAGGCCGCGATCAGCACGGCCGCGCTCTGTTCGCCGTACAAAGGCTCGGCGGTGATCGCGGCCGTGAGCGAGATCAGCGCGGCGGTGACCGGCTGCTGGCCGCCGGAGGTGAAGGTGACGCCATAGAGGAACTCGTTCCAGATGCCGGTGAACTGGAAGATCACGGTCACGATCAGGATCGGCGGTGACAGCGGCAGGATGATGCGCCAGAAGATCCGGAAGAAGCCGGCGCCGTCGATCCGCGCGGCCTTCAACAGGTCCTGCGGGATGCCGACATAATAGTTGCGGCAGAACAGCGTCGTGAAGCTCATGCCCTGGATGGTGTGGATCAGGACCAGGCCGGAAATCGTGTTCATGAGCGAGAGATCGCGCAGCACCACCACCCATGGGATCAGCTTCATCTGTTCGGGGAGAAAGACGCCGAGGGTGACGAGCGCAAAGATCACCTGATCGCCGCGAAAACGCCAGAGCGCGATCGAATAGCCGGCGAGCGCCCCGAGCAAGGTGGAGAAGATGGTGGCCGGGATCACCAGGGCAAAGGAATTGAGCATGTAGGGTTGGATGCCCCAGCAATGCTCGGCCATGCAGAACTGGTTCCAGGCCTGGCCGTAATTGGCAAAAGTCAGATGGCGCGGCCAGCCGATCATCGAGGTGGCGGCGATCTCCTGGGTGGAGCGCAGCGAGTTCAGGACCACGATCCCCAGCGGGACCAGGAACGCGAGCGCCAGCACGGTCAGCACGGCGTAGATGATGACGCGGCGCCATTTCATGCCCGGGCCTGCCTTTGCCGCCGCCAGCGCATGAAGAGGCCGTAGGGCGCCAACACCACGACCAGCGACAGCAGCATCAGCACCGCCGCCGCCGAGCCGCGCCCCAATTCGCTGCGCTGGAACATGAAGTCATACACCACGAGCGTCGGCAGCATGGTGGAGATGCCGGGGCCGCCGCCGGTCAGCGCCCTGACCAGGTCGAAAGCCTTGATCGCCCATTGCAGCAGGATCACGAACACCGTGACGAAAATCGGCCAGATCGTCGGCAGCAAGACCTTGCGATACATGCGCCATGGTCCCGCACCGTCGATCTGCGCGGCCCGGATCAGGTCCTTGTCCAGTGAGCGCAGTCCCGCCAGGAACAGCGCCATGGCAAATCCGGTTGCCTGCCAGACCCCGGCCAGGATCACGGTGTAGATCGCCTTGTCCGATTGCACCAGCCAGTCGAAGCGAAAGTCGGTCCAGCCGAGATCGTGGACCAGCTTCTGCAGGCCGATTCCAGGGTTCAGCAGCCAGCTCCAGACCGTGCCGGTCACCACGAACGAAACCGCGAGGGGATAGAGAAAGATCGTCCGCAGCACGTTCTCGCCGCGGACACGTTGATCGAGCAGGATCGCCAGCAGCAGTCCGAGCGCCATCGTCAGCAGCACGTAACCGAGGCCGAAGATCACGAGGTTGACATAGGCGATCTGGAAGTTCGCGGTGCGGGTCACGGCCCAGTAGTTGCGCAGGCCCACCCAGGTATAGTCCGGCATCAGGCTCGAGGCCGTGAACGAGACCCAGGTGGTCCACAGCGTGAACACCACGACGTTGCCGGCGGCAACCAGCAACGGCAGCCAGATCGCGCACTCGGTCAGGGCGCGGCCGACGCGGCGACGCCACAGGCTCGCAGCCTGCGCCGTCCCCACCGTCGACCCGCGTGTCGGCACCGCAAGACTCATCGATGATACGATCCTACTGCGCGCTCGCGATCGCCGCGACCAGCTTCTTCTGCCCTTCGGCAGCTGGAATGGCATTGTTGTGCACGAACTCGGTCAGCACATCGATCATCGCCGCGGTGATGCCGTTCGGCTGCGCCATATTGTGCGCAAGGCTGAGAACCACACGATCCTTGGCAATGGCGTCCTTCAAAACCTCCGCAGAGTTGCGCTGGCCATCGGTAAAGCCCTCGCCCGCCAGGTTGACGTCGGTGCGCGCCGGAATCGAGCCCGTGATCTTCGAGTACATCTCCTGCGTCTTCGCCTCCATGACAATCTCGGCAAACAGCTTCTGCCCGGCGTCGAGATCGGCGCTCTTCGACTTCCAGAAGATGAAGCAGTCGGCGTTGAGGTCGAAGCATGGCGGTCCGCTATCCTGCGGCGCGGGGCCGCTCGAGAAATCCGCGACCGTCGCACCGGCTTTGAACAGATTGCCCTGCGCCCAGCCGCCCGTCAGCACCATGCCCATGTCGCCCTTGACAAAAGACGGCAGGTTCACGGCCCAGGGCTGGGCGGCGACGTTCGGGTTCATATAGTTGGAGAACTTGCGCAGCTGCTCGAAGGCCGCCAGCACTTCCTTGCCGTTCAAGGCGTCGGGTTCGAGTTGCATGAGCGCCCGGCGATAGATCTCGGGACTGATTCCGGCGAGCGCAATCTCGAATTTCTGGCCGTCGTCCGGGCGGTTGCCGCCATTGGCCACTGGGGTCATGCCGGCCGCCTTCATCTTCTCCGCCACTTCGTTGAACTCGGCCCAGGTGGCCGGCGGCTTGCTGATTTTGGCCCGCTCCATGCCCTTGGTCGACATGAACAGCGTGTTGAGGCGATAGACTTGCAGCGGCAGCGCGATCCAGTGGCCGGCCGGCTGGCAGGATTTCGCCAGTTCCGCCGAGACCTTGTCGGCATAGCCGGCGGCCTTCACCAGCGCAGAGATATCGACGGTCGGCGCGATCTTCGACCACGCCGCGATCTCCGGACCCTTGAGCTGCGAGATCGCGGGCGGGTCGCCGGCGATGATCTGCGCCCGCAGCTTGTTCATCATGTCGGTGGTGAAGCCGGGAACCGGATTGTGCTGCCACACGCCGCCGCGCTCCTCGAACAGCTTGCCCAGCGCCGAGATCGCCGCGCCGTCGCTGCCGGCAGACCATTGCGAAATGGCGGTGATGCGCGGCTTGGCATTTTCGGCACGGACCAGAGATGGCATCGCGAGAGTGGCTGCGGATGCAGCGAGCAGATGACGCCTTGTCATGATGGGCATAGTGTTCCTCCCGGCTTTTGATATTTGACGCAGGCAGAGCTGCGCCGTTCATTGCAACTCAGGCAGCCTCCTCGGATGCGGCGGGCATGCCGCCACGGCGCGCCAGACAGCAGGCCGCGAAGGCCAACGCGGCGCGCGGATCCTTGTCGTCCGAGGGTGGTACGAAGGCGACCGACACCTGCGCGAGTTCGCGCCCGCCCATCACGCAGGCGTCGATGCCGTCGACCAGGGCCTTGCGATCCTGCTCCGCAAGCAGCGACGGCCAGCCGCTGATCGCGACGGCGGGACAGGGCTTCACGTTCAACGTGTTGCCGATCGCGAGGCCCAGGCGGAACAACCGGCGCCGCAATTCCTGGCGCGCACGCGCGGTGATCGGGACCGCATTCATCCATTCATCGCCTGTTCGCAGCAGGTCCGGCTCGCCGACGCCGAGCAGCCCGGCCAGTGCCGGAAGCGATGTATAGGCCTCGACGCAGCCGCGATGGCCGCAGCGGCAGAGCGGACCGCCTTCTGCGAAGACCATGTGACCCAGTTCGACCGGCGGCAGCGCGTCGGCGTCGATCAGGTCATCCATCCAGGCGCCGGCGACGCCGTGGCCGACGAAGACGAACAGGTGAGGGCCGTCAAACGGATAATTGTCCGTGTGGCGGCGATGGAAAGCCCCGTGCGCCACGACCGAATTGGTGAACTCTGCCGGCACGCCGGGGAAGATCTCGTCGAGCAAGCTGCGAACCAGCTGCGTGTCGCAGGGAATGATGAGGCTGGCGCGCTCGCTCAACCGGCCAAGCCCCGGAAGCGAAATGCCGATTTGGGCGAGCCGGACACGGCGCTTACGCGTCCATACCTGCAGCAACCGCAGCGCGTCCCGAAACAGCCGGCCGACGGATTCGAAGTTCGGAGATTGCGGCAACGGCAGGCGTTCGGTGTAAAGCAGTTCGCCCGAAAGCCCGCCGACCCCGAGGCTCAAATGGCGCGCGGTCAACTCGAGCGCGGCCAGCCGAACGGAAGCGTCGAGCGACACCAGGCCCGTCGGACCGCCGACGTAAGGCGCAGGTCGCCGCACTTCCTCGATCAGTCCCTCGGCTTTCAGATCGAACAGAATCCGCGACAGGCTTGCCTCGGACAGGCGGACGGCCCTGGCCAGCGGCGGCCGAAACACACCGCCCGACTGCAGCAGGTATCCCAGAATAGCGGCGCGTGTTTGCCGCCGGCTTCTCGGCTGCTCAGACATTTCCATCCCGTATAATTCTTACTCTGAGTAAGAGGCTGCGCCCAAAGCAATTCCATTGTCAAGCGGCGCATTTTTTTGCGACGCGCCAAGGATTGCTTCATCGCAAGGGCTCCGAGGAAGAAATAACGCGACGCTTCAAACAGGGCGACCCCGAGGGTCGCCCCTACGGGATCGACATGGCGTAGGGGCGACCCTCGTGGTCGCCCTACGCCGCCCCGCATCCAGACTGTTTCATCCACCGAACTTCGGAAACAGCACGAGCGGACGATGCAAACTCTCAAGGCGTCACGCTGGCCCGTGACACCGCTCGCGGCGCGGTCGCGTGCTTCCAGGTCGAGTTGGCGACATGGACCGGCGAGAAGGCCGGACGTTCGACATAGCGGCCGTCGCCCTTCTCGGCGCGGAGCTCACCGTTGGTCCAGGCGATCTTGCCGCGCGACAGCGTGACGGCGGGAGCGCCGATGCAGGCGTAACCCTCGAACACGTTATAATCGATGCGGCTGAGCTGGGTTTTCGCCGAGATGGTCTTGCTGGCCGCGGGATCCCAGACCACGAGATCGGCGTCCGATCCCGCCGCGACTGCACCCTTGCGCGGGAAGATATTCAAGATGCGGGCGATGTTGGCGGAGGTCACGGCGACGAACTCCTCCTTGGTCAACCGTCCGGTGTTGACGCCTGAAGTCCACAGCAGCGGCATGCGGTCCTCGAGCCCACTGGTGCCGTTGGGAATCTTGCGGAAGTCGCCGATGCCGAATCGCTTCTGCTCGGTGGTGAACGCGCAATGGTCGGTCGCGACCACCTGCAGCGAGCCGGACTGCAGGCCGGCCCACAGGCTGTCCTGATGTGACTTGTCGCGGAACGGCGGCGACATCACCCGCCGCGCGGCATGGTTCCAATCCTTGTTGGCGTATTCGCCGGCGTCGAGCAGCAGATGCTGGATCAACGGCTCGCCATAGACGCGCTTTCCAGTGGCGCGGGCGCGCGCGATCGCCTCATGCGCCTCGCGGCAGCTGGTGTGCACCACATAGAGCGGTGCACCGGTCATGTCCGCGATCATGATGGCGCGGTTGGTCGCCTCGGCCTCGACCTCGGGCGGCCGCGAAAACGCATGGCCCTCGGGACCGGTGACGCCACGCTCCAGCAGCGCCTCCTGCATGCGCGCGATGACGTCGCCGTTCTCGGCATGAACCAGCGGCATGGCGCCGAGATGGGCGCAGCGCGCGAACGAGTTGTAAAGCTCGTCGTCGTTCACCATCAGCGCGCCCTTGTAGGCCATGAAATGCTTGAAGGTGTTGATGCCGTAGGTCTTGACGACGATCTCCATCTCGTCGAACGCCTGTTTCGACCACGACGTCACCGCCATGTGGAAGCCGTAGTCGGAGGCTGCCCGCTCGGATTTGCGGCGCCAGTCCTGATAGGCCGCGAGCATCGATTGCCCTGAAGCGGGAAGGCAGAAATCGATCACCATGGTGGTGCCGCCGGCCAGCGCCGCCTTGGTGCCCCATTCGAAATCGTCGGCGGTGACGGTCCCCATGAACGGCATATCGAGATGGGTATGCGGATCGATGCCGCCCGGCATCACATAGCAACCGCCGGCGTCGACGATCTCGGTGCCCGCGGGCGGGTCGAGGGACGCGCCCACCGCGGCGATGGTCTCGCCGTGGACGAGGACGTCAGCCCGCCGGGAATGATCGTGGTTGATGACGGTGCCGCCGCGGACCAGAAGGGGCATGACTTGCTCCGAACAGAAAAGCTGCTATCGCGGCCGCATCCGGCCTCGTTCGCCAAAGTCTATCGCGCAATTCGAACTTGGACAGAGAAAAATGTCGTCAAATCGATTCTCGCGATCGAGACGCCGCGCTTGCGGCACCGGGCGAGCTTGGTGGAGAAATGGCTCATGGATGTCAGCGTCATACGGCCTGGGGTCTGACGCCGGCGATCGTCCTGATCACACTTCGGCGCCGGATTGGAATTGGAACGGCGATGTCTGACCAAATCGTAGGCAAGGAGGATGTTCCACGCCGGGGCTGCGGAGCCGCGATCATAGCCGAATCGAAGATACTCCTGGTCAAGCGGAGGCGAAGCCCCGAAGCGAGCCACTGGGGGCTTCCAGGCGGAAAAGTCGAGCCTGGCGAACGCGTGGAAGACGCCATCATCCGCGAAATTGCCGAAGAGCTCGGGATCGCGATCCGGCTCGATCGATGGCTATGCACCGTGGATCATCCGGATGATGACACCGGGCAGCGGTGGGTTGCCGAGGTCCATGCAGCATCGATCGTCGCGGGAGCACCGCGCATCTGCGAGCCGCACGCGCTTGCCGCGGTCGACTGGTTTGCGATGGATCGTCTTCCGGCACCGCTGACCGCCGCCACGGTGCAGACCATCGCTGCGTTGGGAGGGCCTTGGGAGGAGGGGCGCGTGCCGTCGAGGCGTGAAGGCGGTTGATGGGTCAACCCGCTCACATGCAGGCCGTCGCTTGAAGAGGATGCATCGTCGCGCACGCGGCAGGGCATTGCGATAAACGCCTATGCCTGCCGCCGCTCGCCCCGCCCTGCCGCGCTAGTCCGTCAGACTCGCCGACGCAAAGAAGGTTTCCGGTCCCTCCAGCTCGACCAGCTTCTTCTTGTTGATCAGCCAGAACCGGTTGCCCACGGTGCGCACGAAGTTACGGTCGTGCGAGACCAGCAGGCAGCTGGCCTGATGATCCATCAATTCGGCCTCCAGCGTTTCCTGTCCCTCGATATCCAGATGGTTGGTCGGCTCATCGAGGAGATAGAAATTGGGCTCGGTCAGTCGCAGCACCAGCATGCCGAGCCGCGCCTTCTGTCCGCCGGATAACCGGCCGATAGTGCGGCCCTGCATCTCGATCGCAAGACCGGCGCCGGCGAGCAGCGCGCGCGCCCGCTGATCGCCGACCTCGAAGCGGCGGACGATCGTGCGCATCGGCGTGTCGGTGTCGGCGAGATCCGCGAGCGCCTGATCGCAATAGCCGAGCACCAGCGACTGCGTCGCCCTGACGCCGGCCTGGGCCATGTCCGGAGTCTCGATGGCCGCGCGCAGCATCGCCACGAGCCGGGTCTTGCCAACTCCATTCGACCCCAGCAGCACGATCCGATCCCCCCTGCAGATGAATTGCTTGCCGGTTCGAAACAGCAATCGGCCGTCCGGTGTCGCGACCTCGGCGTCATCGAGAGCGACGAGAACCTTGGCATGGGTCGTGCGATTGGCAAGCTTGATGGTGCCCGCGGACCGTTCGAGGTGCGCCGGCTTCGCCGCATCCTCCAGCTTCTCGGCGCGCTGCTTCAATTGCCGGGTCTTCGACAACAGCAGGTCGCTTCCGGAGTTGATGCCGATGTTGTTGAGCTTGGCCGCGTGCTGGCGAAGCTCTCGCGCCGTCTTCAGGTCGCGTTGGTAGCGCCGCGCGTCCGACGCGTCGGCCTCACGCAGCGCCGCGCGCGCCCGCGTGTAGGGTAACGAGAACATTTGCGACTGTTCGGGGCGCAGGAATAGCGTCCGGTTCGTGGTCGCATCGAGGAAGGCGCGATCATGGCTGGATATGACCAGCGGCATCTCGTGCGGCAACCCGTTCAGCCAATTCTCGAGCTGGCCGATCCGGGCGAGGTCGAGGTGGTTGGTCGGCTCGTCCAGCAGCAGCATGTCGGCCTCCGTGACCAGCGCCCGGGCCAGCATGGCAAGCCGCTGCCAGCCGCCGCTCAGCTGTCGCAGCGGCCTCTGTCGCAGCGCCTCCGGCACGTCGAGCGAGTCCAGCGCCACATCGACCCGCCAGCGTTCGCCGAGCCGCCGGTCGGCGGACAGCGCCGCGAGCACGGCCGCATGGAAGGGCTGGTCCATCATCGTGTCCGGCACGTTCTGCTCGACGAAGCCCACCGTCAGGCCGCGCGATCGGATGATCTCGCCCTCGCTCGCGTCCATGGTGCCAGCCATGCAGCGCAGCAGGGTGGTTTTTCCGCGACCGTTGGCGGCGACGAGTCCGATCCGGTCGCCGGCATTGACGACGAGGTCGAGCTGCGAAAACAGCGGCGTGCCCAAGGTCACGCCGAGATTGAGGATGTTGAGGAGAATCATGATCGTTGTTCCGGTCCAGGCCCGCGATCACGACATCTCTGGCAGGCAGCCATCGACGGATGTCAGTGTCTCATCGCGGCAATGAATGAGAATGCAGGCGCGCGCGAGAGCTTACGCTGCATGGCCACGAAGGGCAGACCAGGAAGAGATTCGAAAGGTCTCTGGTCAGCCCTGCAAACGCGTCTGCAGGGCGTTGACGGGGCCACGCTGGCGATAATGCCGGAAAAAAAGCGTCATCGCGCGGCCCTCCTTTCTCATTCGGGTAGCGCCACGTTAACGTGCGCCGCGGGGAAGTGCAAGTCTGCGAGGTTTTGCCTGCGAGGTTTGGCATGGTACGGGTGTCCGGCGCCTCGGATATGGCAAGGGCCCATTCAACTCTGCGTTGGAGCCGTGCGACATGATCACATGTTACCTGCGCTACGAGGTCGATCCGGACAAGCTTGCCGATTTCGAAGCTTATGGTGCGATGTGGCTCGACCTGATGCCGCGGTTCGGCGGCATCCATCACGGCTACTTCCTGCCATCCGAGGGAAAGAGTGACGTTGCCTTGGCGATGTTCAGCTTTCCCAGCCTTGCGGCCTACGAACAGTACCGCAAGGACGCCGGCGCCGATCCGGACGTCCAGAAGGCGGTCGCCTTCGCAAGAGATACGCGCTGCTTCATCCGCTATGAACGCTCGTTTTTTCGGCCGCTGCTTCCGAAAGCGGCTTAGAGTTACAAACCATGGAGCTTGGGCATGGCCGTGCGCGGCGGATGTCTCTGCGGATCGGTGGAATTCGAGGTCGACCTGCCATTCACCAAGTTCGTGAAGTGCCATTGCTCGCGGTGTCGGAGCGCAAGCGGCAGCGCATTCGCTGCCAACGCCTATGTCCTGCCGCCGGCGTTCCGCTGGCGTGCCGGAGAAGAGCGTGTGGCGCGCTTCGACCTGCCCCAGGCGCGGAGTTTCTCGACGTCGTTCTGCCGCGACTGCGGCTCGCCGCTGCCGCACGCCACGCGGAGCGGCCGAGAGGTCATCATCCCGGCGGGATCGCTGCGGGATGATCCCGGCGTTTCGCCGACGATCGACGCCTGCTGGCAATCGCGCGCGCCGTGGCTCTCGGACGCGATCGATTTGCCGACCTCCGATTGACGCGCCATGTGGAATTGTTCTGCAACGCAGCATGGCGGCCCGTTGTGTCGGAGGCAGACTAAGAATTAGTCGGCGCTTCGGAGCGGTCAGGCGGCTGAACGGGTCCCCCGACCATTGACAAAGCGTACCGTGCCGCGGTACGATCGACGATGATCAGGAGCTTCGCGGACAAGCGAACGGCTGCAATCTTTGCAGGCTACGCGGTGCGCGGGCTTGCGGGGCAGATTCAAGGCCGTGCCCGCGCGAAGCTGCTGGTTGTTGACGCCGCTCTCCAACTCGGCGATCTGCGCGTGCCGCCAGGTAATCGTCTGGAGACTCTGCGCGGCGACCGTCAAGGACAACACAGTATCCGCATCAACGATCAGTGGCGGCTGTGCTTCGTTTGGCGGGATGGAGCGGCGTGGGACGTCGAGTTGGCTGACTATCATTGAGGAGCGGGACGATGAGCATCAAACGCGAGGATGTCGATCGGCGGAAGGTCGATTTCTCGGATGTCCGATCCGGTCGCCGGCTGCCGCCGATTCATCCCGGCGAGATCCTGCGCGATGAATTCCTGACGCCGATGGGCATCAGCGTCTACGAGTTGGCGCATGCGATCAAGGTGCCGCGCTCGCGGGCAAACGACATCGTGCGCGGACGCCGCGCCCTCACCACGGACACGGCCATTCGTCTCGGGCGCTACTTCGGCACGAGTTCCGAGTTCTGGATCAATCTGCAATCCCGCTTCGATCTCGACGTGGCTGATCGTACTGTAAGGCGGCGAATCGAACAGGAAGTCAGGCCACGCGCCGCCTGACGACTTGCTGCGATGATGATCTGGACCCGTTGATTGCGCGGGCTCCGCCAGCGACAATATCGGCTTCGCGTCGGTTGCAAAACGAACCCGGGTTCCTGCGTCGGATCGAGCGGGCGCGGGGCAGCCTGCAGGCCGGGCATGGGACCAGACTCGAGGATGTCGAAGACCTTGAAACAGAGTAGCAGGTCTCGCAGATTTGGTACCAAGCGCGGAGGGAACGCATGAGCCGGACGGCGCTGATCGGTGTTGACTGGGGCACCACGTCGATGCGGCTGTGGCGGTTTTCTCCCGATGGCGAGATCATCGCGCGCACGCGCTCCGATCGCGGCATCCTGAAGGTCGCCGACGGCCAGTTCCGCGAGACCCTCGAGGCGGTCGCGGGTGACAGCCTTGCGCCTGACGTCCCGATCCTGATGTCCGGCATGATCGGGTCGCGGCAAGGCTGGATCGAAGCTCCCTACGCGATGTGTCCGGCTGACATCGCTGGCCTCGCCGACCAGCTGCAGCCGGTGCCACAAGACATCAATGCGCGGATCGTGCCTGGTGTCGCGCTGCGCGAGCCCGGTGGCCGCCGCGACGTCATGCGCGGCGAGGAAACCCAGATCCTCGGCGCAGGGCTCGGTGGTGGACGCCGGCTGATTGTGCTGCCGGGCACGCATTGCAAATGGGTGCTGGTCGAGGGCGGCAAGATCCTGGATTTCGTCACCTTCATGACCGGCGAAATGTATCAGGCGCTGCGACGCCACACCATCCTGGCGCGGCTGATGCCGGAAGCCGATGCCGGCCTCGACGACGAGGCGGTGCAGCGAAGTTTCGTGGCGGGATTGTCGGCAAGCCTCGAGGGCGGGGCCCGCTTGATGCAGTCGCTGTTCTCGATCCGCGCGCGCGGGCTGTTCGACGAGTTGGCGCCGGAACTGGCCCCGGCCTTCCTGTCGGGCCTGCTCATAGGTGCGGAGATCGGCGAAGGCCTGGCGCTGTCAGGGCGGTGGGGGCTTGCCGGGATCGCGCCGCTCGTCATCGGCGGCGACATTCTCGTCGCGCGCTACCAGACGGCCTTCCGGCACGCCGGACTCCCCACGACGACTGCAAACGAGGACGTCGGCGCAGCGGGCTTGTGGCTGATTGCGCAACAACGCAAACTCGTGTCATGAAATTCCTCCAAACGAAGCGTACGGTGATGCCATGTTGAATTTCGACGCTGCAATGGCCGAGTTGCCCCTGGTCGCGGTCTTGCGTGGACTGCAACCGGTTGAGGCCGTGGCGATCGGGCAGGCGCTGTTCGATGCCGGCTTTCGCCTGATCGAGGTGCCGCTCAATTCGCCCGAGCCGCTGCAATCGATCCGCCTGCTGTCGGAAAAATTCGGCGCGGCCGCGCTGGTCGGCGCGGGAACGGTGATGTCGGTTGCGGCCGCGCGCGATGTCGCGGCCGCGGGTGGCCGCTTGGTCGTGATGCCGCATTGCGACACCGCGATCATTCGCGCCGCCAAGGACCTCGGGGCTTTCGTCGCCCCGGGTGTTGCAACCCCGACCGAAGCCTTCGCCGCGCTCGCCGCCGGCGCCGATGCCTTGAAGGCGTTTCCGGCCGAGATGATTCCCCCCGCTGCGGTCGGCGCCATGCGCGCCGTGCTGCCGAAGGGAACGCGCATCCTTCCCGTGGGCGGCATCACGCCCGAGACGATGGCGCCTTATCATGCGGTCGGCGCCGCCGGATTCGGGCTCGGCTCGGCGCTGTTCAAGCCGGGGATGGCGGTCGCCGATGTCGCAGGTCGCGCGGCGAAGTTCGTCGCCGCATGGCGCGGCTTGCAGGCTGCATCCTGATCGCGGTAGCACCGCTGCAATTGATTGAGCCGCATTGTTGCGAACGGCTTCATTCGTCAACGACGTTCAGCGTTCAGCGTGACGACTTGCAGAGTGACGACTTGATTGTCAGTCTGAAAAAATAATCGCGCCGCACTGGACCATGCCTCTTGCGCAGTTGCGATCACGACAGCATTTATCCGCGTTCTCCCGATCGAGATGAACTCGACGAGCCGATGCCATCTTGCATTGCACGCTTTCGACCGCGCGCCGAGGCGAAAGCCTCTCGCAACCTCGCCCGGATCAGGCTAGCCTTGCACCCGCATGGCCGGATCAACCGGCCGGCTGATATGGGAGGATGTGATGACACGCGACGTGCCGCGCGATCAGGAATCGCAGCGCGATTCCGACTCAACGATGTCACGACGAACGCTCGTCCACGGCTTGGCGCTCGCCGCCGGTGCCACGATGGCCGGTGCCAGCGGCGCGCTGGCGCAGCAGGGCGGGCAACCGCAGCCAGCAGCCCCGCCCACGACCATCACCACGCCGCCGCGCGATTTCGGTCCCGGCGGCGCCCCGACTACCTATTTCTGGGATCCCGATATCATCGCCGTCGATCCGTCGTTCAACGATCTCGCCCAGCCCAACACGGCGATCAAGCGTCTCTACACCGGATTGCTGTGGGCCGAAGGTCCGGCCTGGAGCGCGCAGGGCCGCTATCTGCTGTGGAGCGATATCCCCAACAACCGGCAGATGCGATGGTCGGAGGACGACGGCCACGTCAGCGTGTTCCGTTTTCCCTCCAACAATTCCAACGGCAACTCGTTCGACTTCCAGGGCCGGCAGCTGTCCTGCGAGCATCTCACCCGCCGCGTCGTGCGCTACGAGCACGACGGCACCTCGACCGTGCTCGCCGACAATTTCGGCGGCAAGAAGCTCAACTCGCCCAACGATGTCGTCGCCCATCCGGACGGCAGCTACTGGTTCACCGATCCGCCCTATGGCGGACAGCTCTATGAAGGCGAGCCGGATGTCGCGGGTGGCGCCAGCAATGCGGGCGGCAAGCTCAATCCGCGGATCGGCCAGCCGGCCGGTTTCGTTCCGGGCAAGCGCGAACTGCCGACCAACTGCTATCGGGTCGATCCCTCAGGCCGCATCGACCTCGTTGTGACCGAGGAACAGGTGCCCGATCCGAACGGGCTGGCGTTCTCGCCGGACTTCAAGAAGCTCTACGTCGCCTCGACCGGCAAGGGACCGGGCGATACCGGCGCGGGCGGCAAGGGCGACGTGCATGTGTTCGACGTCGGCGCCGACAACAAGCTCAGCAATCAGAAGCTGTTCAGCGACTGCATGGTTGACGGCGTGAAGTGCGGACCGGACGGCATCCGCTGCGATGTCAGCGGCCACGTCTGGCTCTCCAGCAACGCCGGCCGCGCCGTCGGCTATAACGGCGTGACGGTCTGGTCGCCGGCCGGCAAGCTGATCGGCCGGATCCGCCTGCCCGAGGTGTGCGGCAACGTCTGCTTCGGCGGCCCCAAGCGCAACCGCCTGTTCATGGCGTCGAGCCAGTCGCTTTACGCCGTGTACACCGGCACGCAAGGCGCCGGACCGGGCTGAGCAGGTTTTGCGATCTCCTGATTGAGTGAGGGAGGCGCCGGCGTGATTTGCCGGCGCCTTTTTAACAAGCGCCGGTCGAGTCGCTACAGCGTGCGTGCCGCGTTGCCCTTGAACAGGACCGGTCCTGTCGGTCGGCCGATCGGCGAGCCGCCTTCGGGCTCCAGCGTGATCTCGAACAACTGGTTGGCAATGGTCTCCGGCAGCGCCTCCAGATTGAGCTGCAGCGTGCGCGGCTGGCTGGTGAGGCCGACCGATTTGGGCCCGACGGCGCGGTCCCACAGCGTCCACACCTGCAGCGTACGGCCCGCCGGAACGCTGATCGGCTTCAGCGGAATCAACTCGACCCTGCCATTGGCAAAGGCATTGATGATCGCGCCCGCCTCCCTGGTCTGGTCATTGACCAGCACGGCGACGTAGACCGGCTTGCGCTGCGTCAACGTGGCGAGATCGTTGCGAAGCCGTTTTGATGTCGTCAACGCGCTGATGGTGATCACCGCGAGCAGCATCGCCGCGAATGTGCCGGCGAGGCCGGCGCCGCGCCAGAACCTGATGCTGTTCCACAGCGCGGCGGCGCTGACGGCATCGGGCCTTGTCGTGCTGGCGATTCGCTGCCACAGGGCCGGGCTCGGCGGGATCTGTTCGGCCGTGTCGTTGAAATCCGCCAGCCGCGAGCGCCAGGCATCCACCGCCCGCGCGAACGTCGCGTCCGTGGCAAGACGGCGCTCAGCCGCGGCCTCCTCGGCGTCGTCGAGCAGACCCATCGCGTAATCGGCCGCAAGCGCGCGATCATCATCATGCATGATCATCCCATGCACTCCTGAAGCGAGAACAGGCTGCGCCTGACCCAGCTCTTGATGGTGCCGAGCGGCACCTTCATCATCTCGGCCAGTTCGCCATGGCTCATGCCGTGCACATAGGCCAGCACCACGACATCGCGGCGGGGACGCTCGATGCGCTCGAGGCATCTGCGCAGTGCGCTGGTTTCCGGCATCCGCGTCACCGTCGCGTCGCAGTCGATCGTCATTTCTGCGTCATCGACGGTGTTGTAGCGATGCTCGTTGCGATGGATGCTCAGCGCCTGATTGCGCACCACGGCATAAAGCCAGTTGCGTGCGCCGCCACGCTGCGGATCAAATCCGGCGGCGCCGCGCCAGATCCGCACGAAAGCGTCGTGAACCGCTTCCTCGGCCAGATCCTGCCGCAACAGGATACGACGGGCAACGCCGATCATGCGTGCGGCTTCGCTGTCGTAGATCATCTGCAGTGCTGCGCGGTCGCCCGCGGCGCAGCGTGCCAGCGCCGCCGACAGCCGCGCCTCGCGTTCGTCGCCGAGACGCGGGTCATCGCGTCGGCTGTCGGTGATGGCGCCAATCCTGTTCATGTCTATCGCCTCGCACGAACGATCCAATTCGGCCGTGCGGCATTTGGATGCACCTGCCAACATTATTTTGGCATCGCTGCATCCGTTCGGGCATCCCGGCGGGTATCGCCTCCGTGGCCCCGAGAGGGTCGTCGAACAAACGGAGTCGTTATGAAATTTCGCTCGCTTTTCGCCGCACCGGCGGCGCTATTGCTGACCCTGGGCGCCGCAAATGCCGCGCAAGTGGTGGCGCTGATCGGCAACGACACCATTGCCATGGTCGATACGGCGCAGAAGAGGGCCACCGGTTCCGTCAGGGTCACCGGCATTGCCGGCGCGCTGGTCGGCATCGATGTCCGTCCGGCCGACGGCATGCTGTATGGGCTTGTCGATGACGGAACCATCGTCACCATCGCGATGGACGGCAGGGCGACGGTCAAGTCCCGGCTCGACGCCATGCTCGGCAAGGGCGTCGTTGCGACGGTGGACTTCAATCCGGTCGCCGACCGCCTCCGCGTGATGGGCGCCAACGGCGTGAATTTGCGGGTCAATGTCGATGACGGAAAGGTGACGAAGGACGGCGATCACCGCTATGGCGACACCGACATGCACCGGGGCGAACGGCCGAATATCGTTGCCGGCGCCTATACCAATTCGGTCAAGGGCGCCAAGGAAACCGCGCTGTACGATATCGACGCGACCATCGGCGGCCTCATCAAGCAGGCGCCGCCGAATGACGGCGTGCTCGGCGCGGTCGGCAAACTCGGCATGAGGGCCGACAGGGTGGCCTTCGACATCTGGTCCGACGGCGCGGGCAGGAACGAGGCCTGGCTGATGGCCGGCAATACGCTCTACAGCGTCGATCTCGCCACCGGCAAGGCCACCGAGGCCGTCAAGATCAGCGGCGTGACCGGCGCCGTGAGAGATATCGCCATCATCAGGATGTGAGCCGCATCACCGGCCTGAACCGCCGACGACGGGTCATGACGCTGCGCCCACCTGGGCGCGGCAGCCTCGAAGATTCTTGCATGGCGGTGTCGGATTGTGAGCGCCGAAAGCGTCCTGGGATGAGCAACGGCAGGCTTGCCGTCGTTCAACGAGGAGGACCGCATGAAGGATCACAAGATCGCGTCCTATGGCGAATGGTTTGCAGCGCACAGGGCTCACGTCGCGAAGGAAAAGGCGTTTACACGCCAGCGTGAACGGCTTGCGGCGGAGCGGCGCGAGCTGCCGTGGCTGCGGATCGACAAGCCTTACGAGTTCGATACGTCAGAGGGACGACAATCGCTCGCGGACCTCTTCGCCGGCCGCAGCCAGCTGATCATCTATCACTTCATGTTCCCAAAGGACGCGACGTACCGCTGCATCGGCTGCTCATTGCTGTCCGACCACATCGACGCCGTCGACCAGCATCTGAGGCATCACGATGTGTCCATGGTCGTTTGCGCGCGCGCGCCGCTCGCCGAGCTCCTGGCCTACAAGGCCCGCATGGGCTGGCAGTTCGACTGGGTCTCGTCGTTCGGCAGCGACTTCAACTTCGACTTCCAGGTGTCGTTCACCGAGGAGCAGATCGCCTCCGGCAAGGTGCTGTACAATTTCGAGGAGGGCCCGATGAGCGGAAGGGATCGCGGCGGCACGACCGTGTTCCACAAGGACGAGGACGGCGCGGTTTATTGCACCTTCCAGGTGCGGGGACGGGGCGGGGAAAACCTGATCGGGGCCTACAGCTATCTCGACATCACCCCGCTCGGCCGCAACGAAAACGGGCCGTCGCACGCCATGAGCGATTGGGTGCATCTGCATGACGAATATGATGGCGCGAAACCGGCAAGTGCGTAGGGCGGGTAGGACTGAAGGTCTGCCCGCCATTCACGGACACGACGGATGATGCGCCGCCGGCCCGAATGCGCAAATCGCGCCCCGTTCGCGTGCGATCTTGACCCGGGCTCGTCGTGCGCAATCCGCCATGCCGCCAATCGGCTTGATGGTCGCCAGCGACACATGGGCAGCCAGCATTCAGACGGCCAGTCTCACGGCGCCACCGTCGACCGGGATATGGGCGCCGCTGATGTAGCCGGCCAGCGGCGAGGCCAGGAACGCCACTATCGCAGCGATCTCCTCCGGCTCGCCAAAGCGTCCGGCTGGGATGTTGTCGCGAATGAAGGCCTGCCGCGACGCCTCGGTCGGATGCAGCCTCTCCAGAATTTGCACGGAATTGATGCGGCCGGGCGCGACGCAGTTGACCGTGATGCCATGGGGGACGAGTTCGAACGAGAGCGCGCGCGACCAGGAGAGGAGTGCTGCCTTGGAAGGGATAGCGCCCGTGACTGCCTTGGAGTAGATAGCGCCAGTGACATTGATGATGCGGCCGAAGCCCGCCGCCTTCATGGGGCCGACCAGCGGACTGGTGATCCGGCGCGCGGACGTGAAATTGAGCGCAAGCGCCTCCTCCCAAATGGCCTCGGTGTCCTCGCCCTTGAGCGGGCGCGCGGCACCGGCATTGTTGACCAGGATATCCACTTGGCCGCCAAGGGCACCCAGCGCCGTCTCGGTGACCACACGGCAGCCGCCTTCGGTTGCCACGTCGCCGACGGCGATGGTCGCAGCCGGTGCGCCGAGATCGATCGCCCGTCGAGCGACCTCCTCCAGCGCGTTCCGCCGCCGTCCGGCCAGTACCAGCCGTACACCCTCACGCGCCAGTACCTCGGCAATGCCCGTACCGATGCCGGCGCTTGCCCCGGTCACCAGGGCCGTTCGGCCGCTCAGCTTCAGATCCATCGCACTCTCCCCTCCGATCGCTCGTTGCCAGAATAGCGCCCGACTGCCCCTGGGCTACAGCGTTGGCGCCCGTTCGAGCTTGAACATCGGAGCATGGCTTGGCTGGATGGTCAGGCGCCCCACCGGCATCACGGGACGCTTGCTCTCGATGGCGAGCGTGTAGCGCTGGAGCATTGTGGCGAGCATGATCTGGGCCTCGGCGAGCGCGAACACCGCGCCGATACAGACACGAGGACCGGCGCCGAACGGCAGATACGCGCTGCCCGATGTCCAGGGCGATGACTGCCCGGCGAACCGGTCAGGAATGAAGGCCGTCGGATGCTGCCAGTACCTGCGATGGCGATGCAGCACCCAGGGCACGACATAAACCTGAACGCCGCGCCGCACCGGTTCTCCCATGATCACGTCATCTTCGATCGGTTCGCGCACCATGATGGGAACCGGCGGGTAGAGCCGCAGAGCCTCCAACAGGACGAGGCGGAGGCGCGGCCAGTGGCCGAGATCGTCGAGGGTTGCGACGCGTTCAGGGGGAAACGCGGCCACTTCGGCGCGCAGCCGCGCCTGCTCGCCGTGATCGAGCGTGAGCAGATAGGAGGCCCAGAACAGCAGGCGTGCCGTGGTTTCGTAGCCCGCGAAGATCATCGTCGCGCACTGATCGCGCACCTCGTCGGCGGCGATCGGCTCGCCTGTCTCCGGATCGCGCACCGCGATCAAAAGATCGAGCAGATCCCGATGGCCCGCATCGCGGGGCGCGCTGCGGCGCGCGGCGACGATCGCATCGACGGCCGCGAACCAGCGCTGCTGGAAGGCGCGCCGCCGCCCCAGCGTGAAGGCAAAGGATGTCTCCGATCTGGCGAACGCGTCGAAGATCTGCGGGCGTCCCGGTCCAGTGACATAGCGGCGGACGAGGTCGCCGATCCGATCGCGCTCCTCCTGCTCGGGCATCGAGAACAGCGCGCGAAGCACCGCGTTCAACGCCGCAATCTGGTAGGCATCGCAGAGATCCGTGCTCGGTTGTCCGTCGAGCTGGCGGACCAGGTCGTTGGCGGCGGCGATGAAGTGACGAAGCAGGATGTTCACATGGCTCGGCGCGAACGGCGGCGACAGCAGGCGGCGTTGCCTGCGCCACTCGCCACCATCGCTAAGGAACAGACCGCGGCCGATCAGCGGGCGCAACAGGCGGGGCAACACTGCCGGGCGAACATAGTTCGCCGCGTTCGCAGCCAGGATGTACCGAATGCCCGCAGGGTCATTGATCAGGGCGCTCTCGAGGCCGAACAGCTTGTTTCGGCTGAAAGTCGTCTCGAACGCATGGTCGGGCCAGATCGAGAGACTGTCGCGGATACTGGCGAGCAGACGCCTGATGGACGGCAGGTCCTTCAGATGGACAGCGGGCGCCGGCGGAACAATGGAAGGAGGTGTATCGAGCATGGCATCTGATGCCATAACAATTTTCGACTGCTTTCAATGTGCCGGAGGTCAACTGTCCGTGTATTGAACTATTTGGACATTTGTCCGCCGTGCCGCCAGCCGCGCAGGACGTGCTAATGACCGCGACGACCACCTCTCGGATCATGTGGCCGCGTCCGCGCACCAGGCTGCGGTGCATTGGGCACCCCGCATTCCCCGCGCCCTTGTTTGCAGAGGGCAGGCGACGGTTTGAGGCAAGATCTCGGGCGCATCACGCCGTGGAGCGTAGAAGCACGTTTGTTATTGCGTGAGCCGCTGCCGCCATCTCAACTGTCGTCGTCCGCGATAGCGGACGATCCAGTATTCCAGGGACGTCGGTGATTGAATCGATAAAGCGCGGCGTACTGGATGCCCCGCATGCGCGGTGCATGACGGAGGCGGGTGGGGCGAGCTTTTGCCTGTCATTGCGAGACATGCGAATAAAGACGATCACCTCAGTCATTCCGGGATGGTCCGAAGGACCAGCCAGATGCGCAATTGCGCACTCGGGCGGGACGACGAGGTGATGGCTTCGCCAAGCGGTGAGGTCTCTCGGTCTGTGCGAGAAGCTCCGCGAATGCGCGTCTGATATGCATCTCTGTGGGAAATGATGATCCTTGCGCCGCTGGAGCTGTAGGGGCACTCTTTGCACAAACGTGCGGCGCCGGATCGTCGCCAAAAGATAGTCCGAGGAAGCTCCGAGGCAACGTCATGTCGGCCATGCGGATCGACTGCGACATCCATCCCGCGGTGGGCGGGACGCGCACCACGCTGTTGCCTTATCTCGACGATCACTGGAAGGAGCAGGTGGTCAGCCGCGCCATCGATGGCCTCGATCTCAACTCGTATCCGCCGAATATGCCGTTCTCCGGCCGGCCCGACTGGCGCCCGGCCGAGGGCAAGCCGGGTAGCGATCTGGCAATGGTGCAGCGCGGCGCGTTCGATCAGCTCGGCGCCAGCCACGCCATCTGCAACGTGCTCTATGGCGCGCAGGCGGTGTTCGACCCCTACATGGCGGCCGGCTTCTGCAAGGCCATCAACGACTGGATCGCGGCCGAATGGCTTGCGAAGGATGCGCGCCTGCGCGCCTCGATCGTGGTGCCGATGCAGGCGCCGGATCTCGCGGTCGAGGAGATCGAGCGCAGGGCGTCCGACCACAGGTTTGTCTCCGTGCTGGTGCTGTCGCAGGGCGAGACCTTGCTGGGGCGGCGGCATCACTGGCCGGTTTATCAGGCGGCGGAAAAGCACGGCCTGCCGATTGCTGTTCATGCCGGCAGCCAGTATCGCGGCGCGCCCAGTTCGATCGGCTGGCCGTCCTATCGCTACGAATATTATCTGGCCGAGGCCCAGGCGTTTCAGGCTCAGGTCTTGAGCCTGATCTATGAGGGCGTCTTCGGCAAGTTTCCCGCGCTCAAGGTGGTGCTGATGGAGTCCGGCGTCAGCTGGCTGCCGGCCTTCATGTGGCGCGCCAACAAGACCTGGCGCGGCGTGCGCGTCGAGGTGCCCTGGGTCGAGCGCGAGCCGGCCGCGATCATGCGCGATCATGTTCGCCTCACCATGCAGCCGTTCGACGGCCCGCCGGATGCCGCTGGCGTCGCCGATGTCATCGAGCAGATCGGCTCCGACCGCATGTTCCTGTTTGCATCCGATTATCCGCACTGGCAGTTCGACGGCGACGATCCGATGCCGCCGCATCTGCCCGCCGGCATCGTGGCGCGCATGTGCGCCGACAATCCGCTCGAGACCTTTCCGCGGCTGAAGCTTGAGACCAATTCAGGAGGATCGCATGAGCGACGTCATTGATCGTCCCATCCTCGAACAGGAAAGGGCCGCCGCGACGCGGCTGCGCATCATCGATTGCGACGTGCATCCGAGCCTGCATGCGCACAGCGACCTCAATCCGTTCCTGCCCAGGCGCTGGCAGGAGCATCTGAAGACCTATGGCAGCCATCTGCGCACGCCGTATATCGGCACCACGCCCTATCCGCGCTCCTCGCCTTTGATCGCGCGCCGCGATGCGTGGCCGCCGACCGGCGGCCCGCCGGGCTCCGATCTGGATTTCATGCGCAAGCAGCATCTCGATCCGCTCGATATCGAGTTCGGAATTCTGCAGGTGCTCGACCTCTTCATCTTCTCGCAGCAGAATCTCGAATTCGGCGCGGCGATCCAGCGCGCCATCAACGAGTGGCAGCTCGCGTTCTGGGCCCATCGCGATCCGCGCCTGAAGGCGTCGATCGTGGTCAGCCAGGACGATACGCAGTTTGCGATCGCCGAGATCGAGCGCTGCGCCAAAACAGGCGAATACATCCAGATCAACGTCTCGCCGCGCGCCAACGAGCCGCTCGGCCGCCGCCGCTACTGGCCGATCTATGAGCGCGCACAGGAGCTCGACCTGCCGCTCGGCATCCATGTCGGCGGCTACGGCGGCCACGCGCCATCAGGCGGCGGCTGGCCGTCCTTTTATGTCGAGGAGCACCAGAGCAATGCGCATACGATGGCTGCGCAACTCACGAGCCTCGTGCTCGAGGGCATCCCGGAGCGCTTCCCGCGATTGAAGATCGTGTTCATCGAGGGCGGGTTCGGCTGGATTCCCTCGGCGACGTGGCGGATGGACCAGCATTTCGAACGCTTCCGCAGCGAGGTGCCGCATCTGAAGCGGCGCCCATCCGAATATGTGAAGCAGCATTTCTGGTTCACGACGCAACCGATCGACGAGCCGGACGAGGCGAAGCATCTGCGGTCGCTGATCGAGTGGGTCGGGGTCGATCGCCTGCTGTTCTCCTCGGATTATCCGCATTGGGATTTCGACGATCCGCGTTTTGCGTTCAAGACGCCGCTGACGGAGATCGAGCGGCGCAAGATCTTCAATGCGAATGCCCGTGCGGTGTACAAGTTCTAGGTCGCGAAATGAGGTGTTTGAATACGTCGTTGCGAGCGCAGCGAAGCAATCCATCTCTCCGCAAGGGGCTATGTGGATTGCGTGGTCGCAAGGGCTCCTCGCAATGACGGGGAGACACCTCTATGTCATCGGTGACAGTGAGGCTCTCCGGGTGAGGGTCGATATGAGTCGAACTTCGCAAGACACTCTATTCGGCGCAGGTTCATGACCCGGCACGTCGTCGCCCGCACCACCGACATTCCGCCCGGCGGCAACAAGGTGGTGGCCATCGAGGGGCGGGACATCGTCGTATTCCATGTCAATGGCGAGTTCTTCGCGCTGCTCAATCGCTGTCCGCATGAGGGTGCGCCGCTGGACAAGGCCGCCTGCGTGGCACGGCTGACTTCGCCGGAGCCCGGAATCTATCAGCGCTCGCGGGTCGGCGAGTTGTTGCGCTGTGCTTGGCACGGCTGGGAATTCGACATGCGCAACGGCCAATCCTGGTTCGATCCGAAGCGGGTCAGGGTCCGTGCCTTTCCGGTCGCCGTCGCGCGCGGCGAGGACCTTGCCAAGGACATGGAGAGGGAAGTCGAGATGGACCGCGACGGCGAACGCGAGAAGGGACCCTATGTCGCCGAGACCTTCCCGGTGCATGTCGAGGACAGCTACGTCATCGTCGAGGTCTGACGGGTTGTCGCGCTCAGCCCGTGCACCATCGCTGTCACGATGCTTCGTATCTCGCTGCGCAAGGCCGCGATCGGCACCGCGACCAGCTTTTGCTCGAGCCCGAGGGCGACCATGCCATGCACCGCGGAGAACAGGCTGCGCGCCGTCACGCCCAGTTCGGCCGTCGATCGATCGGGGAGCAGTGCGGCCAGCGGCGCATGGATATGACGAAACAACTCCATCTGGTCGGCGACGGACCACTCCGGCACAAGTTTGTCGGGCGCCATCCGATGTTCGAACAGCGCGCGCCAGAGTTCGAGATTCGCGGCGGCGAAATCGCAATAGGCCAGCGCGATGCGCACCAGCGCCTCGCCGGGCTCGGCCCGGCCGCTGGTTTCGGCAACCTCGAGCGCGGCATCGAGCCTTCGCAGCGTCCGCGAGCCCACACGCAGGATCAGCTCGTCGACGTCCTCGACGAGATTATAGACCGCGCCATTGGCGCAGCCGATCTGGCCCGCCAGCTCGCGCGTCTTCAGGCCGGCCAATCCCTTCGCGGCAATCGCTTGTTCCGCCGCTTCGATCAGCGCCTGCCGCAATTTATCTCGTCTTTCCATAGCTTTAGACATCACTAACCACTCTCGTGAGCATTGCTCAAATATTTCTTGAGCGCCGCTCAAGATTTTGCTAGAAGTAGTTTATGAGCAATGCTCATAACAGGGAGCACGCAATGTTCAAGACCGTATTGACACTCTTTCGAGGCAGTGTGGCTGCCGCCGGGGAAGAACTGGAAGACCGCACCGCACTGCTTATTCTCGATCAGCAGATGCGCGATGCCGCGGCGGCGGTCGAGCGCAGCAAGCGGAGCCTGGCGATCGCGATTGCCCAGGACCAGCAGGAGGGCCGCCGGCTCGACACCACCAACGCCCGCATCGCCGATCTCGAAGTGCGGGCCACGGCGGCGCTCGATGGCGGCCGCGAAGACCTTGCGCGGGAGGCCGCGCAGGCCATCGCCAATCTGGAGGCCGACCGCGACGCCGCAATGACGGCGCGGGCCTTGTTCGCCACCGAGATCGCGCGCCTCAGGCGCCACGTCTCATCAGCGGAAGCGCGGATCACCGAACTCGATCGCGGCCGGCGTATCGCCCGCGCCTCGGAAGCGGTGCGCACGCTGCGCCGCGGCGGCATCGAAGCGGCGCGGCCCTACGAATCCACCTTGCCGGAAGCGGAGCGGACCTTGCGGCGTCTCCGCGAACGACAAGTGGAAGCTCAGGCCGCGGACGAAGCCTTGCTCGAACTCGATGCGGCCTCGGGTCCGCTGGCGGCGGCCGAAAAACTCGCCGAGCAGGGCTTTGGGCCGCGCCTGAAATCGACCGCCGATGACGTGCTGGCGCGACTCAACGCCGGCCGCAAGCAAGCCCTCTGAAATTCGATTCCATCCACGTCACATTGATCAAAGCAACACCCATCACGAGGAGACTGTCATGAACCAGAATGTCCAACCGCACAGCGGCGCCTGGCTTACCTTCACCTACGCGTCCTTCGCCGCGTCGGCCTTCATGGTCACCGTCGGCGTGTTCTTCCTGCCGATCGATCTGTGGATGAAGGGATATCTCACGATGGGCATCGTGATGCTGGTACAGACCTGCGTCACCCTGACCAAGACCATCCGCGACATGCACGAAAGCGGCAAGCTGGTCAATCGCATCGAAGACGCCAAGGCCGAACGGCTGCTGATGGAAGTCTCGAAGGCGGCGTGAGACGGCGCGAACCACGCGCTCTCGAGGGAGGGTATGGCCGATGAGTCCGTTGCGCGGGCGTCTCTTTCTTTTCCCTCCCCCCGCGAGCGAGAGCGAGTGGCGGGGAGGGTGGCTCCTCGTGAGCGCAAGCGAACGAGGAGTCGGGTGGGGGGCCTCTTTCGGCAGCGGGACTCGCGGTGACACCCCCCACCCCCGGCCTTCGCTGCGCTACGGCCGACCCTCCCCACCACTCGCTGCGCTCGCGGGAGGAGGGAGGGCACCGTCCACGATGGCCGTGCAATCTTTCGTTTACCCTGCGACAACGGCATGAACGTCCGCTTAAGGGTCCTTAACACGCTCCGCGCATGAATCCGCCGTCAACCGGCGGGCAGCATGACGGACATCCGGAACGCGATCGTGGCAACGTCGATGCGTGAACGCCCCTCCGGGATGCGCGCGGCCCTGCGACGCCTCTCAGCCTATGCCGGTGTCTGGCTCAAGGCGTTTACGCAGCCGACCATCGATCTCACCCTGCGCACCCATGCCGGGTTGCGTACCCGCATCGTCGAACGTCCGGGCGAGGCGCTGGCGGAGGCTGACCTCGACGACCTCGTGACGCAGCTGCGAACCGTGGCCGGCAAGACGCTGCCGGCCGGCAGCCTGACCTACGGCATCTTCTCCGGCGCGCGCGAACCGCTGGCGCGCGCGATCGTCACGCTCATCACCGAGGAAGGCAGTGGACGGCCGATCGCCTTCAATGCCCTGTCGGTGATGGACGTCGAACTCGACGGAGTGCCCGTCGACGTCACCCATCTCGGCCTCGTCATGGTCGATCCCGAGGTGCGGGGGCTGGGGCTGTCCTGGGTGCTCTACGGCTTGACGACGCTGATCCTGTTCGCGCGCGACGGCTTGCGTCCGAAATGGATTTCGAATGTCACGCAGGTGCCGGCCGTGGTCGGCATGGTCTGCGAGACGTTTTCCAATGTGTTTCCGGCGCCAACGCCAACCCGCCAGAGCTTTGCCCATCTGCAACTGGCGCGCGGCATCATGCGCGATCATCGAAGCGTGTTCGGCGTGGGCGATGAGGCCGGGTTCGACGAGGCGCGCTTCGTCATCACCAATGCCTATACCGGCGGCTCGGACGCGCTGAAGAAGTCGTTCGAGGTGGCCTCGAAGCACCGCGACGAGCAATATAATGCCTTCTGCGCGCGCGAGCTCGACTATGCGAGGGGCGACGACGTGCTGCAGATCGGCCGTATCGATCTCGCCGGCGCGCGGCGCTATGTCACGCGTGAGGTGCCCTCAGGTTCGCTGCCGGCGCTGTTCGTAGCCTCCACGGTGCTTGCGCTGCAGCGGCTGGTGCTGCCTCTCGTGCACTGGATGGACGACACCCGCGCATTCGGGATCCTGCGGCCGCGGCGAGGAGGCAGCCGATGACCCAGTCGGTGATTGCCGATTCCATCGTCAATCTGTGCGGCGCCATCGGGCTCGTCGTCGCCATGCTCGCCTTGCACCGACGGGATTCACGCAGTCCGTTGACCCGACGCCTGCTCGCCATGCTCGGCGTGGTCGCGGTGCTCTTCCTGACGCGCGGTGTCGCGTGGTGGTCGGATAGTTTGTGGCTGGACCGGCTGTCCCTCATTCCGGCCGCCCTGGTGCCGCTCGGCGCCGTCCTCATCACCGAAGGCATGTTACGCCGCCACGCGCCCCGGTTGATCAAGCTGGTGGCTGTGGTCGGTGCGCTGCTGTTCGGGCTTGGCGGTGCCGCCGGACTGGAGCAATTTTCCGTCACGACCTATTCGATCCTGCTGTCCCTGTTCCAGATCGCGGGATTTGCCAGTTGTGCATGGCTGATGGCGACGCGCGACCGCGACGCGTTGCTGGCGTCGGAAAATCGTGGCATCGGCCGACTCGCGGTTGGGGCTCTCGTCCTGATCCCCTTTGTCGTCACCGATTTCCGTGTGCTGTTGCCGGACTTTCCGGTCCGCCTCGGCGCGCTGGGCGCCTTGCTGGTCGTGACCGCCGTATTGATCGCCGGCGGAGGGACCGAGACGCGGCGGCAGGCGACGGCGATGACGCTGTTGCGGCTCTCGAGTTCGGCGCTGCTCGGCATCGCCGCGGCCTGCGTGTCGCCGGATGTGGACGCGGCGCAGATCGTGCGATTCGCGGCGATCGCGATCGCTGGCGTCCTGACCATCGGCCTGATGACGGATACGCTGCGGGCCTTCTTCGAATCGAAGGTGCCGGGCGTGCTGAACGCGGTCGCGGCGTCGCCGGCACGGACACGGGACCAGCTGATCGCCGAACTGTCCCGTCATCCGATCTTCGAGAGCGCCCGGCGTTTCCGCACGCCTGATCTCGCAGCCTACGATCCCCGGCTGCTATCTGATTTCCTGTCGACGCGACGGGTGCTGCGGCGCGCGGAGGTGCCCTGGGCAGGCGTCGCATCCGATCCGGCGGTCGAGCGCCTCTCCTCGCTCATGGCTGCCCACAACGCAACGCATACGATCGTCCTGTCGCACGATCCCGTTGATCTCATTCTGCTCGCGGTCCCCGTCATATCAGCCGATCCGGCCACCGAGACCGCGCTTGCACTGCTGCGACGTCTGTTGGCCTTGACGCCCGAGGCGGCGTGACCAATAAGGCTTCCTGATCTGATCTTGCCGGGCGGGGAACCGATGTCGAAGCAATCGATGCGCGAGGAAGCCGAGCGGCTGATCCGCGAGACGATGGAAAAGAAGAATCTCGTCGTCAAACAAGGGAACACCCGAATCGAGGCGGTCTGCGGGAAGTGCGGGGCACCCAACCGCCTGTCGGCGGAGCGCGGTGCAACGCGCGTCAAATTCGTCTGCAAGGAATGCGGGCACAAGCAGGAGACTCTTTAGAGTCGGTTTTGTTTCAGTCGATGCTGAGCCCCGCGTCGATCCGGCGGTGTCGTGCCAGCTCGGCCCTGACATTTCAGTTGCAGCGACGAAGCAATCCAGCTGGGGGCGCTGGATTGCTTCGCTTCGCTCGCCATCGCGGGGCGGCAGCTCCGCGATGGCTACGAAAGCACGTGACGAGGCGATGGCGGCGACGTTGCCTCATCCCGTACCGATCCTGCCGGCACTACGCCCACATCTGATAGAGCTGGGGAGACATGTCGTGGTGCGACGTATCGGCTGCAGCCAAGTGGCTCATGTCGACAGCGGTCGAGTGGCTGATCCCGGCTGCGGCCGGCGCTGCCGCGATAGCCGACGTTGCCGCCGCAGCACCTGCGCTCATGGTCGGTGACCCCGTTCCCGTGGTCGCGAGCACCTGGGCAATGGTGGTGCCATTGGTGTCGTACATGCCACCATTGACAGGAACGTTGTTGCCGCCGACGTCGGCCGCGTTCTGATGCATCTGATCCGCCGCGGCGGCGACCAGCGCCTTGTTGTTGGTGGCGAAGCCTTCCAGGATCTTGCCGACCTCGGCACCGATCGTGCTCAGGTCGCCGAGCAGTTCGGTGTCGAACCTGGCCTGGAAGATGCCGCCCTGTGCTGCGTCGAAATTGGTCACGTCCGCCTTGAAGACCGCCAGATCGGCGGTGACCTGCGCCATCGCCGCGGCGTCGCTGTTGTTCACCGCCGCGATCGCGGCTTTCCCGAGCGCATTCGACTTCGCGATGAACATCGCCCAGAAATCGGTTTGGGCCTGATCATCGACAAAGGCCGGGGTCGGATTCGTGAAGTCGCCGAATTGAGTCCAGCCGTTCACACCGTTCTGGTGCGCCAGATTGGCGAGGTTGGGATCGCCGTTGATGACGTCGATAATATCGAGGAAGTTGTCGTTGAGGGCGCGCCCGAGATCGACATTGGCGGTGGCCTGATTGAAGTAGGTGTCGGCCAGCTTGAGCTGGTTGATCACCGCCTGCGCATGGACACCGGCCAGGCCTCCGAACTGAAGCGAATTGTTCGCGACCAGATTCTCGAACCCGGTGATCAACGCCTGAACGTCGGCCTGCACGACGGCGGCATTGGCGGTATTGAACCCGCCGATCAGCTGGTTCGCAGCGTCGTTGAAGATGATTCCGAGGTCCGCCAGCGTTGCCTTCGGCGCATTGGCGGCCGTCACGCCGGCAGCCAGCCCCTGCGGCACCTGCAGGAATCCCATCACGCCATCGGCATTGGTCGCGATGCCCGCGAGATTGGCATCGTTGTTGACGATGTTGAGGATGTCGAGATGGCTGTTGTGCAAGGCGGTTTCCGCGGCGGCAATGCTGCCGAAGGCGCCGCCGCCGTTGACGGATGCCGTCGCCGCTGACAACGCGGTGGTGATATCGGCGAGAATGGTGTTGACGTTGGCAAGGGTCTGGCCGGAGAACTGGCCTGCGGCGATCTCCGCCTTAAGTCCGGTCTGGATCGCGGTCAGATCGGCGGTGTAGTTGTGGATGCTGCCGAAGCCCTGGCCGCCCTGCTCGACCACGTTCTGCCAAAGACCGCCTTCGAGGAAGCGGGTGGCGTCGTTGAACATCACGCCGAGGTCTGCGAACGCCGGAGCGGCGGGCGCAGGGGGCGGTGCTGGTGTCGGGGGCGGCGGATTCATGCCACCCGGATCCGGCGCAGGCGCCGGTTGATTGTGGTGATGATGATGGTGGTGGTGGTGATGATGACCGTGATGGCTCGACATTCCGGCTCCTTCCACAATTGCTGCTGCCCATCGATCGAAACGCGACCGACGATGATCGTTCGTAGCGGGACGACTATCGTTCGAGCTTCGTGGCGCCTTTCGGCCGACTTTGTGAAACCGGGCTGAGACGGATTGTCCTGCGACGCCCGGACATATGTGTCTGATTGTCGCGTGAATTGTCTTGAGGACGCCGCCTGATCCATGCCCGCGCGCGATATGCGAAGATTAGGCGCGGGCATGTTGCGCAACTCGCCTGAGAACAAGGACTTCCTGATCTCTCGGAGCGCCGCGCGAATCGGACCCGGCGAACGCATCAAGGATGTGAGAATCGATCGATGCGAAACCAGCGGACTTGATCCGCGCGCCATGCGCACGCGATCGGTTCCGCAAGGCGAGTTTACGGCATCTTTTTTACAAAGGCCGCGAACGCATCGGCATAATCCGGATGCCAGCGCGACAGCGGCGGACGATTCTCGACGATGTCGCCGGCGGCCCACAGGATGCGGCGCTCGTCGAGCGATCTCGGCACGTCGTTGTCCGGACAGAGGATATAGAAGTCACCGGCTTCGAGGCGCGCGATCATGAAGTCGACGGTCTGTTCCGCTGTCCAGGCGCCTTGCGGCTTTTCGGCGCGACCGTGCGCGGTGAGCGGCGTGAAGACGAAACCGGGGATCAACAGATGCGCGCTGATCGGGCAACCGGCGGTCTTGCGCAACTCGTGCTGCAGCGCTTCAGTGAACGCCTTCACGCCGGCTTTCGACACGTTATAGGCGGGATCGCCCGGTGGCGTGGTGATGCCCTGCTTCGAGCCGGTGTTGATGATCAGGCCGGGGCGTCCGCGTGCGATCATGGGTGGGGCGAAGACCTGCGAGCCATGGATCACGCCCCACAGATTGACCCCGAGAATGCGTTGCCAGTTGTCGGCGGGACCGAACATGGCGCTGCCGGGCTGGATGCCGGCGTTGTTCATCACGAGATCGGTGCCGCCGAAGCGCTCGCGCACCGCACTCTCCAGCGACGTCACCTCTTCGATCCGGCCGACGTCGACCGCAGCCGTCATGATATCGGCGGCGCCACCTGGCGCCGCGGCCGACAATCTTGTCGCGGCCTCGCTGAGACGATCGGCGCCGATATCGGCGATGCAGACTTTCATGCCGAGTTTGGCAAACCGCATCGCGGCCGCGAGCCCGATACCGGACGCGCCTCCGGTGATCACGGCGACGTTGTTGGCTGTTAGGACGGGATGGGTCACGCGAATATCTCCTTGGCGGCGATGCCGGCATATCCCTCAATGGATGACGTGCCGACCACGCACGAACCCGCATGGGTGATCTTCGTTCCACGCTTCCTTGGGCGAGGGAGTGCGCTTTACGCTACGGTCACGACACCGTAGACTCCCGCACAATAGATCCCCAGGACAATCAATCAACAGACATCAGGGAGAGCGAATATGGCTGTCACACAGGCAATTCCGATCACGCGTCATCCGTTCGCGGATGGATCGTACAAGCAAATGCTGATCGACGGCAAATGGGTCGATGCCGCCACGGGCAAGCGGTTCGAGACCCACAATCCCGCCACCGGCGAACTGCTCGCGACCGTCGCCGAGGGCGATGCCGAGGACATCGATCGGGCCGTCGCCGCGGCCCGCCGGGCGTTCGAGGGCCCCTGGAGCAAGGTGAGGCCGTTCGAGCGGCAGAACCTGCTGCTCAGGCTCGCCGATCTCGTCGAAAGGAATTTCGAGGAATTGTCGGAGCTCGACACGCTCGACATGGGCGCGCCGATCAGCCGGACCCGCGGCAACAAGCTGCGCGTGCTCGGCATGCTGCGCTATTACGCGGGGCAGGCGACCGCGATACACGGTGAAACGATCGAGAATTCGCTGCCCGGCGAAATCTTTTCCTACACGCTGAAGGAGCCGGTCGGCGTCGTCGGGGCCATCATTCCCTGGAATGGTCCGCTGGCAGCGACAATCTGGAAGATCGGCCCGGCGATTGCGACCGGATGCACGGTGATCTTGAAGCCGGCCGAAGAAGCGCCGCTGACATCGCTGCGGGTTGCCGAACTCGCCATGGAGGCCGGCGTTCCCGCTGGCGTCATCAACGTGGTGCCGGGCTTTGGCGAAACCGCGGGCGCCGCGCTCGCCTCCCATCCCGACGTCGACAAGGTCGCCTTTACCGGCTCGCACGTGACAGGACAATCGATCGTGAAGGCGTCCGCCGGCAACCTCAAGCGCGTCTCGCTGGAACTCGGCGGCAAGTCACCCGACATCGTGTTCGCCGATGCCGATCTCGATGCTGCGGTGCCGGGCGCGGCGATGGCGGTGTTCGCCAATTCGGGACAGATCTGCAGCGCCGGGACGCGGCTGTTCGTGGAAGACAAGGTCTATGACGAATTCGTCGGCCGCGTCGCCGAATTCGGCAGGAAGCTGCAGGTCGGCAACGGGATCGATCCGAATACCCAGATCGGTCCCCTGGTGTCGCAGCAGCAGCTCGATCGCGTCTCCAGCTATCTCGACATCGGCCAGAAGGAAGGCGCCAAGGCGCTCGCCGGAGGCGCGCGGTTCACCGAAGGCCCGTTGTCGAAGGGCTATTTCGTGCCGCCGACGGTGTTCGCCAATGTTCAGGACAATATGCGGATCGCGCAGGAGGAAATCTTCGGGCCCGTGATCTCGGCGATCTCCTTCAAGGACTCCGACGACCTGATCAAGCGTGCCAACGCCACCACCTTCGGACTCGGCAGCGGCGTCTGGACCCGTGACGTCAGCAAGGCGCACCGTGTCGCCAAGGCGCTGCGGGCCGGCTCGGTCTGGGTCAACTGTTATCAGGCGATGGACCCGGCAGTGCCGTTCGGCGGCTACAAGATGAGCGGCTATGGCCGCGAGTCCGGCAAGCAGCACGTCGAGGAGTATCTCAACGTCAAGGCGGTCTGGATCAAGACCGCCTGAACCGGCGAAGGCTTGAAAGGCGTGCGGGAGTGACATTCGTTGTCACTCCCGCTGCCATGTTCGAACATCATCAGACATCCGGGACGCACAGATGAAATTGCCGTCGTTGTTTTCGCCGCTCGAGGTCGGTCCCTATCAACTCAGCCATCGCGTGGTGATGGCGCCGTTGACGCGGATGCGTGCCGAGAGGGACAGCTTCGCGCCGCGGCCGTTGAATGCCGAATATTATGGCCAGCGCGCCACGCCGGGCGGCCTGATCGTGGCCGAAGCCTCGCCCGTGACGGCCGCGGGACGCGGCAATCCAGCCACTCCCGGCATCTATTCGGACGCGCAGATCGTAGGCTGGCGGGAGGTGGTCGATGCCGTGCATGCCACGGGCGGCCTGATCTTCCTGCAGCTCTGGCATGTCGGGCGGGTCTCGCATTCCTCGTTTCATGGCGGCGCGTTGCCGGTGGCGCCTTCGGCGGTGCCGATCACGGGGCCGGGCATGATGGCGATGACAGCGGACGGCAAGGTCGCTCCCTACGAGACGCCACGTGCGCTGGAGACGAGCGAGATCGCGGATGTCGTCGAGGCGTTCCGGCAGGGCGCGCGCAATGCGCTGGCCGCCGGCTTCGACGGCGTCGAAATTCATGGCGCCAACGGCTATCTGATCGAGCAGTTCCTGCAGCAGCGCTCCAATCTGCGCAGCGATCAATATGGCGGCTCCGTCGGAAATCGCGCGCGGCTGCTGTTGGAGATCACGCAGGCTGTGATCGGGGTGTGGGGTGCCAATCGCGTCGGTGTCAGATTGACACCCTATGGCATCGCCAACGGCTCCGGCGAGGCCGACCCGATGCCGCTCTACTCCCACGTCGTGACGGCGCTCGACGAGCTTGGCCTCGCCTACCTGCATGTCATCGAGCCGCGTTCGAGTGGCGCCGGCCGCGCCGAGGTCAACCATCAGAACGTGCCTTCAGCCATGGTTCTGTTCCGGCCGTTCTGGAGCGGAGTCTTGATCTCAGCCGGCGGCTTCACCGGCGAGACCGCGGAGGCGGCGATCGCGCAAGGCCATGCCGACGCCATCGCGTTCGGACGGATCTTCATCTCCAACCCGGACCTGCCGCGTCGGCTGCAACGCGGTTTCCCGATCACGCCGTATAACCGCGCGACCTTCTATGGCGGTGACGCCGCGGGCTATACCGATTATCCTGCCTATGACGAGATGGCGCCGGCGTGAGGGGCTGCTCCCTCGATCGTCATTCCGGGGCGCGCTGAAGCGCAAACCCGGAATCCATACTCCCGATCGTGGTTATGGATTCCGGGCCTGCGCCTTACGGCGCATCCCGGAATGACAGCGTGAGTGATTTGAATTCGCCCGCCGCTACAACGACGGAGACGAGAGCGCATGGCAAAAGCAGCAACAGCGGCCGGCATCTCCAAAGGCCAATGCCTGTGCGGCAAGATTTGTTTCGAGATCGACGTGCCGGCGCGCTGGGCCTGGCACGATCATTCGGCATCGAGCCGCCGCGCCCATGGCGCGGCCTATGCCACCTATGTCGGCAGCTGGCGCAAACGGTTCCGGCTCACCAAGGGTCAATCCGTTGTTGCGCGTTATGAGGACCAGGCGACGAAGACGGTGCGCAGCTTCTGCGCGCGATGCGGCACGCCGCTGTTCTACGAGCGCGCACGCTCGCCGCACATGGTCAATATTTCCCGTGCGCTGTTCTCGGGCCGCACCGGTCGGCAGCCGCTCTATCACATTGCGATCGAGGAGTTGCAGGAGTGGACCTATGTCGGGGAGCCGCTGGTGCCGCTGAAGGGCTTTCCCGGCGTGGTCTGGCAGCGCTCCAAGAAAAAACGCCGCGGCATTGCCGAGGATCCGTTCGAACTTGGCCGTGAAGACGCGTGAGCGCCTGGTCGACGCTGCCGATTTGGTTTTCAGACTCAGGGATGCGCGAAGACGCTATTTTGCCCGTTGTCGCTTCGGCGCTCGACGTCGCGTCGCCCCGCGCGCCGAGGAGGCAGAGGGCATCGTCGCGACGAAGTCCAGGCCCCGCTTGATCCACGTCTTCAGTGCGGCCTCGGTCTGGTAGCCCTCGGGAGCGACGCGCACGAAGCCGGTCATCGTGCGTTGGCCCATCCCCATCGGCCCGACATGTCGCTCGCCGAGCATCGATGGCTGTGCCTCGGCGCCGACGCGGATCAGGAGACCGCCGCGCCCGCTGACCGAACAGCACATGCGGCCCTCGACCATGAAGCAGAGGCCGCCCATCATCTTCTTCTCTGTCACGTCCGGGCTGCGCGACAGCAATTTGCGCACCCGCCCGGCCGTTTCCTCGTCGTAGGCCATGGCCGCCCTAGACCGACAGGATTTCCGCGAGGCGGTCGAAGCTGCTCTGCCAGCCGGCGCCGACGTTTTTACGCTGATCGGGCGCACCGAGCCCCGCGTGCTGCACCGTCAGGCGGGTGCCTCCCGCGATCGGCTCCAACAGATAGGTGACCGTCGACGGTGTACCCGGCGCTCCGGCGTTGTGCCACGTCTGCACCAGTTTTCGTGGCGGGTCGACCTCGAGGAACTCTCCCTCCAGGGCATAGGGCGCGCCTCGGGCAACACCAGACGCGTGCCATCGCCCGCCGACCCGGACATCGCCGGTCCATTCCCGCGTGTCGAACACGCCCGGATTGACCCACCAGTCGATGACGTCTCGCGAGGCCAGGGCCTGAAACACCCGTTCCGGTCCCACGGCCAATTCGACCGACGCCACGACCCGTCCGTCGACCACATCCGAAACCGCGCGCGCGTGTGTCTTGATCTCACTCATGTTGCCTCCAGGTTACGCTTCAGTTGTGTCAAACTCACCTGCCAGAAAGCGCGGTAGCCCTCGAGCCAGCCGGCCACGGCCTGCAGCGGCACCGGATTGACGGCGTAGACCCGCTCGCGTCCGAGCTTTGTGTCGACAACCAGCCGCGCCTCGCGCAGGACCCGCAGATGTTTCGAAACAGCCGGCCTGCTTGACCGAAAATCGGCCGCGAGCGTACCGGCATTGGCCGGTCCGGCGCGCAGGCGATCGAGGATCGCCCGCCGGGTCGGATCGGCAATGGCGCGGAAGGCATCCGTTTTGGCTCGTATTCTGGACATCATGTGTAACCGATTGATTACATAAATTCGGCGTGCCGTCAAGAGCTGCGGGCGCCGGCGCAGGGCAGCCATGATCGCAGTTCCTTGCTCTCGCCGGGCGAGATCGGCCATGTTGTCTCGATCCGGCGGCAACGACCGCTCGGCGCGGAGGAAAAATGAAGAATCGTATCACCGGCCGCTCGGCGTTTCTCGCGCTGCTCAAGGATGAGGGAATCACGCACCTGTTCGGAAATCCCGGCACCACCGAATTGCCGATCATGCATGCGCTCAAGGACCATCCCGATCTCACCTATGTGATGGCGATGCAGGAGAGCCTGGTGGTGGCGATCGCCGACGGCTTCAGCCGTGCCTCCGGCCGGCTGGTGGCCTGCAACGTCCACGTCGCACCGGGCCTCGGCAACGCGATGGGCTCGCTGTTCAACGCGCAGTTCACGGGCACGCCGATGATCCTCACCGCCGGCCAGCAGGAGCAGGGCCACGGGCTGATGGAGCCGCTGCTCTATGGGCCCCTGGTGCGGATGGCGGAGCCGCTGGTGAAATGGGCGGTCGAGGTGACGCGGCTCGAGGATCTGCCGCGCATCGTGCGCCGCGCCGCCAAGATCGCGACCACGCCGCCGACCGGGCCCGTGTTCATCTCGCTTCCGGGCGACATCCTCAATGCCGAGGCCGGCATCGATCTCGGTCGCTCGACCCGCGTCGACGCGCGCGTGAAACCCTCCGACGAGGCGCTGCAGGCCTTGGCTGCGCGTCTGGTGAAGGCACAGCGGCCGGTGATCATCGCGGGCGACGAGATCGTCAAGAGCGACGCACTCGAGGAGGCGGCGGCCCTCGCCGAGGCGCTGGGCTGCCCGGCCTATCAGCAATCGGCGCCCTATGGCGCGCATTTCCTGTCCGAGAGTCCGTGCTTCATGGGCGCGCTGTCGCGGTCGCAAAAGCAGGTGCGCGAGCTGCTTGCGCCTTATGACCTGCTGATCGCGCTGGGCACCGATCCGCTGCGGATGTCAGTGCATAGCGAAGTCGAGCCGCTGCCTGACGGGATGCCGATCGTGCAGATCGGCCTGGTCGACTGGGATCTCGCCAAGAATTACGGCGCCGAGATCGCGCTGAAGGCGGACGTGAAGGAAACGCTGCGCGCGCTGCTGCCGGCGCTGAAGGCCGCTGGCGGTGCCGCGCTCGATACGCGTGCCAAACAGGGGATCGCGGACCTCGCCTCGAAGAACTGGACCGCGCGGCGCGCAACGCTGGCCGAACAGATAGCGAAGGCCAGGGAACGTTCGCCGATCGATCCGGATTATCTGGCGCTCAGCGTGGTTGAGGCGATGCCCGCCAACGCCATCCTGGTCGATGAGGGACTGACCTCGTCGCGGCCGATCACCTCGCTGTGGCCGTATCGCGATCGTTATTGTTATCACGCGCTCGCCTCAGGCGGCATCGGCTGGGGATTGCCGGCGTCGGTCGGCGTTTCCATGGCCAATCCGGATCGCCCCGTGGTTTGCTACTCCGGCGACGGCAGCGCGATGTATTCGATCCAGGCGCTGTGGACCGCCGCGCACCACAAGCTGCCGCTCACCGTCGTCATCGTCAACAATGGCGGTTATCGCATCATCAAGCAGCGGCTGCTGTCGTTCCACGGCGACGATCATTTCGTCGGCATGGATTTCGCCGATCCCAAGGTCGATTTCACCGGGATTGCGACATCGCTCGGGTTGGAGGCGATGCGGATCACGGACCCTGCCGAACTGAGGCCGAAGCTGTCGTCGGCGTTTGCGAGGCCCGGCGCCAAGCTGATCGAGGTCGTGGTCGATGGGAGGGTGTAATCCGCCCGCGCGAATCCTTCACGACAGGTTCTCCCGAAGCACGATCTCGCCGCGTGGCCGCTGGATGCCGAATAGGGGCGCGCGGCCGGCGCGCAAATTATCCAGGATCATGGCGCAATCCATCATGGCCAAATGTGGATCCTGCGTGATCACGGCGTCCATCACGCCTTCGATCAGCAAGGCGCGGGTCTCCGGCGTCAAACCGTGTCCGACGAAGACGACATCCTGTCGTCCCGCCTCCCGCAGCGCCTTGGCGATTCCCTCGGGGCCACCGCCGATGTTGTAGAGTCCGGCCAGGTCGGGATGTTGCGCGAGCAGCATCTTGGTCTGTCGATAGTTCCTGACCTCATCGTCGAGCCCTTCGCGAAGGCCTACGACCTGGATTTTCGGGAACATCTCCGCGAACAGCTGAAGGAAGCCCATCTCGCGCTCCTCGTGCGCGCGATAGCTGAGGCTGCCGGCAATCATCGCGACCTTGGCCGGACGTTGGCCGATGAACCGGGCGATCAGATAGCCGGCGGTCCTTCCCGCGGATCGATTGTCGAGCCCGACATAGGCGGTCCGATGCGTATTGGCGATATCGGAGATCAGCGTCACCGTCGGAATCCCGCGGTCGGCGAGATCGTTGACGGCTTCCCTGACCGCGGGATGTTCGAGCGCCATGAACGCGATCCCGTCGACGTCCCGCCCGGTACGCCGCAGGTGGTTTGCCAACAGCTCCGGTTTGAAGCCTTCGATGAAGGCGACACGGACGCGCATGTTGAGCGCCGTGAAGCGGTCCTGCGACGAGCCGATCAGCCGGCCGAGCAGACCGAGGAACCGGTTGTTTCCCGCGGGCAGAACATATTCGAGACGTAGCGGCTTCAGCGCCGCGGGCGGGAGAGCGCCGTCCGACAGGGTGTAGCCAAGTTCGCCGGCTGCCTGAAGGACACGTTGCACGGTCGTGAAACGAACGCCCGGGCGCCGGTTGAGGACACGGTCGGCGGTCGCGGTCGAAACACCGGCATGCCGGGCGACGTCGCTCAGGCGCGGTATTTTTCTGGTCGGGCGCGGTTGGCTAGCGGTCATGTCGGCGTCAACGTGCTGGTGATCCGGGGGCTGCGATTCACATCAAAAGACATCAGAAATCAGGTTTGACACCCCTCCGCATTTCTTCTCATTCTCGCAAGGAATAGCGCATCGCGCTCGACGCACAACTCAATTTACATCAGCGGGAGGGAAGCGATGACTGAACTGACGCGGCGAAGGCTGTTGCGCGCTCTGACGGTTGCCCCAGCCGCGGCGGCGATCGGAATGCCGCACATTGCGCGGGCCGCCGAGATCGAGCTCAGATACGGCAACAATCTGCCGCTGACGCATCCGCTCAATGTTCGCGCGCGCGAGGCTGCCGATCGGATCGCCGCCGAGACCAAGGGCCAGGTCGAGATCAAGATCTTCCCGAACAACCAGCTCGGCGGCGACACCGACATGCTCAGCCAGGTGCGCAGCGGCGGGATCACCTTCTTCACGCCCTCCGCGCTGGTCGTCGCCACCCTGGTGCCGGCGGCGGCGATCAACGCGGTCGGCTTCGCGTTTGCCGACTACGACCAGGTCTGGAAGGCGATGGACGGAGCGCTCGGCGCCCAGGTGCGCGATGCGATCGCGAAGGCCAATCTCCACGTCTTCGAGAAGATCTGGGACAACGGGTTTCGCCAGATGACCACCAGCGGTGCGCCGATCGCGAGCGCCAAGGACATGGACGGATTGAAGATCCGCGTGCCGGTGAGTCCGCTCAGCATCTCCATGTTCAAGGCGCTGTCGGCGGCGCCGACCAGCCTTCAATTCAGCGAGGTGTACTCGGCGCTGCAGACGAAGATCGTCGATGCCCAGGAGAACCCGCTGCCGATCATCCAGGTCGCGAAGCTCTACGAGGTCCAGAAGCACTGTGCCATCAGCAACCATATCTGGGATGGTTTCTGGTTCATTGCCAATGGCCGGGCCTGGAACGCGCTGCCGCCCGACGTGCAGAAGATCGTGACATCCGCCGTCAACGATGCCGGCGTGAAGCAGCGCGACGACATCAAGGCGATGAACGCGGGCGTGCAAGCCGACCTCGGAGCGAAGGGACTCGCCTTCAACCGCACCAATCCCGACAGCTTCCGCGCCAAGCTCCGGGACAGCGGCTTCTATGGCGAATGGAAGGGACGCTTTGGCGACGATGCGTGGGGACGGCTGGAAAGCGCAGTCGGCAAACTGGCCTGATGTCCGACATGACGGCAATCGAGTCCAGGACTGGTGTCGGCTCGTTCCATCACGGCCCGACCCCGGCCCCTCCGGCATCACCTGAAGCCTCTCCGTCGCGCCACGTCATCTGGTTGGGGCGACTTGATCATGGCATCGGAGCCGTCGTCGAAGCCGCAGTCGCCGTCATCCTGATGGCGGAAGTCGTCATCCTCGGTGCCGGCGTCACGGCGCGCTATGTCTTCCGCGCTCCACTTGTCTGGTCGGACGAACTCGCCTCGATCCTGTTCCTGTGGCTCTCGATGCTGGGGGCGGTGGTGGCGCTGCGCCGTGGCGAGCATTTGCGGATGACCGGCCTGATCAGCCGGTTCGGCCCGCCTGCGCGGGCGCTACTCGAAGCCTTCGCGCTGGCTGCGTCCATTGCCTTTCTCCTGCTGATGCTGCCGCACGCCATCGACTACGCCCGCGACGAAACCTTCATCGTCACGCCGGCGCTCGAAATCAACAATGCCTGGCGGGCGGCCGCGATTCCAACCGGAATTGCGTTGATGCTGGTTGCGGCCGTGTGCCGTCTGTTGCGCGTACATGCGCCAACTCCCGTGCTGGCGGCGATTGTCATGGCGGCGATCCTCGCGGCTGTGTTCTGGTCGGTCGGCCCCAACCTGAAACCAATGGGCAAGGTCAATCTGGTGATCTTTTTCGTCGGCCTGGTCGCGACCAACGTTTTTGTCGGGGTGCCGATCGCCTTCTCGTTCGGGCTGGCCACGTTTGGCTATCTCGCACTGACGACCTCGACCCCGCTGCCCGTAATGGTCGGTCGGCTCGACGAAGGCATGAGCCATCTCATTCTGCTGGCGGTGCCGCTTTTCATCTTTCTCGGCGCCCTGATCGAAATGACCGGCATGGCCCGCGCGATGATCCGGTTTCTCGCCTCCCTGCTGGGCCATGTCCGCGGCGGGCTGTCTTATGTGCTGATCGGCGCCATGTATCTCGTCTCGGGCATATCGGGTTCGAAAATCGCCGACATGGCGGCTATCGCACCGGTGCTGTTTCCGGAAATGAAAAGCCGTGGTGCGAAACCCGGCGATCTCGTCGCCTTGCTTGCGGCGACCGGTGCGCAGACGGAGACCATTCCGCCCTCGATCGTGCTGATCACGATCGGCTCGGTGACCGGCGTCTCGATCGCCGCACTCTTCACCGGTGGCATGCTGCCCGCGCTGGTCCTCGGGCTGCCGTTGTGCGCGGTCGTATGGTGGCGCTATCGCAGCGAGGATTTGAGCGGGATCGCGCGAGTGCCAAAGCGGGAGATCGCCCGTCTCGCGGTGATCGCGCTGCCGGCGATTGCCCTGCCGTTCGTGATCCGTGCCGCGGTCGTGCAGGGCGTGGCGACCGCGACGGAGGTCTCCACCATCGGCATTGCCTACGCGGTCGTGACGGGCCTCCTGGTCTATCGTCAATTCGATTGGAGGCGCCTGCCAGGCATGCTGATCGATACGGCGTCCTTGACCGGTGCCATCATCTTCATCGTCGGTTGTGCAACGGCGATGGCCTGGGGGCTGACCCAATCCGGCTTCTCGCAGGATCTCGCCGGATGGATGGCGGCCGTGCCCGGGGGCGCCTATGGTTTCATTGCCGTTTCCATCGTCGCCTTCGTCCTGCTCGGCAGCGTCCTCGAAGGCATTCCCGCCATCGTCCTGTTTGGACCGCTGCTGCTTCCGATCGCCAGGCAAGCCGGGGTGCATGAGGTGCACTACGCCATGGTGGTGATCTTCGCGATGGGGATCGGCCTGTTCGCACCGCCTTTCGGCGTTGGCTATTACGGCGCCTGCGCCGTCAGCAAGGTCAATCCGGACGAAGGTCTGACCTACATCTGGGGCTACATGTTCGCGTTGTTCGCCGGACTTGGCATCGTCGCCGCCGTGCCCTGGATCTCGACCGGATTCCTGAAATTCTAACCGTCTGCCATGACCTTGAGAAAGTATCATCGATGAGCCGTTTTTTTGGACAGATCCGCCAGGCTGGCTATGTCGTCGCGGATATCGAGGCGGCCATAGACCACTGGAGCCGGGTGCTCGGTGTCGGCCCGTTCTTCTATAACGAGCGTGTTCCGATCAGGAACTACCGCTATCGCGGCACGGCCTACGAGCCGCACAACTCGGTGGCACTTGCCAACTCCGGTCCGTTGCAGATCGAGTTGATCCAGTGCCGCAACGATGTGCCGTCGATGTACAGGGATTTTCGCGAGGCGGGACATAGCGGTCTGCAGCATGTCGCCTATTGGACGGAAAGCTATGACACGGATCTCAAACGCCTGACCGCGCAGGGCTTCAAGCCGGTGATGAGCGGAGAGGTTGGGGAGCGCGGACGTTTCGTGTACTTCGACACGGAATACCATCCGGGGACGGTCATCGAGCTCTCCGAGGTCGCGGGACCAAAAGGCGAGATGTTCCGCCTGATCCGCGAAGCATCCGAGTCGTGGGATGGCGAGGATCCGGTTCGTCCTTTCCCAAATCTAAGCAAGCACTGAGCCATGGCCGGCGAACGTTTCGAGGCCACCTATCTCGTCGAGACGCCGCTCGATCCGCGCGCGGTCGCGGAGGTGATGGCGGGTGAGCAGTCTTGCGGCACCTTCACGCGCGTCCCCGGCGAAACCGATGCATTGCGCGAGCGCGCGGCGGCGCGCGTGGTCGACGTCCACGAGGTGGGGGTCGCAGAGGCGCCAAGCCTGCCCAATGCGTGGCTCGCGCGCAAATCCATCGCCGGGCCATGGCGGCAGGCCCGCATCTGCATCTCCTTCCCGGTCGACAATGTCCAAGCCAATCTGCCGACCCTGGCGTCGGTCGTCGCCGGCAACCTGTTCGACCTCGGCGAGGTCACCGGGCTACGGCTCGAGACCATTCGTCTCCCGCTCGGCTATCGCAAGCGCTTTCAGTTGCCCGCTCGCGGCATCAAAGGCACGCGACAGCTGATGGGCGTCGCCGAAGGTCCGATCATCGGCTCGATCATCAAGCCGAATGTCGGCCTCGGTCCGGACGAAACCGCCGCCATGGTCGCGCAACTCTGCAAGGCAGGTATCGACTTCATCAAGGATGACGAGGTTTGCGCCGATCCCGCGCATGCGCCGCTGGCGCTCCGGGTGCCTGCCGTCATGGCGGCACTGCGTCGTCACGAAGAGACGACCGGCAAGCACGTCATGATGGCGTTCAACATCACCGACGAAACCGACGCCATGCTCCGTCACGCGGATCTCGTCGCCAGTGAGGGCGGCACCTGTATCATGCTGAGCCTCAATTGGTGCGGCTTCTCGGCGGTCGACACGTTGCGCCGGAGCACCGACCTTGCCCTGCATGGTCACCGCAACGGCTATGGCGCGTTCTCGCGCCATCCGCTGCTCGGAATGTCCTTTCAGGCCTATCAGGTGCTGTGGCGGCTTGCCGGCGTCGACCACATGCATGTGCACGGATTGCGGGGAAAATTCGCGCAGGAGGATGCGGAGGTCGTGCAATCGGCGCTGGATTGCCTGACGCCGCTTGCGGAAGGCGCCGACGACGCGGTGCTGCCCGCGTTCTCCTCGGGGCAGTGGGCCGGCACCGTGCCTGCGACCGTGGCGGCGGTTGGGACAGGCGACCTTCTGTTCATGGCGGGCGGCGGCATCATGGCCCATCCGGACGGCCCGGCGGCAGGGGTGACGAGCATCCGCCAGGCGTGGCAAGCGACGATGGCGGGTGAGACGCTGATCGAAGCGGCACAAGGGGCCACGGAATTGCGGCGTGCGATGGAGTTCTTTGGCGCCCCCATGAAATCATGACTGCGCTTATGACCCCGCATGCCCAGCTTCCACTCGTTGCCTTCTATGGCGACGATTTCACGGGCTCCTCGGAAAATCTCGCGCAGTTGTGCCGGACCGGCCTCAGGGGGCGTCTGTTCTTCGAGACGGCCGAGCCGGCTCTCATCATCGCAGAAGCCCAGGCGCTCGATGTCGTGGGCATTGCCGGAACTGCGCGCGCGCTGTCTGCCGAGCTCATGGCTCCGGCACTCTCGAAGGCGTTTTCGACGCTTCAGGCAATCCGATCGCGCCTGGTTCAGTACAAGGTCTGCTCGACCTTCGACAGTTCGCGTCGGGCCGGAAACTTCGCCGTCGCCATCGCGCAAGGACTTGCGCGTTGGCCGGGTGCGATAATTCCCGTGTCCGCGGCGACTCCAGGCTTCGGACGGTACACGGCGTTCTCGAATCACTTCGCAAGGCACGACGGACGCATCCTGCGGCTCGATCGCAATCCCGCGCTGCGCGACCATCCGTCGACGCCCATGCACGAAGCCGATCTGCGGCGTCATTTGATCGATCTCGGCTGCGCGCGGGTCGAGGCGATCCATTGGCCGGAGCTTGCAGGCGACATCACCCGGCTGCTGCTCGATCGCGGCGCAGATAGCGTGCCCGTCGTGATCGACGGAATGTCGGACGACGACATGATCCGAGTTGCCGCCGCGATCTGGCGGGCGAAGGATGTGCGTCCCGTTTTTGCGCTGGCGGCGCAGGGCTTGGCCGGGGCGCTCGGCGAGGTCATCAGCCGCGAGCAGGGATTGACCGGCGAGCCAGTCGTTGCCGGAGCGGCGATGGGTGTCGATCGCATGCTTGTCCTGTCCGGCAGTTGCTCGGTGCAGACCGGGCGCCAGCTCGCGGCCGCGCAAGCCGCGGGCTGGGCCATGGTCGAGATTCCGCTGGAGCGCATGGCGACACCGTCCGAGGCCGACGCCTTTGCGGATGAGGTGTCTCGACGCGTCGTTGCCGAACTCGGGCGTGGCCGTTCGGTTGCGGCCTTCACGGCGCGGGGTCAGGCGACGGCCGCGTTCGATACGGCGCGGACGCGCGCGCTTGGCGGCCTGATGGCCCGGATCTGCCGCAGGGCGGTGATCGAGGCGGGGGTGCGGCGCGTGACGTTCGCCGGGGGAGACACGTCGAGCTACGCCATGAGCTCTATCGGTGCCGACGCGCTCGATCTGCTCGCGTTCGATGGGCAGGCAGGCTGCCACGTCTTCCGTCTTCGTGCCCGCGGTGAACTCGATCAGGTGGAAATCTTGCTGAAGGGCGGGCAAGTCGGCAGCGATGAATTCTTTCTGCAGGCGTGCGGACCGCAATGAAGGCGGGCCGCGCCGGCGGAATGACCGGCCTGCCGGATTGCTATTCCGCGGCCTTCGCCGTCGCACCTGGCCGATAGCGGGCGGCCGGATGCGGCGCGGTGAGGCGGGCGCGCCCCGAACCGAACAGCTTTTCGCGCAGCGTGCCCTCTTCGTAAGCCTGCTTGTAGCGGCCGCGACGGGTCAATTCCGGCACCAGCATGTCGGCGATGTCCTCGAAATCGCCCGGCGAGACCGCGAAGGCGACGTTGAGGCCGTCGAGGTCGGTCTGCTCGAACCATGCCTCGATGTCGTCGGCGACCTTCTCCGGCGTGCCGACCGCGATCGGCCCGATGCCGCCGATGCCGACATGCTCGGCGACCTCGCGCACGGTCCAGACCCGGTCCGGATCGGCGCGGGTGATGTTGTCCATCGCGCTGCGGCCGGCATCGTTCTGGACGTGGCGGACCTGCTGGTCGAGCGCATAGGTGGAAAAGTCGACGCCGGTCCAGCCCGACATCAGGGTCAGCGCGCCCTCGGCGCTGATGTGCTTGCGGTAGTCGGCGTATTTGGCTTGCGCCTCGGCTTCGGTGCGGCCGAGAATGATGGTGAACATGCTGAACATCAGGATGTCGGCGGGGTTACGCCCGGCCTTCGCGGCTGCGTCGCGGATCGCTGCGACGCGCGGCGCAATCACCTTGGCCGACGGCCCCGACATGAACACGCATTCGGCATGCCCCGCCGCGAATTGCCGGCCGCGCGGCGACGTGCCGGCCTGATACAGCACCGGCGTGCGCTGTGGGGACGGCTCGCTCAGGTGAATCGCGTTGAGCCGGTAGTTTGCTCCCTCATGCGTGACCTTGTGGACCTTGGACGGGTCGGCGAAGATGCCGTTGATCCGATCGCGCAGCACTGCGTCGTCTTCCCAACTGCCTTCCCAGAGCTTGTAGACCACCTCCATATACTCGTCGGCGACGTCGTAGCGGTCGTCATGCGCGGTCTGCTTGTCCTTGCCGGCGCCGCGCGCGGCGCTGTCGAGATAGCCGGTGACGACGTTCCAGCCGACTCGCCCGCCGGTCAGATGGTCCAGTGTCGACATCCGCCGCGCAAACGGGTAGGGCGGTTCGAAGGAGAGATTGCTGGTGACGCCGAAGCCGAGATGCTCGGTCACCGCGGCCATCGCCGGGATCAGCATCATCGGCTCGTTCGCCGGGGTCTGCGTCGCATTGCGCAGGGCCGCATCCGGGCTGTTGCCGAAGACGTCGTAGACGCCGAGCACGTCGGCCAGGAACAGGCCGTCGAACCGGCCGCGCTCCAGCGTTTTCGCCAGATCGATCCAGTAGGACAGCTTGTTGTAGTCGGCGGTGCGGTCGCGTGGATGGGTCCACAGCCCCGGCGACTGGTGCGCCACGCAGTTCATAGCGAAGGCGTTGAGCCGGATTTGTTTGGTCATGGTCGAGATCCCTGGGCACGCCATAGCGCGACGTATTGTATATGCAACTTCTGCCGCTGCTGCGTCGACGTCGGCACCAAAGCGTCAGCAAGCCTCACAGCCGCTTCGCCGCAACGGCGTTCGACATCAATAACCGCAGGCCGCTGCGGTGAAACGGAGCGATGAACCAAAGATAGATTTTTCCGTAGATGTTATGGACCTCGCAGACCGTCGAGATGAAGACACTGCCGCGGTCACCGTCAATCTGTTTCAGCACCGACAGCCTGAAGTCCAGATGCCGGTTGTCGCGTCCAGCGATGATTTCGCTGTCTCCGATCGAAAAGATCGGCCATGGACCGATCTTGTCGCCGACACGGTAGCAGGTCCTGATCTCGGGACTCATGATTTCGGCGACGGTTGGGGTTTCCAGTCCGGTGCGCCTGGCGACCCCGTTGCGGACAACCAGCAGCAGCTTGATCCAAAGCGGATGATGTCCGAACACGGCAAAGAAGATGTCCACGATTCCGAGTTCGAGGCGAAGCAGCGGCGCCCGGTAGCAATCGTGAAAGTGGGCACCCTTGATTTCATCCCGGTTGAGGACGCTGGTGGAGGGGATTTCGCACTCGGTGATGCCCATCGGCAAACGCGCTCAACTGATCCGACCATCATCATATCGCATGGCTGCCGGAGAAGAGAACACTGGTGTCCCCGCCAGTCCACCCCACTTGGCACGGAAATTGTTTCATGCTGGCGGACTTTATCAAGGTCAATCCGCATTCGGTGTGCGCCGGTCGCTTCCTGCCGGCTGCATATCTCGCTAAGACGTTATCCGCCGAAGTATCTTCCGAAGTCTCGCGACCGACAAGGACCCCATGACCAGAACCGACGCCATCGCCCGGGCTCATGCGCAGTTTCAGTCCGGCGATTTTCTCGCCGATCTTGGCCGCAGGGTGGCCTACCGAACGGAAAGCCAGAGTGGCGGGCGCGAGCGGGAGCTGCGAGCCTATCTCGTTGATGAGCTGACCCCGGCGCTGGCCGCGCTCGATTTCACCTCGCGCGTGGTGGAATCCCCCAGCGGCAAATCGCCGTTTCTCGTGGCCGAACACCGCGAGAGCACGGCAGCGCCCACGGTGCTGATGTACGGGCATGGCGACGTCGTCGACGGCATGGAAGGACAATGGCGCGGCGGCCTCGATCCGTGGCGGATGACGCAGATCGACAACCGCGTCTATGGTCGGGGCACCGCCGACAACAAGGGTCAGCACAGCATCAATCTGGCGGCGCTCCGTGCCGTGCGCGAGGCGCGCGGCGGCAGGCTCGGCTTCAACGCCAAGATCATCATCGAGATGGGCGAGGAGATCGGCTCGCCGGATCTCGGGGCGGTGTGCCGGTCGCTGCGCGACGAACTGAAGGCCGACCTGTTCATGGCCTCCGACGGGCCGCGGCTGTCGGCGGATCGCCCGACCATCTTCCTCGGCTGCCGTGGTGGTATCCGCATTCATCTCGACGTCGACTTGCGCGAGGGCGCGCATCATTCCGGCAATTGGGGCGGCGTTCTCGCCAATCCCGCTGTTATCCTCGCCAACGCCATCGCGACACTGGTCGACGGCCATGGACGGCTGAGGCTCGACGCCCTGAAGCCGCCGCGGCTCTCCAACCAGATGCGCTCCGCGCTGGCGGACGTGACGATCGAGCCAACCGAAGGCGAGCCGGCGCTGTCGGAAAATTGGGGCGAAGACGGGCTCTCGGCCGCCGAACGGCTCTATGCCTGGAACACGCTGGAGGTGCTGGCGCTGTCGGCCGGCAATATCGACAAGCCAGCCAACGCGATCCCCGGACTGGCCCGCGCCGTCCTGCAATTGCGCTTCGTGGTCGGCACCAGATATCAGGAGGTCGTCGACGCCGTTCGCGCCCATCTGCACGGCAATGGGTTTCCGATGATCGAGGTCAGCGCGGCGCAGAGCTTTGCCGCGTCGCGCGCCGATCTTGACAGCCCGTGGATCCCATGGGCGGCGGACTCGATCCTGAAGACCACGGGCAAGCGGCCTGCGATCCTGCCGAACTTCGGCGGCTCGCTGCCCAATGACGTGTTCGCGGAAGGGCTCGGCCTGCCGACGATCTGGGTGCCGCATTCCTATCCGGGCTGCTCACAGCATGCGCCGGATGAGCATATTCTGCTCGGCGTCACCGAAGAGGCGCTCGGTATGATGGCGGGCCTGTTCTGGGATCTCGGCGAACTCGCCGCTCCCCTCTGAGACCGTCCTCAGCGAAACGCGAAAATAGCCTCGGAATGCCGGATCCGCATCATGCAAAATTTGCATGATGCGCGGCTTGCTGGCACGCTAGTCTCGCAAGTCATCCGGCTCGCGCGGCCGAACGGATCGGATATAGCAGGCGAGGGCAGCACGCGAAATGGTCGAAAACAGCGATGCAAACTCTGCATTGGCCAGTCCATGCGCCGCTTCGCTAGCTTGCGGTCCATGGGACATCGACTATCGCAGCGATTGCCGGACGACCGCCGCCGCCTTGTGGCGGGGGGAAGCGGTTTCAGAAGGCGCTCGACATCGGCTCCCAGGGCAGGGTGTGTGATGGAACTGCGCTGGCTCCAGGATTTCCTGATGGTTGCCGAGACCGCCAATTTCACGCGCGCCGCGGAGCGGAGAAACACCTCGCAGGCCGCATTCAGCCGGCGCATCAAGTCGCTCGAGGCCTGGCTCGGATTCGATCTCATCGACCGCAGCGTCTACCCGACACAATTGACGGCCCAGGGCGAACGTTTCCGCGAGCATGCCAGCGAACTGTTGCGGCAGATGCTCGAGACGCGCACGGAATTGGGGGGCAAGCCGCTTCGTCGCCAGGAGCACATCAGGATCGCGCTGCCGTTCGCCATGGCGACGGCCTGCCTGCCGCATTGGTGGCCGGTCTGGTCTCGGGAACGGCGCGTGAGTTGTTCCATCGTGGTCGGCAATATCCATGACCTGGTGACGGCGCTGGTCTCGAACAGCGTCGACTTGATGATCTGTTATCATAGCGCGCAACAGCCGATCCATCTTGATCCGGATCGCTATGAACGCGTCGTTCTCGGCAGCGAGTTTCTCCGCCCCTATGCGAATCAGACGCTGGCGACGAAAGGGAGCTTCTCCCTGCCCGGCAGGGCGGCGCATCCGGTCCCCCTGTTGATGTACTCGCCAGGCGTCTATTTCGCGCGTCTGGTCGATTTGATCCTGGAGAACGTCCCGGTGTTCGGTTCGCGGGTCGTCGAAAGCGATATGGCCGACGTGCTTCGGGATATGGCGTTAACAGGCCATGGCGTCGCCTGGCTTCCGGAGAGTACGGTCGCAGCCGACGGTCGCAAGGGATTGACGGCTATCGGCGGTGCCAAATGGGCGCTCCCCCTGTCACTCGTCGCGCTCAGGGCTCGCACCAATGGCCAGCGCTCGCTAAACCTGTTCTGGTCCGAATTGTGCAAGAACAGCGCTGAGCAAAAGGGACGCCGGCCATGAACGGTCCCCCCCAGGGGCGCTGGTGTCGTGTAAAGAATGACGCCAGCGGCACCGAGTTTGTCGCCACAGGCCACGAAGTGAGTATCGAAACCGGATTGACCCTGTCATGAGATGCCTGCCGCTGGGCCGGTGACCCCCAAATGTCACATTCTATTCTGCCCCGGTTTATGCAAGCATCCAGTCCAATTCTCACTGCAATCATCCAGACCAGGAGACGACCAATGAAACGAGCACGTATGTTGGGCCTTGCGTTTGCCGCCGCGCTCTGCGCAGGGCAGGCCCAGGCCGAGGACCTAACGGGAACGTTGAAGAACATCAAGGAAACCGGGGCGATCACGCTCGGCTTCCGGGATTCCTCGATTCCCTTCTCCTATCTCGACGATAGCCAGAAGCCGGTCGGCTTCGCGATGGACATCTGCAACAAGATCGTCGAGGCCGTGAAGAAGGAGCTGAAGCTTGACAAGCTCGAGGTCAAGCTCAATCCGGTGACCTCTTCGACCCGGATTCCGCTGCTTGCCAACGGCACCATCGATCTCGAATGCGGCTCGACCACCAACAATGCCGACCGCCAGAAGCAGATCTCCTTCACCAACACGCATTTCCTCACCGCGAGCCGCTTCGTCTCGAAGAAGGCGAGCAAGATCAATTCCATCGAGGATCTGAAGGGCAAATCGGTGGTCTCGACGTCGGGCACCACCAACATCAAGCAACTCACCGAGGCCAATGCGGCGCGCAATCTCGGCGTCAACATCATCCCGGCCAAGGATCACGCCGAAGCCTTCCTGATGGTCGAGACCGATCGCGCGGTGGCCTTCGTGATGGACGATATTCTGCTCGCGAGCCTCGTTGCCGGCTCGAAGGAGCCGGACGCCTACGTCATCTCCAAGGATGCGTTCTCGAAGCCGGAGCCTTACGGCATCATGCTGCGCAAGGATGATCCCGCCTTCAAGAAGGTGGTCGATGGTGCGACCGCCGCGCTCTATACCAGCGGCGAGGCGGGCAAGCTCTATGACAAGTGGTTCATGAACAAGATTCCGCCGAAGGGGCTGAACCTCAATGCGCCGATCAGCGCCGAACTGAAGGCGGAATTCGCCAAGCCCTCGGACTCGCCCGATCCGGATGCCTACAAGGCCATGTGAGCCTTTCCGCAGCTCATGCAATGGCCTGGCCATTGCATGAGCTGTCCCAAAGAAATGTCTCTGCCGATTTGCGTGGACGATGCCTCCCATCGCCAGGATCAAATCGAATCTCTCCGCGTCGCGGCGAGGTGAACCTCATCGACAGACGGACCGAAGCGCGCCGTGAACTATCATTGGAACTGGCACATTTTCTTCGATCCCGCGCCCAGCGGGACCGGCACCTATCTCGACATGCTGCTATCGGGCCTGATGCTGACGATCGAAACCGCGCTATTGGCCTGGATCATCGCACTGCTGTTCGGGACGGTCGTCGGCGTCATGCGCACGCTACCCTCGAAATCGGCATCGTGGATCGGCTTTGGCTACGTTGAATTCTTCCGCAACATGCCGCTGCTGGTGCAACTGTTCCTGTGGTTCTTCGTGCTGCCGGAGTTGTTGCCGCGCGGGGCGGGGCTGTGGCTGAAGCAGATGCCGAACGCGCCGTTCTATACGGCCGCCATCGGCATCGGCCTGTTCATGTCGGCACGCGTCGCCGAGCAGTTGCGCGCCGGCATCGGCTCGCTGCCGCGCGGCCAGAAAATGGCGGCGACCGCGCTCGGGCTCACCACGGCGCAGGCCTATGCCTACATATTGTTGCCGATCGCGTTTCGCATCATCCTGCCGCCGTTGACGTCCGAATTTCTCAACACCATCAAGAACACCGCGGTGGCGATCACGATCGGCCTGATCGAACTGACCGGCGAGGCCCGCGCCATGCAGGAGTTCTCCTTCCAGGTGTTCGAGGCCTTCACCGCGGCGACCTTGATGTACCTTGCGATCAACGTCGTCGTCGTCGTCGCGATGCGCCTGCTCGAGCGCGGCGTCGCGATACCCGGCACCATCGCGGGGAAATAGATGTTTTCCAATTTCGACTTCGACGTCATCCGCCGCTCGTTCGCCTATCTGTTCCTCGACGGCATGACGTTCACGTTGACCTTGACCGGGCTCTCAGCGCTTGGCGGGCTGGTGTTCGGCACGCTGATCGCGCTGATGCGGCTGTCGGGACTGAAGCTGCTCGGGCGGATCGCCGGCATCTATGTCGACTTCATGCGCTCGCTGCCGCTGGTGCTGGTGATCTTCTGGTTCTACTTCCTGGTGCCCTATATCGGCCAGTGGGTGACAGGCGCGTCGCGACCGATCAGTGTCGGCGCGTTCGCGTCCTCGCTCATCACCTTCATCATGTTCGAGGCGGCCTACTTCTCCGAAATCATGCGGGCCGGCATCCAGTCGATCTCGAAGGGCCAGCCGGCCGCGTCCTATGCGCTTGGCCTGACCTACAGCCAGACCATGCGCTATGTCGTTCTGCCGCAGGCGTTCCGCAACATGCTGCCGATCCTGATCACCCAGACCATCGTGCTGTTCCAGGACACCTCGCTGGTCTATGTGCTGTCGATTCCGGATTTTCTCGGCGCCGCCTCCAAGGTCGCGCAACGCGACGGGCGGCTGGTCGAGATGTACCTGTTCGCGGCGCTGGTCTACTTCATGATTTCCTGTTTCGCCTCCTACGGCGTCCGCCGCCTGCAGGCGCGCATCGCCATCATTCGTTGATGAGAGCCACATGATCGAGATCAGCCACGTCGACAAATGGTACGGCCCCGGCTTCCAGGTGCTGAAGGATTGCAGCACCAGCGTCGCCAAGGGCGAGGTCGTGGTGGTGTGCGGCCCGTCCGGGTCCGGCAAGTCCACACTGATCAAATGCGTCAATGCGCTGGAGCCGTTTCAAAGCGGCCAGATCATCCTCGACGGGATCAAGGTCAACGACCCCAAGACCGATTTGCCGAAACTGCGCGCGCGCGTCGGCATGGTGTTCCAGCATTTCGAGCTGTTTCCGCATTTGAAGATCATCGAGAATCTGTGTCTTGCACAGGAGAAGGTGCTGGGGCGCGCGCATGATGTCGCGATCGCCAAGGGCATGAGTCTGCTGGAGCGGGTCGGGCTGACCGAGCATGCGCGCAAATATCCGGCGGAACTGTCGGGCGGGCAGCAGCAGCGCGTCGCGATCGCGCGCGCGCTTGCCATGGATCCGATCGCGATGCTGTTCGACGAGCCGACCTCGGCGCTCGATCCCGAAATGATCAGCGAGGTGCTCGACGTCATGGTCGATCTTGCCCGCGATGGCATGACCATGATGGTCGTCACCCATGAAATGGGTTTCGCCAGCAAGGTCGCCCACCGCGTCATCTTCATGGACAAGGGTGAGATCGTCGAGGATGCACCCAAGACCGACTTCTTCGGCAAGCCCCGCAGCGACCGTGCGCAGATGTTCCTGTCGAAGATTCTGTCGCATTGAGCGCTGCCGCGTCGTCAGCCGTCATTGCGAGCGTAAGCGAAGCAATCCATGGCGCCGCAAATGAAGTCTGGATTGCTTCGTCGCTTGCGCTCCTCGCAATGACGGCGGAGGGTTTTTGCGCCACAACTACTCGTTAGATACTGCATAGCCGATCGTCACTTCCGCACCCGAGAGGAGAATTGCCTTGGACCCCATCGCCTACGTCAACGGAACCTTCGTGCCTCTCTCGGAAGCCAAGATCTCGATCCTCGATCGCGGCTTCCTGTTCGCGGACGGCATCTATGAGGTGTCCGCGGTGCTCGACGGCAAGCTGGTCGACAACGACTCGCATCTCGCGCGGCTGCAGCGTTCGGTCGGTGAGATCTCGCTGCAACTGCCGGAGACGCTTGAGCGGATCAAGGAGATCCAGAAGGACCTCATTGCGCGCAACCAGCTCGCCAATGGTCTGGTCTACCTCGAAGTGACGCGCGGCACCCACACGGGCCGCGATTTTGCCTTTCCCAAGGGCGTCAAGCCGACCCTGGTCATGTTCACCTCGGTCAAGGACATCGTCAACGCGCCCTCGGCCCAGACCGGTATTGCCGTGATCACCGTACCGGATATCCGCTGGGCGCGGCGCGACATCAAGAGCGTGGCGCTGCTGGCGCAGGTGCTCGCCAAGCAGGCGGCGGCCGAGGCCGGCGCCGGCGAAGCCTGGATGATCGAAGACGGCAAGGTGACGGAAGGCGGCTCGTCGTCGGCCTTCATCCTGACCCAGGACGACGTCATCGTGACCCGTCAGAACGGCAGCGAGATCCTGCCGGGCTGCACCCGCAAGGCCGTGGTGGCGCTCGCCGCGGAGCGGCAGCTCCGCATCGAGGAGCGGCCGTTCTCGATCGAGGAAGCGCTGGCGGCGAAGGAGGCCTTCATCACCAGCGCGAGCAGTTTCGTGCAGGCTGTGACCAGTATCGACGGCAAGCTGGTTGGCGACGGTAAACCGGGCGCCATGACCAATCGCCTGCGCGAGATCTATGTCGATTTCGCCAAGGCGACCGCGGTATGAATGCAGTGCAAGACGGTGCGGTGGGCGCCGAATCCAGGTCGGTCGCGAACGCCTCGTAGACCTCAAACACCTCAAGGCTCCCGCCTTCAGTCTGACTATCTGGCCAATTGCATCGAATTGCGGCGATATTTTTTGCTGCGTCATATAGACATCAAGGGTAAACGCGATAACTTGATGGACCCAGGGTTGAGGTAAAAGACGCAAACACCTCAGCCTGAAGGGATGCGTTTCGCCGAACTGTTGCTCGGGCGAGGCTCCAACGATCAAGAAACAAAGTCTCAAGAAATACCCACAGGGAGAGAAACATGAATAGACTTTTGCTGGCAGGCGCTGCGGCGGTTATGGTCTTTGCAGGAACCAGCGCTTCAATCGCGGCCGACAAGAAGACGCTCGCGTTCGTGGTCAACGGCGCTTCCGATTTCTGGAAAGCCGCGGAAGCCGGCGTGAAGAAGGCCCAGGGCGAACTTCCGAACTACAGCCTTGTTTTCAAATATCCCGAGCAAGCCTCGGCGGCGATCCAGATCAGGCTGATGGACGACCTCGTCGCGGCGGGTGTTGCCGGAATCATGGTGAGTTCGGCCGACCCCAAGACCTCGAGCGACGCCCTCAATCGGATCGGCGGGCAGGTTGCCCTGTTCACCACTGACAGTGACGCGCCCGAAACCAAGCGGGTGGCCTACATCGGGTCCTCCAACACCGATGCCGGCAAGCAGGCCGGCGAACTGGTCCTGAAAGCGCTTCCCAACGGCGGCAAGTGCATGGGCTTCGTCGGATTGCTTGGCGCCGACAACGCCAAGGAACGTATCCAGGGCGTCAAGGACACCATCAAGGGATCCAAGGTCACGCTGGTGGACGTTCGCGGCGACGACATCGACCAGACCCGGGCCAAGCGCAATGTCGAGGATACGCTCACGGCCAATCCCGACATCAACTGCATGATCGGCTTCTATTCCTACAACACGCCCCGGATCTATGAGGCGCTCAAGGATGCCGGCAAGCTCAAGCAGGTCACGATCATCGGGTTCGACGAAGATCCGATCACGCTCGGCGGCGTCAAGGAAGGAACCATCGTCGGCACCGTCGTGCAACAGCCCTACGAATGGGGCTACCAGGGCATGAAGGACATGGCCAAATATCTGGAAGGCGACAAGTCGTTCATCCCGGCCAACAAGCTGATCATCATCCCGACCAAGATCATCGACCCCACCAACGTCGATGCCTTCTGGGCTGAACTCAAGCAGCGCCAGGGCAAGTAACTGGCAAGTAGCCCGGACAACACGACCGCCGGCCATGTGCCGGCGGTCGTCGTCGGGATCGTCGAAATTCGTGCCGACGGCGGGGGAGAGGGTCCACCGCCGCAGAGAAGCGATGAGGCATGCCAGAACCCGTCCTCGAACTGATCGATATTTCGAAGTCATATCCGGGCGTGCAGGCCCTGTCCCATGTCAATCTCGCGGTCGCCCCGGGCGAAGTTGTCGGGCTGATCGGGGAGAACGGAGCCGGCAAGAGCACATTGATGCGCATCCTTGGCGGCGTCACGGAACCAAGCTCCGGAACGATCAGGCTACGGGGCGAGGAGAAACACAATCTCACGGTCTCCGAAGCAATCCGCTGTGGTATTGCCTTCGTTCACCAGGAGTTGAACCTGTTCGACAACCTGGATGTGGCTGCCAACGTCTTCTTCGGGCGTGAGCCGCGCTCGTTCGGAGTGCTTCACCTGATCGACACCGCTGCGATCCGCTCGCGCACCCAGCCCCTGCTCGACCGGCTGGGCGCAGACTTCAAGCCCGACGCGCTGGTGTCCGATCTCTCGCTCGCGCAGCGCCAGCTCGTCGAGATCGCCAAGGCGCTCTCGCTGGGCGCCGAGATCGTGATCATGGACGAACCCACCTCGAGCCTGACATTGACCGAGACCAATCGTCTGCTCGACATTGTCGCCGAACTGAAGGCGAGCGGTGTCAGCGTCATCTTCATCACCCACCGGCTCCATGAAATCGAGCAATGCGCGGACCGGGTTGTCGCGCTTCGCGACGGTGCCGTCGCCGGGACGTTGCAGAAGGCCGACATCGAGCACGACCGCATGATACGTCTCATGATCGGCCGCGACCTGAAGGCGCTCTATACCGCCCCCAGGGACTCGCCGGGAGACGAGATCCTGATCCTCAGGAACATTCGCACCACCACCTACCCCGATCGCCAGGTCAATTTTTCGCTGCGGCGCGGCGAGATCGTCGGCCTGGCAGGATTGGTCGGGTCCGGGCGGACCGAGCTCGCGCGCACCGTGTTCGGGATCGACCGGTCGCTCGGCGGGACCATCGAACTCGCCGGCCATGCCTTGACGATCAGATCGCCCCGCGACGCGATCGCGCGCGGCATTTACCTGATTCCGGAGGATCGCAAGCGTGCCGGGCTGATCCTGGAGGACGACATCACCAGCAATATTTCGTTGCCGAACCTGCGAAGTTTCGCGGCAGCCTATCTCGTGGACCACGATCGCGAGGAAGACACCGCAAAGCAGCAAACCCGGCGGCTCAACATCAGGACACCGTCTGTCGCCAGCGTGGCGGGGACCCTGTCCGGCGGCAACCAGCAAAAGGTCGTGCTTGCCAAATGGCTGGCGATGTCGCCGAATGTCATGCTGTTCGATGAGCCGACACGGGGAATCGACGTCGGGGCCAAGAGCGAAATCTACAGCCTGATTCGCGCCCTCTCCGACGCGGGCGTTGCCGTGCTGATGATATCGAGCGACATGGAAGAGGTGGTCGGCGTCAGCGATCGCATCCTCGTCATGCATGAAGGCCAAATCAGCGGCCAACTCGGCCGCGATCAATTCAGTGAGCACAACGTGATGCAGCTCGCGATCGGCAAGGCGATGAATTCGGATCAACCACGCTGAAGAAAGACCTATGCTGAAAAAAGATCTCGGCCTTCTCGTTCTGATCCTGGTTGTCGGGGCCATCGTCGCGCTGATCAATCCGCGCTTTCTGTCCCCGGTCAATATGGCCAACACTGCCAATCTCATCGGCCTGTTCGGATTGTTTTCGCTCGGCGAAGGTCTGGTGATCATTACCGCAGGCATCGACCTGTCGATCGGATCGGTTTTCGCGCTGCTCGGGGTGATCTTCGTCGACCTTCTGGTCACCTACGAACTGCCCTGGCCGCTCGCCATCCTGATCATCATGGTTCTTGGGACATTGATCGGACTGATCAACGGGTTCCTGATCACCAGGATGCGCCTGCAACCCTTCGTGGTCACGCTCTGCGGCCTGCTGCTTTATCGCGGCATCGCCCGCTACTACACCAACGACGGAACCGCGGGATTTGCCTTCGGCCAGAGCTTTCCGACCCTGGAGTGGCTCACCACCGGGCGCAGTTATGGCGTGCCCCATAGTTTCATCGCATTCGTCATCATTGCGCTGGCCATGGGCGTGCTGCTGCATCGCTCGGTGTTCGGCCGATATCTGTTCGCGGTCGGGCGCAATGAGGAGGCCGCGCGCTATTCCGGTATCCAGACCGGTCGCGTGGTGGCCGCCGCCTATGTGATCTGCGGCGCGCTTGCTGGTCTGTCCTCGGTGTTTCTGACCATGTACACGCGCTCGATCTCGCCGGCCTCGCACGGCAATTTCTACGAGCTGTACGGGATTGCCGCGGCGGTGCTGGGCGGGTGCTCGCTGCGGGGCGGCGAGGGATCGATCGTCGGTATCGTGCTGGGCGCCATTCTGCTGCAGATCCTGCAGAACCTGGTGAACCTGTTGGGAATACCGAGCTCGCTGAATTTCGCGGTCATGGGCGCGGTCATTCTGATCGGCGTGGTGGCCGACCAGCAATTCAAGGCATACCGCGAGCGCAGGGTCGCGGATGGCGAAAGCGAGGGGGCGGCCTCCAAGGCTCCCTCCGTTCTCGCGAAGTAGATGGACAGCCGCCCGACTGTTTCCTTCGCGAGGATCCCGGTCTACGCCGCGCTTGCCTTGGCCCGGACCGGAGGAACGGCGCGGAAGGCGATCGCCAGCCGGTTCCAGGCGTTGATCGTCGCGATCAGCATGGTGAGGTTGACGGTCTCCGCTTCCGAGAACTGGGCGCGGACCTGCTCATAGATCTCGTCCGGCGCGTGCGTTTCCGAAATCAAGGTCACCGCCTCGGTCCAGGCCAGCGCCGCGCGCTCGCGGTCGGAATAGAGCGGCGCTTCCCGCCAGGCGTTCAGCAGATAAAGCCGCTGCTCGGTCTCGCCATGCTTGCGCGCGTCCTGGGTATGCATGTTGATGCAGAAGGCGCAGCCGTTGATCTGCGATGCCCGGGTCTTGACCAGTTCGATCAGCGACTGTTCGAGGCCGGAGGCCTGCACCTGGGCCTCCAGCGCGTTGAGCGCCTTGATGGTGTCGGGGGCAGCCTGGAAGAAATTCATGCGGGGTTTCATGGTGGTTCTCCTTGTCTGTTGGTTGAGTTCGAAAACTAATGTGCTCCGCCTGCGGATAGATGGTCGGGTTTCCTGAGCAGCAGCGTCGCGGCCAGTGCGACGATCAGGGCTGCGCCCAGCAGATAGAAGGTGTCGCTGAAGGCCAGGATATTGGCCTGCTTCCGTACGATATGGCCGATCGCCACCAACGCGCGATGCGAGGCGTCGGTGCGGTCGATGACGCCGTGATTGACGAAATAGTGCGTGAGCTGCTCGATCCGGGTCCGGGTCGCCTGTTCCAGAAGCGACACGGACTGGGTCAGCACGTTGGAGTGATATTGCTCGCGCTTGGTCAGGATGGTCTGCAGCATCGCGATGCCGACGGCGCCGCCGAGATTGCGCATCATGTTGAACAGTCCCGATGCGGACCCGGCATTCTCCGCCTCGATGCCTGATGTTGCGACCGCCGAGAGCGGAGCGAACACAAGAGCCTGGCCGACGGCGCGGACGATGTTCGGCCAGAACAGCTGGTCGGAGGCGTAATCCGCGGTCATTCCGATGTTCATGATGTTCGAGGTCGCGAACAGCGCGAAGCCGATGCCGATGATGATGCGCGCATCGATGCGTTGCATCAGCTGCGGAACCAGCGGAATCAGGAACAGTTGCGGCAAGCCGGTCCATGCCAGCGCCATGCCGATCTGCTCGGCATTGTAGCCCTGGATGCGCGACAGGTAGACCGGCAGCACGTAGACCGAGCCGTACAGCGCAATTCCGAGCAGGAAGTTGGCGAGGATGCCGAAGCCAAAGTTGCGGCGGGCCAGCAGCCGCAGGTTCAGTAGCGGCTTCCTGCCGGTCAGTTCGATCACGAGGAACAACGCCAGCGCGACCACTGCTATCACCGAAAGCCTGATGATGAATCGCGATCCGAACCAGTCCTCCTTGTTGCCTTCCTCAAGCACGGTCTGCAACGCGGCCAATCCGATGGCCATTGTGATGATGCCGAGCCAGTCGCCGTCACGGAGCAGCGACAGTTGCATCGGCCTGGCCTCGAGCGAGACCCAGAGCATGCCGACCATAATGACGCCCGGCACGAGATTGACGTAGAAGATGTACTGCCAGCCCCAGTTTTCCGTGAGATAGCCACCGATGGTCGGACCGATCGCGGGGGCGAAGGTCGCCGACAGCGCGAACAGCGCCAGACCGACGGGTTGCTTCGCTTTCGGCAGCAGCGTGATGATCAGTGTGAAGGCAAGCGGGATCAGCACGCCGCCGGTGAAGCCCTGCACTGCGCGCAACGCGATCATCTGCGGCAGATCCTGCGCGAAGGCGCAGGCGACCGACAGCGCAAGGAACAGGACGGCGTTGGTCAGGAGATAGATGCGGACCGAGAACACCTGCGCCAGCCAGCCGCTCAACGGGATCACCACGATCTCGGCGATCAGATAGGAGGTCGAGATCCAGCCGCCATCATCGATGCCGGCGCCGATCGCGCCCTGGATGTCGGCCAGCGAGGCGTTGACGATCTGGATGTTCAGCACCGCCATGAAGGCGCCGAGCGTCGCGCCCAGCACGGCGATCCATGTCCTGGCTGAAGCGCTGCTGGCCGATACCGGAGGCGCAGCGATGCTGGGGACGGCGATGTTGTCGATGGTGGCTTGGCTCGTGCTCATGGTCGTCTCCTCAGGCTCCATGGAGGATGCGTTGGGTCGCCGATGTCGATAATCCTGGAAAAAGCGAAAGCATTATCCAGCCGAGTTTGAAGATGCGCGGCTTAGCCGCCGTTCGAGCGTGCGGCGTTCGCGGCAAGCCGGCTCCGGGCCTCGCGCTCGGCGATCACGGTCGCCTTGGTGTTCACGGTCGGCTCGGCCGACATGCCCGGGCGCAGCAGGCCCTTGAGGCTCGGGTCGTCGAGCACGATCTTCACGGGAACCCGCTGTACGATCTTGGTGAAGTTGCCGGTTGCGTTGTCGGGCGGCAGCAGCGCGAATTCGAGACCCGACGCCGGCGACAGGCTGTCGACATGACCCCTGAGCTTCTTGCCGTGGAAACTGTCGATCGTGACTTCGACCGGCTGGCCGTCGCGCACGTAAGTGAGCTGGGTTTCCTTGAAGTTCGCCACGACATAGACCGCGTCCAGCGGAACCACCGCCATCAGCTGGGTTCCTGCCTGCACGAATTGCCCGACCCGGAGTGAGCGCGCGCCGACGGTGCCGTCAACGGGGGCCTTGATCTCGGTGTAGGACAGGTTCAGCGCCGCCTGCGCCTCGACCGCGCAGGCGTGGTCGAGCTGCGCCACCGCCTTGGCCCGCTCCGTGGTCAGCACGTCGATTTTCCGTTCGGCTGCGAGCAGGCCTGACTTGCCGCGCTGGAGTTGCGCTGTCCTTTCGCGCAAGGCGGCGTCGGTCTGCTGCGCGCGCTGCACGGTGCCGGACCCCGTCTTCATCAGGTCCTCGTAACGGGCCTGTTCTTCCCTTGCGAACTTCAGATTCGCCTCGGCCGCGGCGACATCGGCGGTGCCCTGCGCGATGATTGGTTGCTGCAGGGCGATCTGGGCATCGAGATTGCGGATAGCCGCTTGCGAGGCTGCGACATTGGCGTTGGCCTGGTTCAGCGCCGTCTGGAAGTCGCGGTCGTCGATCCGCGCCAGCAACTGGCCGGCCGTGACCTTCTCATTGTCGCCGACCAGCACCTGCGCGATGGTGCCGGAGACCTTCGGCGCGACGATCGTGGAGTCCGCCTTCACGTAGGCGTCGTCAGTCGATTCGAGATAGCGGCCATTGGCCCAGTAGTCGTGGCCGTAGTAGGCGCCCGTGGCGGTGCCGGCGAGCAGCGCCAGCACCAGGGCCGCGCGCCGGATCGCGCCCCGCTTCGCAGAAGGCGTTTGGCTTGGCGAAATTTCAGGAGCGATTTGGGTGGCTTGCTGAAAGCTTTCGGTGCGGGGCATCTCGGACATTGGTGATCTCCTTTGGTTGCGTTGCGGATTGCAATTTGATCTGAGGCTATTGTCGGCTTTCGCCGTGGGGCTGATAATCAAGGAAGTAATGGAATGATTATCCGCCGTTGATGGATAATCGGCTGAGCGCGCGTTCTTCATCAGAGACCTCCGAATTGAAGAACCGTGCCTTGAACCAGGCTGGCGGCGGCCACGGCCGCGATCAGCCGCCGTGACCAGGCGGTGAAGCTGGCATCGCTCATGGCATCGAGCAGGGCGCGCGACAGCAGCGTTCCGAGCACCGCGGCCGCGATTGCGAGCAGCATGGCGGTCGACGAAATGCCGTTGCCGTCGATCGCGAGCAGCCGTCCGAAATAGATCAGCTTGAGCACATGCCCGATCGACTGGATCGCGGCCTTGGTCGCGATGATCTCCTTCCGGCCGAGATCGGTCTTGACGAAGAACAGGTCGAGGATCGGGCCGGATACGCCGGAGATGAGCTGCAGTCCCGTGCACAGCGTTCCGCAGCCGATCGCCTGCCGGTGCACCATGACGTTTGGCGTCAGCCCGGCCGGCAGCCACAGGCCGGTGAACGAGACAAGGCCAATGAAAATTAGGGCTGCGGGTTTGCTTGGCGAAATCAGGCCGAGGGTCACGACGGCGCCCGCGATCAGAGCGCCCAGGGTGTAGCGGAGCACCACCGGCCGCACGATATGTTGCCGCCAGTTCCAGGCCCGTGCGACATTGGCCGCGATCTGGGTGAGGCCGTGCAGCACCATCGCGGGCGCCAACGGCATGATTGCCAGCAACAATCCCATCAGGATCATGCCGCCCGCCATCCCGAACACGCCCGATATGAACGAGGTGGACAACACGGAGGCGGCGAGCGCCGCGGCGAAGGGCATACTGATCATGGCGAGCTCCATCAATTCGATGCACCTTCATCGCGGATTTGACAGCTCGCGCGCAAACGGGTTTATTTCGGCCAGAGGCTAAGGAAACCTAAGTCTATGGCGATCCGTCGCTTGCCATCGCTGAACGGCCTGCGCGCGTTCGAGGCGGCCGCGCGCCACGGCAGTTTTGTTGGCGCTGCGGACGAGTTGAACGTGACGCAGGCGGCGGTGAGCCGCATGGTGCGGCTGCTGGAAGACCGCTTCGGCTTTCAGCTGTTCGAGCGCCGGCCGAACGGGCTCGATCTCACGGCGCAGGGCAAGGCCCTGCAGCCCGGCCTGACCTCGGCCTTCGACGCGATCGCCGGGATTGCCGAGCAGGTCAGCCAGATGCGCGCGACGCCGGTGCTGACGCTGGGCGTGGGTCCGACGTTTGCCGTGCGCTGGTTGATCCCACGGCTGCGCGGTTTCTACGAACAGCATCCGGAAGTCGATATCCGGCTCTCGACCGGAGGCGCGACCAATCCGTTCCGCGACGACTGGACCTGCGGTATCCTGCTCGGCGACGGTCACTGGCCGGGCTACGAGGCCGAACTTCTGTTCACCACTGATCTGTTTCCGGTCTGCACCAAGGCGGTCGCCGAACGCATCCCGCATCCATCGAAGCTGACCCGGCAGGACATGCTGCAGGTGGCTCACTCGCCGGAGGACTGGGATCTTTGGCTGGCCGCAGCGGGGGTCAAACCGCGCGGAAAAGTGCTCGGGCCGAGTTTCGGCAATTACACGATGGCATTGCAGGCCGCCGTCGACGGCATCGGGGTCGCGATCGGCTTGCGTCCCTATGTCGAGGAGGATCTTGCCAGGGGTCGGCTGGTGGCGCCGTTCTCGATCACGGTGCCGAAGAAGCGCGCCTGGTATCTGCTTTATCGTGCGTTCCGCAAGGACGATCCGGGTCTGGCCATCCTGCGGGCCTGGCTGCTTCGGTCTCTCTCGCCAGAGAAGCCTCCCGACCAGGCACGGTCAAAGCGTGCGGCCTTGCGTCCCGCCTGATAATGTCGTGCCGTTTCGCGGCATCATCAATCGAGAGCTGATAATCCGGCCATGGATCGACTGACCAGCCTGACCGCGTTCGTCCGGGTCGTCGACAGCGGCGGGTTTTCTGCCGCCGGACGCCGGCTCAAGATGTCCACCACCATGGTGAGCAACCACGTCCAGGCGCTGGAGGATCGGCTCGGGGCGCGACTGCTCCACCGCACCACGCGCAAGGTCAGCTTGACCGAGGTCGGCAAGGCCTATTACGACCGCTGCATCCAGATCCTGGCCGATATCGAGCAGGCCGACGACATCGCCGGCGCGCTGCAATCGACGCCGCGCGGCACGCTGCGGATCTACACCGCTACCCATATCGTGCAATTCGTCGCGCCCGTCGTTACCCGGTTCCTCGCGACCTATCCCGAGGTCAAGGTCGACCTGAGCGTGGGCGAGCGGAACATCGATATGATCGAGGAAGGATTCGATCTCGCTGTGCGCCTCACGCCACCGCCGGATTCAAGCCTGATCATGCGCAGCCTCGCCACCTGGCGGCATGTGCTGTGCTGCTCGCACGGCTATCTCGAACAGCACGGCCGGCCGCAGCAATTGTCGGAACTGGCCGAGCGCAATTGCGTTCGCCACGTCAATTACCCCTATCAGGACGACTGGCGTTTCGTCGATCGCAGGGGTGCGCCGGCTGCCGTCAAGGTCTCCGGCAATCTGATCTCCAACAGCGGCGAGACCTTGCGCATGGCCGCGCTGGAAGGCGCCGGCATATTTCTCGCCGCGGGGTTCCTGGTCGCCGACGACCTCGAAACGGGGCGGCTGGTCCGGCTGCTGCCGGACTACCGGCCCGTGGAATTCGCGATGAACGCGGTTTATCCACACCGCCATCACCTCTCGGCCAAGGTCAGGACCTTCATCGACATGCTGGCGCACCACAGCGCCGAGCAGCAGAAGCTGATCAATCCCTATTCGTGAATCGGTTCGGGCCTACGCGATTTGGATCAGCGATGTTTCGAGTTTTTTGTGTTTGGATTGAACGCTCATCCATCGCGGGCCCAACCATCCATGGCGGGGTTTCTCATCGCTGCGCTGCGCATAGCGAATGGAGCCGGCTTGTCCTAAGAAGCAACTCGTCTCGCGAAAGGCGGACAGATGCTGCTTCGATCATTCCCGAAATTCGCCTGCGCGGCCTTCGCATTCGCAGCTTGGAGCATGGCGTGCCCGGCGGCGATCAACGCAGCCGCCGCCACCTATCCGGAGCGGACAATCAAGATCGTCGTGCCGTTTGCGCCCGGCGGCGGCACCGATGTGGTGGCGCGAACCCTGGCGCAGGAGATGGCCAGAGATCTCGGCGTTTCCGTCATCATCGAGAACAAGCCGGGTGCCGGGACCATCCTGGGCACGCAGGCGGTCGCCACCAGCGATCCCGACGGCTACACGCTGCTGATGGGGACCTTCGCCAACGCCGTCAATCCGAGCCTGCAGGCGAAGCTGCCCTATGATCACGATCGCGATCTGGCACCGGTCGCGTTGATCGCGCGTTCCTTCAACATCGTCGTGGTCAATCCGACATCGCCCTATCATTCGATCGCGGATCTGATCGCGGCCGCCAGGGCCGAACCCGATACATTGTCCTACGGGACCTACGGCACCGGCACGTCGGCGCATCTCGCCGGAGAATTGTTCAAGCACATGGCCAGGGTCAATCTCACCACCGTACCCTACAAGGGCGCGGCGCCTGCGATCACCGACCTGATCGGTGGACAGATCCACGTCATGTTCACGACCGTTGCGAGCGCGGCGTCGCTGGTCGAAGCCGGACAGTTGCGCGCGCTTGCCGTGACGTCGGTGGAACGGTCGCCCGCCTTTCCGCAACTGCCGACGGTCTCCGAGGCCGGCGTCCCCGGCTACGATGCCGAAGCCTGGTATGGCCTGTTCGTGCCGGCCAAGACGCCGTCCGACATCATCGCGCGGCTGAACAGATCGGCCGCGACGGCGGTGCAGGCCGAGTCGTTCAGGAAGCTCAGCACGAACGAGGGGCTCGTTGTGGTGGCTGCGCCGCCGAGCGAACTCGATCGTCTTTTCCGCGAGGAAAGAGCGCGCTGGCGCAAGGTGATCGAGGACGCCGGCATCAAGGCCGAATAGCTGCCGCGCACGACACGCCCGCCTCGTTAATCATGGCCGTAACCGGACCAAGTGGTGGCAATTCCATGCCGCGCACAATGTCAACAGCCTTCAAATGGTCACACTATCGACGAATTGAGGTCAATGCGCCTGTCCAAAACTCTCTTGCGGGACCGCACAAAGGATGACTGCCTTGACCTACAGGATGGTGGCCAAACGGTACAACGAGACCATCAAGAGCGAACGAGACAGCGCCTATATCACCCTGTCCAAGGCGCGCGTGTGGCTCAGCGAGGGATGGACTGTTACGATTACCGACGATGACGGCAAGAAGTTCAGCGTCACCGAATTCGAGAGCCGCGTGTCCGAGATGCATCCGTTGCCGGTGTCGACCCAGGAGACGTCCATCGCCCCTGATGCGCCGGCGACCCCGGATGCCGAGGCCGCTGTGAGCGACGAGCCCGGCGCTGGCTCGGTGAGGCTGGCGACGCTCTGACCTAGCCGGTCATCGCCTGTATGTCTTCCGCGACGAAGCGGTTGCGCAGGCATCCGATGCCGGTGATCGCGATCTCGACGACGTCGCCTGCCTTCAGATCCGGCGAGGTGCCGTCGGTCCCCATCCAGATCACGTCGCCCGGCCATAGCGTGAAATATTTTGTCAGCTCGACGATGAACGGCACGACGCCGAAGATCATGTCGCCGGTCGCAAAGCGCCCGGTCTCCTTGCCGTTGACCTTGATGATGGTCTCCATCTGGTCGAGATTGACCTCGGTCTCGATCCACGGGCCCATCGGCTTGAAGGTGTCGGCATTCTTGGAACGCCACAGCGAGCGATCGGCCTTCTGCCAGGTGCGCTCGCTGACGTCGTTGCCGATGGTGTAGCCGAACACGCAGGACATCGCGTTGTCCGGGTTGAGATGCTTTGCCTTCTTGCCGATCACCACCACGAGCTCACCTTCGTAGTGGATCTTCTCGGTCGCGGTCGCGGGAATGACCACATCTTCGTCATGGGCGATCAGCGCGTTCTGCGCGCGATAGCCGATTTCGGGGCGGTCGGGAATGTTCGGCACCTCGCCGCGCTTGTCGGCGGCCTCCTTGAGATGCTTCAGGTAGTTCAGCCCGACACAGTAGAAGGTGCGCGGGATCAGCGGCAGTTCGATCTTGACGTCGCTGAGGGCATGGCTTTGCGCGGTGCGCTGCCATTCCCCGAACGGATCGCCTGAGACGGTGACGACCCGATCGTCTTCGACGATGCCCCACGAGGTTTGGCCAGCGGCGGTGAATTTGAGCCAGCGCATGATCTCACCTTCTATTCCGCCGCGATCGGCGGCTGGGCTTTCCACGCGCCCATCGCCGGGCGTTTCAGCCCGAGATTTTCGCGCAAGGTCTTGCCGGCATAGTCGTTGTGGAACAGACCGCGGCGTTGCAGTTCTGGCACCACATGCCTGACGAAGTCGGCATAGGAGCCGGGCACATAGGTCGCCGCGATGACGAAGCCGTCGCAGCCGCGGCCTGCGAACATCTCTTCCAGCTTGTCGGCGATTTCCTTCGGTCCGCCGACGATCGCGTCCTGGGTCTGGCCACGGCCGGAGAAGGTGACGAAATCGCGCGCACTCGGGTTGGTTTTGCCCGAGGTTCGCAGCACGCCGTCGCGAATGCCGATGATGCCCTGCATGCTCTGCAGTTCTTCCGTGGTCAGCGGTTCGTCGATGCCCTTGGCGGCGAAGTCGTAGTTCAGCCCTTCCGACAGCAACGACAGCGCGTCGATCTCCAGCGGCAGCTTCTCGATCTCGGCCATCCTGTCCTCGGCCTCCGCCTTGGTGGCGCCGCAGACCGGTGTGGTCAGGTTGCAGAGAAACATCTGGTCGGGATCGCGGCCGGCTTTCGCGGCCTCGGCGCGAACCGCATCATAGCCCTGCCTCGCGCCGGTGAGGTTGCGCGCCGCCGTGAAGATGACTTCACCCCATCGGCCCGCGAAGCGCTGGCCACGACCGGAGGCGCCGGCCTGGATGATGACGGGATGGCCCTGTTGCGAGCGCGGCACCGTGAACGGGCCGCGCGACTTGTAGAACTGCCCCTTGTGGTCGAGGCGCTTGACCTTGGCGGGATCGGCGAAGCGGCCGCTCGCCTTGTCCATGATCAATGCGCCATCGTCCCAGCTGTCCCAATGGCCGAGCACGACCTCCATGAACTCATCGGCGCGGTCATAGCGGAAATCATGCTCGAGGTGCTCGTCCTTGCCCATGTTGAGCGCTTCGCCGTCGTTCACTGACGTGACGACATTCCAGGCCGCGCGCCCCTGTGTCATCAGGTCCAGCGTCGCAAAGCGCCGGGCCACGTCGAACGGTTCGTAATAGGTGGTCGAGCAGGTCGAGGCGAGGCCGAGCCGGGTCGTGACCATCCCCATCGTGGTCAGCACGATGATCGGGTCCATCTTCACGCAGCGGATGCCGTATTCCACGGTATGGGCGTGATCGTTGCCGTAGCGGTCCGGCATCGCCAGGCGATCGTCGAAGAAGGCCATGTGGAATTTTCCGGCCTCCAGGATTCGCGCGATCTCCTGATAGTAGTCCGCCGACATCGAATCGTCGCGCGATTCCGGATGCCGCCAGGAGCAGGGCAGGTTGGTGCAGTTCTGCGCCTGCAGGAACCCGACCAGAACCATTTGCCGTGTCATGCTGTTCTCCCGCTACGGTTCAGGCGAGACCGAGCTCGGCGGCAAGTTTATAGTCCCGCGCCAGCTGTTTCAGTTTGTCCCAGGTCGCGTCCTCGATCTCGATGCCGTCGGCCCTGCGCTTCTGCTCGCGCAGATATTCCACCTCGCCCGGGTAAAACACGCCACTCGAACCCTCGGACGGCGGCGTCGATTTCAGGTAGCGCGCGAACTCGGCGACCTCCGTCTTGAATTGCTGCAGGGGACGGAAGGCGGCGACGTTGAACACCGCCATGAAACATCCGTCATTGTGCCGCCCGGTCGGCTCGACGCCGAAGCCGAGCCCGGTCAAGAGTCCGCAGAGCACCTCGACCATCGCGGCGAGGCCCGAACCCTTGTAGCCTTCGCTGCCGCCGAGCGGCAGCAGCGCGCCGCCCTTGCGATATTGGGTGGGATCGGTGGTGTGCCGGCCCTCGGCGTCGATGATCCATCCCTGCGGGATTGGTTCGTCGCGCGCGACAGCCAGCGCGATCTTGCCCGCCGCCACCGCTGAGGTGGCCATGTCGAGATAGAACGGCGCCTCGAGGTCGGAGGGGACTGCGATCGAAATCGGATTGGTGCCGAGCCGTGCCTCACGGCCACCGAACGGCGCGACATGTTTTGGCGAGCGGCCGGAATCCGCCGTGGCGAGGCCAATCATGCCGTCGCGCATCGCCATCAGCGGATAGGCGGCGAGGCGCCCGACGTGGCTTTGCCGGAACACCGTGCAGGCCGCGACATTGGCGGTCCTGGCCTTCTCGATCGTCAGCGCCATCGCCTTGGCGTTGACGTGGAAGCCGAACCCCCAATGACCGTCGATCACGGTCGTGGTCGGGGATTCCTGCACGATCTCCCATGGTGCGCCGGGCACGATATGGCCGGCCTTGATGCGGTCGATATAGGTCGGAATCGCGATCACGCCGTGGGAGTCGTGGCCGGCGAGGTTGGCATTGACACAGCCAGTCGCCACCGCATTGGCTTCTTCATCCGACGCCCCCGCCGCCTTCAACAGCGCCGCGCCAATGCGCGCGAGACGATCGGCCTGCACGATCGGCATGGGGCTCCTCCAAGGCTTCGTCATCACGGCCCGTCATGAAGCGGGCCTTGCTTGGCATGGTCTCAAAGCCACCGCTGGAGAGCAAGCGGCAAGATATCGTATGTGCCAGCACGGGGCCGCATTGCTTGGATGTCCCGCGGCTCGGGATTTGACGGGCTTAAGGACCCGTCGCGGCGTCGAGCATTGCCGGGAGGTTTTCGGGCCAGACTGTCGCGGATGTCCGCGCCAGTTCTTCCTGCGACCACCACTTGTGTTCGGTCATGACTTCCTGTTCCAGGGCCGTCCACCCGTCACGTGACAGGGACGCGTCGACGGACCTGACCAGAAAGAAACGCTCATCCGCGGTCACGTGCTCGCCGTCAGGCATTTGAAGCGTGAACAGTCGTCGTCCGACCTCGGGACCGATCGTCTGCGCGCGGATGCCGGTCTCTTCCCGGAGTTCCCGGAGCGCTGCCTGTTCGAACGTCTCGCCGTTCTCGACGCCACCGCCCGGCGTGGCCCAGTAATCCTGTCCCGCAAGAGCACCGGTCTTGTGGACGAAGCGAAACAGCAGCACCCGCCCGGAAGGATCGAGAATCAACAATCTGGCGGATGGACGTGAACGCATGCGAGCGACCTCGAAGGGACAGGCAAAGTTTTCTCCAGCAACAGACTATCTGCCTATGTCTGATTAACGAGTCCATCCCGTGGTCGAGCGATCCAGACCAGCCCCCGCCACGTTCCCTTGCCGACCGGTTCGGAATAATCGAGTGATGGGGCGCGCTGCATGTTCAATTGCATGATCACGGCCTGCGATCGGGCGTTGTCCGCGGAGGTGTAGGCGAGCACTTGTTCCAGATGCACCCGCTCGAATGCGTCACGCAGTGATCCCTTCGCGGCCTCGGTGGCGTAGCCTTGGCCCCAGGCCGGACGAATGAGACGCCAGCCGATGTCGAAATGCGGTCCGAGCGGATGACCAGGACGCGACGGCATGACGCCGGCATAGCCCAGGAATTGCTCGTCCTCATCTTCGACGAGCCACCGGCAGAAGCCGACTTGTTCGAAGGTTGCCATGTAGCGATCCAGTTTGGCGTCGCTCGCGGCGCGCTTCAAAGGGCCGCCCAGATCCCGCGAAACCTCCGGATCGGCGTTGAGCTCGGCAAAGGCATCTCTGTCCGAGTCCCGCCAGCCCCGGAGCCTGAGCCGATCAGTAAGGATCACCCGTTGTCACCCTAGCGGAACCAAGACGCAGCGGCCCGCGCGCTATTTTTCTTCGGCCACCTGCGTCGATGTCGCCGGCCCTTCGCCCATGATCAGGAGCACGGCGTCCTCGTCCTTGGCGCCATCCCAATGCACCTGCTTGCCGAAATGGGTGACGAAGCTGCCCGCCGGCATCGGCACCGTGCCGTGGTCGGGATCGAATTTCGGACCCGAGCCAACCCACCACGTACCCTGCAGGACGACGATGTAGCGGTCGTTGGGGTGGAAATGCGGCCGGCTGAAATGATTGCCCTTGGTCCACTTGTTGTAGACCATGTAGAAGCCGGGCTTGCCCGGATCGCCGACGACGACGGCGCTCTGCGCACCGCGCGCATCGACCGGCCCCCATGGGATCTGGTCCGGCATCTTGTAGATCACGGCGGCCGGATTGAGTTCAGCCGCGGAGCCGATGCTCGGGGTTGCAACGAGCAGGATGGGCAGGGCGATCCAACGCCCGACATGGCTGCTGATCGTCATGTTTCCTCCCTGGAGCGATGGAGAGTTCATCTGCTCTCGCATCGCTGTCATGTTATCCGCACCAACTCGCGGCCGGCAAGCCGCATATTCGGCGTTTGCGCATGACGCAACTGCAGCATGAAAAGCGCATTTACCTCGCCCGCGGTAATGATAGGTTGCGATCCAATCAAAAAGCAGATCGGGAGGATCACCACCATGACACGCGCCTCGACATTCGCCGCCGGACTCCTGGTTGGCGTCGCCGCCCTTCAATATGCCAGCATCGCATCGGGACAGGGCGACGGCTGGGTGACGCTGCTCGACGCCAACACGAAAGGCGACTGGACCGAGGTCGGCAAGGCCAATTGGGAGATGAAGGACGGCGCGCTCGGCGCCGACAAGCTCGACGGCAAGGACCTCTCCTATCTCGTGACCAAGACCTCATACAAGGACTTCCAGATCAGGGCCGAGTTCTGGACCGACGAGGAGGCCAACAGCGGCATCTTCATCCGCTGCGACCAGTCGGACAAGATCGATGCGAAGATCTGCTATGAGGTCAACATCTATGACAAGCGGCCGGATCCGAGCTATGGCACCGGCGCGATCGTCGACGTCGCCAAGGTGGATCCGATGCCGAAGGCCGCCGGCAAATGGAACACCTATGAGATCACGGCGCAGGGGCCGCACCTGACGGTCGTGCTCAACGGACAAAAGACCGCCGATGTCCAGGACTCCAAACACCTGGGCGGACCGCTCGCGCTGCAATACGGCTCGGGCGTGGTCAAATTCCGCAAGGTGCAGATCAAGCCGCTTTAGCAAAGCATGACATAAGGATGGTCGGCGGAGCTCCGCTCTGCCGCCCATTCTGGACCGCGGTTGGCATCGGTGACGTCAGAACGGTGCCGTCCTTGGAGTCGTACCCTGCAGCAAGGCCGCCATTCGATCTTCGCATTGTAGAGCGAGCCCTACAGGCGTCGCGAGACGAACATCCGTACTGAACAAAGATGTCATTGCATTTGGCGCGCTGCTGAATTATGACGTGCTCAGGGGAAATACGGTCTCCCCTTGAGGCTTCGGTCCAACGACTGTGCAACACTCGACCTGTCGAGGTCATGTGCACATGGACGAACGCAAGCCTCCAATTCCCTCAAGCGAACGCGATCTACAGCCTGCCTTTGACGGGACGTCGATCGCCGTCGATTCATCCTCCGCCCATTTGGCGACGGTAGCTGACCTCGTCGCGCCAGGGCCGGCGCGTCCGTCCGACCAATCCGAACCTTGCCGGAATGACCTGCCCGATCGGCCTTCGGTTGTCGTCTATTGCGGCAACGAGGAGGAGGTCAGCCGGGGATTTCTCATTGCCTTGCGTGCAATGGGAATCGCAGCGGTTGAACAGCCCCCCGAGCCGGCAAAGCCTCCTGTCGCGCGAGCAACGTCATGAAGGCAACTGTGTTTCATCATCCGCCATTTTGCTTGGTCTTGTTGGCCGTGCGTGATCTCACGGAGTCCTGTCGAATGGCCCATACGCAACGCCGCAGAGCCATTGTTATTGCAATTACCCTCTTCCTTCTGGGAGTGAATGACATGTCAAACCAAGCGATCGGTTTCGAGAGCAGCCGGATCGGTAGCGTGCCTGAAGGCTGGACAGCCACCCTCACAGGTTCAGGCGATCCGAAATGGACGGTCGAAAATGATGAGACGGCGCCGTCAAAATCGAAGGTGATCAAGCAATCCGGCCGAGCGACCTACCCGCTGCTCCTGAAGAACGATAGCAGCATCAAGGACGGCTTTGTCGAGGTCAAGTTCAAGGCCGTCGCGGGATCCCAGGACCGCGCCGCGGGCATTGTCTGGCGGGCGAAAGACGCGAACGACTACTACGTGATCCGGGCCAATGCGCTCGAGGACAATGTCGTCCTCTACAAGACCGTCAATGGTGTCCGGAGCCCGCTCAACATCGTAGGCCGGAAGGGCGGTTACGGAATTGACGTTCCGGTCCCTGCCGGCACTTGGCACAGCCTGCGCGTCGACTTCAAGGCCTCGCGCTTCAGCGTATCCTTCAACGGCAAACAATTGTTCGAGGTCGAGGACTCCACTTTCGCCGATGCCGGCAAGGTTGGGCTGTGGACCAAGGCGGACAGCGTCACGCTGTTTGATCAGATCTCTTACGGAGAAACCAAATAGGTGCCAGCACCGGTTTCTTGTCTTTCATCCCCGATTGCATTCAGCGCACAGATCGCGCGCGGAACGTCGTGAGGTCGTCATGTCGCTGAAAATAGCCGGATCCATCGCCATACCAGGCGCGGCGGGCAGCCAATTTGATCACGCCGCCTTCGATACCAGGAGCCGGCGTGTCTTCATCGCGCACACCGCGCGCGATTGCGTCGAGGTGATCGACCACGACGCCGGCAGGCACCTTGCGACGCTGCGGGGATTTCCGGGCGCGGCCGGCGCCGTCGCCGACGACGGGCAGATATTGGTCACCAACCGTGGCAGCGCCAGCATTGCCTTGCTTGATGCCGGCACCTTGGAAACCCGTGCCGTGTTCAAGACCGGCGCGCGACCGAACGGCGCCGTGATCGTGGCGCGATCCGGCCTCGCGATCGCAGCGTGCATCGGCGATGACGAAGGAACGCCGACGCTGCAGCTGTTCGGATTGACCGATCACAAGCATGAGTCGATAGATCTGCCGGGACGGCCGCGCTGGTGCGTCACCGATGCAGCCGCCGAGCGGGTATTTCTTTGCATCCGCGAGCCATCGATGGTGCTGGTCGCGCGCCTACCCGATCTCGATGCCGTGGCGCATTGGAAAATTCCCTCATCGGGCGCCCACGGTCTCGACATTGATCATTCCAGAGGTCGGCTTTACGTCGCTTGCGATGACTCGACTTTGGTCGAGATCAGCAGCGCCTCGGGTGAAGTCACCAACGTCTGGCCCATCGCAGGCCCGCCCGATGTGACCTTCTTCAACCCGGCCACTGGTCTCGTTCACGTCGCCATCGGGGAGCCTGGACTTGTCGAAACGATTGATCCGCGCACCGGCCGTGGCACGCGAATCGTGACCGGCGTAGGCGCTCACACCACGGCCCTGGTGGGGCCGGACCGGCTCTACGTCATTTCGCCCGCGCATGGTGGAATTCTCGTGCTGTCGGACACCTGATGAACCGGACCGGGCCGCGAGATGATAAAGCGCGGCAAGCCGCAGAAACCGCTGGAACTCGGATGGCGCGAGCCAGTTTGTCTTTTTACGACCGTTGCTCTCAATCGGCTCTTCGAAAGAGAAAGAGAGCTATTGCAGCGACGCCGGTCAATACGAGTATGAACTCCCGATCCATACCGAATGTTGTTTCTTGTGATGTGGACAGTCTTGAAGACAGCGGTTGAGAACTGGTCGGCGCACAAGGACGCTCGTCTGGGCGCGGCCCTTGCCTACTACTCGGTCTTTTCACTGGGGCCCGTGATCGTGATTGCCATCGCGGTGGCGGGCCTGTTCTACGGTCGGGATGCCGCAAGTGGTGAGGTGGCAAACTCCATCAGGGGCATGCTGGGCGATAGCGGCGCTTCGGCCGTCCAGGCCATGCTGGCCGACGCCGGCCGACCTCGGCAGGGATTGATCGCGACAGTCACGGGACTAGGGCTGTTGCTGTTTGCCGCACTCGGCGTGGTGGTCCAACTCAAGGACGCGTTGAATACGGTATGGGAAGTCGAACCGAAGTCGCAGTCTGGCGTATGGCAGTTCATTTGCAGTTATGTCGTGTCGTTCGCGGGAGTACTTTCGCTGGGGTTTCTATTGCTGGTCTCGCTCGTGATTTCGGCGGCGCTGGCTGCGGTTGGGAAGTATACGAGTATCTTTGGACAGGAATGGATCCTTCATGCGATCAACGCCGGAGTGTCGCTGGCCGTCGTGTCCCTGATGTTCGCGATGATGTTCAAGTGGTTGCCGGACATTGATGTCGACTGGTACGATGTCTGGCCTGGGGCGGTCCTCACCGCGGCGCTGTTTGAGCTTGGCAAGTTCGGCATTGCTTTCTACATCGGGAAGCAAGGTCTCGAATCCACCTACGGCGCGGCGGCCTCGATCATCGTGGTCCTGGTGTGGGTCTATTATTCCTCGCAGATCCTCCTGATCGGCGCGGAGATCACTCACGCTTTCGCGATAATGCGGGGCTCAGGAACAGCAAATTCGTCGACGGCAGCCGGCGGTTAAAGGTCCCGTACGGCCCGCATCCGAACAGACAATTCCGGCGCAACGTTCGCGGCACAGATGCGGGATCGCAATTGTGTCATCTCGTGTCAACCTCGATCGCGCGACCGCGCAGTCCGGGACGCTCCGTCCTCGTTGAGCAGCAGATAGAGCGCGCGTGGATTTGTGGTGAGATAGCGCCAGAACAGCCGCCGCGGCTCGACCCAGATCCGCCACGCCCATTCCAGCCCGGCCTGCTGCATCCATCGCGGTGCGCGGCCGCGACTGCCCGACAGGAAGTTGAACAGGCCGCCGGAGGTCTTGATGACTCCGACATTGAAGAGCCGCGGCATGAACTCCTGGACGAACTCCTGTTCGGCGGGGACGCCGAGCCCCAGCCAGAGATAATCCGGCGCCAGCCGATTGATCTCCTCGACCTTGGCCCGCAGGTCCTCGCCCCTGAGATAGCCGTGGCAATGGCCGAGGATCCTGAGCTTCGGATAGGTCTGCCGGATCCTGGCGACGGCGGCCGCGTTTTCGGCTTCATTCGCCCCGAGCATGTAGAACGACAGGCCCGCCGCCTGCGCCTTGCGGGCCATCACGTGGAACAGGTCGGTGGTGGCGACGCGTTCGGGCAATGGCGTCCTCGACTTCAACCGCGAGACCATGACCAGCGGCTGGCCGTCGGCATTGATCAGGTCGGCTGCGCGAAACAGCCGCTCCGTCTGCGGCTCTGTCGAGCAGCGCGCCAGCACCTCGCCGTTGGCGGACGTCAGAAACAGCGGCCGACCGGTGCGTCGCTGCGGGAGCACCGCATCGATCATGAAGTTGGCGGTCTGCTCCATGTCGAGCACCGCGAGCCGCAATCCACCAAGCGAGATCCTCTGGATACCAGCCGTGGCCGCTCGGCCGATCTGGTTTTGGCGACGCTCAGGCATATTGCTTGCCTCGCTGCCGTGCCGCAGCCGGGGGGCTGAGCTCATTGAGAATGACGCCGACGAGCTTGGCCTGTGAGTCGCCGAGCGCGTCGATGATCTCTTCCATGGCCTCGTTGATGTCGATGCTGACCGGGAGAACCGCCACCAGCGCATCGGCGCCGTCGAGCAACTGGCGGTCGGGCTCGCTCCAGGGCATCGCTGGACCGTCGACGATCGCCAGCTGATAGCCGCCACCGGCGCGTGCCCGTGCGATCGCCTTCCGGGTCGACGCGCTTCCCTTGACGCCCTTGATCGCAGGCAGAAAGCAAATGCCGTTGACGGTCGGAACCTCGCGTGGCGTCTCGCTGCCGATGGACAGCCAGCCGCGGCGAACAGGCTCGCTCTTGCCGAACCTGTTCAGTCGCCTCGACAGCGTGCCCGCCTCATGGTCGGCATCGATCAACAAGACCCTGGCGTCGTCACCCGCGTTGGCCAGGGCGAAATTCAACGCGGCGACGCTGCGGTCGCTGCCATCACCCGCGCCGATCACCGCGACGACCGGCATGGCGGCGGCCGGTGACTTCCGCGCCGCGGCTGCACGGATCTCGCGGAACGCCTGGACCAGCGCCGTCGATGGCTGGCCTGTCCGCAGCGTCGGCCAGCCCAGCTTGGTCACGTCGGCCACACCGCTGCTGGCGAGGATTCCGCCCAGCGTGCGCATCACGTCTGTGTCCTGCAGGCGGGCGATCAGCGGCTTTTCGATCGCCGCGATGGCGACCGGCTCCGGCGCGGTCGTCTCGGCCGGCCGCGTTGGCGCAGGCTTGCGCGGACTGTCCTCGCGGCCTGCCGGCGCAATCGTCGGGGCCTGTGGCCGGAAGCGGTCGACCAGGACGATCCAGCCCGCGGCGGCCAGGCCACCGAACAGAAAGCCGATCATCGCAATCAGGCTCATCGCCGGCGGGAAGGAACGCCGCTGCGGCACCGTCGCCTCGCCGATGATGCGCGCGGCCGATGTGTTGAGGCTTTCCTGCTCCTGGGTCTCGCGCGAGCGCTTGAGGAAGGATTGATAGACGTCGCGGCTGGCCTCGACGTCGCGCTCGAGTTCGCGCAGGCGTACCGAGGCCTGGCTGAGCTCGACGCTCTGCCGCTTCTGGCTATCGAGCGCCCTGGTCAGTGAGGCCTCGTAGTCGCGGGCTCGCGTCAGGTCGTTGCGGGCTGCTTGCGCAAAACGCTCGACTTCCTCGTTGACGGTGCGGCGCAGATCGTCGACCTGCTTCTCGTTCTGGCGCAGCGCGGGATGCCGCGGACCGAGCTCGGCGGTCAGCTCCGCGTAGCGCTTCCGCGCTTCGGCATATTGCGCGCGGAGATTGGCGATGGTCGGCGACTGCAAAGCCTCAGGGATTGCGCCGGGGTCGGTCGACGCGCGGCGGCTCGCCTCGATCTGGTCGAGACGCGCCAGCGCATCGAGCGTCTGCGCGCGCGCCGCGGCCAGCCGCTGGTTGGAGGCTGACAGCTGCTGGTCGCTGATCAGCGTATCCTGGGTGCCGACGAAATTGTTCTGTGCCTTGTAGGTGGCGAGCGTATTTTCGGCGTTGCGCAGCCGCTCCTGCAGCTCCTTCAGCCGGCCGGAGAGGTCGCCGGTGGCGCGCCGCGCGGCGGTCGCCTGCGACGACCGGGATTCCGCGAGATAGGCGCTCGCGAGCGCGTTGGCGAGCGCTGAGGCTTTCGCCGGCTCATTCGACCACAGCTCGATGTCGACGATGAAACTGCGATCGGTCTTGCGGATGGCGATGTGACGGTTCAAGGCCTCCAACGCGGCGGTCTGCGCGAGCCTGGTCTCGTCGCCTGAGCGCCCTTCGATCCCGAGCAGGCCGAGCAATGCCGACATCAGGCCCCTGGCGTCGCCGCCGAACTCCGGGTCCTTGTCGAGATGGGCGCTCTCGATCACCTGCAGCAGGACACTGTTCGAGGTGATCAGGCGGGCCTGACTTTCAACCACCATGGCGAGACCCGAGACGTCCTGCGCACGGGGCGTAAGCTCGCGGTCGACGAGCTGCAATTCGCGGGGATCGACATAGAGCTGGGCGGTCGCGGTATATTTCGGCGACAGGCTCTTGCCGATGCCGACACCGACGCAGGCGCAGATCAGCGCGGCCGACGCGATCATGAGCCGTCGCCGCCACAGCAGGCGGCTCAGGTCAAGAAGGTCAAAGCCGGCTGTCGGCCGGGCCATCGCCCGGTCATCGGTCCCGACCTGCTTTATGGGCTGATCATAGGCGAGCATGATCCCCAGCTTCCATTCGAACCATACGTCCCGGCTGAGGGGTTACTCTTCGGGCCACGCCATGCGCCGACGCGATCGGCGCGGACAAAACGCAACAAGAAAAATTAACCATACTCATTGAGGGACTATTCATCGAAATCGCAAAGAAAGCGTTTATACCTCTGTAGATTGCACCTGTTCTAAACGCTCCGCAATTCGCGAAGGCGCCATTTATAAATACTTGGTTACCAGTGAGGCTGGCTACGCGAGGGCCGGCGACGACCGCGTGCGAAACGGCCCGCGATAGAGCGGGGGGTTTCGGCCTGTCGTGGGCGGGCGTCGCATGCATGCGTCAAGGCCTTCGCAGGATCATGTGGTAGTCGCCGTGGCGAACATCGGTCTTGCCGCCGAGGAGGCGATTGAGGACTGTGGCCGCGGCATCGAGCAGCGCACCGAGCCACGGCTTCTTGATGCGGATTTCCGGATAGCGCGGGCTTTCATAGTCGCGGTGGTAGATGACATCGAGCCCGTAGGCGTCGGCGAAATCCTGCAGCCGTAACGGCGTGACCAGCGGATGAAACAGGGTTGGGAACGGCGGATGGCCGGGCTGGCCGGCTTTCTTTTCGCCGCGGACATGGCGATAGAACCAGACATGGAACCAGTGCGGCGAATATTTCGTCACCACGCCCGACAGCGATCTCGGGTTCGGCGCGCCGATCACGATCAGGCCGCCGCGTTTCAGCGCGGTGCAGAATCCTTCCAGCGCGGCCTCGACGTCGGCGAGATGCTCGATGACGTTGTAGCAGATCACGAGGTCGAAGCTGTCGGGCGCGAAGCGATGGGTCTGGACGTCCCCGAGAATCGCCGTTTGCGCATAATCGTTGTTGCGAAGCTGCTCCGGGTCGATATCGACCACCGTGACGTCGGCGCGGCGCAGCACGTCGAGCGGCAGGAAGCTGGTGGATCCGCCGCCGGCCTCGTAGATCGCAAGCGGCGTGGGAGGCAGTGCGTGACCGAGAACGCCGTGAACCGCGAGCAGGCTCTCGCGCGCCTCGCCATGGGGCAGTTCGAGCAGCGACCGCGGATGTTCAGGCGATAGCGGCGCGGTGATCTCCGCGATGCGCGGCAGCGCGGCAGCCGCCGCAGGAACGAGATGGAGCGCATCTGTCTTGGACACGATTCAGGATCCGGTGTTGATGTTGGCGAATGTGGTACGGAACAGCGCAAGGGCATGCGTCAGCCGGTCACGAAGCCGGGCGATGTCGAGCAGCCAGTACATCGCGGCGCAACTGACGACACCGGCACAGATCAGCGCGGCGCATGCCGCAAGGTCGCTCACAGGCAGGATCCGGTCGATCGCGCCGACAGTCAGGGCCATGACGAGTGTCGCCATGATCACCAGCGACAATCGGCCGAACGGCAGCGGGATCGGGAAGGCGAAGCGGCTCAGGATCAGCGCGCAGAAAAATCCAATGGCGTCGGCACCAAGTCGTCCCCAGGCGGCGCCGGCGGTGCCGTATTCGCTGACCAAAACATAGGACAGCACGACGTTGGCCACGATGATGACGGCAGTGTTGATCAGATAGAATGCATTGCGGCCCGAGAGCAGAAAGCTGGCGTGGAGATATTGCTGGGTCATGATCTGAAAGACCACCGCGATCGCTATGATCGGCATGGTGTGCGCCGCGAGGTCGCGGAAGTCGGCGCCGAGAATGACGTTCGCGACATGCGGGGCAATGACGGCGAGACCGAGCGATGCGGGCAGGATGATGCCAAACAGCAGCTCGCTGCAGTCGGCAAGATGGGTCCGCACGGCGGCATTGCCCTTGTTCGCGTGGATCTGCACGGCGATCGGAAAGAAGGCGGCTGCGGCGCTGATCGCCGGCATCATCAGGGTTTGCCGCACCAGATCGAGGGCCGCGACATATCTGCCCGCGTCTGCCGCGCCCACAAGGTTTGCAATGATGAACCGGTCGGTGACGCCGGAGATCGCCAGCAGGGTCAAGGACAGGGTCAAAGGCAGCCCCTGCCGTACGACCGCGGCCAGCGCGGCGCGGTCGAACATGATGGCCGTGCCGCCCCAGGCGCGGCGCGCCTGGATCAGCGTCGCGACCAGGGCCGCCAGCGCCGCCGCCATCAGCAGACCGAGCCCGGTCGGATGCAGCAGGGCCACGGCCACGCCGAAGCCCAGCACCGCGACCGCGCGGACCAGCGTCGCCTTCATCACCGCGACAGCTTCGAGTCGCGCCCGCAGCAGATCCTGGGTCAGTTCGAACAGGCCGACGGCAATCGCAAGTGCGATTGCGGCCAGCACGGCGGCCCCGTCCAGTCCGATCGACAGTCCGGCGCCATAGGCGACAGGAGCGGTCAGGCAGCACAAGAGATATCCCGTCAGCACCAGACCACGAACGTCGGTGCCGTCGTTGCGGGCGTGCCCGCTCAGGACCAGGTTGCGAAACCAGCCGATCAGGAAAACGCTGACGACCCCCGCGAAGCCTGCGCCGAGCAGATAGGTGCCGTAATCATGCGGCGAGAACAGCCGCGTGAAGATGGACACGCTGAAGAGGCCGAGCAGCGCGGACATGACGTTGGCAGCGAGATTGATCCCGGCTTGTCGGATCAGCATAGCGCCACGAGCTCCTTGAGCACGTTCGTGGTCCTCGCACTCCAGTACGTTCGCTCGTGCTCCTTCAACGCGGCGCGGATCGCTGCCACCGGGGTGCCGGAAAAAGAAGCGATCGAGAAGGCGACATCGTCCTGGCCGGCGCCGCTCAGCAGCTCCTGCAGTTCGCGCTCGCCGAGTTTGGGCTCGTCCCAATAGCTGACACAGGGTGTGTCGGAGACGGGGACATGTCCGCCGGTGAAATCTGGCTCGTGCTGGACGAACGAGCCGTACAGCATGTATTCGGAGAATTCGCGAACCCGGCACAACGCCTCGGCCCAGGAAACGCCACTGATGGCCTCGATGCGCGCGGCCATCGCACGCACCGTCTCCTGGTCCCAGAACATGATGTGGCCGATGAAATCATCAGCGGGAAGAGGGGATTTCGGCAAACCGAGCAGCCGACGGCTGGTCTCGACCCAGCGCGCATGCCGGGGCGTATTCGCGGTGACCTCGTTGCTGCGGGTCAGGAGCGGAACGGGGTTCGGAGCATCGAAGCGTGACAGGTCGATATCCCTGAAGAACACGATGTCGGAATCGAGGATGCAGTAGCGCTCGCTGGGAAGTTCGATGCAGGCAGCGATCTTGAGAATCTGCTGGATGTGCCAGCCGCTCACCGGCCATGCCCGCAGCGACCACCAGAATTGGCGCCGCTTGCGCCGCATGAGGCGGGGCAATGGACGCAGCCAGATCGGAAGGAACCAGGAAGCGGGCAGCACGACTCGACGCGCGCTCGCGAGTGGAGTGAACAGGCCCACATCGGCGTCGGGCACCAGGAGATAGTGCGTCGAGAATGACGTCACGTGCCGATCGACGCTCTCGCAGAGCAGCCTGCACAGCTCGAGATCGTGCCTGTAGGTTGGGGTTAACAACGCGACAGGGTTCATCCTGCGAGGCCCTTCCAGCTATCACACGTCGTCCCTCGGTGTTCGAGGGCACGAGAAGTCCGATCTCAATTCAGCAAGATCGGTGCCGGAAATACAGCGGCTGGTTGTATCGTTTCGAGATCGGTTAACGCGTTGCACGGGCGCCGTTTGCGGAGGCTGGATCAGCGTTCATGGAGCAACCGCGCGGACGTCCCCAATATCGCGGTCGTTTGTGGCACAGCCGGATGTTCAAGGTGTCCGCATTTGCGACAGCTCCTGGATCGATCTGCTGCCGTCGTGTTGGCCGAAGGGGTCAACTGACCGCGTGCACATAAAGAACCGCACAACCGCGCGCTCCCTTCGATCCGGATCGGGCGCGGTAACCATGAGGACGCATCGTTTCCGCGCGCCATCGAAATGGACCGCGATTTGCAGAGTTTGAGGCGATGCCCGCCATGACTTTCCGAAGTTCGTGAAAGGAGGACGCGGACATGGATCACGCGCTCCCAAACCGGGCCAATTAACGATGAGATACCGTCCCGATATCGATGGCCTGCGCGCAGTCGCCGTCCTCGCGGTGCTGTTCTATCATGCCGGCACTCCCGGCTTTCCTGGCGGCTTCGTCGGTGTCGATATCTTCTTCGTGATTTCGGGATATCTGATCTGCGGCATGATCGATGCGGATATTCGCCAGGGCTCGTTCTCGCTGGCGGATTTCTACAAGCGCAGGGCCCTGCGGATCCTTCCGGCGCTGTTCGCGATGTTCCTCGCCACCAGCGTGCTGGCCTACGTGTATTGCCTGCCGGTGGAACTCGAGGATTATGCGAAAAGCCTTGCCAGCGCGATCGGTTCGATTTCCAACGTCTATTTCGCAGGTGCGGCCGGCTATTTCGACGCGCCCGCCGAGACCAAGCCCTTGCTGCATACATGGTCGCTCGGCGTCGAGGAGCAGTTCTATCTGGTCGTGCCGCTGTTGATGATGGTTGGCTGGCGTTTCGCACGGGAGCGCGCCAGGTGGCTGTTCGCGGTCGCTACCGTGCTGTGCTTCGCCGCCGCATTTGCGATGAGCTTTCGCAACATCACATTCCTGTTCTACCTGACACCGTTCCGCGCCTGGGAGCTCGGGCTCGGTGCGCTGCTGTCCCTCGGATTCATTCCCGCGCCGCAAGGCGCGTTGGCGAGACACACCTGCGGCATCGCGGGGCTTCTGCTCCTGCTCGGCACCATCCTGGTCGGATCGTCGAACCTGCCGCTGCTGGCGATGACCTCGCTTGCAAGCATTGGCGCGGCACTGGTGATCGCATCAAGCGAACGGGAAACCTCTGTGGCCGGTCGGTTGCTGTCGCTGCGCCCGTTCGTTGTCGTCGGCCTGATTTCGTATTCGCTGTATCTGTGGCATTGGCCGCTGATCGTGTTCCAGCGCACGGACGGCGTCCTTTTCGCCCACACGTCGGGCTTGATGGGCAAACTGATGCTGATCGTCGTTGCGCTGTACACGGCCTGGCTGTCCTGGAAGTTCATCGAAATGCCGTTCCGGTCGAGGGCGCGGGAATCGTCGAGAGTGGCGGTCTTCGGCACCGCGGCGGCTGCGATGGTGGCGTCGGTTGCGCTGTGCGCACTGGTGCTGCTCGAAGGTGGGGCGCCATTCCGTTTTCCGGAGCGCGTGGTCTCGATCGCCGCTTACCTGGGCTATGATCCCTCGGTCGCCTTCCGCTCGGGGCGTTGCTATCTGGCGACCAATCGGCAGCGACTCGATCTCGACACCTGCCTGACGCTGGATCCGAAGCGTCCCAATCACCTCCTGGTCGGCGACAGCCATGCCGCCCATCTCTGGCTCGGCCTGTCGCGGGCGATGCCGGAGATCAACCTGATGCAGGCGACGGCGAGCGCCTGCCGCCCAGCCATTGAGCCGACCGCATTGCTCGACACCCGCGCCTGTCCGCGGCTGATGCAATTCGTCTTCAATGATTTTCTCGTCAACACCAGGGTCGGCAAGGTGCTGCTGGCCGCGGCGTGGAAGGACGAGGATCTTCCGGCGCTGTCGATCACGCTCGACGCCTTGAAGCAGCGGGGCATCGACACCACGGTGCTGGGGCCGATCGTCGAATACGAGACCGCCTTGCCGCGGCTGCTCGTCGACGGGATCATGCGCGGCGATCCCGCGATCGCAGGCAGCATGCGCACGCCAGGCATCCGGGAACGCGACCGGGCGATGGCCAGACTGGTGGCAGCCAAGGGCGCGACCTACCTGTCGGTCTATGACGTGGTTTGCCGGGATGGCGGCTGCGACGAATTCGTCGACGGCGACGTGCCGATACAGTTCGACGCGGGGCATCTCACGGCGCGAGGATCGATCGAAGTCGGCCGGCGGCTCAAGGCCTCCTTGGTCAAGATGCTGGCGAGAGCGGATCATGCGCCGAACTGAGCGGGCGAGTGGATTCATGCTGAGGATATTGGTGTTGATCTTGGCGATCGTCGCCTTGGGCGGCGCCGCGACGAGTCCGCAGCAGGCGTGGGCCGCATCCGGCCTCGCATCGACCCCGCCGAAACTGGCCGGCGCGTTCGTGAATTGGGGTCAGACCGGTCGCGAGAGGACGCTGCAGCAATGGGAGAAGTGGCTTGGGCAGCCACCTTCGTCGGTTCCTGGCGTCGACTTCTATGCCCAATCGACATGGGACGATTACGCTGGACTGAGCTGGGTGCCGGGCGTCTGGAACGAACTCAACCCCGCGCGCAACGTGGTCTGGTCGATGCCGCTGACCGTGAAGGGAACACCGCTCGCCGATGTCGCCGACGGGCTGCACGACGATTCGTTCGAAGCGGCGGCACGCGCGATCGCGCAGGCACAGCCGAAGGCGATCATCCGCCTCGGCTGGGAAATGAATCTTGCAAACATGGCCTGGTTCGCCGGCGGGCACGAGGCCAACTACATCCGGGCGTTTCGCCGCGTGGTCGACATCTTCCGGCGACACTCCGCGGAATTCAAGATTGACTGGTGCCCGGGATGGGGCCCGCAGGACAGCGCCGCCGATCTCGCTTATCCCGGTGACGATGTGGTCGACTATGTCGGCCTCGACGTCTACGATTTCAGGTATGAGGGGAGCCCCGAGGAGCGCTGGGACAGGTTCTATCTGAAGGCGCCCTTTGGCCTCGAATGGCATCGCGATTTTGCCGCCCGGCACGGAAAGCTCATGAGCTATCCGGAATGGGGTGTCGGTCAATTCGGCGACAACCCTCTCTTCATTGAAAAGATGCGCGGCTGGTTCGCGGAGCATCAGGACAGCATTGCCTATGCGGCCTATTTCGACGTCGATGGCCTGTGGCCGACGCAGATCGACAATGGCCGGTTTCCGAACTCCGGGAGGCTGTTCAGACAACTGTTCTCACGCCGGCCCGGACAATTCGGTTTGCGTTAACCCTTGCGCTGATTTGGGCTGGCATGGCGTCGCGCGGGTGCAATTCTTGCAATCCATTTGGATACTGTTCGCCTCACCCGGGTAGGCTATTCGTCGCGGAACGAACTTGTCCTGAATTGGCAGGAGAATCCCGCTTCAGGACAACCCGGCCAAGGATCGTCTGAACCGACCAGGATATGACCGAGATCACCGCCGAGTTGCCCGTCGACGCAGAGCCCAACGTCCTGTCGCGCGGCCTGCGCAAGGTCGAAGCGACCTCGCCGGCGCTCGACACATCGATCGCGGTCGTGATCTGCATTCCCTGCTTTCGGCGGCCGCAGCATCTGCGGCTGACCCTGCAGTCGATTGCCAGCCAGCGCACCGGTCGCCGCTTCGCCGTGGTGCTCGTCGAAAACGACGCCGAAGGGCGCGAGAGCCTTGCCGTGGCGGCTGACATCTTCCGGCGCGACAGGCTGCGAGGGCTCTGCGTCGTCGAGCCGCGGCAGGGCAATTGCCAGGCGATCAATGCGGCGTTCGAGACCGCCCTGGAGATCTTTCCGGCCGCCAAGCATGTCCTGATGATCGATGACGACGAAATCGCCTCGCCCGATTGGCTGGAGCGGATGCTTCACGCTGCCGAGACCACCGGTGCCGACGTGATCGGCGGGCCGGTCTGGCCCAATTTCGGCGATGGTCAACATCGCCACCTGCGCCATCACCCGGCGTTTCGTCCGGCCTATGACCGAAGCGGCCCCGTTCCCGTCATCTACGGCTGCGGCAATTGCCTGATGACCCCTTCGGTCTTTGCCCGGCTGGGCCTTCCCGCGTTCGATCTGCGGTTCAATTTCCTCGGCGGTGGCGACACCGATTTCTTCGTTCGCTGTCGCGAGGCCGGCATGACGTTTCACTGGGTCGCGGAGGCCGTGATCACCGAAACCGTGCCGCGCAACCGGACCAATCCCGCATGGCTGGCGCTGCGCGGCCTGCGCATCGGAGCGATCAACTATCACGTCCAGCGCAAGCTCGCCGGCACCGCGTGGTCGCAGGCCCGCCTGATCCTGAAGATGCTGGCGCTGCTGCCGCTGTCGCTGTTTCGCGCCATTGGGCTTGCCTGGGCCGAGCGCGCCACGCTGATCGCGCTGCATCCGGTGATCGTCGCCGCCGGCGGTGCGCTGGCCGCCATCGGCGTCGAGCCGCAGCCCTACAAAGCCTCCAAGATCCGCTCGTGAGCGCGCTCGTCACCACCTCGGAGGTCGAGACTGTCCTCGGCCGCTTGCGCCGGCTCGAGGTGATGCATCTCGTCCGCGGCGTCAGCTTCGTCGGCGCGCTGCTGCTGGCCTGGATATCGCTGCATCCGTTCGCCGATCTCGGCAACGAACAGCTCACGGACAGCACGACCGGCAATGAGGTCCCGACCTATCTGGCGTTCGGTTGCCTTGGCGCGCTGGCGCTGACGCTCGCGCTGCGCGACAACTGGCGCGGGCTGTCGACGCTGCTGACGCCGGCCTTCATGCTGTTCGGCGGCTGGATCGTCGTCAGCGTCGTCCTGTCCCAGGATCCCGACACCTCGGTGCGCCGTCTCGTCCTGAATGTCTGTGTGATGACGGTCGCCGCCGCGATCATGCTGCTGCCGAAATCGCAGCACGAGTTGGTGCGCTGGTTCAGCCTGGCCGCGCTGGCGTTGCTGGCCGCCTGCTATCTCGGCATCCTGCTGGCGCCCCACGTCTCGATCCATCTCGTCACCGACATCCAGGAGCCGCAGCTCGCCGGCGACTGGCGCGGCGTGTTCGGCCACAAGAACATGGCGGCGGGCGTCATGGCGATGCTGGTGTTCATTGGCGTCTATATCCTGCGATCCGGGGCATGGATCAGCGGTCTCGTCACCATCCTGCTGTCGCTCGTCTTCCTGCTGAACACGGCCGGCAAGAGCGCTCTGGCGCTGACGATCGTGGTGCTGGTGTTGACCTCGGCTCTTGGCCTGGCGCGGGCGTTCTGGCTGCGCGTGGGCATGGTGTTGACCCCGCTCGTCCTGCTCAACCTGTTCAGCGTCGGGACAGTGATGTTCGACAGCGTTGCAGAGCTTGCACAAAGGTTGCCGCTCGACACGAGCTTCACGGGACGCGCCGAGATCTGGAGCTTCGCGGTGCAGTCGCTGCGCTTGCGCTTGGCGACCGGCTATGGCTTCGCCGCGTTCTGGGGGACCGACGTGATCCGCAACCTGCCCGAAGGCAGGGAATGGGCGGAACTCGCCTCCCACAGCCATAACGGATATCTCGATACGGCGCTCGCCATCGGACTGCCTGGTCTCGCGCTGCTGGTCACAGTGCTGGTGATCGCGCCCTTGCGCAATTTCCAGCGCGCCGAACGTGGCGGCAATGGCGGACCGCTGCTGCTCCTGCTGACGCAGATCTGGCTGTTCGGCCTCTGTCTGTCCTCGCTCGAGAGCTTCTTCTTCGATGGCGCCGATCCGCTCTGGTTCACGTTTCTGCTGGCGGTGTTTGGGCTGCATTATCTGGCGCGGTTTCGGCTGCGGGCGTGACGGCGAACTGCGCCTGCACCGCGCGTGCGGTGTCCTCCCACCAGGCGTCGAAGTCGATCGGCAGATGAACTGTCGGTCGATCGAGCGTCGAGACGATCGCATCGGCATACGCATTGTCATCCGCCCCGCGCGGAACCAGTACGACGGCGCCGTGCTTGATCAGATAATGGTAGCGCGGATGATGGTCGAATTCGTCCGGATCAGCCGGTTCGGTGACGATCACCGGCCGGCCCGATCCGACGCAGGCGATGATGCTGGACCTCCGCGCGGTCAGGCCCTCGTCGAGCAGATAGCAGAATGCGTCGACCTCGCTGAGCAGGCCGAAGACCTCATGGTCGGAGGCGATGTAGCAAGTCACGATGACGGCGTCCGCGATGCGAAGGTCCTCGGCGCGGGCGTAGAACTGCTCCTCCACCCGGTCCATGCCGCGGATGAAGGAGCCGATATAGACGATCAGCGGGTTGAGTCCGCGTGCCTTCAGAATAGCGCCGATAGTGAGCAGTGCAGTCGGCTGCTTGCCGGGATAGATCGATCCGAAATGGCCGATCACCACCCGTCCGGCCGCGCGGGCGGCGGTCAGCCGCTGATGCAGTTCGGACTCGGCGAAGCCGGCAGGGGGCTCGATATTCGGCGGCAGCGGCGCTAGCACGCATTTTTGCGCGGTCCAGCCGACGATCGGATCGGCGGCGAGTTGCTGTCGCACCAGCGGTGAGAACATCACGATGCGGTCGGCAAGCAGGAGCGCCGGCATATAGGTGATGCGGCGCAGCCAATGCAGCCCGGCCCATTCATGCTGGAGCAAGATGACACGGCGCCCGCGCAACCTCGCCATCGCGAGCGCGAGCAGCGGCAGCAGGATCACGCGCTTCCAGGCCACGATCGGAAAGTTGCAGACGATGCTGTGCGCGGTTCCCGTCGCGCGCCAGATGTCCACCAGCGTGCCGTCCTCGCGCGTCAGGGTTAACGTCGCCGTGCTGCCCGGATCCAATTTTTCGACGGTTTCGCCGAGGCGGCGGGTGAATTGCCCGACTCCGCATTGCATCTCTGCGCCCGCTCCAAGGAAAAGCGCCTGATATCGAGGTGTTGCGGTCATCCTGTCGCAGCGGCCGGTGGTGGAAACATCCCCGTTAGCCATACCGGACAGACATTAGTTTCCGGTAAGCGCATCCCGGTCGGCGGCGGCACCCTTCTTGCCAATACGAGCCCAGGATTGGCCGGACGTCTCGATCCGGGACAGTCCGGCCGGCAGGGCATCGCGGCCTTCGGGAGGAAATATCCCCGGACAGCCGAACGAAAGAGGGAGCGTGGGGATGACCGACAGGATCTTCAGCACATGGGATGAGACGCATTCCGAACTCTGGGGCCATCAACCGATCCGGCTCGCGCACGATATGCACAGGCTGCCGGCGTTCTCCATGGACGAACTCGCCAGACTGATCGAGACCTATCCGCGCGAGCATTACAGCCTGATCAAGACCGGTGCGAAGGGCGCCAGCCGCGTCTGGCGCGAGGGCGACATTGGCCAGCTCGGCGGCCGCCAGGTGATCGAGGCGATCGCGCGCGGCGGGCTGTGGCTCAACCTGCGCAACGTCACCTCCGTCGACCGCCGCTATCGCGATCCGGTCGATCAGATGTTCGCCGAGATCGCGGCCCACGTTCCCGGCTTCGAAGCGCCCAGGCACCAGGCCGGCATCCTGATCTCGTCGCCGGACGCACAGGTCTATTACCACGCCGATCTTCCGGGGCAGGGGCTGATCCAGGTCGCCGGCCGCAAGCGGGTCTACATCTATCCGAATACGCCGCCGTTCGTCCGGCCCGAGCACCTCGAAGACATCGCCTTGTTCGACGTCGAGGTCGATCTCCCCTACGCGCCCTGGTACGACAGGCACGCCCAGGTGATCGATCTGGAGCCCGGCCAGATGCTGAACTGGCCGCTGAATGCGCCCCATCGCGTCGAGAATCTCGGTAACCTCAACATCTCGATGACGGTCTCCTATGCGAACGACGACATCCGCCGTGCCGAGATCGTCAACCTCGCCAACGGCCTGTTGCGCCATCGCTTCGGCTACCAGCCGAGGAGCCGCAGCCCGCGCGGTCCGTCCTACCTCGCCAAGGCGGTGATGCAGAAGCTCCTGCGCAACAGCAAATGGGTCAAGCGCGAACGGTCCGCACGCCGTCCGATCGATTTCCGCCTCGATGAAACCGATCTCGGCAAGATCGTCGATCTGCCCAGAGCCGCCTGACCGGGGTCTGCTGCCATGAGCGTGCTGACAACGACAGCGGGGCGACGGGGCGCGCGGGCCGTTGCCCGCCGGTCCGGCTACCGTATCGAACTGCTCGCCGATTGGCGGCAGGCCGTGGCGGGCTGGGGCGCCTTCGATCCATCGACCCCGTTCCAGCACCCGCAATGGGTTGAGGCATGGTACGGCGCCTTTGCCAAGACGCGTGGTATCGCGCCGCTGATCGCCGTGATCACCGATGCCGCGACCGGTGAGCGGACGGCGCTGTTGCCGCTGATCCTGCGCCAGCAGGACGGCATCCGGATCGTCGAGTTCGCCGATCTCGATCTCACCGATTACAACGCGCCGGTGCTCGGGCCAGCCGCTCCGCGCGATGTCAGGTCGGCGCGCCTGATGTGGCGCGATCTGCTGGCGGTCTTGCGCAAGATGCCCGGGGGTGCCGATCTCATTCGCCTGCGCAAGCTGCCGGTCGATCTCAGCGGCCGGCCCAACCCGCTGGGGCTGCTCGATGCAGCAGGGCCGTGTTCGCTGAACGGCAACCTGATCGTCACGGGCGAGGATTACGACGCCTGGCGCTATCAGCTGGAACGCACGGCGCGGAAAGAACTGGAACGCAGCTGGCGCGTGTTCACGCGCTACCCCGAGGCGGGCTTCAGGCTCGCCGCGAACGCGGACGAGGCGCTCACATTCCTCGCCACCACGGAAGTGCAGCAGGGCTCGCGCATGCAGAGCCTCGGGCTCAACTTCATCCTCAACGAGGAAGGCTGCGCCGAATTCTATCGCAGTCTGGTGCGTGACGGCGTCGGTACGGGTTATGCCGTGGCCTCGGCGCTCACCGTCGGCGAGGAGATCGTGGCAACCTTGCTCGGAATCCGCACCGGCTCGCGCTACGTCATGATTCGCATCAGCAATGCCGGCGGCAGATGGTCGAACTGCTCGCCGGGACGGCTGATCATCGAGCGCACCATGGCGGCGCTGCACAGGGATGGGGTGCGGGAGTTCGATTTCTCGATCGGCAACTACGCCTATAAGCGGCGCTTCGGCGTGACGCGCACGCCGCTGGTCGATCTCAGCGCCGCCCTGAGCTGGCGCGGTGTGCCGCACGCACTACGCGACCGCGTCGCGCGGCAGCTGCGCCGCTATCCCCGGTTCGCGGCCGTTCTGAAACGCGCACTCGGCAGGCCGCCGTCGCGCGAGGAGAATTGAGCCCGGCGTAACGGCGCGTCGATCCTGCTTCGATGTCGAGCGGAACGACCGCCGTGTCGACGATCATACCTGTCGCACCACGCCCGGCTCGCCGAGCCCGCATTCCAGCGCATCGCGGTCCCATGTCGCGGCAACGGCTGCGGCTTCATAGGTGCTCTGCAGAAATTCCAGCAGCGTCGCGTCGGGGTCGGCCGATGTGCGCACGGCGTCATAGGGCAGGATGAACTCGCCGAGTGACTCGCTGAAGAACGCGGCGTCCGGCCGCACCCTGGTCGCGCGAAAGCCGGCAGGCTCGGGATAGGCATAGGAATAGAACGCGGGATAGTCGATGGCGCCGCCGCCCGGCCAGAAGCCGGCGCTGGACACTTCGTGCGAATAGGCTTCAGTGGCCACCGCATCGGCGAGGTGGGGCACGCCGCCCGGATGGCGCGGCGCGCGCCGTCCGGAAAAACGCGTCACCGCGAGATCGAAACTGCCCCAGAAGAAATGCACCGGGCTCGCCTTGCCGACAAAGCCGGTCCTGAACCGTTTGAACACCCGATCGACATTGACGAGGATCTGGAAGAAGCGCCGCGCCGCGTCCCCGTCGTAGGACGCATGGGCATGGTCCTGCGAAAACCTGATCGGGTCGGGCACCTCGTTCGGCAATTGGTCGATGGTAACGTGAATGCCTGTTTCGGCGAGGGTCGCCATGGTCGCCGCGTAGAAGCTGGCGACGGATTGGCCCGCGAGCGCAAGCTGCCGCTGCGCGCCATCGCTGGTCGATATCCGCAGGATGCCGTCGATGAGGTCGAACTCGATTTCGAATTGGCGCGACCCATCCGGAATCGGCGAGGTCGACAGACCACGCGCGCTGACATAGAGCGCCGTATGCCAGGAATGGTTCAGCCAGGGCGAGCGGACCAGCCGGATCTTGCCGACGATCTGGGTGAACAGCTGCAACGTCGCGCAGGTGTCGCGCCAGGCCGCGAGGGGCAAGTCCGGCCACGCAACCTGGTCAGTCCCTGACATGCCCTGTCTCCGTCGCTGCTGATGATCTGTCGCATACCACGCTCCCGCGGTCGCCGAACATCACGACCGCGTCACGACGGCCGCGCAGCGGGCGCGGCGTTCCCGCAGCGAGAACACCGCGCCTCGTCGCGTCAGCCGTGCAGTTGTTAGCCCTGCAGCTGTTAGCCCTGCAGTTTTTTGGCCGTCTCCGCGATTACGCGTCCTTGATAGCGCGCGCCATCGAGTTCGTTGGCGCTCGGCTGCCGGCTGCCGTCGCCGCCGGTGATCGTGGTGGCGCCATAGGGCGAACCGCCGGTGACCTCGTCCAGCTTCATCTGCCCGGCGAAGCCGTAGTTGAGCCCGACCACTGTCATGCCGAAGTGCAGCAGGTTGGTGATGATCGAGAACAGCGTGGTCTCCTGGCCGCCATGCTGGGTCGCGGTCGACGTGAAGGCACCGCCGACCTTGCCGTGCAGCGCGCCCTTCATCCAGAGGCCGCCAGCCTGATCGAGGAAGTTCGCCATCTGCGAGGCCATGCGGCCGAAGCGGGTGCCGGTGCCGACGATGATCGCGTCGTAATTGGCAAGGTCGTCGATCGTCGCGATCGGCGCAGCCTGGTCGACCTTGTAGTACGAGGCCTTGGCGACTTCGGCGGGCACCAGTTCGGGCACGCGCTTGATGTCGACGGTCGCACCGGCCTCGAGGGCGCCTTCGGCCACTGCGTTGGCCATCGCTTCGATGTGGCCATAGGCCGAGTAGTAGAGAACGAGAACTTTCGTCATGGGAGTCTCCGGTGGGTGGGATGGAAGAATGTTCGTCGATGAACGGGGCAAGTTGAGGAAATGAGGTGTTTGAATGCGTCATTGCGAGCGCAGCGAAGCAATCCATGTTTGCGCACGGGGCTAGATGGATTGCTTCGTCGCAAGGGCTCCTCGCAATGACGGAGACATCTGATGGATCGATCCACTACGCCGCGTCGACCAGCACCAGTTCCGAATCCTCCAGCGCGGTGATGGTCAGCTTCGCCTCGTTGCGGATCGCGGCGCCGTCGCGGGCGTTGACGTTGACGCCGTTGACCTCGACGCGGCCGGTCGCCGGCACCAGATAGAGATGCCGGCCCTTGTCGGCGTCATACTCTGCGCGCTCGCCGGCCTTCAGCGTGGTGCCGAGCACGCGGGCTTGCGCGCGGATCGGCAGGGCGTCGGCATCCTCGGCGAAGCCGCTGGCCAGTGTGACGAACTGGCCGGACCGGTTCGATTTCGGAAACGGCTTGGCGCCCCAGGTCGGCTGGCCGCCGTCGGTGGTCGGCTCGATCCAGATCTGGAAGATCCGCGTCGTTGTCGGTTCCAGATTATATTCGGCATGGCGGATGCCGCTGCCCGCGCTCATCACCTGCACGTCGCCGGCCTCGGTCCGGCCCTTGTTGCCGAGGCTGTCCTGATGAGTGATCGCACCCTCGCGGACATAGGTGATGATTTCCATGTTGGCGTGGGGATGCGCGGGAAACCCCGTGTTCGGCGCGATCTCGTCGTCGTTCCAGACACGCAACGAACCATGGCTCGTATTGCTCGGGTCGTAATAATTGGCGAAGGAGAAATGATGCTTCGCCTTCAGCCAGCCGTGGTCGGCGCCACCGAGTTTTGCAAAGGGCTTGAGTTCGATCATGGGATGATCCTTCGGACTGTGACGTCCGCTTTCGGTTTCGATTGGGCTTCTGGATAAGCGTTTCCCTGTGGTACATAAATAGAAACTATGGAAACCTATTGTTTCCAAAAATGCTATTGTGGAGCTCCCGATGCCCAAACTCCCGGATTTCGAGGCGCTCGCGATCTTCGCCAAGGTGGTGGAGCTCAGATCGTTCGCGGCGGCCGCAACGGAGCTCGCGCTGTCGAAAGCAACCGTCTCGAAGGCGGTCAGCCGGCTGGAGGAGCGGCTGGGCGCGCGGCTGTTCAACCGCACCTCGCGGCGGCTGGCGCTGACCGACGCCGGCCACAAGCTCGCGGAGCGCGCCGCACGCCTGCTCGCCGACGGCGAGGCGCTGGAGAACGAGGCCCTGGCGCAATCGGTGGCGCCGCGCGGGCTGGTGCGGCTGGCGGTACCGATGACGTTCGGCGTCAACGTGGTGGCGCCGCTGCTGCCGGAATTCCTGAAAGTCTATCCGGACGTCTCGATCGATCTTCATTTGAGCGATGCAACGGTAGACCTGATCGGCGAGGGATTCGACCTGGGCCTGCGGATCGCGCGGCTGCCGGATTCCTCGCTGATCGCGCGGCGGCTCTGCCCGATGCCGCGCTACACGGTGGCGGCGCCGTCCTATCTGAAGACGCAGGGCCGGCCGACCCATCCGATGCATCTCGCCGCGCACACCTGCTTCGGTTACGTCTATCTCTCAACGCCCGGTGTCTGGCATTACACCAATGCGGCAGGCGAGCAGGCGAGCGTGCGTCCGGCGGGACAACTGCGCGTCAACAATGGCGAGGCGCTGCTGCCGGCCGTGCTCGCCGGGCTCGGCATCGCCGATCTGCCCGAGTTCATCGTCGGCGACGCGATTGCCGCGGGCAAGGTCGAGGTGATCCTGAAAGGCTGGAAACAGCCCGAGGGCGCGGTGCATCTGGTGATGCCGCCCGGCGGCCCGCGGCCGGCGCGGGTCGAGGCGCTGGCGGAGTTTCTGGTGCATCAACTCGCCAAGGGAAAGAAGCGGAAGGGGTAGGCGGAACCGAAAGGTGCCGCCGACGATGCCGTCGCACCCCGCGACTGCGCGGTACCCAGTACGCCGCGGCTTCTCGGATCAATGATATGATGTCTCGGAGTACCGGATCGCCCGCCTTCGCAGGCGATGACGACTGAAGATGGGGCGCGCGCTTTTTTCCAATTGCAAACAGCCCAATCCATGCAGTTGGGAACCGTCATTGCGGGCGCCGGCGAGCAATCCATGGCGCCGCAAAAGGAAAGATTGCCGCGTCGCTTCGGTAGGCACGCGGAGTCCGCGCCGCGCGGGCGGCCTCGTCACGCCACCGCCGCGTCGCGCGCCTCGGGTTGGCCGTGCATGGCGCAGGCCTCGAAAGCGGCATCGATGATCGCGAGCTTCACCGCCTGGGCGGCATGATATTCCCGCCGAAAATCGGCCGAGACCCACAGCTGAGATTTCCCTCGCCGCCCGCACCAGCCAAGGCTGCCCATGGCCTCGGCCTCGGCAAATTTGCGGCCGAGCTGGGTCCGCGACAGATTGAGCCGCCGCGCCAGCGCGGTCACCGATGTCACGTCGGTCGGGATGCGCGCGAGGCCTTCGGTGGCTTGCTGGCAACCGGCGATCAGGCGATCCATCACGATGCCGCCTTCGTCGAGCCAGGTGAACAGCGAAAACGTCCGTTCCGGCTTGCGAACCTCGTTGGAGGCGATCAGGCCGTCGGCGATCAGGGGTTGGATCGCGCTGAGCAAGACAGGCTGGGCGCGGAAGCGCGCTCCCCTGGCGCCGCCATCGAGCCCGTCCAGGGTCGCAAGATGCAAGGCGTGCCACTGGAACAGGACCATCAGCACCGCCGGCGCCGGCTCGACGGGGCGGTAGCGCCGGCCCGCGCTGCTCGCGACGGGGCGGACGATCTCGTATTTCAACATCTCCTTCAGAAACGCCGCCGCGGTGTTGCGGCTCGCCAGGTCATGGCGCTGGACGGCTTCGACGAAGCGCTCGGCCAGAAGTCCGGCGCCCGCGGCTTGCGCCTCGTTGCGGAAGTACTGCGCGAGCGCCGCGTGCGCCATCAACCAGCGCTGCTGGGTCGCAAACAGCGACGAGATCCGCGGACTCGCCTCCTGGATCGACTGCATCCACTGCGCCTGGCCGCGAACGCACCGCTCCAGCGCAGGATGAACCAGGATGTCGTTCGCAGTCATCGCCATGGTGCATATCCGCGGTGCCGCTCCCCGGTCGCACCGTCGCCAGCCGCAACGTCGCGCCTTACCTTACTTCACATATCATAGCAAAAAGCGAAGAAGAAGTCATGCCGGCTGTGGGGATATGTCGCGGCGGGTGCTCCATGAGCCGGAGGCTGTTGCGGAGCGGCAACATGCGTTCGGAGCTTGCGTCGGCGCGCTTCGCTAACCCATCGCCGCGTCGGCGGTCCCGGATTGGCCGTGCATGGCGCAGGCCTCGAAAGCGGCATCGACGATCGCTAGCTTGACCGCCTGGGCCGCATGATATTCCCGCCGAAAATCGGCCGAGACCCACAGCTGAGATTTCCCTCGCCGCCCGTACCAGCCAAGGCTGCCCATGGCCTCGGCCTCCGCGAATTTCCGGCTGAGCTGGGTTCGCGACACATTGAGCCGCTGCGCCAGCGCGGACACCGAGGTCACGTCGGTCGGGATGCGCGCGAGGTCATCGGTGCCTTGCTGGCAACCTGCAATCAGACGATGGATCGACCAGGGCGGAATCGTGATGGACGTGAACAGCGACAACGTCCTTTGCGGCTTGCGAACCTCGCCCGCGGCGATCAGGCCATCGGCGACCAGCGGCTGGATCGCTCCGAGCAAGGCCGGCTGGGCCTGCAAGTGTGCCGCCCTGGCGCCGCCGTCGAGCCTGTCGAGCGTTGCAAGATGCAACGCGTGCCAGTGGGACAGGGCCGTCAGCACCGCCGGCGCGGGCTCGACCGGGCGGGACCGCTTGCCCGCGCTGCTCGCGACGAAGCGGATGATGTCGTATTTCAGCATCTCCTTCAGAAATGCTATTGCGGTGTTGCGGCTCGCAAGCTCATGGCGCTCGACGACGTCGACGACGCGCTCGGGCAGCAACCCGGTGCCTGCGGCGCTCGCCTCGTTGCGGAAGTATTGCGCGACCGCGGCATGCGCCATCAGCCAGCGCTGCTGGGTCGCCACCAGCCATGCGATCCGCGGGCTCGCCCCCGGCATCAGCAGCAGTGATTGCGCCTGGCTGCGAATGCTCGGCCCAAGCGCTGGATGAACCAGGATATCGTCCGCTGTCATCGCCATGACGCACTGGTTGCTTTGCTCACCCCGCACGGCGGCCCAGCCTCGCGCCCGTCGCAGGAAGGCAGCGGCGCGGCTGGCTCGCCGATCGATATTTCACAGATGACTGTAAATTGGAAAGTGCGTCGGGGGCAAACGTCATCAGTGTCGCGGCAAAGCCGCCCGAGCCGATGCGTCCTGGTCTGGTGTTCGAAAAGTGTGGCCGAGAAGCCACGCGGTTAATGGCGGGCGGCACTACTTTCGTTTCGGCGCTTTCAGTGTGGAGCTTTTCGGCTTCGGCATCGCGGCGCAGCCGTACAGCACCATCTCGCAGGTCTGGCGATAACGTCCCGATAAATCCTCGGCGGCGATCGGCGGAAGGCCCTGGTTCACGGCCCGCCCGCTATCGGCCAATGCTTGTGCAATCTCCGCCGCCGTGAAGCGGCCGTTGAGCTTCAGCATCCGGCTGTTCTCGAGGTCGACGACCAGATCTTCCAGCTCGGCCTGGAAGGCGACGGCGGACTGGATCATGAGATCCCGGCACCGCTTGAAGGCCTCGGCGTTGAGCTCGACGGTGTGAGGCGATGGAATGACCCTCCGCCTCGTGCTGCCGTAACGGACGTCGAGGATTTCCGCGATGATGTCCAGCGCGCTGCCGCCCTTCGCCCGCATCGCCTTTCCGGCATCGCGCGCCAGGGCAACGGCTTCATCGTTCCGGAATTGGATCATCGCCCGGAACGCGTCTTCCTTGTTGCTGAAATAATAATACAGCGCGCGTTGCGTAAAGCCGCAGGACTTGGCCATCGTCACCATCGACAGACCGCTGTAGCCGTAGTCGAGAAACGCCTGGCTGACCCGCTGCAGCAGGTCAGGTCCAGGCTTGATCATGGTCTTTGGCATCAGATGTCCGGATATCCCGTCCGATCGCGTGCCGGGCGTGAAAACCCGATTAAATCCATGGGCGAGCTTTTCGCAACATGCAAGTGCCGCCGCGCACAACTGAATGAAGCGGAAGCGATGAGCATCGGCTACTATCGCACCGGCCAGGAGAGCCACCGTCGAGCCGATCTCACCGCGCGCATGACGGCGCTTGAGGCGCGACCTCGTCGCGAAACAATCCGTAACAAAGCACAAGGGGAACCGCCGATGAACCGACGTGAATTTCTCAGGGCATCGGCGGTGCTGCCGCTGGCGCATGATCTGATCCCAACGATCGCGCACGCCCAAGCCGCGTATCCCTCCCGCAACGTCACCATGATCGTGCCGTTTCCCGCCGGTGGCCAAGCCGATCTCGCGGCGCGGCCGGTGGCCCAGGCGCTGGAACGCATTCTGGGCAAGCCGGTCCTCGTCGACAACCGCGCGGGCGGGGGCGGCGGATCGGTCGGCAACGCCCAGGCGGCACGCGCGGAACCCGACGGCTACACGCTGTTGATGACGTTGTCGTCGCTCGCCGTGCTGCCCGAGGCCGACCGGCTGTTCGAGCGCCCGGTGCAATACGAGGTGTCGCAGTTCGCTCCGATCGCGCGCGTGCTGGCCGATCCGACGCTGCTCGCGGTGCCGGCCTCGGCGCCGTGGAAAACCCTGCAGGACTTCGTCGACGACGCCAAGAAGCGTCCCGGCGAAATCCCCTACGGCTCCTCCGGCCCTTACGGCACCCTGCATGTGGCGATGGAGATGTTCGCGGCCTCTGCCGGCATCAAGCTGCTGCATGTGCCGTTTCGCGGCGCCGGTCCCGCGCTGACGGCGCTGCTCGGCGGTACCGTGCAGGCGCTCGCTTCGGCGCCCGGCACGCTGAAGCAGCAGGTCGACGACGGCAGGATGCGGGTGCTCGCCAACTGGGGCGCGGCGCGGATCGCCAGCTTCCCCGATCTGCCGACGTTCAAGGAACTCGGCTACGGGGATGTCGAGTTCTACATCTGGGCCGGACTGTTCGCGCCAAGCGCGTTGCCCGCGCCGATCATGACACGCCTGCGCAGCGCGATGGCGGAGGCCGTGAAGAGCCCGGAAGTGACGAAGACGTTCGCCGTCGCGGGCAGTCCGGTGGCCTATCTCGACGCGCCGGAGTTTTCGAAATTCGTGGCGGAGGATTCGGCCCGCCTGATCGCCGCGGTGAAGACCATCGGCAAGGTGGAGTAGGGGCGACTTCACATTTAATTGTGCGGCAGAACCGTCGCGTGCCTCATTCATTTGACACGCTGGTCGCGCCGCGCGGCGGGGAACCTTCGCGCTCGCCCAACCGATGGAAAGGACACGGAGATGGCAATCGATCGTATTGTCCTGAGCCTCATGGTCGCGATCGGCGGCGCTGCGGTTCTACAGGGAGCCGCGTACGCTCAGGACAATCAGGGCACGATGGAGCAGCAGATCGCCTGCACGCCCGACGTCTGGCGGCTGTGCAGCAATCAGATTCCCGATGTGAACCGGATCGTGGGCTGCCTGCGCCAGAATACGTCGCAGCTCAGCCCGCCGTGTCGCGCGGTGTTCGAATCCAACAACACCGTGGCGCAGGCCCCCGTGCCGCACGGCACTGTATTGCAGGCCCCAGTGCCCCGCGGCCGCAGGGCGCCGCCGCCGCGTCCTTATGATAATGAGGAGTGAGACGGGGCGAGGCGCCTTTGCCCACCTTACGGTTTTGGCACCTCGCACACATCGACCCATTCGGCGGAGGTTAGTTCCGCCAGCCGCGCCGGCGCGATCTTGACCGCGCTGTGGGTCGAGCCTGCGGCGGGCACGACGATATCGAAGGCCTGCAACGACACATCGCAATAGACCGGCAGGGGCGACTTCAGGCCGAACGGGCAGACCCCGCCGACCTCATGCCCGGTGATCTCGGCGACCTCCTCGAGCCCAAGCATCTTCGGCTTGCCACCGAACTGCGTCTTGACCTTCTTGTTATCCATCCGCGACGTGCCGGCAGCGACGATCAGGATCACGCGCTCGCCGATCCGCAGCGACAAGGTCTTGGCGATGCGCGCGGGTTCGACGCCATAGGCAACGGCTGCGAGCGCGACGGTGGCCGAACTTGTCGTGGCTTCAATCACCGCGATGTCGGGCGCCTTCTCGGCGAAGAAGGCCTTAACGGAGTCGATGCTCATGTTCCGGGGATCATTGGGTGGCAAGGAGGGCAGGGAGTTCGGACAGCGCATGGATACGATAGTCGGGCGCTAGGTCAAGCTCGTCCATCTGGGTGCGCAGGGCCTTGAACATCGTCAGCGGGGCGACGAGGTCGCTTGTCGCGCAGGCCAAAGCCATCGCCTCCGGCGTCACCCGTTCGATCCAGGCTACATTGAGCCCGAATGACTTGGCGCCGCAGGCGTCCCAGGGATTGGAGGAGACGAACAGCACCTCGGCCGGCGCAACGCCGAGTTCGGATTCGATCAGCGCATAGGCGGCGGGGCTCGGCTTGAAAATCCTGTTGGCATCGACGCTCAGCACCGCATCGAGCAGGCGATCGAGGCCCGAATTCGTCACCAGTGCCTTCAGCATGTCAGGGCTGCCGTTGGACAGAATCGCGAGCTTTTTGTCCTTCATCGCCGCGAGCGCGGCCAATGCGTCCGGGTAGAGATCGAGATGGAGATATTTATCCATCAGCCGCGTCAACACCGCCTCGTCGTGCGTCAGACCGAGGATGCGAAGGGTGTAGGTGAGTGAGTCCCGCGTGACGGCTGCGAAGTCGACATAGCGATTCATCAGCGACCGCAGCCAGCTATATTCCAGCTGCTTGATGCGCCAGACCTGGGTGACGATCCCGCCATGGCCCGGAAAGGCCCTTTCGGTGACGGCCGCCACCGACTGGATGTCGTAGAGCGTGCCATAGGCGTCGAAGACAACGGCTTTGATGGTCATCGTGTCCATGCTCGCATGCGTTCGCATCGGGAGTTCGCCGGAGAAGTCGCGGCAGACTCGAGCGAACCTCGGATTCGGGACCCTAAATTAGCATGATCCCGCCGCCGACGCGCGGCGTCGCATTCGATTTGATTCTCGCGAGCGAACGCGTCTATAACCACAACCTAAGCGAGTTTCAGATAGCGACGGTTGTCTTGGGACGGCTGTCTTGGGCGGAGGGGACTATGGGGGACGGCAGGATCCGTGTGGCGGTTCTCGGCGGCGGCGTGGGGGCCATGACCGCGGCGTTCGCGCTGACGGAAATCGACCCGGGCGGCGAGGTCTATGACATCACCGTGCACCAGCTTGGCTGGCGGCTGGGCGGCAAATGCGCGAGCGGGCGCAACGAGGATTACGGGCAGCGTATCGAAGAACACGGGCTGCATATCTGGGCCGGCTTCTACGAAAACGCCTTCACCGTCATGCGCTGCGTGCTGAATGCGCTCAGCCGGGTCCCCGGTCAGCCGATCGTCACGATCGACGACGCCTTCAAGCGGCAGGATCAGATCTACTTCGCGCAGTTGATCGACCAGCTGGGGGGCCGGTCAACCATCGGGCAACAATGGTCGCCTTGGCCGTTCTGGTTCGAGCCGGATCCAGATCCCGCCGTATATCCCGGCCGCGACAGTCTCTGGGCGCCGGACCAGGTGATGCCGTCGTTGGAGACGCTGCTGCTGCGTGCGCTCGCCAGCCTCGTCTACAACTGGGACTACTACATGAAGGACTGGTCCGGGGACGTCCGGGCCGAGACCGACGACGCGATCGCCCGCATGCCGCCGCACCTGCAACACCGGTTCGCGCGCCTGCACAAATGGACGGCGGTGAGCGGCAACGTGCATCCGCTGCTGGTGCTGGCGCACAAGGCGGGTGAAGAGCTGCAAAGCGAATTGCCGGCGGTGCGCGACGCCGCCCAGGAGAGTGTGATCGCGCTGCTCGAGGCGTTTCTTGCCCTGGTAGTCGCCCGGCTGGAGGCGCACCGGCCGTTGTCGCGCGGCGGCGAAGCCTGGGACTTCGCGGCGCGGCTGGAAGCCTTCGCCGAAGCGATCGAGGACCGCATCGAGGGTTTTTCGCTGGGGCTCTATCGTGGCCTGATCCTCGTCAATTTCGGCGTCGCCATGATTCTCGGCATGCTGAAGAACGGCTGCCTGACGAAGGGACTGCAGGCGCTGGAGCCATATGACTTCCGCGAATTCCTGTCGCAGCAGAACCGGTGGGCCGGCGACAGCGCCGTCGTCACCGCATTATACGACTACACCTTCGGCTATGAGAACGGCGAGCGCGACCGGCCGCGGGTGTCCGCCTGCACGGCCGTCGAGGGGCTGATGCGGCTGTTCCTGACTTACAAGGGGGGCTTCTTCTTCAAGGCGGTCACTGGCATGGGCGATACCGTATTCGTCCCGATGTATCAGCTGCTCAGGCATCGCGGGGTGACCTTCAAGTTCTTCAACAAGGTGACAGCCCTCGAATCGAATGGCCGCGGCGAGATCGAGACGATCCGGATCGACCAGCAGGTGGACCTGATCGGTGGCGCCGACGGCTATGCGCCGTTCGTCCCCGTGAACGGCAAGGACTGCTGGCCGTCGGTGCCGAACTGGGACCAGATCGTGGACGGCGATAAATTCAAGCGCGAGCACATCGACTTCGAGAGCTTCTACGGCCCGCAGCCGCCGCCAGCCGCGCGCCTTTGCCTGCGGCACGGCCAGGACTTCGACAAGGTGATCCTCGGCATTTCGGTCGGCGCGCTCGCCGACATCTGCCGGCCCCTCATTCAGGAAAACCAGGCCTGGGCCGACATGGTGACGAATCTCCACACCACGCGCACGCAGGCCCTGCAGCTATGGCTCGATCAGCCGGTCGGACATCTCGGCGGGCCATTCGTCGCCCCGGTCGTTCCGCCGGTGTTGCCCTGGGTGCCAACTCCTGTGGAAACCATGGGGCCGATCGCGACCGCGTTCCAGCCGCCGTTCGATACCTATTCGGACATGTCGCAGCTGCTGCCGGCCGAGGCGTGGCCCTCGCCCGCGCCGCTGTCGGTCGGCTATTTCTGCGCAGTAATGGGCGATAGCGAAGCGCCCAACGATCCCACGCTGGCGACCGCCAAAGTCAAACAGAATGCGCTCGGCTGGATGACGACCTGGCTCGACGCGCTGTGGACCGACATCGGGGCATCGGGCGATTTCCAGTGGAACATGCTGCACGCGCCAGACGACCTCGAGGGCAAGGCGCGGCTCGACGTCCAGTACTGGCGGGCCAACATCAATCCGAGCGACCGCTATGTGTCGAGCCTGCCGAACACGCTGCAATACCGGCTGGATCCCGGCGGCTCCGGCTACAGCAACCTGTTTCTGGCCGGCGACTGGACCCGGGTGCCGGAAGTCAATGCGGGCTGCGTCGAGGTCGCCGCAATGTCCGGCCTAGGCGCCGCTTCGGCGCTGTCAGGCGTCTACATTCCGATCATTTCCTACATCCAGCAGGACTCTCCCACTGGAAACTATGTGCCCTATGCCGGATGGAATTCCCTGCCGCCGCCGCCCTCGTCGGTCCGCGATTGCTCCAGCTACACCTTGCTGTTCCGGGTCGACGGCGCCGCCTGCCAGAGGTTTCTCGACCAGTCCTACAATCGTGCCACGGGATCTACGCGGTTTCGCATCCTGCCGCTGCTGCCCGATTTCTACGTGGTGTCGCTGATGATCCTGAAATCGGCCGCCGTCGCACCGTCCGATCCGCCCTACTCTCTGGAAGGGACCATGGAAGAAACCGATATCGGCTTCTGGCTGCCGGTCGGCAGCTTCGAGGATGGCGCTCCGCTTCCGAGCGCCATCGCCTGGCTCCCGGCCTATCTGTTCGTCGACAACGACTACACGACCGCCTCCGGCCGCGAGATCTGGGGCTTTCCCAAATTCGTCGCCCAAACCAGCGTCCCGGATGCTCCACCTGCGGCCGGCGCCGCGTTCGCGGCGACGGCGTCGGCCGTCATCATCGAGAAGTTCTCGCCGGCATCGAAAGCGAGCCGTCAGCAGCTGCTGAGCCTGCAATGTCCCGAAATGTCGGTGCTGCCCCTGATCGGGTCACCGATCGACAAATTCAAGCAGCTTTGCGCGGCGGCCGACAGCTCACGTGCTGACGACATCATGGCGATCACGGAGCTGAAGCCGTGCCTGCCCTTGGGGCTGGGGGAACCCGGTCTCCCGCTTCCGGTGTTCTACCTGAAGCAGTTCAGGTCGGCCGACAGTTCGATCCAGGCCTGCTATCAGAAGGTCTTGAAAGGCGCGCTGGTGATGACGGCGCTGCGGGACGTCGCGCTGGTCGGCGGTGCCTGGCAGCTGGAGCTGAGCGCCTCCGACAGCCTGCCATTCATCCGCGATCTTGGCCTCGGCACGCCGGTCGACGGCAAGGTCGTTCTGAAGACCGAACTCGCGCTGTGGAGCGACATCGATTTCACGGTAGGGCTCGCAAGCCCGATCAGTTGAGGCCGATCGCCGCGATCGGCGCGTGCCGGTCGGGTGCACTGTCGCGATCCGGCGGCGCTTCGGCCTTGCGGGCGAAGCCTGTGGCGCCCTGCGCTTCGGCAACCTCCCGCGCCTCGCGCAGCGCGGCCGATACTATGGCGGGATCGGCGCCGGGGCAGCGCGCGAGAAATTCCGCCCGCCGCCGCAGCAGCGGCGAGAGAAAATAGAGCTCGCCGCAGCGACGCACGGCTTCGATCGCCGTGTCGATGGTGCTCAGCGCGCTCGACAGGTCGCCGGTGGCCGCCTGCAGCCTGGCGACCTCGCCGAGCTGCAGGCTGCGCCCATGCAGGATGCCGAGACGGTCAAGTTCGGCGATGCCCGCTTGCGCCATGTCGAGGGCGCGATCCAGGTCACCGCGATCGCCGATGCAATAGGCGCGAAACAGCGATGCGAAAGCGCCGAAGGTCGGATAGCCGTAGCGATCGCAGAGGTCGAGGGCTTGCTCCGCCGGTTCCAGCGCGTGCGCGTAGTCGCCGCGCGAAATGAAAAACAACGCCTGCCAGAACAGCGCGCAGGCGAGGTTGAAACTGCCCCCGAGCGACCGGGCGTGAGCGATCAGCTCCGCGGCCGTCCGCTCCGCGGCGGCTTCATCGCCGATCGCGAGCAGCACCAGTTGCAAGGGTCCGAGGCTCTGGATCAACGGGTCCTGCGGGGTGATCATCGGCAGCCGCGCGCCGTCATGGGCGCGATAGTATTTCACCGCGCGCTCCAGATGCCGCCGCGCCTCCGGCAGATCGCCCTTCGCCCACAGCACGTAGCCGAGCGGGCAATCGCTCTCGATGCGATGCTCCGCGAGCCCGGTGTGCTCGCTGATTTCAGCGCAGCGACGTGCCGTCGCTTCGGCCGCTTCGAATTCGCAGGCAACGATCGACAGCGCGCAAATGCCGCGCAGCACCGCAAACAGGCCGGCGACATTGCCGAGCCTGTCACAGATGGCCCGCGCCTGCGCCAGCACCTCCTCGACCTCGGGAACCGAATAGCCCCGGGATGCGGCGAGGCTGACCGCAAGTCCGATCAGCAATTGCAGTTCGGTCGCCAGCAGTGCGCCATCGGGCGGCAGCCGTTGCAGCAGGTTGCGCGCCGTCTGCAGATGTTCCACCGCTTCGACATGCGCGGCGCGCGAGGCGGCGCGGCGACCGGCCTCCGCCCACAGCGGCAGCGCTTCGGCGATCGCCCCGGCCTCGGTGAGATGGTACGCCAGCAACTCGGGTTCGGCTGCGCTGGTCTGTGGAAAACGGTCTCGCAAGGCGCTGGCGATCCGGCCATGCAGCTCTTGTCGTTCCCGCTTGAGCAGGGATTCGTAGGCGGCGTCGCGGATCAGCGCGTGCTTGAAAAGATAGCTGCTGGCTGGCGCGAGCCCGCTGCGCTCCACCAGGCCGGACAGAGTGAGTTGGCGCAACGCCCGACGCAGCGCCGCCTCGGGCTGGGCCGCCACGGCGGCGAGCAGTTCGTAGCTGAAGCGCCGTCCGATCGCGGCGCCGAGATTGGCGACCCGCCGCGCCGGACCGAGCCGGTCGAGCCGCGCCACCAGGGAATCTTTCAGGCTCTCGGGAATCGCAACGGCGGCAGTGCCGTCCGGCGCGGACGCGGGTGCCGCAGCCGCCGCTTCCAGCACCGACTTGGTCACTTCCTCCACGAACAGCGGAATGCCATCGCTGCGCGCCACGATCTGGCGCAAGGTGGCGGCCGACAGCACGGCTTCGGCGCCGAGATTGGTGCAGATCCGCTCGGCCTCGCCGCGTTCGAGCCGGCGCAGCTTGATATGGGCCACGTGGTCCTGTCCCAGCCACGGTGGCTGGTAGTCCGGCCGGGCGGTGACGATGACCAGCCACGGCCGCTGCATGGCGCGGCCGACGGCGCGATCGAGCAGTTCCAGGGAGGCCGAGTCGCTCCAATGGGCGTCCTCGAACACAAACAGCGCGGGCAACCTGCTGGTCGACCGTTCCAGCAGCGCAAGCAGCGTGCCCAGCGTGACCTCCTTGCGCTTCTCCGGCGTCATCGCCTCGATCAGGGCCCCGGGCTCCGACGGAAGCCCGAGCAGGTCGGCGAGCACTGCGAGGCTCCCGGGCTCGGTCACGCCGCAGCGGGTCAGCAGCCGTCCCAGTTTCTCGCGGCGGCTCGCGGCATCGTCACCGCGTTCGAAGCCGGCCGCGCGCGCCAGTTGCTGCGAGATCGGGTGCAGCGCGCTGGCTCTCTGGTTGGGTCCGCAATACCACGCGGTCTGCGCGTGCGGCGTATCGCCGGCGTGCCGGCGCGCCGCTTCGGCCATGCTGGACTTGCCGATCCCGGCCTCGCCATGGAGCAGCACGACGTGGCCGCGTCCGGCGCGTGCCGCCGCCCAGCGGTGACGGATCTCAGCCAGTTCACTGTCGCGGCCGACCAGCGGCGTGGCCTCGCCCTGGGCGCGGGCGAGGAAGCGGCTGCCGACCGCCACAGCCTCGATCACCTCGGAGGCTTCGATCGCTGCGGTGAATCCCTTGAGCATGAATGGCCGCAATTCGCGGTAATTGAACAATCCACGGGTGATGCGCTGGGTGTTCCTGGCAACCAGGATGCGGTCGGGCCTTGCAGCGGCCTGCAGTCGTGCGGCGAGGTTTGGCGTCTCGCCGACAATGCCGGGGTGGCGCCTCTGGCCGTTCCCCACCATGTCGTTGACCACGACGAGACCGGTGGCGATGCCGATGCGGATCTGCAAGGTCAGTCCCGGATGGAGTTCGAACCGGCCAACCGCATCGCGCAGCGCGAGCGCGGCGCGCACGGCGTTGGCCGCATCCTCTTCATCGGCGCGCGGATAGCCGAAATAGGCGAGCACGCCATCGCCCATGTACTGGGTGATGGTGCCGCCATGACGGGCGACGATATCGTCGCAGGCCGACAGATACACGTCGATGACGTGCATCATGTCTTCGGGGTCCAGACTGACGGTCAGCGGCACTGAATCGACGAGATCGCAGAACAGCGCGGTCACCTGCCGACGTTCGGCGTGCTGCAATCCTGGCGCGCGCGCACCGCGGTCGACCGACGGCTCGCGCGAGGGAAGCCGCAATTGCCCGCCGCAGGCGCTGCAAATTGTCGAGCCTGGAGAAATCGCCAGTCCGCAAGTTTCACAATCCATATGCGCTCGACGCTCCCGGGAACGGCTACGGAGTGCGAATGACACTCGACGCTACTGCGGATACGGCACAAAGCGTGTTGGTAATCTCACAAACTTGTCGAGCCTACGAACGGATGAACATCACGAATTGGTCAACGCCGGTCCATGACAGGCAGCTGCGGACGGTAGCGGAATAGCAATCGTCCTGTGCCTTGCTCACATCGCCGCCTGCGATGTCGACAAATCGATCCACACCGCAAGCCCGGATGGGGGCATCGCGCCGGCCAAACCGGGCCGCATCAGCACCGCGCGACACCTGTACAACTTCCAGAAGAGCGTTGCAACGGCTGCATCCACGCGCCGGAGTCCTGACATGGCTGTGACCGATGGACCGGCGAGGCCGCGTTCGTGGTGTGAGTTTTCACACAGCGCCATGTCGAGGGGCGTGCCACAACCCACCCGTCCCGTCGATGGCGGACCTTACCGTCGCATCGGGCAATCCCGAACCAAACAGGAAAGGACAAGTCATGGCTATTCCAGCATCATCCTGCTCCACATTCGTCCAGATCTGGGTCGATACGAATGCTCTGCAGAACGGGCAGACGACCGGCGTCTATCTCGTCGACAACAACCTCAACAACGGCAGCGGCAACGAAGGCACCGTGAATCTGCAGACGAACGTGCCGGTTGGCACCAACATCTGCTGGTCGCTGCTCAACGTCAATCCGAGCTCCAATACGATCCTGCAGATCCAGAACTTCGGAAACGCATCCGTGTTCGGCGCCAGCGGTACGCCGCAGCAGGTCAATGCGACGACCTGGACCGGGCAGGTTCAGGCGGCGGGCAATTCGCAATACAACATCAACTTCTCCGCACAGATCCCCGGCCAGTCCGGCATCACGACGAACGTCAATCCATCGCTGACGGTGCATTGAAATTATCCCACCGCGTCGGGTTCATTAAGACATTCATTTCAACATTGGAGGTAAGATCATGTTAAAGCAGAAAGAGAAATCCGTAGCGCAGGTCAGCCGTGCCACCTCGAGCGGGCTGAGCCCGCAGACCTCGATCACCATCGCCGTCGACACCGCCTATGTCGCCGCGCAGCAGGGGCGCAATATCGGTCAAGGCATCTACATGATGGACAACCAGGTGCACAACGGCTCCAGTGGCGAGGGGACCCTGGAACTGAGCACGATGTGCGACGTCGGCAATCTGATCGGCTTCAACGTCGTTCCGATCGATTCGCTGGGGAGTTCGGGGGACCAGGTGGTGATCACCGGCTTCACCGTCTCGCAGGGCAACGTCTTCACCGCCGCCGGAACGCCGCGCCCGCAACCATCGCCTCCCGGCGAGCCGGCCGGTGCCTATTGGATCGGTCAGGCGCTCAACGAGGGAAGCCAAGTCTATCAGATCCAGATCGCGGTGACGGTCGGCATTCTGCAGCCGGTCACCTACTACATCAACTGGGATCCCTTCATCACCGCGCACTGAACTCGCTGTCTCCCCGATCCGTTGCAGCGCGATCGGGGAGACCCGCGATCAACGCCGGACACGTCATGGCCGCCGACGTCATTAGAAGCTTCGCCGCCTCGACACTGCTTGCTCCGCAGGTTGCGGTCGTGATCGCGGTCGATACCGCCTGGATCGCCGCTCAGGGTAGCAGCGGCAAGATCTCGCAAGGTATCTTCATGATCGACAACATGGTGCGAAACGGATCGTCCGGCGAGGGGACGCTCCACCTGCACACCAAATGCAATGCCGGAAGCCTGATCGGATTTGAGGCGATGCCGATCGACGCAGCCGGATCGAGCGGCGATCAGGTGATCATCACGTCCTTCGCCGACGTCAGCGGAAGTGTGTTCACCGGCGCCGGACATCCGATTCAGCAGCCATCCCCCGGAGGCTTGCCGGCCGGCAGCTACTGGATCGGACAGGCCATGGAAGACGGCACCGAAATCTACATGATCGAGATCAAGGTGACGGTCGGACAGCTGCAGCCGGTGCAATACTACGTCTGGTGGAACGCCACGTTGACGGCCCAGTGATCACCGCCGCAGAACAAAACCATCACTTCGAAGCAGGATCGCCGTCATGCTGCGGGCAGCAGCGGCGGCGGCGGAAGCAGCACGCTCGACGGGTTGACGGCGAACACGAAGGATTGCATCGCAGGTCGCGGGTTGAGATTGTCGACCGGATAGGATGCGCTCCAGACCGGCGCATGATCTCCCTCCGTCGATGTCTGTGGCGTGCCGGTGAAGGTGAACAGCCCGAACATCGTCTCGGACGATCCGGTCGGGCCTTTCCATAGCTCGTCGGTGTATTCGAAGCAGCAGGCGCCATAGAAACAGCTTCCTGCCGTCGCAGTGCCCACCACGTTCGCGAACTGGCTCTGGACGTTGGCGGCCTGGGTGGCCGCGCCATACGACGCGCTGAAGCCGAGTTCTCCGTAGAAGAAATTGAGATTGGGAAACACCGTGGGAAACTGGTTGTAATAGTCGGTCAACTGCTGACCGATCTGGTAGGAATTGACCGACGCCATGAAACGGCTCGCCAGGGCGGCGCCGCCCGGTGCCGCGCCGAAGGCCTGCAGCAGGGCCTCGATGGCGCATCCGCCCATCAGGGCGTTGTAGGTCGGATCGGATGACGGAATACTGCTATTGACCGGAATCAACGCCGTCGTCACCGGGCTGGTAAAGGCCAGCACATTGTCCGCGGAAATGTTCAGGCTGACTTCGGCGTCGACGATATAGCTGGCGATTTGCGCGATGTCCTGCGCCTCGCAATAACCGTAGGTCCCGAGGTTGTCGTTGTCGTATTCGTTGCCGATCGCCCATATGATCGCAGCGCCAGGCGATCCGCTCCGATATATTTCCGTGACGATGTCCAGCATCCATTGCTGCAGATTGACCGCTGGACTGTACATCGGCCCGCCGGGATTGAGGCCGCCGGGATTGGCTGCGCTGCTGGTCCGCTGGTTATAGGCCATTCCGGTGAAATAGTTGCTGATCGGCACGATCACGCTGAGGCCCAGCGTGCCGGCCAGCTGCAGAAAATTGCCGTGATTGCGCATCCAGTAGCCGTTGGGCGCGGGAACGCTCCAATTGTACATCTTGATCGTGTTGCAGGACATGTTCTTGATGACCGTCAGGTCGTGACGGCCCACGCCGTTGCCGTCCACGTTCCAGAGCGCGACGAAATCGTCATTGGCAAAATCCGTGTCGCCATATTTGGCCGGCGCCGGGAGTGACGTGTAGTCCGATGGGGATGGCTCCCAGTTCATGCCGATCATCGGCTGGGGAATGCGGCTGAACGGTGTCGTGCTGGCCATCGGCGCGGTCCTTCGTTTGCGGGCGGGTCGAAACGCGAAGCTGTCGCCCGGCCTCAGCGATACCGCGGCCTCGGATCACGACGCCGTCGCGCGCGGACTGCCGACAATGAAAAATTGTGTGTCTCGGCTGGCGCAGTGTCGCATGGATGACGATGTCCGGGATGTGGCATTTCGCACATAGCGTTGTCGGAGTCGGGCATCGGCGCTGCGTTAGTCAGCCCCTGGTCGCCTCGTCCACCATCCGGCGCAGCTTTGCCGCGTCCAGCAGGACGATCGCGCCGCGCCGGCGCCGGATCAATCCGGTGCGCTCCAGGGCATTCAGCTCGCGGGTCACCGCCTCGCGATGGCTGCTCACGCGCGCGGCAAGTTCGGCATGCGTCGGCGGCGGCGAGATCACCGGCGCATCCGGAGTGGACTCGCGCGGGCGCGCCAGCCGCAACAGCTCGGCCAGCAGCCGGTGCCTCATGGTCAAGCCTGAGCTTTCATTGGCACGGTTCGCCAGCATCCGGATCTGGCCGACCAGTACCGCGAGGACCTGGTCACATATGTCGGGATGCTCATGGATCGCGCGGCGGAAGGCGGCTGCCGGCAGGCAGGCCAGCAGTGAATCGGTGATGGCCAGGATACCCGCCGATCGCGGCTTCAGGTCGAGCGCGGCCAATTCACCGAAGAACTCCCCGGCCCGAATATCGCGCAGAATCGTATCGCGCCCCCCGACCGAGACGATCACCCGCACGTGTCCCTGAATCACCAGGAATATGTCGGTTCCCTGGGCCGCGGAATCGACGACCCATTCCTTTGCCGCCACGCGGCGCCAGGAGCAGGTGGTTTCGATGCGTTGGAGGCCCTGCGGATCAAGCGCCCGGAACAACGGGAAGTGCGCCAAGGTTGTTGGTGTCACGTCTGGTCCACCGGTGACCCGCCGCGCGTTTCGCTAGCTTCGCTCATCGTCTGTCAGCTTAGCGAGCGTGGCGTCATGTCGTCAATCGGTGGATGTGCACCCGGTGCGGCGGATTTGGCTGTGGTTCGGGATGTCCGCGTGTGCGAGCACGCCGTGTCTAGATCCCCAGCAGCCTCCGCGCATTGGCCTTCATCACTTTGGGCCTGATCTCGTCGCGGATCTCGAGCTTGGCGAAGTCGGCGAGCCAGCGGTCCGGCGTGATGACAGGCCAATCGGAGCCGAACAGCATCTTGTCCTGCAGGATCGAGTTGATGTAGCGAACGAGGATCGGGGGAAAATATTTCGGCGACCAGCCGGAGAGGTCGATATAGACGTTCGGCTTGTGGGTCGCGACCGACAGCGCCTCTTCCTGCCAGGGAAAGGACGGGTGGGCGAGGATGATCTTGAGGTCGGGAAAATCCGCTGCGACGTCGTCCATGTACATCGGGTTGGAATATTTCAGCCGCATCCCCATGCCGCCCGGCATGCCGCTTCCGACGCCGGTCTGGCCGGTGTGGAACAACGCGATCGCGCCGCCGTCGTTGATCGCCTCATAGAGCGGATAGGCCATGCGGTCGTTGGCATAGAAGCCCTGCATGGTCGGGTGGAACTTGAAGCCGCGAACGCCGTACTCCTCGATCAGTTTCCTCGCCTCGCGCACGCCGAGCTTGCCCTTGTGCGGGTCGATGCTGACGAACGGAATCAGCACGTCGAGATTCTCCAGGGCCGCCTCCAGCATCTCGTAATTGTTGTAGCGGCGGAAGCCGGTCTCGCGTTCGGCGTCGACCGGGAAGATCACCGCCGCGATGTTCTTCGACCGGTAATAGGCCGCGGTTTCCGGCACGGTCGGCGGATGCTTGTGCGGCGACTTGAAGTAGTCCGCCATCCGGGCCTGGAAATCGTCATAGCCGTCGTCGCCATGCATGCCGCAGGGCTCCTCGGCATGGGTGTGGATGTCGATCGCCACGACGTCGTCGATATTGGGCAGCTTGAGTTTGGGCATGTCGCGTCCTCCCGGCCGCTCAGCAGGGCGGCTTTGATAAATTGATTATACGATATAACGAATTTGGCAAGCGGTGGATTTGCCTGCCGGACCTTCGGTGCGGGCAGTGTCACTCCCGGCAAGGGGCCTCGCGACGAATTGGATCGCGCCGATGCCTTGGAAATCCCTTGAGTCTCGCCCATGACGGCCTCAAGACCGGAACCGAATGCTGACAGACGAATGCCCCCTGGAGCAGATCGAATGGCGTGGCAGCCTATTTCGGAAGTCGACCTCTGGGACAAGCTCAACCACGCGTGGGATCGCATGACGCTGGAACAGCGGCGGGTCTGGGAGGCCATCCGCGTGCTTCCGGAGAAATGGACGCTGACACCCTACGGAGACCAGGGTGGCGGCTTTTGGGTCGTCGGCCTGATCGGTCTTCGGGTCGTCTGGTACAATGATATCGAGGACGGCTTCAACCGATCGCACTACGAGCGGTATGGCACCATTTCAGACTATCACTGCAATCAGGACGAACTGGAGATCACGATCCAAGGGCTCGTCTGTCTCCTGCGCGAAGGTGTCGATTACGGCCCGTTTGTCGGGCCACCGATACCCGGCATTTTTCCCGGCCGGGGCTGATCTGACCGGGCTGGCGCAATTTGGCGGCCGACGCCGGGGCGTGGGCCTATTTCATCCAATTTATTCGCTTGTGGCGAGCAAGGGCCAGACGAACGCCGTCAGTCCCGGGAGCACGAAAGCCAGGGCCACGGCAAAAGCGAAGCCAAACCCAAGGTCAATCGCGCCTAATGCGGCACTGGATATCCCGGCAGCCAGGGCGCCGCCGGCAAGAGCGGTGATCCGGCCGGGAAGGCGATGAAATCTGCGAGAGCCTTGCCGATATGACAGGGTTGCAATGGCCGAGGTGGCGGCGCACAGCAAAAACAGAAAGGTCTCCGCGCCGATTCTTTCCGCCGGTAAGGTCTCGAAGCTTGCAAGCGTCTTCGCTCCAATGAAACCGGTGGAGAGAAAGCCGAGCAGGAAAAAGGTGGCGCCCATGGCAAAGCGGGGCCGCTGATCGATCGCCTCGACACCGTCTCCATTGGGCAGCTTCGATTTCGCCATGTCGTTCCCTCGCGGCCGCTCAGCGCGACGGCTTGTCCTCCGGGCGCTCGGCAAATTGATCAAACGATCTAGGTCGTGTACTCACGTATTGAGTTTCATGAGCGCCCCTTGAGCGATATCCGCCATCGCCGCCTTGCTGACTGAAACCGAACATCGCCTCAGTTCCGAAAAGTGCCAATGAACGGAAGTGATAAACCAATAGTCGGTCTTAACAGCGCGCCTTTGGATCAAGGCTGTTCGCCTGGTCACAGTCGGCGGCGGCGCGGTCGTATTCGCTCATGGCTTTGTATGCGCGGCCACGATTGCGGTAGGAAATAGCGTCCTTGGGATCGAGCCTGATCGATTCGCTGTAGTCCTCGATGGCGCGGCCGTTGTAGCCCTTGGTGAAATATGCGAGGCCACGGTTGAAGTAGAAAGCAGCATACTTTGGATCAAGGCTGATCGCCTGGCTGAAGTCGGTGATGGCACGGTCTGTGTCGCCCTTGCCGAAATATTCCTTGCCGCGATTGTTGTAGGTGTAAGCGTATTTCGGATCGAGGCCGATCGCTTGATCGTAGTCGGCGATGGCGCGGTCTACGTCGCCCTTCCGAGCATACGCGTTGCCGCGATTGAGATAGTTGACCGCCTGATCGCGTCCCTTCCATTTTCCCGAGTTGATGTTTTCTGTGCAGGCATCAATGCGGGGCTCGGGGTCGCGCAGGTCAAGACACTGGTCGGCGGCAGCGGGAAGGGTCACGAAAAACATTGCAGCAGATACTACGCTCAAAACTCCAAACTTCGCACGGTTCATGGTGTCCCTTCTGTCCCTCGCTTAGAGCCAACGCACAAACTTGCTTGGCATTTGGCGAAGGTTCCTGCCGGAGTCAAGCTGGCACACCCGTGCGGGTTTCACCCTCAACAGCCGACATTCTGCCAGGCACCAGCCTTCGTTTCGCCCGTCCACCGCGAAAGTTCTCCGACACGGAGGCAATGCCTCAAGCCGTCGCCGCGCTATTGCTTGCTGCTCCTTGTTCCTCTCTTGTGACAAATCCGAGGGCGGTGTTGAACTCCGCTGAGGGTCTGGTTGGTTCGAGAGTATGCTCCGGGAAACGCCATGATGACGACGTAAAGCTTGCACCTGGTGCTACGCAGCGGAAACAGTGTTGCGTCGATCCCGCCACAAACCTGAATCTCTGACGCAATTCGTCTCCTCGATGTGATCAGAGCGCTCGACTTCAGGCTCGAGTCGCCTTGAAGATTGCCCGCTTGTTCTCTCGCTCTTCTGCAAACGCACGGCTCAATCGAGGTATGAGCTCGTTTCTGCGCATCACCGCCCCGCAACTCCGGCACGCGGGACCTAAGCCCGGGTCCTTCCCGCAGGGGATATGGGTGTAGTGTATCGCGACCTCCTCCTCTTCGGACTTGAACCAGGTCTCACCCCAGGCACGCAACGCCATGAGCACGGGATAAAATGCCAATCCAGTCTCGGTCAGAAAGTATTCATGTCGCAGCGGACGATGGCTGTAGGGGCGGCGTTCAATCAAGCGGTCAGCCTCGAGTTTCTTGAGCCGCGCAGCCAGCATCTGCGGGGTCGCTTGTGTCTGCGCCTGAATCTCCTCGAAGCGTTGATTGCCCATGAACAACTCCCGGAGAACGAGCACCGTCCAGCGGTCTCCCACGATCTCCTGTGCGCGGGCGACAGGACATTGGGTGCGCTGAACGACAGACAATGCGGCGGGGTCCCGAGTGGCTTTCTTTTTCATACCTACTTGACCATATGAAAATCATATGCACTGATGTGGCCTTTCGCGGGACCGATTGCAAGCGTCCGGCGACCTTGGGGGCGCTTTTACCCACCGCAACCGCACTCAAAGAGAGGTCTCTCATGTCCAAACCCCAAAATCTGAACGTCGCGGCGATCGCCGAGCGCTATGCACGTGCTTGGACGTCCCATGATCCCGACGCCATCCTCGCCCTTCACGCACCAAACTCGACGTTCCAAGCCCACGGTCGTGGCGATGAAGTGCGTGGGCACGATGCATTGCGCAAGGAATTCGCTCAGATCTTCGAGCGCTACCCTGGGTTTGGCGTCCAGACGCACCGTCTCCTGCAAGGGGAGAAACACTGGACGCTTGATTGGACGCTTACCTTCCAGCCACCGGGGCAGGATCGCCGAGGATTTCATGCCCTCGACGTCGTCGAAGTGGACGCCGAGGGACATGTCACACGCAAGGACACCTTCTTCGACTACGCCCAGGTCAAGGCAGCGTTAGGAGCAGCATCGTGAATATTGCCGTGGCAGCGAAACCGCTTTTTGATTACCCGCTCCTCGACAGACTGCCGGTCGAACATCTCTGCGATCTCAGCGTGGACCTGGAAGTTCCGACGATCATTGCGACACCGCGAGGCACATTGATCCCGTACATCGGCAAGGGTGGCCGGATCGACGGTCCGCGCCTGCACGGCGATTTCCTGCCCGGCAGTGTCGACTGGGTCCTGCTCGGCTCGGATGGCATCAGCCGTCTGGACATCCGAGGGGCGATCCGGACTGACGATGGTGCGCTGATCTATTGCGAAGCGCGAGGGATCGCGAAGCTTCCAGCCGACGGCCGGAAGCGCCTGGCAAACGGCGAGCGACTGCCGTTCGAGGAGACCTACCTGCGCACGACACCGAGGCTCGAAACATCCGACGAGCGCTATTCATGGCTCAATGACCTGGTTCTGCTCGGCTACAATGAGTTTTCTGCCGGCCACGTCGACTTCCGGATCTACCGAGTTCTGTGAGACGCAGAGAAAAATGGCGGTGCCCGACCGACGCCGATCGGGCACGGAACCTCGGCGACGGACCCGCATGCCCTGTCGGCTCTGGCGACGACGCTTGAATGCGAACTCAAGGAGAAGCCGCATGGCAATATTGGAGCATGAGGGCATCCGCCCAAGAATAGACCCCACAGCCCGCATCGCGCCAATAGCTACGGTTTGCGGTGACGTGACCGTGGGGCCGAACACATATGTTGGATTCGGTGCGGTCATAGTCGCCGAGAGCGGTCCCGTCGAGATTGGCGCAAATTGCGTTATCATGGATACTGCGGTCCTGCGCGGTCTGAAGCACTCGAAGCTAACCCTCGGGGACAACGTACTGGTTGGACCTCGCGCCTACCTGACAGGGTGCACGATCGAGGACGATGTATTCCTTGCGACCGGATGTACGATCTTCAATGGCGCTATCATTGGCCGTCAGTCGGAGGTGCGTATCAACGCAATTGTCCATCTCAAGACAAGGCTGCCCAAAGCGTCGATGGTGCCGCTGAACTGGATCGCCGTCGGCGATCCCGCCGTCATTCTGCCTCCCGACGATCACGAGAAGATCTGGGCAATCCAAAAGGCTCTGGACTTTCCGCGTTACGTCTTTGGTGTTGCGCGTCCTCCGCAGGGAGAAACCATCATGCCCGAAGTCATGCCCCGCTACGCGGCCGCGTTGTGCCGGCGCCACGCGACCGACTGTGAGGTCACCATCGCCAGCCTATGAGCATGGAGCACCAGCTTGACGCCTCCTCGCGTAGGGGCGACAGACAGGTGCCAATAAGCCACACACAAATCCCCTCACAAGTGCACTTCGGGGGTTTAAGAGGACCGGTCGTATTTGCAGAAGACGACCGGCATCAATCAGGAAGTAATCCGACTTGGACACCGATTTGGCCCTGTCCCCGAATATTCGCGGAAGCCTGCTGATGGCTGCGGCCATGGCCGCTTTCACGGTCAACGACGCGACCACCAAGGCGGTGTCGGCCGAGATGAATTTCGGCCAGATCATGCTGGTGCGTGGCTTGTTCGCGATTGTGCTGATCGCAGCCCTTGCAAAACATCAGCAGGCGCTGCGGCCGCTGCGTGTGCTGATGATGAAGGCGGTCATGCTGCGGGTGGCCGGCGAAATCGGCGGAACGATCTTGTTGCTGGCGGCGATCGTGAACTTGCCCCTGGCCAATGCCACGGCGATCCTTCAGGTGCTCCCACTCGCCATCACACTCGGCGCAGCCCTGACCTTCCGCGAACCCGTGGGCCGGCGGCGTTGGCTGGCGATCGCGGCCGGCTTTATCGGCGTGCTCATTATCGTTCGGCCGGGGGTCGAGGGATTCAATCAGTATTCGCTGTTCGCGCTGATCTCGGTAATCTTCTGCGTCGTGCGCGATCTCGCGACCAGGCGAATTCCCGCGCCAATTCCATCGCTGTTCATCACCCTGTTAACCGCCGTGACGGTGACAATCGCCGGAGCCGGCATACTTGTTCCGCTCGGCGGCTGGACGCCGCCATCCGGCCGCGCGCTCGCCCTGTTGGCATTCGCCGCGGCTCTTCTGTTGGTCGGCTATCAGTGCATCATCATGGCGTTGCGAACAGGCGATATTTCCGCGGTGGCGCCGTTCCGCTATTCAGCGCTGCTATGGGCCATGCTGTTCGGCTATCTGGTGTTCGGCGACAGGCCAGACGCGATGATGGTGACGGGGGCGACCATCATCGTGCTATCCGGTCTCTATGCGTTCCACCGGGAGCGCGTGCGCGCGCGGCTTGTGGCGGCAAGCACGACCGGCCTGCCGCCCGATGGGTTGTGATCGTCCAACGTCGCAGTTTGTCGCCGTCGAAATCGACGAAACGCACCCCCGCCGGTGTGACACCATGCATGGCGGCAGGGGGTCGTAGCGGAACGAGATGCGGCGTCAGGCTGCCGACACCGGCGAGCGCGTCGATCTCGACGCGGAGCAGGTTGAGCCTGGCGCCATCGGCGGCGGATGATGCACCCGCATGGATACCGCAGAGCGGACAACCGACGAGGCAACCCGCTTTCGCGGGCAAGCATCCGTGCCAGCCACCCGCCTATCTACTTTGCATGGGGTTGTTTTCGATATTTTGGTTGTGAGCCGCGTCGACCTTGCGGCCGGTGCGGCCCGGCTACGCCGTGCGGATCTCGGTGAACGTCAGCGGGCGCAGTTTGTCGCCGTCGAAATAGACGAAACGCAGGCGTCGCCGATGCGACACCATGCGCGGCGGCAAGGGATCGTAGCGGAACGAGCCGCCGCCGAGATGCGGGGTCAGGCTGCCGACATCGGCGAGCGCGTCGATCTCGACGCGCAGCAGGTTGAGCCTGGCGCCGTCGGCTGACGTGAGCTCGAACGGAATCCGCGACAGCCGCAGGAAGCTGACCGGATCCGATGCGTCGATGAAGCCGTCGATGAAGGCGGCCTCGACCTTGTCGAGATCGGGCTCCGCCGCAGCCTGCTGTTGGCCGTCCGGACTATGCGGCGTCTGCCACTGCGCCACCGGACGTTCGGGTGCGCGATTATGTCCGGGGCCGCCATGGTCATGATGATGCACATGCGACTCGGCATGGGCATGCGCGTGAGCATGAGCGTGGCCGTCATGCTCGTGGCTATGACCGTGCTCGTGTGAATGGCCGTGCTCGTGTGAATGGCCATGATCGTGATCATGGCTGTGGCCGTGCTGCCGTCGCCAGTTCATCTGAAGGCCCTCAATAGGTCACGGGTTTATTGATGATCGACTTGTGGCTGCCGAGCTTGCCATGGGCGACCAGCGATCCCAGTGCCTCGACCACGACGCGAACGCCCATCAGCGCGGTGATGTCGGAGGTGTCATAGGGCGGCGAGACCTCGACCACCTCGAAGCCGCAGATGCCCTGCGCGCACACGAGGCCCAGCAGCTTCAGCGCCTCGCGCGGCAGGAAGCCGCCGGGCTCGGGCCAGCCGGTGCCGGGAACGAAGCCGCAATCGAGCGAGTCGACGTCGAAGGAAATGTAGACGGCGTCGGCGTCCTTCCAGGCCAGCTCCAGCGCGATCTCCGCCGACTTCTCGATGCCGAAGCGTTCGATGTCGGCGATCGTCAGCACGTTGGTGTTGCGCTGGCGCGCGACCTGGACCCCTTCGCGCGGCACCTGCCAGCCGCCGATGCCGAGCTGCACCAGGTTGACCGCGGGCACGTTGGGCAGGCTGGTGGCCCAGAACCACGGCGTCGTATGCATACGCTCGTCGAGATCCTTTTCCTGGATGTCGATGTGGCGGTCGAAATGGATGATGCCGATCTTCTTGTCGGTGCATTGCGCGATGCCGCGCACGCAGGGGAAGCCGATCGAATGATCGCCGCCGAGCATGATCGGCAGCGCGCCGGACGAAAACACGTGCGCCACGCCGCGGCTGATCTGATCAAAACTCTTTTCCAGATTGGCCGGAATGGTGAACACGTCACCGGTGTCGCACAGCGTCATCTGTTCGCGCAGGTCGACGCCGAGTTCGTAATTATAGGGCGTATAGAGCGCCGAGATCCGCCGGATGCCCTGCGGCCCGAACCGGGTGCCGGGACGATAGGTGGTGCCGGAATCGAAGGGGATGCCGATGATCGCCGCGTCGTACTTGCCGACGTCGCGCACGTTCTCGATGTAGGGCGCCTTCATGAATGTGTTGATCCCGGCGAAGTGCGGTAGTTCGCCGCGCGCAAAGGTCGGGATGTCGCGGTCGGTGATGCTTTCGGCACCGGGCAGGCCCATGTCGAGCGCCCATTGCCGCTCCTTGCGCCAGGCCGTGGCCGGCAGCCTGCCTTCAGCGTCGAGCGCCTGCCAGCCCTGGGTGGCCATCTTGTCGAAATCCGGATGATGGCGGCGGAGCAATCGCGGCGCGGCGCGGAGTCCGGCATGGCGCGAGGATCGCGCGCGAAAATGTGAGAACATCGAAAACTCCATGGTTAGCCGGCAATAGCCGTAGTCTTGAGAAATCCGAGCACGGGGACCGCCCCGTCGCGGGTGAGATCGAGGTCGTAGGTGATCTTGGCGCCGAAGCGCGCCTGCGCCTGCGGGTCGCGCCGCGGGCGGTCGAGCGCGATCAGGCGTGTCGCCAGCCCGAACGCCTCCTTGATGTCGTGGGTGACCATCACGATCGTCATGTTGAGGTCGCGCCACAGCGGCTTGATCAGCGCGTGCATCTGCGCCCGCGTGCCGGGATCGAGCGCGCCGAACGGCTCGTCGAGCAGCAGCACGCGCGGCCGTCGCGCCAGGGCCTGCGCGATCGCCAGCCGCTGCTGCATGCCGCCGGACAGCGCGCTCGGATATTTATCGCGATGCTCGGCGAGGCCGACGGCCTCGATCATGGCGTCGCATTGTTCGATCGCCGCGCGCCGCGCGGCCCCGAACAGCCGCGCCGTGAACGGGCGCTGCGCGAATTCATAGCCGACCAGCACGTTGCCGAGCACGGTCAGATGCGGGAACACCGAATAGCGCTGGAATACGATGCCGCGATCCGGGCCGGGCTCGGCCGGGAAGGGCTCGCCATCGAGCAGCACCGCGCCCTGGGCGGGGCGCTCCTGGCCGAGGATCAGGCGCAGGAAGGTGCTCTTGCCGGCGCCGGAGGGGCCGACCACCGAGAGGAAGGTGCCCGATGCGATCTCGATGTTGATGCGCTCCAGCACGATCTGCTCGCCATATTCGACCCAGACGTTGCGGAAGGACAAGGCGCTCATCAGCGCGGCTCCTCGACATAGGCCCAGGGGAAGGATTTGCGCGCGAACAGGCCGAGCAGGTAGTCCAGGGCAAAGGCGAGCAGCGTGATCCAGGCGACATAGGGCAGGATCACGTCCATCGACAGATAGCGGCGCACCAGGAAGATGCGGTAGCCGAGGCCGACATCGGCGGCGATCGCCTCCGCCGAAATCAGGAACAGGAACGCCGGGCCGATCATCAGCCGCACCGACTTGATCAGGCGCGGCATCAGCTGCGGCAGCACCACCCGGATCGCGACTTGCCAGGTCGAGGCGCCCAGGGTCTGCGCCTTGATCATCTGCTCGCGCGGCAGATTTTGCACTTCAATGGACATGTCGCGGATCAGGCAGGGCGCGACGCCGATGATGATCAGCATCACCTTCGACAATTCGCCGAGCCCGAACACGATGAACAGGATGGGCAGCACCGCCATCGGCGGAATCATCGAGATCACGGCGACCAGGGTCCCGAACGACGCCCCCATGATCGGCAGCAGGCCGACCGCGAGCCCGAAGCCGAGTCCGACCAGGGTCGAAATCCCAAGTCCGAGCGCCAGGCGTTGCAGGCTGGCCGCGGTGTCGGTCCATAGCACGTAATCGCCGGAGCGACGATCGGGCTGCGCGGCCAGCCGTGTCGTGGTTTCGGCCATTTCGCTGATCGGCGGCAGCAGCTTGTCCTCCGGATTGGCGCTGCGCCGCTCCGCCGAGGCCACGACATAGATGATCAGGATCAGGACGAACGGGATCGCCGCCAGCAGGATGCTGGCGCCGCGCGCAGGCGCGATGTTCATGACGCGTCGCATGACGAGAGTCCCCTTCGCTAGTGGAGCGTGTCCGAGGTCATCTCGGACCTTGACCTGAGAATCTGACTCGAAATGTAGTCCGTGAAATCGAGCTGTTTCCCCGTCATTGCGAGGAGCCCTTGCGACGAAGCAATCCAGTTAGCGCCGTGTGACGAAATGGATTGCTTCGCTCCGTTCGCAATGACGCATTCAAACACCACGTTTCACGGGCTAGTTTATCGGTTGGATTCTTCTGCCGAGGAGAGCGCGGCCCGTGATGCCGTCACTACAGCTTGCCGTCGGCGGCGAGCTTCATGTACGACGCATCGAAGCGCAGCTTCACGTTCTTCTCCGAACCGAGCGTCTTGGTCGGTGTCATGATGCCGACGGCGTCCTTTGACTTCACCTTTTCGCCGAGCAGGTTGTGCTCGAAGCAGAAGGTGCGGACCAGATCCATGATCCGGGGCAGTTCTGCTGATGTCATGAAGGCGGCGCCCTCCTTGGGCGTGTAGTACATGGCGGTGGTCTTGAGCTGGGTCTCGAAGCCGGCGAGGTCGGTTCCCGACAGTTTGGCCATCGCCTCGCGCGCGGCCTTGCCCTTCTCGGACTCGTCCTTCATCAGGGCGATGGTCTCGTACCAGATCCCGACCAGGGCCTTGGCGAGGTTGGGATTGTCCTTCAACGTCTCGGTCTTGACCACGAGCAGATCCTCGATCTCGCCGGGGATCTTGCTGGAGTCGAACACCAGCGCGGCGCCGGGATTGGCTTTCACTTCCAGCAGCTGCGGATTCCAGGTCACGACAGCCGTGGTGTCCGGCGACTTCGCCGCCGCCACGATATCCGCGTCCGAGGTGTTGACGGTCTTGATGTCCTTTTCCGCAAGCTTCACCGTCGACAGCCCGCGCGCCAGCAGATAATGCGACACCGACAGCTCGACCAGGTTGACCTTCTGGCCCTTGATGTCGGCCAGCGTCTTGCCCTTGTTCAGGACCACGCCGTCATTGCCGTTGGAATAGTCGCCCATGATGATGGCCGTGGTGTCGACGCCGCCGGCCGCGGGAATCGTCAGCGCGTCCATGTTGGTCACCGTGACGCCGTCGAATTTCCCGGCGGTGTACTGGTTGATCGATTCGACGTAGTCGTTGATCTGGGTGACGTTGATGGTGATGCCGTATTTGTCGGCCCATTTCTTCACGATGCCGCTCTCGGCGGCATAGGGCCAGGGCATCCAGCCGACATAGATGGTCCAGGCGATATTGAACTCCTTCTTCGGCGCGGCGGCGACCGGAGCAATGGCGGAGAGGCCGACGGCAAGAGCGGCGGCGAATGACACAAGACGCTTCATGATTCTCAATCCTCGCGGCTGTTGGCGAACTCGAGGATTGGCAAGACCTGTCGATGCCAATCCTGGCGATCGAGGCCTCCCGGGTTTTTGTCCCGCCGTGCACCCGGAAGTCAGGCTCCCGGGCGGCAGCTCTCGGACCAGACGCTCAAGCGAGCCGGAACCCTAGCCACCACACTCTGTAATATTCGAAGCAATCGGCATGCCAGCCGAAAAGCCAGGGATTCCGGCTGTCGTGCAGCGGTTCCAGCCCGCAAAAGCGGCAGGCTGACGGGTTCTTGGGCGGGCCAAGGATTTTATGGCGGGGTGAGCAATCCCAAGTGTCGCGTGGATTCCGCATGAATGGACAGCAGTCGCCTTGCCCGGCTTGACCCCCGCTACACAAAAAGAGCGCTGGTACGCTCAATCAGCCAGTAGGCCGCCGTGACGCCTATGCCGTAGGCGACGGTCACATCGAGCCGGTCGAGCGCGCGCTGGACCAGTGCAGGCCCCAATCGTCGTGACGCCGCATGTCGCAACAGCGATATGAGCGACAAGATGGCGGCGACGAAGATGAGCTGCCCGATCTCCACCCCAACATTGAAAAACAGCAGCGCAACCGGGATCGCATGTTGAGGCAATCCCACTTCAGCCAAAGCTCCGGCGAAGCCAAAACCGTGCAGGAGCCCAAAGCTGAAGGCCACCAGCCATGGGAGACGCGCGGTCAGACTCGGCCCGCCGCGGCGTGCATTCATAATCTCGACCGAAACGAGCATGATGCTCAGCGCGATGGTTGCTTCAACGGGCGGGCCCGGCACGTTCACGAAACCCAGCGTCGCCGCTGCAAGGGTCATGCTGTGCGCGATGGTGAATGCGGTCACCGTTACGGCCACGCGCCGCCAGTCTCGAACGAGGATGACCAGCGCCAACACAAAAAGAAGATGATCGAAGCCGAACAGGATGTGCTCGACGCCAAGGCGCAGATAGGTCGCGGCCACCTCACCCGCGCCTGGCGTGGCCTGAACAACGAACGTCGTCCGTGTCGGCGAAAGCCGTTCGGTCTGTATCGCGCCGGCAAGGCTTTCGATTCGAACAAGGACGTGAGTCGATGTGGCCGACAGACCCTCGATCGCTATCGGCTGTCCGATGAGCCCTTCATCCCGCCGGATGGTACGGCGTTCGACATAGGCCCCGTCGCCGAAAGACGCCCGCGGCGGCGCTACGTCTTGAGTGCCTTCGGGCAGCTTGACGAAGATCGCGAGCCGCAAGTCTTCGCCCCGCGCGGGAATCTTGAAGAGCAGATGATAGGCGCCGCCGCTGATCTGGCGCATCTCAAGATAGCCCGGCCGAAGTTCATCCGCGGTCGCAGGGTGCGCCAGTAGCACTGCCAGACCGGCAAAGAACAGAAGGAAACGATTCATCGGCTGATGTCGGCTGATGCCGCCCTTGCTGAAGGCGGCTCCACCACGATCTGGTAGCGGTCCCGAAGCGATGCATAAAGCTTCCGTTCCGCCTCGAGCCGGCGCGCGTTCGCCCACTCGCGGCGGACCGCTGGCCGGACGGCATCGAGCGGTGGCAGGCTCCCGGATGCTCGTTCGCTGATGAAGACGAAATGCTGACCGAAGCCCGAAGCAATCGGTCCCTGCCAGCGGCCCGCTTCCATGGCGAATATTTGCGCGGCGAAGCCTTCACCAAATGTGCTCGTCACCCGGCTTGGCGACACGCCGCGAAATTCCTCGCCGAGCAGGAAAGGATCACCGAGGGCCGTCGCGTCCACGGCGCCATCGGCGCGAGCCAGAACGCTCGCAACCTGTTTGCTGTCACTCTCGATGGTATTCGCGCGCCGCGTCGCGCTTAAAAAAACCTGGTGGAATGTGATCTGATCCTCGCCTCGGAAGCGTTCCGCATTGGAGGCAAGATAGGCCGCGAGCTGCTCATCGCTCGGCTCGGGTACGGACATGTCCTCGGCGAGAAACTCCATCTTCTGCCGCACGCGGCGGCGAATGATGACATCGTCGCGGTCCAGGCCGGCCGCTCGGCCCTCGCGGTAGAACACCTCGTCGCGGATGTAGTCGTCAATCAAACCCTGCAGTTCCTGCTCGCTCGGCGGCCGCCGCCACGTGCGGGCAAATCCGTCGCCGAGGTTGGCGATCCGCGAGGCGGAAACCACGATCTTGTCGGGCGCCTCTGCGTTTCGCTTGCCGACGAGGCCGTGGAGGGCGAACAGCACTGCACCAAGCACGAGAAACTGCAGGAGCGGCTCTCGCAGCAGCCGAGCGATCAAGGCGTGTACCAGATCGGCGAGGTGTAGGCGCGTTCGGTGGTCGTCATCCTGACTTCCGCCGGCATCTTGATGCCGAAATATTTCGCGTCGTAGGCGGTCCAGCGTGGTGTCGGAATTTCGATCACCCGCACGTAGTAGAAGGCGCGCAGCGCCGGATCGAAATCGGGATCCTTCCACATCGTGATCATCTCGCCCGCGCCGATCGTGTTGGTCCATGTCGCGTTCGCGATATCGACCGTGCTGCCGACCGATGTCCTGCTGCGGCCGTCGGCGTCGATCGCGCGGCCCCCGGACACCGCAACGTCGTAAACCCGCTCCTGGGTCTGGCCGTCCTTTCCGAGCCAGCCCTTGATGACCTGGATGCGGTCCAGATTTGCGCCGATCGGATCCTTCAACGCGGCGACGAGGAATGAAGGCGACTTTCCCTGTGGCGCGGTGTTCAAATCTCCGCCCATCGGCACGCCCTTGGTGTAGCCAACCCGCGCCGGCATGCGGTTGTTGGCGTCGGCAGCCTCGAAATCCCAGCCGCCGAAGAAGCGAACCACCATGCGCGGACCGGTGGTGGCATAGGTTTCGCGCCGCTTCATGGCGTCGAAAATCGCCTCGCGGGTATTTTCCGCGGCCCATACCGCGGCGTAGCCGGCCGCCGTCGTCTCCCAGCCCATGATCACGGCCTTGTCGGTCTTGACGAAGGGATGCGTCGCCCGACCGGCACTTGGTTCGGAAGACGATGTCTTGCCGAAGAAATTATCCTCCTCGACCGCTGCGAGCCCGGTATGCGTATCGGTGCTGCCGACCAGGCCGAACTTGTAGGGATTGAGGCCAAGTTCGGCTTCCATCTTGAGGCCGTTCTTCAATGCCGAACGGACGTACTCGAACTCGAGCATCTCCGGCTTCTTCACTTCGGTCAGATCGAGGTTACCCTTGTCCCAACGTTCGTAGTTTGCAAATTCATCATTGGGCGAAAGAAATGGATGGGTCTCGCCATCGCCCTTCATTTGCGTGGCTTCGTAGAGCGGCTCCCAGCGTATTCGATTCTCCGCATAGTCGCGGTCGGTCCGCTTGCCGTTGAACGACTCGATGATTGGAAACATCCGGCCGTTGCTCAGATTGCCGTTGTGCGCAAGCGCAAGAATTTCGGCGCCGGTTTTCTCCTCGACCATCGCCATCCACTTCCAGAGGTCGCGAGGATTCGGACTGCCCAACGGCGGCAGCGTGGTGTAGGGCTCCACGAGGCTCGCCTTGGCTCCGTTGTCGCGCCAGATGATATTGCGATGAAGGTTGTTGCCGCCGGCGTTCGAGGTCCACTCATAGCCGATGAAGGCCGTGAAACGGCCGGGTTCGTTGGCTTCTTCCGCCGCCTTGATCGTTTCGCGCCAGGCGCTGCGATAGGCCGGCGTCCCCGGCGTGGGGAAGCCCTTGGGCATTTGTCCCTTGCCGAAGCTGGTGATGATATCGAGGGCGGCCTGCGCACCCTTGCCGGAATTGATCTCGTCGTACCACTTCCGGCCCTGCGGCGTCGCCAGCAGGCCGGGATCGCCGCCGATCAGCTGCGGGAAAAAGCCCATGCCGTCCGAATGATCCGCCACCACCATGAAATCCAGCGGGCGGGAAAGTTTGGCGGGTTGTCCGCTGGACGCGATAACTTCCTCGCCCTTGGCAAAACGATACGCATCCTTCGGCCCGAGCCGGGCGCCGAACGCGCCGGCGTCCATCGAGTAAGAGGTGTGTGTATGCGTGTCGCCGAAATACGGCCGTGTCGGGAAATTGCGCCCCGCATATGGCGAGTAGGGCGGCTTGGCGGGAAACGCCTTGTCGGCGGTCTCCTTGTCGAGCGTGCCGATGTCCGTGGCTGCATCTTCTGCAGCGACAGCGGTGGTGAGCAAACATGCGGCACAAACGCCGGCCAGCACTGCGTCGGAGATCGAGGACAAACGGAACATCATCAGCGCCCCTTCGGTGCGTGACCTGGACAAGACGCCAGGCCAGGATGTCTCTGACAATTTCGACCTGATGCAACCTTAGGCTTTCTCCAACCTGCTTGAAAGCCCACTATGCAAAATCCAAAATTCGACAGCGATGTTGCCCTTTCTAAGATGTTACCATGATCGGTGCGGCCCGCGCTTCGTCTCGTCACGCCTCAGAAGAGCGTACTTCTATTGATCGCGTTGCATTGTCGCGATCCGGCGTGTTGGCGCTGCCGCGATGAAGCGAATTGTGTTCGTGCATCGACAGAATGTCTCACCGCAACGCAGGAAACTTCGCTCGCTGCTGTTGCGCGCGAGGCACTTAAGATGCAAGCTAGGGTAGGCCGTCCTGACATTGCGGCCATCGAGGCCGTGGCGATTTGCGGCAAGAGCGGCCTATTGACCGCAGGCATCCCGCCGCACTTGGCGGCCCAGATCAGGCAGCCATTCGTCTTTGGGCTCCGTCGAAACCAATCTCGGCTGGCGTAGGAAGGCAGTCCAACTCAGCGCTGTCTCATTTCATGCTGCGGACTCATCCGGTTTGCGAGGCCCGCATGCGCACAGGTCGAACCCAGGACCTCTGCGGATCGCGACAAGGCTTGCAGGACTGGGAAGGGGGATCAGGAAGAAGCTGACCAGCAAGGGCTCAGGCTTAATCAATCGGGGAAACAGAGGAGGCCAACATGAAGATTCCGGTCGCGTTATCGACGCTCCTGATCACTGGTTTCATGGCCGCGAGCAGTGAACCGGCCAACGCCGTGGTCTACTGCCAATATGTCGCCTATCCGGTTGGATGCGTCGTCAGGCCCGGTGTCGTACTGCGGCCGCGACCCGTCGCGCGAGCGGTGGTCACCCCCGGCGTCGGTGCCCCTGGTGTCGGAGTGCGGCCAGGAACCCCGATGAATCGTGGCGGTCCGGTCAATCGAGTCGGCAGGCGCTGACACCCGAGATCGTTTCAATACGCTTGTGCATCCTGGCTGCTGCCCACGCGGAACGTGCGCATGTCCGGTCCAATAGGGCTTGGTGGGCGAGGCCGGACTTGCTGCCGGCTCAAGCGGTCGCGGAAAAAGTTGAAATAGTCCGCCGCATCTCGGACCGCGCATGGTCGAGTTGGGTGGCGAGCGCGTGATCACTCCGGAAACCCCGCCTTGCGCAGACCATCACTGAAGTGCTCGCCATCCTCGGGGCGCTTGCAGATCCTCGCAAAGATGCCCTGGCTGATCGTGAACCAAGGTTCGATACGCAGCGCTTCGGCGGCCTCCTCCTTCGCCCTGGCGAGCTGCCCCAGTTGGGCATAGGTGGCGGCCAGGTAGCGACGGGTGTGACCATGATCAGGTGCACGCGACACGGCTTTCTGCAATTGCGGCAGAGCATCCGCATAGCGCCTGAGCAGGTAGTAGGCAAACCCCAGCGAACTTGGCGCGGCCGGCAGATAGAACGGATCAAGCCGCATCTGCGCCTCGAGCGTCTGGATTGCCCTGGCCGGCTCTCCGGTAACCAACAGTACGAATGCGAAGTGACCGTCGGTGAGATTTGGATTGAGCACAATCGCACGCTCGAATTCGGCAATGGCCGCTTCGTGCTGCCGCATGAAACTCAATGCCCAGCCGAGCGCGACGTGAGCCTCCGACAGATTGGGGGCCAGCCGCACCGCCTCGTGAGCCGACTGATAGGCGCCGTCGATGGCCGCACGCCACGGACAAACGTCGTCCCATCGATGAACCCACAGGGCGATAGAGCTCCTCGAAAGGATGGCATGGGCCCGGGCATAAGTGGGGTCGATGGCCAGCGCCTGGTCCATGCTGCGCCGGGCCTGTAAAAGATCCTCTTTGCTGAACGAAGAAAGATAGAGCGCATAAAGATGAGCGGCCCGCAAGTAATGATCATAGGCCTGCCACACCGCGGGCGGCTTGGTGAGCGCGCGCTCGGTCTCGGCCTTGTTCACGTGCACCGCAAGCACTGCCACGATCGTTCTGGCGACCTCATCCTGGACGGCAAAGGTGTCTTCGAGTTGGCGATCGTAGCGTTCGGCCCAGCGATGGGCGCCGGTCGTGGCGTCGATCAGCTGGGCACTGATGCGGATGCGGTTGCCGGCGCGGCGAACGCTGCCCTCCAGCACGTAGCGCGCGCCGAGCTCGCGCGCGATCTGCCGCACGTCGGCGGACTGGCCCTTGTACCGGAAGCTCGAGTTGCGGGCGATGACGAGCAGCTCGGAGAACCGCGACAGCTCCGTGATGATGTCCTCGGTGATGCCGTCGCTGAAATACTCCTGATCCGGGTCGCCACTCATGCTGGTGAAGGCGAGCACGGCGATCGACGGCCGTTCGTCCAAGACGTTTTCGGTCAGGACGTGCTCGGTCACGGCCTCCCGGCCGCTCTGCTGCCGTCGAGGCTCGGCGTGCTCATGTCGGGTGACATCTGCGGTAAAGAGATAGCCGCGACGCGGCACCGTCTTGATGATCGTGTGCTCGTGGTCGGCGATCGCTGCACGCACGTCACTGATGCAGCGCGCCAGCGACTCGTCGGTCACGACGGCCTGCGGCCACGTGGCTGCGACGAGTTCCTCTTTTGAAATCAACCTGTTGCCGTTCTCCAACAGGTGCCGCAGGAGGTCGAAGCATTTGGGTCGCAGTTCGACCTCACGACCGGCAGTCTCGAGGCATCCCCGTGTGAGGTCCAGGCTGCAGCCCTCGAAGCGATAGAGCATGGGACACCACTGCGCGGTTGCTTCGCGGCCGTGGGCCGCAAATTTCAGGATTCCATCAAGGCAATTTCAGGCCTCGTTCAAGACAACTGGCACCGATCGACAGTAGCCTTTCCACGGGATCCAAGGAAGGCCGCGCACACGATCAATTCGGGAGGTTCACGATCGCGTCCATCGTCGGCCGCCGTTGGCTGGTCTGGTCCCCATTGGCTCTGTCGAACGCCCGTTCAGAGGACTGCACTCAATGCGGAAAACAACCCGGGAGATGTCCCAATGGGTACGACCTACAATGCACGCGCCGAGGTCGATGACATAGCCTCCAATCGCTCGATCGACCCGCGAGGTGTCCGATCCACGTGTGGCGGCGCCACCCGCTTCGTCGCGATGCTGTGTGCCGCGTGCATCCTGCTATTCGCGAGCGGGGCCAGAGCTCAATGCACGGCGCAAGATGGCCTGCAGAACCAACTGAGACTGAAGAAGACTCCCTCGGCTGGTATGCCGCAAAGGCTGGTCAGATCCGTCGTCGATGCTCCGGTATGGAAGACGATTGCGGTCGGGACGTTCGCAGATTCGTTTGCCCTCAGTAACGCGTTGCATGCTGTTGGTTGCGGCATAGGAAACGCAGCCGCGGAAATTCTCGCTCGACCGACCTTCACCGTCAGCGCTACGAAAACAAGCGTGGAGCTTTTTGCTGTGTCGGCCGCCGAACTTGGCTTTGAGACCGATACGGCGTCGCTGGCTGACATCTATGCGCGTGCTCGACAGCTGGGCTTTGGACTTGCGGCAGCCGAGGTCGCTCCGCAACTGAGGCTTCAATATTTCGACCAACCGATCGGTGAATTTCTCATCATCGGAATGGAGCCGATCAAGAGGTGGAGCGGCGAGCCCGTCGTTCTAACCGTAGCCAATGGCGGAGCGGGACTGATCCTCATTGGCCAGGACGGCAGCGCCGACGCACAAATATCCGCGGTATCTCGTTTTCTGTTCGTGCGCTCCAATGAAGCCGCACTTGCCCGGGGGGCCGAGCAGACCGCCGCACTGATCCATCACTGAAATCTCAAAGGCTGAACAGGAGTCGCCGCCATGCATACCGCTTCTCTGCATCGCTCTACACGCATAGGGTTGCTCGCTTCCACTTTGCTGGTGCTTGGCCAGCCTGCCGCATGGGCCGAGGGGAACATGCGCAAGGTTGGCATCCTGACGTTCTCCCGCGTCGATGTCGCGTCTCGCATGCCTGCGCTCATACAGATGATGGACACAATCCGCGCTTCAGTCCCAGGTCAGAACGTCACGTTCGAATTGCGAAGCGCCGAAGGCAAGAATGATCGTTACCCGCAAATAGTAACCGATCTGGTTCAGCAGCATGTGGACGTGATCTATGCCCCTCAGGGTCCAGCCGCTGTTGCGGCCCAGCAGGTGACAACCACGGTCCCCGTCGTATTCGATATCGCGGCCAATCCGGTGACGCTCGGCCTGGTCAAGAGCCTTGAGAAGCCTGGTGGGAACATCACGGGCGTGTACGCGGGACTTCCCGATTTCCAAAGCAAGCGAATGGCCTTGCTCAAGGAGATGGTGCCTCAAGCAAGAACGATCGGCATCCTTTGGGACACCTACTCCTGGGGCGAGCGAGTTGGGAGCGAGATGGCGCGGAGGGCCGAAAAGGCGGTCCTCGCTACGGGTGCCCGAGCCGAGATTGTTGCCGTCAGAGGACCGGATGATCTGGAGCGGGCATTCTCGTTACTGAAACAGGCACAAGTCGATGGGCTATTGGTAGAACAAAGCCCGGTGTTCATGTTTCAAGCCAGGAAGTTGGCAGAACTGGCAGCGGAAGCGAAGATTCCCGCGATCTACCCGTTGTCCAATTACACTCAAGCCGGCGGTCTAGCATCGTTGGGCCCCGATGATGCGGACAATGTCCAGCGCGCGATTGGCTACATCGAAAAGATCCTCAAAGGCGCGAATCCCGCAGATCTGCCGGTCGAGAGCTCGGAGAAACCCTTTGTAACAATCAACTCCAAGGCGGCCAATGACCTCGGCATGGCTGTTCCGCCGCAGGTTCGGGCACGCGCTGATAGCATCATCGAATGAGGAGTGCCTGCGCATTTGATCAGCAGGAGGTGTCCTGCGCGCCTATGTGATTCGATGAAATTACGGTGTCTACTCACTGGTCCGCTTTCCGATTTCGGCTGCGCCCGTCGCTGGCGGCTCTCGCCGTTACGGGGAGAGTTGCAATGACGGTGCATTCAATTCGCTGGAATTGAATGCACCGTCAGAGTAACACCAAGAGCCAGGCCAGCCAGTAGGCGGCTTCCTGCTAGGCGCGCCTCGCATTTGCGGACTGACCGGTGGGAGCGAAGAGTCCTTAGGCCGCGCTCGTCATGACCGCCAGCGTAACCAGGCGCGCTGCCGATGGCAGCGCTGAAGTCGCCACAAGAAGGGGACGTCCAGGATTATCGAAACGAACTGATGCAACTAACCGAAGGAGGTCTATCATGCCGGTGTTTCGTGATCGACTACAGGCGCTGTCAGCGGCCATTCTCATGTTGGCGGCAGCCAGCACCGGCGCGCTTGCCCAGAAGAAATACGACACCGGTGCAACAGACACTGAAATCAAGATCGGCAACATCATGCCTTACAGCGGACCAGCTTCCGCTACCGGCGTCAGCGGCAAGACGGAGGCTGCGTATTTCAGGAAGATCAATGCGGAGGGCGGTATCAATGGCCGCAAGATCACGTTCATCTCGTATGACGACGCCTACAGCCCGCCGAAGACTGTTGAACAAGCCCGCAAACTCGTTGAAAGCGACGAGGTCCTGTTGATTTTCAGCCCGCTCGGCACGGCGCCCAACTCAGCAATTCAAAGGTATATGAACGAGAAGAAGGTGCCTCAGCTGTTCGTTCAAACCGGTGCGGCAAAGTGGAACGATCCGAAGCAGTTTCCCTGGACGATGGGCTGGGGACCGAATTACCAGAGCGAAGGTCGCATTTATGCCAGGTATATTTTGCAGGAAAGGCCGACCGGCAAGATCGGCATCCTTTATCAGAACGACGACTACGGAAAAGATTACGTCAAAGGCATCCGCGACGGTCTGGGCGCCAAGGCGGCCTCGATGATTATCGGAGAAGAAAGCTATGAAACCACCGCCCCCACCATCGACTCGCACGTAGTGGCGCTCAAGTCAGAGGGCGCAGATATTTTCATCAGCATCACGACACCGAAATTTTCGGCGCAATCGATCAAGAAAGTGGCTGAGCTGGGTTGGAAACCGCTGTTCATTCTCAACAGCGCTGGCGCATCGACCGGGGCCGTCATGAGGCCCGCAGGCTTTGAAAACGGGCAAAACATAATATCAGCAATTTTTCAGAAAGATGCTACGGACCCGCAGTGGAAGGATGATGCAGGCATCAAGAACTTTGACGCCTTCCTGACGAAATATTTTCCGGAAGGCAATCGTGATGACGGCTTTGTAATGCTTGGCTACAATGTTGCTCAAACGATGGTTCATGTCCTCAGGGAGTGTGGTGACGATCTTACCCGGGCGAACATCATGAAGCAGGCCGCGAGCATCAAGAGTCTGCAGCTCGAAGGGCTCTTGCCCGGCGTCACGATCAACACCAGCGCAACTGACTTCGCTCCGATCAAGCAATTTCAGCTCAGGAAATTCAAGGGCGAGCGCTGGGAATTGTTCGGCGACATCATCAGTGGTGATGTCGGCGGGTAAGGCATGAGGTGGTTGACGACGCGGCGAGAGTTCGGCGCGCCGGGCATAGGGGGCCAAGGCGCAGGATCTGCCTTGCCGACGAGGCGATCGATAGCGGCTGCGGTCTCGAGTCCGAACGGGGCATGGCGGAACAGGGCATAGCGGAAAAGGCCGCTTGCTGCTGCTCAAGCGGTCGCGTCTCCCGGACATTGGAACATTGCGTCCGAGGTCGCAGCGGTGCTTTTCAGTGGTCCGGGGCGAGCGGGTACGATAGGCGCGTGCATTGAATCGGGGCAGACCGCTTGCCGAGCAAGGCCTGATGCGTCCTACGATTTGCGTGAGGTTGCCACAGTACAGCTGATTTGCCCGACGTGTCAAAATGCAGTCGCGGGATAGCGTTTCGATCATCGGGCTACTTTGCATGGGGTTGTTTTCGATATTTTGCGCGCGGTGCCTTCCGGAGGTGTGGGGCGGGCGGATACGATCGGCGCCTCGATTGCCGGAGCCGCTCGCTTGAACAGCCGCAATAGCTCGCCAGCCTGGCGCCACGATATCGATGCCCTCGCGTTTGAACCGGATGACCACCACGGCTTCTGCATGGTGCATCGCCGGGCATTCCGGACGCTGCTGCGGTTGAGTCCGGAGCCTGGGGATTGCGAGGCCTTCTTTCGCGCTCACGAAGGCGCCTTCAGAGCGGCGGCAAGCGCCAAGATTCGCCGCGAGGACGTCGCGCGTGGGACGAACTTTCACCTCACCAGTCGAGACGTCGCCCGGGAAATGGAAAAATAGGGGTCGCAGCGGAATCCAGGATCGGCTAAAATGAAGATCCAGCAGGGGTTCCTCATGTCCAATACCGCCCATCTTCCGATTGCCATCAAAGATCTCAGTGTTGTCCAGGCTGTCCTTGCGATGGCGCTCGGCCTGTTCATCGTCGGCATCGTCGGCTTTTCGCATGTCGACGTCATTCACAATGCCGCGCATGATGTCCGCCATTCGAACGCGTTCCCCTGCCACTGACGTGTCGCTGTTCCGTGCGATTGTCCTGTCAGCGATGGTGGTCGGCTTTGTTGCCGGCGCGGCCATCACCGTGGTGCAGTTTTTCACCACCGTTCCGCTGATCCTGAGCGCCGAGGTCTACGAACACGACGACACCGACGCCGCGGCCAAGCCGGCCCCTGCCGCGCATGAGCATGCCGCCAATGACCACGTCGGGCATGAGCATGGATCGGCCGCATGGGAGCCGACAGAGGGATTGCAGCGCAATTCCTTCACGGCGGCGGCCAACATTTTGACGGCCATCGGGTTTGCGTTGTTGCTGGCCGGCATCTACGCCCTGCGCGGCCACCCTGTGGCGTGGCATGAAGGCCTGCTCTGGGGCCTGGCCGGCTTTGCGGTCTTCACCGTGGCGCCGGGTCTTGGATTGCCACCGGAACTTCCCGGTGTCCCGGCGGCGGCCCTGGAAGCCCGTCAGATCTGGTGGGTCGCGACCGCCGCGGCGACGGCCGCAGGGCTTGGGCTTTTGTTCCTCAGGCGGGCGGTATGGGCCGCCGCGCTGGGGATCGCCTTGATGATTCTGCCCCATGTGATTGGAGCGCCGCAGCCTGCCGAGATCCATACCGACGTGCCCGCGGCGCTGTCGCAGCAGTTCGTTGTGGCCGTGACGCTGACGAGCTTGCTGTTCTGGTTGCTGCTTGGAAGCCTGACCAGCATTGCCTACCGGCGTTTCGCCGCCTCATAAACGCCGCGCGAGATGAGGCGCCCGCGCCGCCGTCCTGGACGTGGTTCCGGATGTCGTCAGTCGGTTCCGCGGTCCGTCCGACGCGATGCGCATCTTTGCGCCACCACGTCGGTGGCCAGCCCAAGCCAGGCCAGGGCGCGAATGGTGAGCCAGGTGTTGTCGATTTCCCACCAGCGATGGCCGTGGCGCGCCGAGCGCGGATCGGCATGATGGTTGTTATGCCAGCCTTCGCCGTTGGAGATCAGGCCGAGAACGACGTTGTTGCGGCTGTCTTCCCCGGTCTCGTAGGTCCGGTAACCCCACAGATGGGTCACCGAATTGACCGCCCAGGTGATGTGCCACACCAGCACCGTGCGCACGAACACGCCGAACATCACCATGCCAAGCCCGGTCTGTGCCGCTGCGTCCGGTGTGTCGCCTGACAGCCATGCGACGGCGAAGCCGATGCCGAAGAACAGCGGCATCTGGCCGAGGTTGATCCAGACCAGCCAGTAATGGCGCTCGAGCGCGACATAGAAGCGATCGCGCAGGATGTCCTTGGCGTAGCGCTGGTAGATTCCAAGGTGGGCGAGTTCCGGCTGATGCACCAGGATCCAGCCCATGTGGCCCCAGAAGAAACTTGCAAGCGGGCTGTGCGGGTCCGGCTGGCGATCGGAGAACTCATGATGCCGGCGGTGGACGGCGACCCAGCGCGCCGGCGTCTCCTGGAAGCAGGACATCGCGACCACCACCATGGCGTGCTCCAGCCATTTCGGACATGTCAGGCCGCGGTGGGTGAGGAGCCGGTGATAGCAAAGGTTGATGCCGAACAGCCCGCACAGATGGGTGCCGACCAGGGCCACGATGAGGCCGCTCCAGCTGAAATAGCCGGGCATGAAGGCCAGTCCCGCCACCAGATGATAGATCCCGATCACGACGATGTTGGGCCAGTTGAGCTGAAACGGTCTCACGCCGGCGGGCAGCAGCAGCCGGCCGTTGGAGACGACAGGCGCGGGGCTATCCGCGGCGGCCGCGATGGTCAGCGGATCAAGTATGGTCATGGCGAGGTCGGGGTTCCAATCTCTGCGCCAGACGCAGCACGGGCCGGATAGCCTCATGTGTGATACACGAGTCGCCTGGGGTGCGGGCATAAACCTTTGAATGGATTTATTGATTCTAACCCCGGACGGGCCGCCGCCGGTTCCATTGTGGCGAACCCGTGGTCAGGGCACGGTAATCCCCGGAGCGCGGCTCCGAGATTGACATGCGGCCCCGCGATGGCTTAGAAACCGCGCGTCCCGGGCGGTATCGCCGCCAGCGGGGACGATTCCATTTACCTCTTTCGGGCGCCCGAAAACGATAGTGCCGAACACGGCCTTTCAAAGCATCAGGATTCTCCCATGAAGGTCCGTAACTCGTTGAAATCGCTTCGTGGCCGCCATCGCGCCAACCGTCTGGTCCGTCGCAAGGGCCGGGTCTATGTGATCAACAAGGTCCAGCGTCGCTTCAAGGCGCGTCAGGGCTGAGATCGCCGGCTTGTGGCGCCTTGATCGGCGACCTGCGCGAAAAATCTGGCTGCCATCACAGGTCTTTGACGGCGTATTCGCTTTGCAAGCGGAGCGAACCGCCGCTAGACTTTGGTCATGACATTGCGATTTCCAGGGCGGATTTTCCGCTGTGCGGTGCTTGTTGCCGCGACCATGGTGGCCTTACCGTCGCTTGTGTTGGCGCAGGGTGAGCCGCGCACGACATCTCCCAAACCGAACAAGCCGCCCGAGCCGCCCGGCAAGCTGCCGAAGGTCGGCGCTGACCGCACGCGCGGGCTCGATTTTCTGTTCGGCGCGCTCAAGGCCGCCCCGGACGAGGTCAGTGCCAAAGCCGTCGAGGCGAAGATCTGGGCGATCTGGCTGCAGACCCCGAGCGACACCGCGGCGCTGCTGATGGCGCGTGCCAAGGCCGCAATCGACGCGCAGCAGGGCGACATCGCGCTCAAGCTGCTCGACGCCACGATCAAACTGCGGCCGGACTACGTCGAGGCCTGGAACCGGCGCGCGACGCTATTCTATTTGCGCAACGATTACGGCCGCTCGCTCGCGGATATCCAGCAGGTGCTGGTCCGTGAACCCCGCCATTTCGGCGCGCTGGCCGGGCTCGGCATGATCATGCAAGATCTTGGCGACGACAAGCGGGCGCTCGAGGCGTTCCGCAAGGCGCTGGCCGTCAACCCGCATTTGGACAAGGTACCGGATCTGGTCAAGACGCTGACCGAGAAGGTCGAAGGCCGCGATATCTGAGACGCGCAGGGGTCACGATGCAGACCCAGCCACCGGGAGCCGGGTCATCTGTTGCTAACGATCGCCTAACCACATCGGAACGTCCCGTTGGACGGGAACCCGCGCCTCAGTATCCTGTTTCCGGACGCATTTCTTGTTCGCGTGACCCGAAGCCGTCGCAAAGCAGGAGCGAAGCGATGAAGCCTCTCGCGCTCGCCGGTTGCATCATGCTCTCCACTGCCACCGCCTGTCTTGCCGACGGGCTCTTTTGGGTCGTCGGCAATCGCGCGACCGGACGTTGCGAGATCGTCACCAGCAATCCCATCATCTACGGCGATATCTGGTTCTCCGACGGTCCCTACAAGTCCCGCGCCGATGCCAAGCTTGCTCGCTCGACCATCGGCGCCTGTCCGAAAACCGGTTCCGACGACGACGCGGACTAGTGCAATACGCCGTTGCGGCGTTCGACCAGGCCGCTGTCGACGACGGCGGCATAGAGTTCCGCGATCTCGGCTTCCAGATGCTCGTTGACCAGCAGCAACGCCTTCAACGCGCCGCGAATGTCTCCGCCGCAATTGGCCACGATTTCGTCGATGGCTGCGTCGCTCGATCTGAAACTCATCAAAGCCCCCTTACTCTTGGATGCGAACTCTTGGATGCGAAAACCAACTGTGAGCGATCTGTCTTTTCCTGTGGATTCTTGTAGACCGGACCGCAGGACAATCACCTTCAAGCGACTGCCATGCGGTTAAAAGAAATACCGACCATGGTTATAAAATGGCCGACGACGCGCGTATGACATTCGGTTGTAAGAGTCCGTAAATACACGGAGCCGCGTCGTCTCGCACCGAAACCGATTCGGGCTCCACACGTAACTACCTCATGTCAAGAATGGTCTGGAAACTACCAATGATTTCAATCGCTCTTGTGACCGCCCTGGTGACATTGGCGCTGGGGACGCAGGCCGGAGTTCTGGTCGTGCAGCGGACCTATCCTGCCAAAGGTATGACCGTGGGGGTTCTGGGGGCGAAAATAAATATTGTGGATATCGGTCCGCGCGATCTGCAGCAGCCGCCGATCATCATGATTCACGGGGCCAGCTCCAATCTCGAGGTGATGCGACAGCCGCTCGGCGATCTGCTTGCGCGCAAGCATCGCGTCATTCTCGTCGACCGGCCCGGGCACGGCTGGAGTTCGCGCGACAGTGAGGAGGATTCGACCCCCGAGGTTCAGGCCCGCATGATCGCGGAAGCCATGCAGAAGCTGGGGATCGGGCGGGCTATCCTGCTGGTCCATTCCTGGAGCGGCGCGTTGGGCGCCCGGATGGCGCTGGATCATCCGTCCCTGGTCGCGGGCCTGATCATGCTGGCGCCGGTGGCCTATCCCTGGCCTGGCGGGGTCGGCCGCTACAATGAGGTCGTCACCATGCCGGTGATCGGCCCGCTGCTGGCCCACACCATTACGTTACCGCTCGGCCTGCTGCTGGCCGGGCCCGGCGTGCGCAACGCGTTCCAGCCGCAAGCCATGCCTGACGGTTTCGTCGGCGATACCGCCACGCCGCTGCTGCTGCGTCCGCGAGAATTCCTCGCCAATGCCCGCGACCTCGTGACGCTGAAGGCGGCCGTCGCCGAACAGTCGCCGCGCTATGGAGACATCAAGGTGCCGGTCACGATCATCGCGGGCGATGCCGACAAGACCGTCTCGACCTCGATCCATGCGCGCCCCTTCGCGGCCGCCGTGCCCCAAACCAAACTGATCGTGCTGCCCGGGGTCGGCCACATGGTGCAGATCGCCGCGCCGGATCTGGTCGCGGCGGAAGTCGACGCCATGATCGGTGAGATCTCGCCGCCGATCTGAGTGGTCGTGGAATGTACGACCCGCGCGGCAAGGTGCTGACAGGCACCGCCGGCGTCTACGCCGCCGCGCGTGTCTTTTCCTCGAAGCCTGCCAGCAGGTCGGCAATTTGGCCAGCGGGCACGGGCCTGCTGTAGAAGTACCCCTGCACCTCGCTGCATCCCTCCTCGCGCATCTTGTCGAGCTGGTCCTGGGTTTCGACACCCTCTGCCGTGGTGGTCATGCCGAAGCTCAGGCCGAGCCCGGCAACGGCGCGGATGATCGCGATGGAGTCGGGTCGTTCGGTGAGGTCCCGAACGAAGCTCTGATCGATCTTGATCTTGTCGAACGGGAAGCTGCGCAGATAGCTCAGTGACGAATATCCGGTGCCGAAATCATCCATGGAGATCCTGACGCCGAGGCTCCGCAGCTGGTGAAGCGCGGCCAGCGTCGCGTCGTCGTTGGCCATCAGCACGGTTTCGGTGATCTCGAGTTCGAGCAGATCGGGACGCAATCCGGAGGTCGCGAGCGCCGAGACCACGGCGAAGACCAGGGTCTTGGTGCGGAATTGCACCGGCGAGACATTCACCGCGACGCGCAGGTCGGTCGGCCATGTCCTCGCCTCGGCGCACGCCTGCCGGATCACCCATTCGCCGATGGCAACAATGAGACCCGTCTCCTCGGCCAATGGAATGAATTCGCTCGGCGGAACCAGGCCGCGCGTCGGATGGTTCCAGCGCAGCAGCGCCTCGAACCCGGTGATCCTGTTCTCGGCAAGGTTGACGATCGGCTGGTAGAACAGCTCGAACTCCCCTTCGGCGACGGCGTTGCGCAGATCGAGCTCGAGCACGCGCCGGGCCTGCGCCTTGATGTCCATGTCCGGTTCGAAGAAATGAAATCGCGCGCGACCGTCGGCTTTTGCGCCATACAATGCCATGTCCGCATTCTTCAAGAGCTGATCCGCGTTGTCGCCGTCGGCAGGCGCAATCGCGACCCCGACGCTCGCGCCGATGACGACATGGTGATCGCCGAGTTCGAACGGCACGCTCAGGGCTTCGACAATCCGCGCGGCCAGAGCGGCCGCCGCTTCCATCGGCTGCTCGGCGCCGGACTGCACGATCGAAAACTCGTCGCCGCCGGTCCGCGAGATCAGGTCCTTGTCGCCCACGAGATCGCGCAGACGCGCGGAAACCGCGCAAAGCAAGGCGTCGCCGACGGAGTGGCCGAGCGTATCGTTGATGATCTTGAAGTTGTCGAGGTCCAGACAGAGGATCGAGGCGGTCCCGCCGCGTCCCACATGTTCCAGCGTCTTTTCGATGTGCTGGCGCAATTGAACGCGGTTTGCCAGTGCCGTCAGTGCGTCGTGATGCGCCAGGAAGGCGATCTGCTTCTCCGAATTTCGCTTCTCGGTGACGTCCGCATGCACGATGACTGCGCCACCGCTGCTCAGCGGAGCCTTGGTCAGTGCAATGATGCGCCCGTCCTGCAGCTGATGCTCGAAAGTGATGACGGCGGATTGAGCTGCAAACGCCAGCCCTTCCTTGAGAAAACCTTCCGTGTCGACTGTCGCCGTTCCATTCTTCAGCCGCTGTTCCAGAATGGACCGGACCGGGGTGCCGGGCTCGGTCAGCCCGGCATGGAGCCCATACATGGCCGCATATCTTGCATTGCTGATGATCAGGCGCTGCTGGTCGTCGAACATCGAGAGCCCCTGCGGCATGCCTTCCAGGGCGGCATAGAGGCGATCGCTCGATCGCCGGTTCAGCGAACGGATCATGCGGTGGATGACGAACAGCACCAGTCCCGCCAGCATGATGCTGGTCAGTATGGACCCCAACAGCAGCAGATCGGACTTGTAGGAAAACGCCTCGATGGCGTCTCGCGCCTGCAGGCCGACATCGGAATTCTTCTGGTGCAGCCGCTCCATCCTCTTCTGCACATCGGCGATCCGATCCGCCAGGTCCGGCGCGTCAGGTCCGAGGTCATGGAGAGCGGCGATATCAGCTCTTATGTGCTGCCCCTCCGCGCGAGCGCGGGGCGAACTCGACCTTTCGGTCGCGACGTCCATGTCGTCCAGCACGGTTTCCAGGATCTCATCGGCCTTGGACGTCTCGACCTGTCCCACGGCGCGGGAGCGTTCGTCGACATAGTGCTGAAACGCGATCTGCGCGAAGCTGACATAATTGGTGGAGATGAAGGCGGTATCGTAGATGTTCATGGAATAGTCGATGATCGCGCGTTGCTGGTGCCGCGCGAACAGGCCGATCACGAGATTGACTGCGAGCAGGCAGACCGTGACGGCCAGGAACTGCCGGCGAAAGGAGATCGCGTACCTGTCGCCTGACCGGTCCGAATGACCCTGATCCTGTGTCGGCGCGTCCTTGGCTACGGCGGCAATCTCCTCGGAGACCACGTCTCGCATTCGCTGGGCTCCTCGTCACGGACGAAACGGTCGACGCTAGGCCTCGTGGCGTTAAGGCGAGGTGGACGCGCCTTGCCGATGCGCCGGTGTTGGACTGCCGGTGTCACGTGGCCGTCGCATGCGGCGACGCTGCAGACCCGATCGGCCGCGACTGGATACGCTTCGTTAACTCCGACGCGCGCCGATGCGGGACAATCGGCTGGCGGTCGGGGCGGGCTTCGGGCCGCCGCGCCGGTTGAGCCGCCTCCCGAACGGATTGTTAACCATAATCGGATTTTGTCGGTAACGCGGTCAGCACTCCAAGACTTACCCAACTTGGATCAGGATGCGGAACATGTCCTTGAACTTGTTGCGCAGGATCATCGCGCGACGCTCGGGAATGCCTGCGCGGGCGCATCGTCCGCGTTCGGGACCGCTCGATGGCGGTCCCGGTTTGAAGATTCTGCGGCTCTGGGCGCTCGTTGCGGCCTCGATGGCGACCGGACCGGCGTTCGCCGTACCATCCTTCGCGATTCAGACCGGGCAGCCTTGCGCGGCCTGCCACATCGGCGCGTTCGGCCCGCAACTCACCCCCTATGGGCGGGACTTCAAGCTGCACGGCTATACCGCCAGCGACGGCAGGGATCACGGACTGCCTCTGGCGGTGACGACGCAAACCTCCTTCACGCATACAAGGCAGCCGCAGCCCGGCGGGGCTGCGCCGGGTTTCAAGGACAACGACAATTTCGCCATCGATCAATTGTCGCTCTTTTATGCAGGCACGATCGCGCCCAAGCTCGGCGCCTTCATCGAGCTGAACTATGACGGCGTGGCGCAGCAGGCGGCATTGAACAATGTCGATATCCGCTACGCGAGCGAGGGCCAGCTATTCGGCCAGGATGTGCTCTGGGGCATCACGGTGAACAACAACCCGACGGTGCAGGATCCTTGGAACTCGACGCCGGCCTGGGGCTTTCCCTACAACCGATCGGCGCTGGCGCCGACGCCTGCGGCTTCCACCCTGGTCGACGGCGGTCTTGGACAGCGCGTCGCCGGCATCGGTGTCTACTCGCTGTGGAATGACTTCCTCTACCTGGAAGCCGATGTCTACAGGGGCCTCAACGCCCCCACGCTGAAGGCTCTCGGGCAGGTGCCGGACGATGGCGACCAGACCACGGCCTTCATCCCGTATGCGCGGGTTGCCCTGATCAAGGATTGGACCATGCATCACGTCCAGATCGGTGCCTATGCAATGTCCGCCAGCGTCGTTCCCGGTGGCGATCAGACCCAGGGGTTCGGCGTCCGCAAGACTGATCTCGGGTTCGACGCCACCTACCAGTTCATCACTGATCCCGCCAAGGTGACCAGCGACAGACTGTCCGCGCACGCGACCTATATCCATGAGACGGCCAGACTGGCATTCGACGGGCTTGCCCTGACGGGGGCGCTCCCCGATCATTGGCTTGACACGTTCCGCGTCGATGTCTCCTACAGTTTTGCAGCCACCGTCACGCCGTCAGTCCAGTATTTTCACACCATCGGGACGGCCGACGTCAACTACTGGACCACCCCCAATGGCAGCCCGAATTCGGACGGCATGATTCTGGAACTCGCCTATGTGCCCTGGGGCAAGCCGGATTCACCGTTTCAGAACATGAACGTGCGGCTCGCGGCGCAGTACGTCAACTATTTCAGCTTCGACGGCAGCTACGCAAACGCCAGCAGAAACAATCACTTCTATTTCAGCCTGTGGACCGCGATGAAGTTCTAGCCGCGGCGGTCTTCGGAGGAGTCGACATGCCCACGCGCCTTGCAGTTGCCATCGCCATCCTGATGGGATTGATCGTTGCCGTTCCGGCCGCGACCACGATTACCGTCATCCAGCGCGGATTGGTCCTGAACATGGCGCAGGTCGCGCTGGCCAGGGGCGACCGGCTCAATTTCACCAACGACGACGACGTGATCCACAACATCCACGTCTTCGGCCCCGGAGACGACGACAGCGCAGACCTTGGCCTGCAGAAGCCAGGCAAGATCCTGAGCTACAGGTTCGACAAGGCCGGGGCCTACAGGATCCGCTGCAATATCCATCCGTCGGTGAAGATGGCGGTCACCGTCAAGTGACGGACAAGTGACGGAGATGTGTCCCTGCCTTGGACCTCGATGGGGTCCCAAGGCAGAGATTCGCGATTTCCGATGGACTTGAAATCGGTCGTCCGGTGCTATTTCGCCTTGATCTTGCCGTCAGCGTCGAACTGCGCGACGTAGGCCCAGAGATTGTTGATCTCGTTCTCGCTCTTGATGCCGGCAAACGCCATCTTGGTGCCCGGGATCTTGGCCTTCGGATCCTTGATGTATTCCTTGAACACGGCCTCGTTCCAGGTGATGCCGGAGTTCTTGTTGGCGTCGGAATAGTTGTAGTCCGGCGCGGAACCCGATTTGCGGCCGTCGAGCCCGTTGAGTTCGGGGCCGACCTTGTTCTTGGCGCCTTCGCCGATGGCGTGGCAGGCCAGGCATTTGTTGAACGAGGTCTTGCCGGCGGCAAGATCCACGTCATCGGCAAATGCGACCTGCGTCACGGCCGAGGAAGCGATGACGACGAGGGCGCTCAAGGAGAATTTGTTCATGGGATAATGATCTCGTGGTGTTGGGCCTGGTCGGATGGGTTTGCGCGGCTCTTTTTGCACGGGCACCTTTGGCGCACAAGCCGCGTAACGGGACCTTTTCTCGTCCTTATTGCGGACGGGCGGCCGGCGGCTGATTGACGCCGGGGCGGTCCCGCGGCCTACCCAAGCCGCTTCCGATATGCTTGATTTGGAACGATATTTCGAAGCACAACCTGGAGTAGCTCGACATGGCCATGACGATGCCCGCACCGGATCAGGCGGTGCTCGAGCGGCGCGAGACAATCGTCGCGGCCTTGCGCGCGATCGTGCCGGGCGAGGGCGTGATCGATACGCCGGCCGAAATGCTGCCCTACGAGTCCGACGGGCTGATGGCCTATCGGCAGCCCCCCATGGTGGTTGTGCTGCCTGATACCACCGAGCAGGTGTCGCGGGTTCTCAGATATTGCGGCGAGCAGGGCATCAAGGTGGTGCCGCGCGGCTCCGGCACCTCGCTCTCCGGCGGCGCCCTGCCGCTCGCCGATGGCGTGCTGCTGGGGCTGGGCAAGTTCAAGCGCATCCGCGAGATTGATTTCGACAATCGCGTCGTCGTCACCGAACCGGGCGTCACCAATCTCGCTATCAGCCAGGCGGTAGCCCATGCCGGCTACTATTACGCGCCGGACCCGTCCTCGCAGATCGCCTGCTCGATCGGCGGCAATGTCGCGGAGAATTCCGGCGGCGTGCACTGCCTGAAATACGGCATGACCACGAACAACGTGCTCGGCTGCGAGATCGTGCTGATGTCAGGCGAAATCATCCGGGTCGGCGGCAAGTCGGTCGAGAACGCGGGCTACGACCTGATGGGCCTCATCACCGGCTCCGAGGGCCTGCTCGGGGTCATCACCGAGATCACGGTGCGCATCCTGCAGAAGCCGGAAACGGCCCGCGCGCTGATGGTGGGATTTTCGGAGGTCGAGGCCGCCGGCGAATGCGTCGCGCGGATCATCGGCGCCGGCATCATCCCCGGCGGCATGGAGATGATGGACAAGCCCGCGATCCACGCCGCCGAGGCCTTCGTCCGGGCCGGCTATCCGCTCGACGTCGAGGCGCTCCTGATCATCGAACTCGACGGCCCCGGCGTCGAAGTCGACGAACTGATCAGCCGCGTCGAGGCGATCGCGCAAGGCTGCGGCTCGACCTCGTGCCGGATTTCGACCTCCGAGGCCGAGCGCAATCTGTTCTGGACCGGCCGCAAGGCCGCGTTCCCGGCGGTGGGCCGGATCTCGCCGGATTATCTCTGCATGGACGGCACCATTCCGCGCGGCAAGCTGCCGGAGGCCTTGGCACGCATCCGCGATCTCTCGGTCAAATACGACCTGCGCGTAGCCAACGTGTTCCACGCCGGCGACGGCAATCTGCATCCTTTGATCCTCTACGACGCCAACCAGCCGGGCGAGATGGACCGCGCCGAGGCGTTCGGCGCCGACATCCTGCGCTGTTGCGTCGAACTCGGCGGCGTCCTCACCGGCGAACACGGGGTCGGCATCGAGAAGCGCGACCTGATGGGCGAGATGTTCAGCGAGATCGACCTCAACCAGCAGCAGCGTGTCAAATGCGCCTTCGACGCGCAGGGCCTGCTCAACCCCGGCAAGGTGTTTCCGACCCTGCACCGTTGCGCCGAACTCGGCCGCATGCACGTCCATGCCGGCAGGCTGGCGTTTCCGGACATTCCGAGGTTCTAGCCGCACCGCGATCCACGGAAGCTCCTTGCCTCGCCCCGCGTGCGGGGAGAGGCCGCTGCGCTCTTGCGCGGCGGGTGAGGGGGACTCTCCGCGCAGTCGGTGTCTGTGGAAGCAGCCCCTCACCCCACCCTCTCCCCGTAAGAACGGGGCGAGGGAGCCGACCGCCCATGCCGCTCGGTTCGTCGCATCACTTCTTGCACGAAGTGACCCGCAGGCTCGGCGACTTCACAGCAGCACGTATTGCGTTCGCTCGCGCTTGGCGAGGAGCGGCAGCGCCTGCTCGGCGATATAGGTCTTGAAGTGCGCGCTGTCCTGGTGCGCCTTGAACGCAGCGTCGTCGCGGAACAGTTCGTAGAACAGGAACTGCGCCGGATTGTCCTTGGCCCGGGAGATCAGGAACAGTTTCGCGCCGGGCTCGCGTTGCGCTTCGGGCAGGAAGCGCGACAGGATGTCGGCCACCCTGTCGGCCTGTCCTTCCCGTGCCTCCCATTGCGCGACCACCAGCAGGCCGCCGTCAGTGACCGCCTCGCTCACGGTTTTACCGTCCATTGCATATCGACCCATGCTCGTCGTTCCTTTGGTTGAGGCTTGTTCGCAGGCACTTCACTACACCGGCATGCGGATAGGATAATTCGATGCGCGACGAACGGTGACGGTAAACGCTGCGACGGCGATCGAACCGTCCTGGTGGGGTCGCGAGGCGCGAGGCGAGGGCGGGCAACCCCGAAACGACCGCTGGCTTCCGTTCGCGCCCTTGTGTCCGGCGGCCACCTCATGAGAAGAGATGGCGAATGACGGTGTGGCCGCGACGGTTGCGGCCAGGGTGTGACGGCGAGGCGGCGGGCGTGGATACCCTGAAAGTACGTGACGCGTCGGACGTCGAAGAGGCGGTGCGGGCGGCGATCGCCAGCGACCAGCCGGTCGAGATCATCGGTCATGGCTCCAGGCGCCAGATCGGACAGCCGCTGGCGACCAACGCCGTGCTCGATCTGTCGGCGCTGAATGCGGTGATGTCCTACGAGCCGAACGAACTGATCATCACCGTGCAGGCCGGCGCCCCGCTCGCGGACGTGATGTCGCTGATCGATTCGAAGAGCCAGCAATTCGCCTTCGAACCGATGCATACGACGTCTCTGCTCGGCATCCCCGGGCATGGAACCGTCGGCGGCATGATCGCCGCCGGGCTCGCCGGTCCGCGGCGGATCAAGGCGGGCGGCGGGCGCGACCATCTGCTCGGCGCGCATGCGGTCTCGGGCTTCGGCGACAGCTTCAAGACCGGCGGCAAGGTGGTGAAGAACGTCACCGGCTACGATCTCTGCAAGCTGCTCGCCGGCTCCTGGGGCACCCTCGCGGTCATGACCGAGGTGACGCTGAAGGTGATGCCGCGCCCCGAGAGCGAGCGCACGCTGGTGCTGCGCCGGCTGGACGATCTCGCCGCCAGCCGGGCCATGACGGTGGCGCTGGGGTCGGCCTTCGACGTCTCGGGCGCGGCGCATGTGCCGGCGTCCTCGCTGCGGGCCGAGGTCGCCGGGCTCGCAGCCCTTGGCTCCCCGCGCGAGGCGGTCACGGTGTTGCGGCTGGAGGGCATCACCTCCTCCGCGGCGCATCGCGCGCAGGCGCTGGCGGCCGCGCTTGCGTCGTTCGGCTCGATCGAGATCCTCGATGACGCCGCCTCGGCGAGCGTCTGGACCGCGATCCGTGACGTCGAGCCCTTCGCGGCGGGCGGGCCGCTCGGCGCCTGGCCGGTCTGGCGCATCGTCTGTCCGCCTGCGTCCGGCGGCGCGCTGGGCCGCGACCTGGCGCGCGATAGCGGTGGCGAGGTGATCTACGACTGGGCTGGCGGCCTGATCTGGGCGGCGCTGCCGCCGAAGGGCGACGGCATGGCAACCCTGGTGCGCCAACGCGTCGATGCCGCCGGCGGCCACGCCATGCTGCTGCGGGCCTCCGAGGCGATCCGCAACGAGGTTGACGTGTTTCATCCGCAATCCACCGGCCTTGCCGCTCTGAACGAACGGGTCCGCTCAAGCTTTGATCCCAAGGCGATCCTCAATCGCGGCCGGATGAAACGGAGCAAAGCGGCATGAAGACGCAATTCAGCCTCGCCCAGCTCGCCGACCCGGACGTCGCGGAAGCCGACAAGATCCTGCGTGCCTGCGTGCATTGCGGCTTCTGCACCGCGACCTGTCCGACCTATGTCCTGCTCGGCGACGAACTCGACAGTCCGCGCGGCCGCATCTACCTGATCAAGGAGATGCTGGAAAAGGATGCGGCCCCGACCGCCGAGGTGGTCAAGCACATCGATCGCTGCCTGTCGTGTCTCGCCTGCATGACGACCTGTCCGTCCGGCGTGAACTACATGCATCTGGTCGATCAGGCGCGGCTCCGGATCGAGAAGGGCTATGTCCGGCCGTTGGCGGACCGGTGGCTGCGCCAGGTCCTGGCCATCGTCCTCCCGCGCCCGGGACTGTTCCGCGCTGCCATGAGGCTGGCCCGACTCGGCCGGCCGCTGGCCGCGCTGCTGCCAGCGGCGCCGGTGGGCTCGGCGAGCACCAGCCTGTTGCGGCGCGCCAAGGCTATGCTGTCGCTGGCGCCTTCGCGTCTGCCGGCCCCTGGCCCCTCCGGTGGCAGCGTCTTCCCGGCCGCAGGCGTGCGCCGCGGACGCGTCGCGCTGCTCCAGGGCTGCGCGCAGCAGGTGCTCGCGCCGCGAATCAACCAGGCTGCCATTAATGTGCTGACGCGGCATGGCGTCGAGGTCGTTCTGGTCCGCGACGAGCAATGCTGCGGCGCGCTCACGCACCATCTCGGCCGTGACGATGACGCGCTCGCGCGCGCGAAGGCGAACATCGCAGCCTGGGCCGCGGAGGCCGATGCAGGCGGTCTCGACGCCATCCTGGTGACCACGTCGGGCTGCGGAACCGTGATCAAGGATTACGGTTACATGCTGCGAGAAGACCGTAATTTTGCTGGTCCCGCCGCGCGAATCTCGGCGCTTGCGAAAGACATCACCGAATATCTCGCGGGCTTCGAACTGCAGTCGACAGAGCAGATAGACAGCATCGTCGTCGCCTATCACGCGGCCTGTTCGCTGCAGCATGGACAGAAAATCAGGGACACTCCGAAAGATTTGCTTTCCAAGAGCGGATTCGTAGTGAAAGATGTACCGGAGAGTCATTTGTGTTGCGGTTCGGCTGGGACCTACAACATTCTCCAGCCCGACATTGCGCAACGATTGCGCGATCGAAAGGTCGCCAACATCGCAAGCGTCAAGCCGGACATGATTGCGGCGGGCAATATCGGGTGCATGATTCAGATTGCCGGCGGCACGTCAGTTCCTGTCGTACACACGATTGAGCTTCTCGATTGGGCGACCGGCGGTCCTCGGCCAGGATCGAACGAATGACACGATTGGTTCCGCGATAGCATGCGGGGCGCGAACTGCCCGATGGACATTGAGCGGTGGCAACAGGAGGATCAAAATGGCTAAGGCAAAAAAGAAGAAGGGCAAGAAGGAAAAGAAACTTCTGATGGCGAAGAAGACGGCCAAGAAGTCTGCGAAGAAGTCGGCCAAGACGGCTGCGAAGAAGCCGGCCAAGGCAGCCAAGAAGGCTGCGAAGAAATCAGCCGTGAAGGCTGCTGCGCCGAAGAAGGCGGCCGCCAAAGCTGCTCCGAGCAAGGCTGCTCCGAGCAAGGCTCCTCCGAGCGCGGCCGCTCCGAGCGTGGCTGCTCCGAAAAAGGCGGCCAAGAAGCGCGTGGCCAAGAAGCCGGCTCCGGTCGCCGAGCCGGCACCGAGCTGGGCAGCCCCCAGCCCTGCGCAGGCCGAATCGTCCTGGGCACATGCGAGCGGTGATGAAGCCGGCTCCGGCGGCGAGCGCGGCTAGTGCGCCGATCTGAAGTTCCTGCGTCACTTGCGGCCAACGCGGTCAGGAACTTCAGATCGACAAGCGGTACTGGATTCGATGATCTGCGGGTGCCCTTGCTTTCCGAAGTAGTTGGGTGCCGCCCGTACGACGACTTCCGAAGGTGGGTCCCAGGGCCCGTTCGGCCCGTTCCGATGAAACGGGACGACGCCGCCGAAGTGTTTTGACGCGATTTCGTGGTCGGCGAACCGGCTTTCCACCCCGGATCAAGTCCGGGATGGGTGTTACTGGACAAGGCTTCGAGCCGCTGCGCCATCAACCAGAACAGGATCACGATCAAGGGCCGCAGCATCCGTGCTGCGGCCCTTTTTCTTGACACCCGAGATTCGGAAAGCGGGCGCGCCAAACCTCAAATGGATGATTCGAAGCCGGGCCATGCGGTGGCGTTTTGGTGGGCAGCAGGGCCTGCTCCAATGCACATTGGCAGGCGTAAGGCCCGCCAAATCTGTTGTTTGAAAGCAACACACCGCAACAACCTTTCACGGAAACGCCCCAAAGCTCAAAAAGTCGGCAGATGCCGGTCTTTTTTGCTTCACCGCGGCCACAACGCGTTCCAAATTGGGGCGGGCTTACGAATTTGGTTGCAGTAGCCGCTCGGCCTTGGGGGTCGTTCGGATCGAGCTGATCTCGCAGAACGTTGATGGGGACTCTGGTCATGAAGAAAATCGCTTTGTTAGCAACGGCGCTGGCAATGGTGTCTGGTTCGGCCTTCGCTGCTGATATGGCGGTCAAGGCAAGGGCACTGAAGGCCCCACCTCCGGCTGCGTTCGATCCCTGGGATGTCGCATTCGGCGCCGCCATCATGAACGACTACGTCTTCCGCGGCGTCACCCAGTCCAACCACAAGCCGTCGGTCGCTGCCTACTTCGAGCCGCGCTACAATGTGACCAAGGATCTGCAGCTCTATGTCGGCGTGGCCGGCGAGAGCATCTCCTTCGCCAACCGCGCCGCGGCCGAAATCGACGTCTACGGCGGTATCCGCCCGACCTTCGGTGCGTTCGCCTTCGACATCGGCGTGTGGGGCTATCTGTATCCGGGCGGGACCTGCCAGTTCGGCGCGCCCACGGATTTCGCCGGCAACGCCGTCAGCGCGGAGTGCGCCACGAACTTCCTGCTGAACGGCAATACGATGAAGAAGGACGTCAGCTTCTTCGAAGTCTACGGCAAGGTGAACTACACCGTGAACGACAACTGGCAGTTCGGCGTCACCGAGTTCTATACGCCGAGCTTCCTGAACTCGGGTGCCTGGGGCAACTACACCTCGGTCACCGGCAAGTACACCGCGCCCAGCACCATTTTCGGGCCGAGCGGCGTTGGCATGTATGTGTCGGGCGAGTTCGGACGGCAGTGGTTCGGCACCACCGACTCCTTCTACGGCACGCCGGTCTTCCCGAACGGTATCCACTATGCCGACTACAACACCTGGAACGTCGGCATCGGCTTCACCTACAAGGTGTTCACGCTTGATCTGCGCTACTCCGACACTGACCTGAGCAAGGGCGATTGCAGCGTCTTCACCGGTGCCTTCAATGGGACCCTCGGAGGCACCACCGTCACCGCCAACAATCCGCTCGGAACGAGTTCGAACTGGTGCGGCGCGACCGGCATTGCCAAGCTCTCGGTCGACCTGACGGCGATGACCAACCTGAAATAACATCTCTTCCGTCGATTGCGGACAAGGGCGGCAGAGCGATCTGCCGCCCTTTGCTTTTGTGCGGGGCTGGGATGGTCGCTGGTTGGTGGCACAGCTTCAAGCGAACGCGGGACTGCGGTCCAAGCGCAGCGCCGCGGAGGGTGCTCTGGCTGGCCCTGGGAGCCTTCTCGCCGTCGCATCGGCCCGCGCAGGTCCGACCTGTGGCGCCGCTCACTCGGCCGCGGCGTTTTCCGTGCGGTGCTGAAGCGTGAAGCGGTCGCCGTCGCGGGTCAGCACGACACTGTCCTGGTGGAAGGCGTCGAGCGTCGAACGGTGACCGATCGATACGATCGTGGTCGCCGGCAGCCTCTGTTGCAGGAGGCGATAGAGCCGGGCTTCCGAAGCTTCATCGAGCGAGGCCGTGGCCTCGTCGAGGAACAGGTATTGCGGCGCATGCAGAAGCGCCCGCGCCAGCCCAAGCCGTTGCTGTTCGCCGAGTGACAGCTGCTGATTCCAGTGCGCCTCCTGCTCGAGTTGCGATTCGAGCCGCTCCAGTCCGACCGCGGCCAACACCTCCTTGACCTGCTCCGGGCTGAACGCGTCCGCCGCAGCCGGGTAGACGACGGCGGCTGCGAGCGGGCCGATCGGGAAATACGGCCGCTGCGGCAGCATCATCAGCTTGGCATTGGCGGGGACCGCGATGGTGCCGCTGAAAAATGGCCAGATCCCTGCGATGGCGCGGAACAGGGTCGACTTGCCGGCGCCGGAGGGGCCCGTCACCAGGGTGCGGGCATCGCCGCGCAGGCTGAAGCTGTCGGCCGACACCAGCGGGGCGCCGCCGGGCAGGCTGACCAGGAGCTTTTCCAGGTCGATGGTTCCCCTGTCGTCCGTCTTGACGTGCAGGATGTTGCGGTCGACCGAGAGCGTGGCGGCGTTTTCGATCGACGTCTCGAATCCGCTGAGCCGCTGTACGACCGATTGCCATTCGGCCAGCGACCGGTAGGACGAGATGAAGAACGACAGCGAATCCTGCACGCTGCCGAAGGCGGATGCGGTCTGCATCATGCCGCCGAGCTGGATCTTGTCGGCGAAATAGGCCGGCGCCACCAGCACGTAGGGGAAGATCACCGCGGCCTGCGAATAGCTCGCGGTGAACGCCGTCAGCCTCTTGGTGCGGCTCATGATGCCGAGCCAGTTTTCGACCACCAGCGCGAAGCGCGACAGCAGCCGCGTGCGCTCGGCAGGCTCGCCGCGCAACAACGCGATCTGCTCGGCATTCTCCCGCGCGCGAACCAGATTGAAACGAAAATCGGCCTCGAAGCGCTGTTGCTGAAAATTGAGTCCGACCAGCGGCCGGCCGATCAGATGGGTCAGCACTGTGCCGAGCACCGCGTAGATCACCGCTCCCCACACCAGATAGCCGGGAATCGCAATATCGTTGCCGAACAGGTGCAGGGGGGCGTCGTTGGACAGGCCCCACAGGATGACCACGAACGAGGCCAGCGTGACCACCGAACTCAGCAGGCCGATGCCGAGCGTGAGCGTCAGCTCCACGAAACGCTGGGTGTCCTCGGCGATGCGCTGGTCCGGGTTGTCGGCGGCGTCGCCCAGGAGCTGCATCCGGTAGTGATTGGCATCGTCCAGCCAGCCGCCGAGATAGCGGCCCGTCATCCAGCGCCGCCAGCGGATCTGGAGCCATTGATTGAGATAGAGCTGATAGACCTTGAGACCGACCCAGAAGGTCGCGAGGAAACAGAAATAGCCGATCTGGTAGATGAAGACGGCCTGGTTCTTCTCCTGCAGCGCGTTGTAAAAGACGTTGTTCCAGCGGTTGAACAGCACCGTCAGGAAGACGCTCGCGAGTTCGATGACGATGACCGCGGCCAGGAGCCCCCGGCCGGCCCATTTGTCTTCGGAGCGGAAATAGGGGGCGGCAATCCGCCATACGGCAGCGAGCGTCGCGCGGAAGTTGTTCACGGAGTGTGGTCTCCTGGAAGGGTGGCCGAAAAGCCTCAGGAACGGAGCGAATGTCGGTTTCTTAGACTAAAGTCGTAAGAGACGATCCGCGCGTCCGCTTGTCGCAGACTTCATCTAGACCCTAGCATGCGCATAACGGCGTAGGGGCGGGGGCGTCTTCTTATATCGCGAAGTTTTGAGCGAACTTTGGCGGCGCCAGATTCGCTGGGATCTTCGCGCATTTCCAGGGCACCTCCGTGACCGCGTCCAAGGCGTGGGGAGGAATAATAATGTGGAATCAAATATATAATCCGCTCGGCAACACGGTATTGTCGACCATCGCCGCGGCAATTCCGGTCATTACCCTGCTGGTGCTGATCGCCAGCGGCAAGGTCAAGGCGCATCTCGCGGCCATCATCGCGCTAATCGTCGCCAACATCGTCACGATCGCCGTCTACAACATGCCCCCCGGCATGTCGGTCAGGGCCTCGCTGCTCGGCGTCGTGGCCGGGTTCTTCCCGATCGGCTGGATCGTCCTCAACGTCATCTTCCTCTACCAGGTCACCGTCTCGACCGGCCGCTTCGAGCTTCTGAAGCGCGCCGTCGGCGGCGTCACCGAGGACCGCCGGCTGCAGCTCCTGTTGATCGCGTTTTCCTTCGGCGCGTTCTTCGAGGGCGCATCGGGATTCGGTACCCCGGTCGCAATCACCGGCTCGGTGCTGATCGGCCTCGGCTTCTCGCCGTTGGCGGCCTCCGGCCTGTCGCTGATCGCCAACACCGCGCCCGTCGCCTACGGCGCGCTCGGCACCCCGATCCAGGGCCTCGCCTCGGTGACGGGACTCGACCCCTACATTCTCGGCGCGATGGTCGGCCGGCAGTTGCCGGTGTTCTCGCTGATCGTGCCGTTCTGGGTGGTGTGGGCCTTCGCCGGCTGGAAGGGCATGAAGGATGTCTGGCCGGCGATTCTCGTCACCGGCGTCTCGTTCGCGATCCCGCAATTCGTGATCTCGAACTACATCAACCCCTGGATCGTCGATATCGGCGCCTCGCTGATCTCGATGGGCTGCCTGATCCTGTTCCTGCGGGTCTGGCAGCCGAAGCAGCTCTGGCTGTCGCCGGCGCTGCGCGGCAAGGACGAATCGGCCGCGACCATGACGGCGCCGAGGCCGATGGACAAGACGCCGCTGACCCAGAGCGAACTGCTCAGCGCGCTGCTGCCGTGGATCATCGTCTGCGTCGTGATGCTGATCTGGGGCAATGGCACCTTCAAGACCTGGGCCAACTCGATCTTCGTCTGGAACTATCCAGTTCCGGAACTGGACAAGATGATCAACACGATGCCGCCGGTGGCCGCCAAGCCGACGGCGCAAGCCGCCGTGTTCGGCTTTACCTATCTGTCGTTCACCGGTACCGGCATGCTGATCGCGGCGATCATCTCCGGCTTCCTGATGGGCGTTGGACCGGGCAAGCTGATCGGCGAATATGGCCGCACCATCAAGCTCTGCGCGATCTCGTTGATCACGATCTCGGCGATGCTGGCGATCGGCACCCTGACCCGCCTGTCCGGCGTCGACGCCACCCTCGGCCTCGCCTTCGCAGCCACAGGCGTGCTCTATCCCTTCTTCGGCACGCTGCTCGGCTGGTTGGGCGTGGCACTGACGGGATCGGACACGGCCTCCAACGTGCTGTTCGGCAACCTGCAGAAGATCACCTCCGAACAGCTCGGGCTGTCGCCGATCCTGATGGCCGCCGCCAACTCCTCCGGCGGCGTGATGGGCAAGATGATCGACGCGCAGTCGATCGTGGTCGCCTCCACTGCGACCAACTGGTACGGCCACGAGGGATCGATCCTGCGCTATGTCTTCCTGCACTCGATCGTGCTGGCCTGTCTGGTCGGCGTGCTGGTGACGCTGCAGGCCTACGTCTATCCGTTCACGGCGATGGTGCTGAAGTAGTCGCACCAGGTCTGAAACAGAGCTCCCTGCGATCGCGAGATCGCGGGGAGCTTTTTGTCAGGCGTCACGCCGCATTTTTGCCCGAGCCGTTCTGGCCAATGTCGTCGTCGTTGAATAGAACGGCGACCGACATGAATCGTTTTCGAGAGGGTGTATGCGTTCGTTCGATTTTCCGCTCTTCGCTGTTGCCTTGGCCGCGCTGACCTGTATTGCCGGCTCGGGGTACGCCCGCGCCGACGAGGGCTTTCCCTTCGGCATGGAAATGACGCTGGACGCGGCCCGCCAGCCCGGATCGAAGCGGATTCCGGATCTCGAAATCGGCGACCATGGCGAGGTCATCCTCGAGCTGTGGTGCAAGGGCGGCAAGGGTCAGTTTTCGGTGGCGGGCAATACCGTGATCTTCGTTCCGGGGCAGCTCGAAAACCGCGACTGCCCGCCCGCCCGCGCCCAGGCCGACGACGACCTGCTGGCCGCGCTCAGTGAAGTCTCGACCTGGAAGCGGCAAGGCGACGCCGTCTCCTTCATCGGCCCGAGGACGCTGCGCTTTCACCTCAACACCAATTGAGACTGCCAAGGTCGCCGCGCGCGGGGCGCTGTTATTTCCAGGCCGATTTGTCGGCGTCCCAGCGCTGCCCTTTCAGTTCCTTCACCAGCGCATCGAGCGCGCCGCCGTCGTCGCGTTGCTCGACTTCCTCGTCGCTGGACGACTCGTCGGACAAATTGAGCTTGGCGCCCGAAGTCTCGTCCGCGGTGGTCGTGGCCGGGCTGCCGATCCACAGCATCAGCCGGTCCGATCCGCCGGGCGTAGCCGGCGCCACCAGCCCGATCACCTCGATCGTGTCGGTCAATTCGAGCGCGGGAACCAGCGGGCTCGGTCGCTTGAACGTCAACTTCAGTTTCCCCGTGACCTGGCTCCAATTCGCGCTCACGGGCTTTGCCGCCAGCGACTTGGCCAGCACCCCGGAAATCGCCGTCGCCAGTTTGTCGCGGTTGAGCTTGTCGCCATCGCGCCAGTCCGCGGCCGGAAACCGGATCGCGCGATCCATCTCGACGACGCCGACGGTCCACCCCGCCGTCACCACGCCCGGCATCGCCTTCGCCTTCGCAATCAGGGCTGCGGCGCGATCCGGGTCCATCGTCAGGCTGATCGTCTGCTGGCCGGCACGCAGTGCATCGCAGGTCACGATCAGGCTGTTCAGCGTCACCTCGACGTCCTGACCCCTCAGGCTGTTCAGAAAGTCCAGTGCCGACTCGATCTTCACCCGCACGCCGACCGCTTCCGGCGACACTTCGGTGAAATCCTTCGGGGAGGCGGCGATGCCATCTTCGCTGCCCCGGCTGTCCTGGAATTCCTTTTCGCTGATGTCGGAATTGTCGGTCGAGGCGACTTCCGTGACGGCCTGGCCGATCGTGATCTGGCCCCGGAAGTCGAAATTTTCGCCGTTGGCTTTCCGTGTGAGCTTGACCGTGACCGGCTGATTGCTGCCGATGCTTTGCGTGGTTCCGCTCAGCGTCTGGCCGTTGACGGTGAGATTGGCCACGAAGCGGTCCTTGCGGTCGGAGGTCTTGTCGGCGGGATAGCAGACATCGAGCACGGCCGATGTCACCGTCTTGCCCTGGCGCGTTTCCTTCAACACCACGTCGGCATTGCCATCCATCAGGCCGTCGATAGCGGTGAAATATCTGGTTTCGGCGGTCGCGGGCGCGGTTTTGGGCGAGGGCTTGGCCTGGGCCAGGGCGAATTCGGGCAAAGCGGCGATCAGGCCGGCCAGACAGAACAAGAGCGCGCGCATGTCAAAATTCCTCGCGGAAGGTCAGAACTGCGTTCTACCGTAAAAGTTCTGCTGCGACGACTGAACGAATGACTTTTACGTCCCCTCCCCAAAAAGGAAGGCCGCCCTGGGGCGGCCTTCGAGAAACTTCAGGGGTCGGTGGCGGCGCGGTTCCTAGAAACCGCCCATGCCGCCCATTCCGCCCATGCCACCGCCGCCGGGCATCGGTGCGGCCGGTTCCTTCGGCAGTTCGGCGACCATGGCTTCGGTCGTGACCAGGAGGCCCGCGACGGAGGAGGCGTCCTGCAGCGCGGTGCGCACCACCTTGGCCGGGTCGATGATCCCCTTGGCGACCATGTCGACATAGTCCTCGGTCTGGGCGTCGAAGCCGAAGGTCTCGGACTTGTTCTCCAGGATCTTGCCGACCACGATCGAGCCTTCGACACCGGCGTTTTCCGCGATCTGGCGGATCGGGGCTTCCAGCGCCTTCAGCACGATGTTGATGCCGGCCTGCACGTCGGGGTTATCGTTGTGGATGCGGCCGACCGCCTTCTTGGCGCGCAGCAGCGCCACGCCGCCGCCGGGCACGACGCCTTCCTGCACCGCCGCGCGGGTGGCGTTGAGCGCGTCCTCGACGCGGTCCTTCTTCTCCTTGACCTCGATCTCGGTCGCGCCGCCGACGCGGATCACCGCGACGCCGCCGGCGAGCTTGGCCAGCCGCTCCTGCAGCTTCTCGCGGTCGTAGTCCGAGGTGGTTTCCTCGACCTGCGCCTTGATCTGCGTCACGCGCGCCTCGATGTCGGCCTTCTTGCCGGCGCCGTTGACGATGGTGGTGTTTTCCTTGTCGATCACGACCTTCTTGGCGCGGCCCAGCATCTTGATGGTGACGCTTTCGAGCTTCATGCCGAGCTCATCGGAGATCAGCTGGCCGCCGGTCAGGATCGCGATGTCTTCCAGCATCGCCTTGCGGCGGTCGCCGAAGCCGGGCGCCTTGACGGCCGCGACCTTCAGGCCGCCGCGCAGACGGTTGACCACCAGCGTCGCCAGCGCCTCGCCCTCGACGTCCTCGGCAATGATCAGCAGCGGACGGCCCGACTGCACCACGGCCTCCAGCACCGGCAGCATCGCCTGCAGTCCGGACAGCTTCTTCTCGTGCAGCAGGACGTAGACGTCCTCGAGTTCTGCGGTCATCTTCTCGGCATTGGTGACGAAATAGGGCGAGAGATAGCCACGGTCGAATTTCATGCCCTCGACGATGTCGACCTCGGTCTCGAGCGACTTGTTCTCCTCGACCGTGATGACGCCCTCGTTGCCGACCTTCTGCATCGCCTGTGCGATCATCTTGCCGATGGCGGCGTCGCCGTTGGAGGAAATGGTGCCGATCTGGGCGACCTCCGAGGAGGACGCGACCGGCTTGGCGCGCTTTTCGATGTCCTTGACCACCGCGAGCACCGCGATGTCGATGCCGCGCTTGAGATCCATCGGGTTCATGCCGGCGGCAACCGATTTGGCGCCTTCCCGGACGATAGCCTGGGCCAGAACGGTCGCGGTGGTGGTGCCGTCGCCCGCGGTGTCGTTGGTCTTGGACGCGACCTCGCGCAGCATCTGCGCGCCCATGTTCTCGAACTTGTCCTCGAGCTCGATCTCCTTGGCGACGGTGACGCCATCCTTGGTGATGCGCGGGGCACCGAAGCTCTTTTCGATGACGACGTTGCGGCCCTTCGGGCCGAGCGTCACCTTCACCGCATTGGCGAGAATATCGACGCCGCGCAACATTCGGTCGCGTGCGTCTCCGGCGAATTTAACGTCCTTGGCTGCCATCTTTAACTCCTCAGTGATCGGATATGAATGCCGCTGCGCTCTTGACTGTCATCGCCGGGTCCCGCCCGGCAATCTGTGTCGTTTTCGGACCATGACTGGAAGCCCGGACCACGGCCGATCAGATCGGCGACATGGGCGCGGGCATGACAGGAGGGTGCGCGAGCTGTCCCTCGGTGGCTACAGCGCTTCCCGTTGATATCGAATCACGGTGTGATCCAATATGAACGGGAAGCAGGTTCCTGTGTTGGTGCATGTCCTCGTCGGCGAACCGGATTCCAGTTCGCCGGGCCATGCGCTATTTCAGCTCAGCACGCCCATGATGTCGGACTCCTTCATGATCAGGAGTTCCTCGCCGTCCAGCTTGACCTCGGTTCCCGACCATTTGCCGAACAGCACGCGGTCGCCGACCTTGATGTCGATCGGGATCAGCTTGCCGCTCTCGTCGCGGCCGCCCGGTCCAACCGCGGTGACTTCGCCTTGCGAAGGCTTCTCCTTGGCGCTATCGGGAATGATGATGCCGCCCTTGGTCTTTTCCTCGGCATCGATGCGCTTGACGACGACGCGGTCATGCAGCGGACGAAATTTGGTTTTAGCCATGACGTTTCCTTTTTGGCGGCTCGCTTCGCAGATGGTTCGGTGCCGAAGGCGGACTGACATGCGGCCTTGATTGGCGCCTTTGGGAGGCGGCAGTCTGGTCCGCACCTTTAGCAATCGTGACTTCGGAGTGCTAATTGCGTGCCCGGAAATATGGCTTGACGCCGATCCTGTCAAGCAAAGGGGTTAAGCCCTTCTTGATGTCGATATAGGATGCTGCCAAGGAAACCAATTCGGCGCACTGACGTAGATTACCCGACGTCATTGCTCCAACGGCAGTTTTGCGCTTGGCTGCGGGACGGGGTGCGGCCGCGATCTTGGTCGGGGGAATACGTTGATGGTCGATACGAGGGACGTGCGGACGGTTGCCAGGCTCGGGATGATCGCTGTGCTCACGGCAGTGTTGGGGGCTTGCTCAGGCATGAGCCTGATGTCGCCGCCCCCCCCGGGTCCGGCCGAAACGGGCATGGCGCCGGAGATGCCCGCCACGATCCGCCCGGACGAAATCGTCGGCAAATGGGGGCTTGCTTCCTACCAGAATCCCGCCGACCGGACCCGAACCGAGGCCCAGGCCAAGGCGCAATGCAAGCAGCCTTACGTCATCGGCGCGGGAACCACGGGCGGCGTGGTCATGCATCTGGCCGACCAGGCAACGCCCGAGGAACTGCGCCTCAAGGGCAGCCAGGGCGGCAAGAACTTCATCGGCCCGCCCGGCCCCTCCGGCGGCGAGCAGGACCGCGAGGTCGTCTCGTTCGACGGCCGCGTCCTGATCACCCGTTTCGTCGACAAGGATGCCGCCGTTCGCTACGGCAACATGGTCTACGTCCGCTGCGCGCCGCGGGCGTGAGCGGCTGATCTTCACACAGTCATTCCGGGGCGGTCCGCAGGACCGAACCCGGAATCTCGAGATTCCCCGATGCGCAATTGCGCATCTGAGGTCTGTGCTTCGCACCATCCCGGAATGACATCCGCAAAAAAAAAGCGCCGGCTTTCGACCGGCGCTGCCTGGATCCTTTGGGATCGGAAAATCGCTCAATCGAACAGGGCGTCGATGTCGTCCTGCGAGGCATGGCCGGCGTCGCCATCGAGCATGGGTCCGTTCAACAGCTTGGCGTCGCCTTCGCGGGTGTCGACCTGTTGCGGCACGTGCGCCTTGATCGCATCGACGCCGCCCCAGATGTCCATCATCGTGTTGATGTGATGCTCGATGAACTTCATCGTGTTCATCACCTTGCTGATGCGTTGACCGGTCAAGTCTTGGAAGTTGCAGGCCTCGAAGATGGAGATCACCCGCTCCTGGATTTCCTCGCTGAGGAGTTTCTGCTGGTCCGGCGTATTCACCTTGGACAGTGCGGTCGACGCCTGATCGATGGCTTCGGCCGCTTCCAGGATCTGCTGCGTCGCCTGTTCGGTGCCGCCGACCACGGCGCCGAGTTCGCCATTGACCCTGGCCATCTCGTCGCCGTTGAAGCTCTTGCCGTGCAGCACCGCGATCTCGCGCTTGGTGCGGTCGATGGCGTCGTGAATGAGATCGAGCTCGACCTTGAGCTTCTCGCATTGCTCGATCTGTGCGCGATAGGTTTCAAGGAGTACGCGGGTCTCGGCGATTTCGCGTTGCGTGGAGTGTTCGATGGCACTTGCTGCCGTCACCGCCACGGCGCCTGCTCCGGGATGTCCCATCTGGGCGCGGATGGCGCGAAGCTCATCCATGATCTCGCGGTGCATGGGACCGATGTCACCTCCGCCGTCAATGCCAACTTCTTGAAACGGCATGTCGCCGACGAAGGCTTCTTCGATACGAAAACGTTTGCGATGAATCGGCATGAATATGTCCCTGACCTTTACTCCACTCAAGTTTTAAGCAGATGTCATTTAACACGGGGTTCACATCGGAACTCTCAATTGAAGCGCAACGTACTCGTCCGCACACCGGTGATTAACCATGGCTTCGCAGCATTCATCGAAAATAAACGCTACCCGGCAATTCCGGGCTTGTTGGCGACGTGGTGAATCGAAACGCCGTTTTCGTTTACCAAACGCACGCGCTTTTGCTCTTTATTGACCACGTGCGAAGGCGCCGCTCGGGCGCTTGACGACAATCGATCAAAGACGAAACGGTGCAGAGTACGTCGATGTTCAGGAAGATCTCTCTCGCGCTGCTTGCCGGCGCATCATCTCTCGGCGTGGGAATCGATCGGGCCAACGCGATCGATGCGGCCGGGTTCTCGCAACCCAGCGTGATCTACGCCGGCCCGCCGGCGCAGGCTCCGATGCGCACGGCATCGGCGGAGCGCTCCAACATGGGAGGCGGATTTATCGAGTTCCTGTTTGGTGACGGTCCGCGGAGCCCGCGCTATCAGCAGGCCCCGCTGTACCAGCAGCAGCCGTCATACGATCCGCAGCGTCCGTTGTTGCCGCAGACGGAGCCGCCATCGCAGCAGCCGGACCAGGCAGTAGACGGCGCGCAGCAGCCGCTCGATCCGATGTACGAAAAGCAGCTGGTCGAGTATCACGGCAGGGAAAGGCCGGGCACCATCGTCATCGATACGCCGAACAAGTTTCTGTTCCTGGTGCAGGGTGACGGCAGGGCGTTGCGCTACGGCATCGGCGTCGGCCGGCCCGGTTTCACCTGGTCGGGTGTGAAGACGATCAGTGCGAAAAAGGAATGGCCGGACTGGACGCCGCCGCCGGACATGCTGGTGCGCCGCCCCGATCTGCCGCGACACATGGAAGGCGGGCCGCAAAATCCGCTGGGTGCGCGCGCGATGTATCTGGGGTCTTCGCTCTACCGCATCCATGGTTCGAATGAACCGTGGACCATCGGCACCAACGTGTCGTCGGGCTGCATCCGGATGCGCAACGAGGACGTGATCGATCTCTATGGTCGCGTCAATGTCGGCGCGCGGGTCATCGTGCTCTGAGACGAGCGACAACGAACGTTGCCGCGAAAATCAAAAATGGCCGCTCGGTGGAGCGGCCATTTTTCTTTGCGGATATCTCGTTCCGGTGCGGCGTCGGGTCAGGCGTAGTCGCTGTCGCCGTCGTCGCCGGAATCATCGGAATCAAGGTTCATGGCGTCGCGATTGTCCTGTTCGTAGTCCGAGGCGCGGTCGTCCGCCGCCTGGTCGAACAGGCCGGCGCCCGAATTGCCGTCGGCGCGACCGCTGCCATGGCCTTTGCCGATATCGTCAATGCCGGCGTCGCGCGCCAGCGCGCTGTCGGATTGATCGCTCCACGGGCTCGCAGCGCGATCGCCCGTCGCGCCAGTGTCGGCGAAGCTTTGCTGGTGACCGCCCATCGCCGAGCGAATGCCGTTGAGCAGCAGAGATCCGCCGACTACGCCCGCCGCGGCTGCAGCCGCGGTGCCGAGAAACGAACCAGCGCCGCCGAACGGTGGCGCGCGATAACCCTGGCCATAAGGCCCTTGGGCGCCCTGACCATAGGGCCCCTGATCGTACTGCCCGCCAGCCTGCGGCATCGCCTGACCGCTGTTCCAGACCGGGCGGCCCGGAGACTCCGCCGGCCGCACATTCGGGACCGAACCGCGCGGCTGGCTCTGGCCGAAGATCGTCTCACGCATCTGGTCGAGGAAGCCTCCGGATTGGCCCTGCGACGGTGCGCTGGCTGCTTCGAGTTCCTGGATGTGGTTGTTGGCGCGCTTCAGGGCTTCCTCCTGCAGCAGCACCGTCTGCACCAGGGCGTAGAGGGCATTCGGCGCGCGCCGCAAGCCCTCGCCGATGGCCGCCGTGGCGTCCGGATCCCGCGGCGCGCCGTCCACTCTGGCAAGCCGATCGAAAAGGTCGTCAACCAACTGGCGTTCTTGCGGTGTCATGCTGATCCTCCTGCGGCTCCGCTCGTTCGCGACGCGCGGGCGAGATGTAGGGGGGCTTTAGGTGGCGGGTAGTCGAATGCCGGATTAAATTTCCGTATGCGACAAAACGGCCGGTCCGGTCCCAATCCTTGGGTGCACAGCTGGATCAGCCCAGCGTAACGCCGTTCGCCGCCAGCAGGTCCGGAAAGCGATCCCCCCTGAGATAGGCGTGTTCATGTTCGCGCTGGTCCGTGAGCGGATCGAGGCCACGGAGCGCGTCGTCGACGAAACCCGGGTGGCACATGATGACGCCCTGGTCCGGCATCCCGTCGAGAAACTGCCGCATCAGCAGGCCGAAATCCTGACGCTGCGTGAAATCATAGGCACCGGCAAATCCGGGGTTGAAGGCGATCCCGGCGCGCACGGCGCGCTTGCGGAATTGCGCGCTCAGGCCGTCCAGAAACATGGCCTTGGGCGCGCCGAGCCACTGCAGCAAAGGGGTCGCATGGCGGCCGCATTGGCGAACCCAGGCCTTGGGCGCGGCGTCCTTCACCGCCGCCAGGAACGCGTCGCGGACCTGGGGGAAGAGCTGGGCATGCTGGTGCCCGTCGACGAAATCCGGCGCACGGCCGAACAGGTCCGTAAAAGCTGCGAGCTGGATCATCAGCTCCGCGCGAATGATTTCGGGGTCGAGCCGCCGCGCAAGGCCGGCGCGCAGAAGCTTCGGGAACGGCAGAAACAGGCCACCGTCGAGCGGCCGGAAATGCATCGTGAGCGGATGAAACGGTGCAGTCAGCGTGGCATGAAGTCCAATGGCGCAGCGCGGGCTGCCGGCGGCGGCCGCCTGCAGGGCGGCGACCTCGTCGCGGCCGAGCGCCGATCCGACCACCATGACCGAGGTGGCGTTGAGACGGCCGCGTTCGATCAGGTCGCGAATGGCGCGGTTGACGCCGGGACTGATGCCGTAATCGTCGGCGCACAGCCAGATGCGCCGAAGGCTTGGGCCGTTCATTCGGCGGCGGTCCTGGAGGGCGTCCCCGCGACGTCCTCGGCCGTCTCGCTCCTGGCTTCGTCAATCCTGGTCACGTCAATCTCGGCCTTGTCGGTCCCGGCCTGCTTCTCGGTGTGTTCGGCCACGAAATAGATCGGACGCGCCTTCAGTTCGGACAGGATCTTGCCGATATATTCCCCGACGATGCCGATCATGATGAGCTGCACCCCGCCGATCGTCATCAGGCCGACCATCAGCGAGGGATAGCCGGGCACGGATTTGCCGGTGGTCCAGGTCTCCCAGACGATCGACAGGCCGAACAGGAAGGCGGCGGACGCGAGAAGAACACCGAGCAGGCTGGCGAAGCGCAACGGCGCGACCGAAAAGGAAGTCAGGCCCTCGATCGAGAGCCCGAGCAGTCGCCCCACGTTGAACGCGGTCACACCATGGGCGCGGGGTTCCGGCTCGTAGTCGACGCGCATCTGGCGGAAGCCGATCCAACTCGCCAGTCCCTTGAAGAAGCGGTTGCGCTCCGGGAGCTGCCGCAGCGCGGCCACCGCGCGCGGCGAGAGCAGGCGGAAGTCGCCGGCGTCCTCCGGGATCCTCTGCCGCGCCCCCCAGTTGATCAGCGCGTAGAAGCCGTGCACGGCGAACCGCCGTGGCAACGATTCATTGTCGCGATTGGCCTTGGCGGTATAGACCACGTCATAGCCGTCGGCGATCCAGTGACGGACCAGCTGTTCGACCAGCGCCGGCGGATGCTGGCCGTCGCCATCCATGAACAGCACCGCGCCGCGCCGGGCATGGTCCAGCCCCGCCATCAGGGCAGCTTCCTTGCCGAAATTGCGCGACAGCGATACCACCTGGACGTCGAGGGTCTCGGCTGAAAGGCTCCGGGCGATCGTCAGCGTTTCGTCCTGGCTGCCGTCGTCGACATAGACCACTTCGCAAGCAAGCCCGTAGCGTTGCCGCAAGGTCGTGGCGAGCTCGCTGAGCCGCTGGTGCAGCCGCGACAGTCCGCCGGCCTCGTTATAGAGGGGGACGACGATCGACAGCCCCTGCGCCGCGGCAGTTGCCGCGGTCATGGAGAGGTTCGACACATCCGTTCCCAGCGTCATTGATCAGGTTTCCCAATTGGCTTGTGACAACATATGGCAATCGCACAACCTTGTCGCTACTGGGGCGCGCTCGTTTCTCGCGGGTGCAGGAAGCGTACTGCGGAGCCTCACAGGCCATGCTTGGCCCAAACGGCCCGTACCTGTTCGTCGGTCGCGAATTCACCGCGGTCAGCGGCAGCCTTGGAGCGGGAAATCGCTTCGCGCTCTTCGGGGGAAAGCACGACCGGCCCGGCAAGATCGGAGCCTGCAAGCTGTATCATGACGCGCGCGATATCATCCTGATCGGCAGACGACGCACGGCCTCCACGGCTTCATCGAGGAGCTTTGTCATGGCCGCATCATAGGGTTCGTTGGCGTCGAAGTCGAGGCGCGGCTCCGCCGCCGTCAGCGCAGGAACGCATCGAGCCTGGCGAACAGCGGGTTCTCACGATCGAGCACGTAGTCGAGCGAGGCCACCGACACGGTATCGGCGCCGTGGGTGCGCAGGAAGCTGCCGAGCGCATAGATCTGTGCCGGCGGACAATGCAGCGTCAGCATCCCCGAGGAGGTCGGTCCGCCGAACGGCGAGACCACGCCGAAGCGCTCATGGGCCTCGGCGAGCAGCGCGTCGTTGCAGCCGGCAAAGCGGGTACGGACTTCCCGGTACTTGCTGGCGCGGGCGCGGGCGGCGATGTGGTCGAGGATGACGCGGGCGGTTTCGCGCGCGTCCGTCGACCAGTCGGCGTTGCGTGAGGCCACGAGATTGGCCTGGCTGCGCAGGATGACGCCGTCGTCGAGCACCTTGAGGCCGTTGGCGGCGAGCGTGGCGCCGGTCGTGGTGATGTCCACGATCAGCTCGGCGGTGCCGGTCGCGGGGGCGCCCTCGGTGGCGCCGGCGCTCTCGACGATGCGATAGTCGACCACGCCATGGTGAGCGAAGAAGCTGCGGGTCAGGTTAGTGTATTTGGTCGCCACCCGCATCCGGCGATTATGCTGGGCGCGGAATCCGGTGGTGACGTCATCGAGGTCGGCCATAGTGCGGACGTCGATCCAGGCCTGCGGCACCGCGACCACGACATTGGCGCTGCCGAAGCCGAGATTGTCGATCAGCAGGACATGCTTGTCGGCGTCGGTGATCGACTCGCGCACCAGATCCTCGCCGGTGACGCCGAGATGCACCGAGCCGCGCGCCAGCTGCGAGGCGATCTCGCTCGCCGACAAATAGGCGATCTCGACATTGTCGAGGCCAGGGAGCGTGCCGCGATAGTCGCGGGCGCCGCGCGGCTTCGCCAGCGCAAGGCCCGCACGGCCGAAGAACGCCTCGGCATTTTCTTGCAGGCGGCCCTTGGAGGGGACGGCGAGGACGAACGGCGCGCTCATGTCTGGCTCCCGACCGATGCCGTGCCCGGGGCGAGGCCTATCCGCGTCAGCGCCTCGACCCAGACCGAGAAGCCGACCGCGGGGATCGGCGTCGCTGCGCCCAGTCGGGTCATCAAGCCGTCATAGCGCCCGCCGGCCACCAGCGGCTCGACCCCGTTGCCCTTCTCGTGTAGTTCGAATTCGAAGCCCGTGTAGTAATCGACCCCACGCCCGAACGATGTCGAAAAACGGGTCTTGCCGACATCGACGCCGCGCGCCGCCATGAAGCCGACCCTGCTTTCCAGTTGATCGATCGCAGCACCGATAGCAAGCCTGGCGTCGGCGGCGAGCGCGCGCAATTGCCCGATCGCGTCATCGGGCTCCCCCGCGATCGCAAGGAAACGCTTGATCAACTCGAGCGCGTCGCGCGGCAGCGCGCCGCCCTTGAGGGTCGACTGTTCGAGGAAGCGGTCGGCGATCTCGCTGACCGTGCGGCCGCCGACATTGGTGGTGCCGGCGATCGACATCAGGTCGGTCACCAGCGCCAGCGCGGCGTTGCGATCGGAGCCTGCAAGCGCGGCCAGCACCCCTTCATATTCATTGCGGGTCGCGGACGACGCCATCGTAAGCCGCTCGAGATCCTGTTCCAGGCTGACCTTGCGGTTGAAGTCCTTGGTCAGCCGGCGTCGCCATACCGGATAAAGATCGAGCGCCTCGATCAGGGCGTTGAACAGCGCCACGTCGCCGGTGCGGATTTCGACGTCGCCGACGCCGAAGGCCGCGACCGCTTCGAGCGCGAGTGCGAGCATTTCGGCATCGGCCGCGGCGCGGTCCTGGCGCCCGAAGGATTCGATGCCGGCCTGCAGGAACTCGCTCGGGAGGCCGCCGCGGTAGCGGAACACCGGCCCGAGATAGCTATACCCCGCCGGCTCCCCGGCATGGCCGGAGCCAAGATAGTCGCGCGCCACAGGGATGGTCAGATCGGGGCGCAGGCACAGTTCCTCGCCGCTCGCATCGGTGGTCAGGTACAGGCTCTTGCGGATATCCTCGCCGGAGAGGTCGAGGAACGGCTCGGCCGGCTGCAGGATCGCGGGTTCGGCCCGGACATAGCCGGCGTGTGCAAATGAGAGCAGCAGCGCATCGGCCCATCCGGCGGATCCGATCGCGGCGCCCGGGGAAGAAGCGGCTCGTTTACTCATCAGGTGGTCCAAATGTCCGAAACAACGGGTCCAGGGCAGCTTGAGGCGCAGGCCTTAGCACGGCTTTATGAGGGTTTCGACAAGGATCGGACCTTCAGTTACCGGCTTTGGTCAGGGTTCCCCGACCAGTCGCCCAGCGCCGCCTGAACCAGCGCCAGTGCCGCCACCGCAGCCGTGTCCGCGCGCAGGATTCGCGGTCCCAGGGACAGCCTGAGGATCACGGGCTGACGCAGCAGCAGGGTCCGCTCCTCCTCGGCAAATCCGCCCTCGGGGCCGACCAGGACGTCGATCCCATCCGCATGGGTCCGGGCGCCATCGAGCGCCTGCAGCGGATTTGCCGCCTCGGCTGCCTCGTCACAGAAGATCAGCAGGCGCTTCGGCTCGCGCAGGCTCAGGAACTTCTCCAGCGGCGTCGGCTCGGCGACAGCGGCGAGAGTGAGGATTCCGCACTGTTCGGCGGCCTCGACGACATTGGCCCTCATGCGTTCGCTATTGACCCTTGCGACCTGGGTGAACCGGGTCAGCACCGGCTGCAGCCGGGAGGCGCCCATTTCGACCGCCTTCTGGACCATATAGTCGAGCCGGGCGTGCTTGAGCGGCGCAAACACGTAAGCGAGGTCGCGCAAACCGTCCTGCGGCCGGATCGGGTTCAGGATCTCCAGCGTGTCAGGCCGCTTGCGACCCGATATCGCGGCGCGCCATTCGCCGTCGCGCCCGTTGAACACGAGAACGGTGGCGCCGGCTGCGAGCCGCAGCACATTGCCGAGATAGTTGCTCTGGTCGCGCTCGAGCGCGACCGCCGCACCGGCCGAGAGCGGGGCATCGACGAACAGCCGGGGGGCACGGAAGTCGAACAAAGTCATGTGATTTCAAAGCATCTTTTCGGCTAACAAGCCAGTATCATTGAGGAAATCCGCACCTCGCGGCGACGGTGTGCAGCGCTGTCGAGCCAGACCACGGATTGTTAAGCAAAGCCGGAAATCGTAAAAGACGTCATCCGCAAATCGGATTCGATCGGCCTCGGAAGATCCCTGGACCTTGTCGGAGCGCCAGCCTTGACCATTCGCCGCCTGCTCCCGCTGCTGACGATGGCCGTGATTGCTGTGGGCGCAGGAGAGTTGCGCGCGCAAGGCGTGGTGTCGTCCGGGCAGGACGCGCCGAGGGTGGGCGTGCCTCAGGGGTCGTTTCCAGCCAATGGCGCGGCCCCAATCGCAGGTGTGGCGCCTGGGCAGGGATTTCAGGTCAATGGTGCGGCCCCGATCGCGGGTGTTACCATGGCGCCTTCGTCGCCGGCTGGCGGGTCGCAGGTGCTGTGGTGCGCGACGGACTTTCAGCCGCTGCGCGACGAGGCGGAGCGGCGCGGAAGGCTGATCAAGGGCGCCCGCGAGCGGCATGCGTCAGCGGTTGAGGCCTGCAAACTGATCCTGCATTTCGGTCAGGCCGAAATCAAAATGATCAGATTCGTCGAAGCCCACGCTGCGCAGTGCGGGTTTTCCAGTGAGGTCGCCGATCAATTGAAGAGCGGACACAAGACTACCGAGATCCTGCAAAAGAAGGTCTGCATGTTCGCCCGGCAACGAGAACCCAACGGTCCGCTTCCGGTAGGTGATTTTCCCGTGGGTGATTTTCCAAATGTGTTTTAAGTTAACAATCCGGTAACATTGAGGAAATTTGTTCCCAATCTGTGGCAGCGCGCCGCGCTGTTGACAAAATCCACGGGTTGTTAACCAAAGGCAGGAATCGTAGAAGACGTCATCCGCAAATCGGCTTCGATCGACTTAAGGAAGATCCTTGAACCTTGCCGGAGAACCAGCCTTGACCATCCGCAGCCTGATCCTGCCGCTGACGTTGGCCGTGATAGCCGTCGGGTCCGGCGACGCGAGCGCGCAAGGCGCGTTTCCCGCACCGCTGCCCGGTCAGGCCGCCCCGAGCGGCGCATCCCCGTTTCCGCCAGTCAATGGTGCATCGCCGAACGCCAGCGTGGGCCCGACGCAGGGATCGTTCCCTGTCAACGGCGCTGCCCCGATCGGTGGGGGCATGATGGGGGGCGCGCCTCCACCGCAGGCCGGCGGGTCGCCGGACGTGTGCATGAAGGAATTCATCCCGCTGCGCGAGGAGGCGGAAAAGCGCGGCAAGCTGATCAAGGCCGCCAGCGACCGCCATGCGACGCCGGACGAGGCCTGCAAACTGATCAAGAATTTCGGGCAGTCCGAAATCAAGATGATCAAATTCATCGAGTCCCATGCGACCAAGTGCGGGATCCCCGCGCAGGTCGGGGATCAATTGAAGAATGGGCACAAGAACACCGAGAACATGCAGGCCAAGGTCTGTGCGGTCGCCGTGCAGGCGCAGCAACGCGGACCCGCAGGCCCGAGCCTCAGTGAAGTGCTGGGCTCCGCGGCCGCGGTTCCCGAGGCGACGGCGACGCGGAAGGGCGGCAGCACCTTCGATACGCTGAACGGCAACGTCCTCGCGCGCTGACATTTGAAGTCTTGATCCGGTTGCTGCAAAGTCGCCGCGTCAGTGTTGGATCCGGCGCGCGTCTCAGGTGAGCTGCCAGGTGAGCTGAAATGAATGGCGAGCTTCGGAATCCGGCCGGCGGTCCGTTCGCCGGGGTCGCCGACTCGACCGGCAACTGGGTCGATACCCAGGCTCCGCAGTGGTCGCGCCCCTATCTTCGGTTGGCCCGCCTCGACCGGCCGATCGGGTCGTGGCTGCTGCTGCTGCCGTGCTGGTGGTCGGCCGCGCTCGCCGCCGGGGTCGCTGGTGACATCGCCGCCTTGCCACTTCAGATCGCGCTGTTTTTCGCCGGCGCCTTCATGATGCGCGGCGCGGGGTGCACCTGGAACGACATCACCGACCGCGATCTCGATGCGATGGTGGAACGGACGCGGTCGCGCCCGATCCCGGCCGGGCAGGTCAGCGTAGGGCGCGCGCTGATCTTTCTGGTCCTGCAGGCCCTGATCGGCCTCGTGGTGCTGCTGCAGTTCAATCGTTTTGCGATTTGCACCGGGATCGCGTCGCTGCTGATCGTAGCGATCTATCCGTTCATGAAGCGGATCACCTGGTGGCCGCAGATCGTGCTCGGCCTCGCCTTCTCCTGGGGCGCGCTGATGGGATCAGCCGTCACCTTCGGCCGGATCGACACGACGGCGCTTGCGCTCTATGCCGGATCGATCGCCTGGGTGATCGGCTACGACACAATCTACGCGCATCAGGATGCCGAGGATGATGCGCTGATCGGCGTCAAATCCACCGCGCGTCTGTTCGGCGCGCGCACGCACAGGGCGCTGATCTTGTTTTATGGACTGGCGGTGGTCCTGATCGCCGCAGCGCTCGGGCTTGCCGGCGCGGGTGTCCTGGCCTGGATCGGACTGTTGGCCTTTGCGGCCCATCTCGCCTGGCAGGTGAGCCGGCTGCGGATCGGCGATCCCGCATTGTGCCTGCGGCTGTTCAAATCCAACCGTGACGCCGGGCTGTTGCTGTTCGCGGGGCTGCTCGCCGATGCGGTGATGCGGGCAAGCTGAGAAAGCGCGTTAAATCGATTCCGATCAGTCCCGCGCGATGATCTCGCGTTCGCCGCGATGGGTACTCGCCGCGCTGAGAGCATCGCCGGCACGTCTGCGCACCAGGAATTTTGGTCGACGCCAGCGCACCGCGTTGTGGCGGCGCCTGCGCGGCGCTGGCTCGCAGGACGGGTGCTCCGTCAGCTGCGGCAGTGCGAAAATTTCGCTCCAGATCTGCCAGGCGGCGGCGATTTCGTCGCGGTCGGAACTGGTACAGAGCGGAATGGTCAGGCATGGGTCGCGGTGAAGCAGGACCAGCATCTGCGCATCGGCGAGTTCGCGCAGCGCGATCCCTGAAAAATCGCTGACGCGAACGTTGACGGCCATGCGCATGCCGAGGACGGCCCGGCGCAGGACGACGTGTTCGCGGTGAAGCTCGACCTGCCGTATCCCGCCATCCGCACGGTTGTCGTGCGCATCGAAGCGGAAGGGCAGAGAAAGGGGGTCGGGCCGCAGGGCGCGGCCCGACCCGGCGGGATTGATCCCGCTGATTGCTGTTTGACGCCTCACGGCTCTCGTCTCCCCGCCAGGATTATGTTCCCGGTCGATGCGTGAGACCATGCCATCGCGGTCGCCCGTTTTTGCTTAAAAAGGCTGGTTAATCGGCCGTCACCGGCACGGCTTTTACCGGCATGATTGACAAGACCTTGGTTCGCATGATTGACGAGACCTTGCGAAGGCGATCGGGATGGTCCGGTTCGGCAGCCCTGAGACGCTTGAAGTGCGCTCCAATCGGGCGCATCTAGTGGTTCCACTCCACGCGATTGCGATCGGCGGCGTTTAAGCCACCAACATTTGTCGGGGTTTTGTTCGTGAATTCTTCACCATCAGCCGTAGATCTGCGCTCGTCGACATCAGCCCGCACCGACCTGTTCGATCAATCCGCGTTGAGCGCGCTGGCCGAGCGCCTCGTCGAGGCGGCGAAGCGCGCGGGCGCCGACGCGGCCGACGCGGTCGCAGTGCGCGGTATCTCGCAAGGGGTCGAGGTGCGCGACGGTCGGGTCGAGGAATCCGAACGGTCCGAGGGCGACGACATGGGCCTGCGGGTTCTGGTCGGCCGCCGCCAGGCGGTGGTGTCGACCAATGACATCAGCGGCGATGGTGTTGCACGGCTGGCCGAACGCGCGGTCGCGATGGCGCGCGTGGCGCCCGACGACAAATATGTCGGTCTCGCCGATCCTCATTTGCTGGCGCGCGATTTCCCCGAGCTCGATTTGCTCGATCCCAAGGTTCCCTCGATCTCGGAGCTCGAACGCCGCGCGCAGGAAGCCGAAGCCGCGGCGCTCGCGGTCAAGGGCGTCACCAAATCGGGCGGCGCTTCGGCGTCCGCTGGAATCGGCGGCATGGTGCTGGTCACGAGTTCCGGCTTTCATGGTTCCTATCTGCGCTCGAGCCAGGGCATCTCGACGACCGCGATCTCCGGCGAGGGGACCGGCATGGAGCGCGACTACGACTACACCTCCGCGCCTCATGCCGCCGACCTGGCCCCGTCCGCAAGTGTCGGCCGCACCGCGGGCGAGCGCGCGGTGGCGCGGGCCAATCCGCGCAAGGTCGATACCTGCAAGGTGCCGGTGGTGTTCGATCCGCGGGTGTCGGGCTCGCTGGTGGGCCATCTCGTCGGGGCGATCAACGGCGCATCGATCGCGCGCAAGACCAGCTTCCTGAAGGACCGTCTCGGCGAGCAGCTGTTCGCCGACAGCATTCGCATCATCGACGATCCGCTGCGCGTGCGCGGCCTGCGCTCGCAGCCGTTCGATGCCGAGGGCGTCAAGGTCAGGAAGATCGCCCTGGTCGACCAGGGCGTGCTGACCACGTGGCTCCTGGATTCGGCAACCGCGCGCGAACTCGGCATGGCCACCACCGGACACGCCCATCGCGGCGTCTCCTCGTCGCCGTCGCCGGGCCCCTATAATCTCCATCTCGAGGCCGGCGTGCCGACCCCGGCCGAACTGATCTCCGACATCAAGCAGGGCTTTTACGTCACCGATCTGATCGGCTCCGGCGTCAACGGCGTCACCGGCGACTACAGCCGCGGCGCATCCGGCTTCTGGATCGAGAATGGCGAGATCGGCTATGCCGTGAGCGAGGTGACGATCGCGGGCCATCTGCTCGAGATCTTCAAGTCGATGGTTCCGGCCAACGACCTGGAATTCCGCTATGGCGTCAACGCGCCGACGGTGCGTATCGAGGGATTGACGCTTGGAGGACGGTAGGACCGAAAGCGCCGCCCTGACGCGCGATGCGAGGTTGTTGAAGGAGATCGTGCGCGACGCCGGCCGGCTGGCGCTCTCGATGTTCCGCACCGAATTGAAGAACTGGACCAAGGGCGTTTCCTCGCCGGTGTCGGAAGCCGATATCGCCGTCAACGACCTGCTGGAAAAAGCCTTGCGGTCGGCGGCTCCCGATTATGGCTGGCTGTCGGAAGAAAGCGTTGATGACGATGGCCGTCTCGCGCGTCGGCTGGTCTGGATCGTCGATCCGATCGACGGCACCAGAAGCTATCTTGCCGGGCGCGAAGACTGGTGTGTGAGCGTGGCGCTGGTTGAACTGGCCTCGCCGGTGCTCGCAGCGGTATTCGCGCCTGCCAGCGAGGAATTTTTCTTCGCCGTCCGTGGCCAGGGCGCAACGCTCAACGGCGTGAGCGTGCAGGCCACCTCGGGCACTGGTCTCGATTTCTCTCGCATGGCGGGACCGAGACCGCTGGTCGAACGCTTGAACAGCGCGTCCGACGACGGAATCACGCTGCATCCGCGTATCGGTTCGCTGGCGCTGCGGCTATGCCGGGTCGCGGAGGGACGTCTGGATGCCGCGTTTGCCGGCGGTCAAAGCCGCGATTGGGATCTTGCCGCGGCGAATTTGATCGTGCAGGAAGCGAATGGTAGTATGACCACGCTTTCCGGCGAGACGATCCTCTACAATCGCCGGGACGTGACGCACGGTGTGCTGGTGGCAGCGGGGCGCGATCGTCATGCGAGCATTGTCTCGCATTTTCGCAATCGTCCGCTGCCCTGAACCCGGGCGCGACATCTATCGTCAGCCTTCTATCGTCAGCCTTCTGCCGGGCCCATCTTCAGGAACAAATACCCATGCCAGACAGCGCCCCGCAGCAATTGCTTCATCTCGTCATCGGCGGTGAACTGATCGACCTCACGCAAAACGTCTTCAAGGACCTCGACAAGGTCGAGATCGTCGGCGTGTTTCCGAACTATGCGACCGCCTATGTCGCCTGGAAAGCCAAGGCGCAGCAGACGGTCGACAACGCCCATATGCGCTATTTCATCGTGCACCTGCACCGGCTGCTGGAGCCCGACCAAGACGCGAAGCCTGTGCGTTGAAGAAATTTCTCCGCAACACGCTGCGCAGCAGCTGGTTCCAGCGCGCTGTGGGGTTTCTCGCGGCCGAGTATCTGCGCCTGGTCTGGGTCACCAACCGGTTCACTCTCGAGCCGGCGGATGTCTACCAACAGGTCGAACCGCGCATGCCGGTCATTCTGGCGTTCTGGCACGGCCAGCATTTCCTGACGCCGTTCATCAGGAACAAGCCCTCCTATCGTGCCAAGGTACTGATATCGCGGCATCGCGACGGTGAATTCAATGCTATCGCCGTCGAACGGCTCGGCATCGGCACGATCCGCGGTTCCGGCGATCACGGCTCGGCGTTCCATCGCAAGGGCGGCGTCGGAGCCTTCAAGGAGATGGTGCGCACGCTCGATGATGACTATAATGTGGCGTTAACGGCTGACGTGCCGAAGCGCGCGCGCGTCGCGGGACTTGGCATCATCATGCTGGCGAGAGAATCGGGACGACCGATCATGCCCTTTGCGATGGCAACCAGCCGCTTCATGCGCCTCCATAACTGGGACCGTACGACGATCAATCTGCCGTTCGGTCGCGGCGCCCTGGTCGGCATCAAGGAAATCAACGTGCCGCGGGATGCCGATGCCGCGACCATGGAAAGGCTGCGGCTCGATCTCGAGGAGACGCTCAACGAGGCGACGCGCCGCGCCTATGCGATGATTGGCCGTCCCGACGAGTACCCTCATGGCTAATACGCTGCCGATGACGCTGCGTGTCTACCGCAGCCTGTCTTTGGCGGCGGCGCCGCTGGCGCCGGCCCTGATCAAGCAGCGTCTGAAGCACGGCAAGGAGGATCCGGAGCGGATCGGCGAGCGCCGCGGGCTCAGCCGCGATACCAGGCCGAGCGGACCCATGGTCTGGATCCACGGGGCCAGTGTCGGCGAGGTGCTGGCGGCGGCCAGCCTGGTGGAACGGCTGCGCGCCCTCAATATCCGCATTCTCCTTACCTCGGGCACGGTGACATCAGCGGCGATCGTGGCGCGGCGGTTCCCGCCCGACGTCATCCATCAATACGTGCCCTATGATTCGCCGCGTTTCGTCGGCCGCTTCCTCGATCACTGGCGGCCGAGCCTTGCGCTGTTCATCGAATCCGACCTGTGGCCCAACCTGATCCTGTCGAGCGCGGCGCGGCGGTTGCCGATGGTCCTGATCAACGGCCGCATGTCGCCGCGTTCGTTTCCGCGCTGGCGCCGGGTTTCGGGGACGATATCGGCGATCCTGGACAAGTTCGACATCTGCCTCGCTCAGTCGACGACCGATGCCGAACGTTTCACGGCGCTTGGCAGCCCCAACGTCGTCACCACGGGCAACCTGAAACTCGACGTTCCGGCGCCGCCGGCCGATCCCGTCAAGCTCGAACGGCTGCTGGCGATGACGCGCGGGCGCCCTATCATCCTCGCGGCGTCGACCCATCCCGGCGAGGATGAAATCCTGTGCGAGGCGCACCGGACCCTGAGCGGGTTCTTTCCATCGCTGCTCACCATCATCGCGCCCCGCCATCCCGACCGCGGACCCGCGATTGCGCGGATGGTCGCAGCGTCAGGCCTCAAGCCGGGTCTGCGCTCGCTCGGGGATCTTCCGACCCCTGCGACCGACATCTATGTCGCGGATACACTTGGCGAACTCGGTCTGTTCTATCGGCTCGCGCCCACCGTCTTCATGGGCGGATCGCTGGTCGCGCATGGCGGGCAGAACCCGATCGAGGCGGTCAAGCTGGACGCGTCGATCGTGCACGGTCCGCATGTGTTTAATTTCAATGACGTCTACGAGGCGCTCGACAGCGCCGGCGGCGCGCGGCGCGCCGACACACGGGAAGCGCTGGTGAAGCAGCTCGGCCAGCTGCTGGCCGACCCGGCCACGCGCGACGCGCAGAATGCGGCCGCCTCGCGCGTAGTGGACGAACTGGGCGGCGCCTTGGAGAAGACGCTGGCGGCGCTCGAGCCCTACCTCCTGCAATTGCGGCTCGAGATGGGAGCCGCGGATGCGTGAGCCGGACTTCTGGTACCGGCCATCATCATGGAAGGCACATCTGCTTCGACCGCTCGCTTCTCTCTACGGTGCCATCGCGGCAAGCCGGTTGCGGCGCCAGGGGGTCGAAGCCCGCGTTCCCGTCCTGTGTGTGGGCAATTATCATGGCGGCGGCGCCGGCAAGACGCCCGCGGTTCTGGCGCTTGCGAAAATCCTGCGCGAACTCGGCGAGACACCGGTCGTGCTGAGCCGCGGCTATGGCGGGCGGCTGCGCGGGCCGGTGATGGTGCAGCCGTCACGCCACAGCGCCGCCGATGTCGGCGACGAGCCGCTGATGCTCGCCGGCCAGGTCCCGGTGGCCGTGGCGCGTGATCGCGTCGACGGCGTTGCGCTTGCGACGTCGCAAGGCGCCAGCGTGATCCTGATGGATGACGGCTTCCAGAACCCGGCGGTCGCCAAGGATGCGTCGCTGATCGTGATCGACAGCGATCGCGGCATCGGCAACGGCTACGTCATTCCGGCCGGCCCGCTGCGCGCGCCGCTGGCGCCGCAACTCGACCGTACCGATGCGCTGATCGTGGTTGGCCGGGGAACGGCGAGCAGGACCATCGCCGCGAGGATCGCAGCACAGCCCGACAAGCCGGTGCTGTCGGCGCAGATCGCGCCGGACCCGGCCTGCGTGGCGCGGCTGGCCGGACAGCGGGTGCTGGCCTTTGCCGGCATCGGCGACCCCGGACGCTTCTTCAGGACTCTCCGCGCGGCTGGCATCGACGTTGCGCGCGAGCAGAGCTTTCCCGACCATCACCCCTTTTCGCAAGGCGATATCGACGCGTTGATCGCGGACGCACGACGCGAGGGACTGACCCTGGTGACGACGGAAAAGGATCTGGCGCGGCTGCGCCAGCGCGGCGAGCTGCCGGCCTGGGCGGAGCAGATCGTGGCGTTTCAGGTCACGCTCGAATTCGACGATCGCGCGACCTTGCGCAAATTTCTCACCGACCGGCTGTTCCGGGCGCGCGAGAAGCGGTTTCGGTCCGGTTGAATCGGAGCGCAGCCGCGTCGTTACATGATCTGCGCCGTTACCACCGCATAGGCAATGAACACCACGCCCAGGCCCCACACCATTGCGGGAATCTGCGAGCGGCGGCCGACGGCGACTTCCAGCGCGATATAGCTCAGTGTCCCCAGCGCCATTCCGTTGATGAGGTTGTTGGTCAGCACCGTCACCAGCAGCGTCAGCACGACCGGCACTGCATTGCCGAGGTCGGTCATGTCGATGCGGGCGAGGCCCTGCATCATCAGCACGCCGACCAGCACCAGCGCCGGCGCGGTCGCCTGGGACGGAATGATCACGAAGACCGGCCAGAAGAAGAGCGCGAGGCAGAACAAGGCGGCGACCGTCAGCGAGGTCAGGCCGGTGCGCCCGCCGGCCTGCACGCCGGTGATGGATTCGATGTAGGCGGTGACCACCGAGGTGCCGAGCAATGGTCCCACGATCGTCGCCGTCGCGTCGGTGGCGAAGGCGGCGGTGGCATTGGGGATCGAGCCGTCGGGGCGGCGCAGATTGGCGGCGCCGGTCACGCCGATCAGCGTCCCCAGTGTCGAGAAGAATTCGGCGCACAGGAAATAGAACAGCAGCGGCAAGGCCACCACGAAATGGCTGAACAGGTAGCCGACATCGAGCGCCATGAAGGTGCCGGTCGGCCATCGCGGCCACGACAGGATGGCGGAGGGCAGGGAGGTCACCATCTTGCCGTTCGCAGCCGGAACGACAAGACCGATCAAGGTCAGCGCGGCGATCGACAGGATGAGGGCGCCGGGAATCCGGCGTGCCACCAGCACCGGCGTGAGCAGCAGGCCGGCTAGCGTCAGCAGCACCGGTGGGCTGCGCAACGATCCCATGGTGATGTAGGTCGTCGGGCTTTGCACGATGAAGCCGGCGCCGCGCAGCGCGATGAACACGATCAAGGTGCCGACCCCGGCCTGGATGCCGATCTTCAGCGCTTCCGGAACGTCCTTGGCGACACGCTCACGCAGCTTGGAGAGGCTGAGGATCAGGAACAGGACGCCGGTGAACGCGACCATGGCAAGCGCCCCCTGCCAAGGCATGCCCATCTGCTTCACGATCACATAGGTGAAGATGACGTTGGAGCCCATCGCCGGCGCCACCGCGAGCGGCAGATTGGCGGTCAACCCCATCATGACGCAGCCGAAGATCGCCGCGAGCGCCGTGGCGCTGACGAGATCGGCGCGGTCCATTCCCGCATTCGACATGATCGCCGGGTTCACCGCGATGATATAGGCCATCGCCGCGAAGGTGGTCGCGCCCGCCATCACTTCGCGGCCGACGCTGGTGCCGCGTTCGGTGAGGCGGAAGAAGCCGTCGATCGGGCTTGTCGCTGTGTGGCCCGATGAAGCGGCAGGACTTGGCATCGGCGCGGTCGGGCCGGAGGCCAATTGCGGCGGCGTCATCTCGTTCATCGTCCCTCCGATCGTTGTCGTCACCACACCACCGGGTGCGCTTGGCCGGTCTGCACATTGATGAAACCGAGCGGCGCCTGCTCGCACGGCGCGACCAGTACCCATGTCCATGGCGCGCAGGTCAGGGTCGCGAACATCAGCCGCTCCGGAAATCCGGGATACCAGCGCGGCCGATAGGTCGGCTCAAACATCCAGTCGACCTTGCGGCCCTCCGCGTAGAGCGCCTGCATGTCGGCATCGAGTGCTTCGGCGGAACGGCAAGACATCAGGCCGCCGACCTCGAAGCGCACGGTGGCGGCGAGTTCGCCTTCGCGCACCAGCGCCCAGCCACCATGCAATTCGACCAGCGCGTTGACGGCCTTGGCCATCGCGGCATCGGATGAGCCGACGACCCAGATGTTGTGCTTGTCGTGCGCCACCGAACAGGCCAGCGCAGTGTCCGGCGTGCGCGGTCCGCAGCCGCGCCAGAACATCTTCGAGACGCGGCCGTCGCCGGAGAAGCGGTCGACGATGGCGAATTTGGTGATGGACTCGCTCGGGTCGCGCTGCACGGCCCCGTCGCGCACCGGCAGCTCGAGCGTGTAAAAATCGGGATGCCAGTGGAACGGCCGGATCACCGCAGCCTTCATGGTGGCGCGGCCGGGTTCGGCGGCCAGCGCAAAATTCTCAGGCCTGATCGTGCGATTGATATTGACCGTCCTGGTCGCCCATTCGGGCCATCTGATCTCGGGGACCGGGCCGATGTAGCGCTTGCCGTCCGACACCTGGGTGCCGTCGGCCCAGACCTCGGCGATGGCAAGCTTGCCGACATCCGACAGCAACACGACGTCGCCGAAGCGTCCGGGCGACAGGCTGCCGACGTACGGAGTGAGGCGCATATGGCGCGCCGGATTGATGGTCAGGCACTGGATCGCGATCTCCGGCGCGAGGCCGGCTTCGATGGCGACCCGCGCATTGTGGTCGCTGGCGCCGAGTTCGAGCGTGTGGCTGGCGCTGCGGTCGTCGGTCGTGAACGCAATCTGCGACCAGTCCTGCAGGCCCTTGGCGAGCAGCCATGCGACGATCTCGGCCATGGCGTAGACGCGCAATTCCACGAACAGGCCGCGTATCAGCTTGTCCCAGGTTTCCTCCGGCGTCTGCACCTCATGGTCGGAGGCGAGCCCGGCCGCGGCAAAGGCGTTGATCGACGGCAGGTCCCTTAAGCCCGAGGCATGCCCTTCGACGACGCCGCGCGCCGCGAAGGTCGCCTCGATCATGGCCCAAATCCGCTGGTAGGACGGATTGTCCGGATTCCAGACCGCCGGCCAGTCCATCACTTCATCGAGCCCGGTCACCATCAGGCTCTGGGCCATGAACTGCGCCTGCTCCTTGCCGCCATACCAGCCGCCGCCCCACTCATAGGCGGTGGGCGGCACCGCCGATCCGGGCTGCGGAAAGATCTTCAGCGGCGACCCGCGCCGACGCGCCTCGAACCAGAATTCGAGATTGCGCGCGCCGTTGACGTTGGAGAACTCGTGGCTCGCTTCGCAGGTCCAGGTATTGCCGCGCGGCAGCACCAGCGCCGCCTCCCATTCCGGCGTCAGATGCGAGCTTTCGATGTGCTTGTGCACCTCGCCGAACCCCGGGACGGCCGCGAGGTCCGGCCGGTGCACGCGCTCGCGGACCTCGCCCGGATAGCTCCCCGCCGGCCCTACCCAGGCGATGCGGCGGCCCTTGAAGACGATCTCCTGGTCCTCGCTCCAGCTGCGGCTGTGCACGTCGAGCAGGCGTCCGATCCGCAACGCGCGGTCGGCCGGGCGGCGGCCCAGCGCCGTCAGCACCAGATCCTGGCGGATGCGAATTTCGTCCGCAGCATTGATCAGGAGATCGTCGGGAAGCGCGTTCGGGGATGCCATGACCATTGTCCTGCTCCTACGCCTGTGCTTTCGCCCCTGCCGTCCGTTTGCGCGGTGAGTGACCGCCCTTGACGGACGACCGTCGTGCGGCCGCCGCATCCCGCCGGCGGACATCAGTCAGCAGGGTGGTCAGGGCCCACTCGATCGCATCGGCGATCTCGGCGCTGGACATGCCGAAATCCTCACGCAGCGCGCTCCAGGCCAGCACGTTGTTGAGATAGGTCGCGAGCGCCTCGGCCTGGCGGACTTCCTTCGGCTTCAGGTGCCGTGTCAGAGGTGCCATCGCCTTGCGGTGATGGTCGATCAGGCGCCGCCGGAATCCGGCACGCATGGTGCGGCCGGCCCGGGTCAGCGCGATGGCGCGCGCCAGATGCGGATGGCGATCGAAGCTCCTGCACAGCTTGCGAAAGATGCCGGGCAACTCGTCCGGCGAGGTGAAGGGGACGTAGCCGAAGACGTTGTCCTCGATCCATTCGCCCGCCTCGCCAAGAAGCTCGGCGCGTGTCTTGAAATGCCGGTAGATGGTGCGCTCGGCGACGTTGGCGCGCTTGGCGATCGTGGCCATGGACACGTCATCGGCGGTCTCGTCCGCCAGCGACTCGACGAAGGCGGCGACGATGCGCCGGCGTGTCTGCGCGGCGTATTCGTCGCGCAGGCCAGGGCGGAGGTCAAGGCTATGTCGCTTGACTGTACTCATGTCATAACTATGACAAAGGATGATTTGGCGCGGCAAGGCCAAACTTCAGGCATCTGCCGCCGCAAGAATGTGCGCGCCGGACCGCCTCGACGAACCGGAAATCCAGGCAATCCAGGCCCAGGCGCGCTTCGCGCGCGAGCCGCAACGACAAGATTTTTCAGTGAGGGTGGGCCAAGCGCACCTGCGCCCCGCCGTTGATCGACATCGCCCGCAAGATGATGGGCACAGCGCAGCCGCGCCTTCCCGGGCCTATGATCCGATCGATCGCTTCCGGTATCCGCCAGGTCGGCGAATCAGTCTCAGCCGAATCAGTCTCAGCCTTGCGTCTTCAGCGCGCGCGGAAAATGCCGCTGCAGCACCGCGCTCGGGAGCGCATAGGCCTCCTGCAGATCGACGCTCCAGTATTTCAGCTCGTCGAGCGGAATCCGCACATCCGTCACCGCGCAACGCACGTAGGTTCCGGGCGAGATCACGCGGAAGTCCCCGTCCAGATATTGCACCTGCGCCTCGCCATGGCCCGAAGGCCCAAACTTGTTCAGCAAATCGGTTCGCTCCGATGGATCTTCGGGAATTCGGCGCACGTGCGGAGCAGGCATTCGCGTCGGAAATCGGACGCGGGTGCTCAAATCCGGTCACTCACATTATCGCGCCTTAAATCATTATTCTATCATAAATAGGGCACCCGGCTCGCCGGTCCAACCCACCGATTTGTGATGTTTCGCTTGTTTTGCAGCGTGTTACCTTCCATGCGACCAGGTGCCGCCGCACCGGCTGCCCCACCGTATGAGCCCGCAATGCCAATGCGCATCCTGTCGGCCCTCGTACTCCTGACGCCGCTCATGATGGCAACTCCCGCAGCGGCCGCGACGCCGGCCGTGCCGCGCGAGATCGATATCCCCATGCCGAGCGGGACGCTCAAGGCTCAGCTCTTCACGCCTGCGGGCGTGGGCCCATTTCCGACCGTGATCGCACTGCATGGCTGCGGCGGCCTGGCCACGCGATCCGAACCGGTCCAGGCCCGCTACCGCGAATGGGCCGAGCAGTTGTTGAAGGAAGGTCAGGCGGTGCTGCTGCCGGACAGCTATGGCTCCCGCGGGGTCGGTCCGCAATGCCGCGTCAAGGACGTCCAGGTGAAGGCACGCCGCGAACGGGTGGAGGACATCGTTGCGGCGCGGCAATGGCTGGTGCAGCAGCCCTGGGTCGCGCAAGACCGCATCAGTCTCCTGGGTTGGGCCAATGGCGCGAGCGCGCTGCTGTGGGCGGTGCGCCCGCAGTTGCCGCGCGATGCGAGAGCGGATTTCCGCTCGGCGATCGCGTTCTATCCGGATTGTCGCATCTCCTCAGGCCTCGGCTGGAGTACGCGCGTACCGACCTTGCTCCTGATCGGCGCCAAGGATGATGTCAGCTCGCCGCCGGCCTGCCGGCAGATGATCGATGAGGCGCGCGGGCGCAGCGCGCTGACGCGGATCGTGGTCTATCCCGGGGCCTACCATGAGTTTGACCGCGTCAACCTGCCGGTGCACCCGGCCGCGGGAACGGCGGATGCCGCCGTCCCCGATCGCGGCCATCTCGGCAGCGATCCGGAGGCGCGTGCGGATGCGCAGAAACTCGTCGAGGAGTGGCTGGCGCGATGAGGGGTTTCACCCTCCCCAGGGGAGGGTAAGGAAACGCCCCCCTAAAACAAACTGCCCTGATCGACCGGCTTGGCCACCCGCTTCGGCGCAGGGGCCCTTGGCTCCCGCGCCGGCTTTGGTGGATCGAGCGGCGCCGTCGCAGCCGGTGGCCGATCCGCGTCCGCCGTGACGCCAACGCGCCCGTCGCCGAACTCGATGGTGAGCGGCGCGTGGGGGCCGATCGCGGCCGCGGCACGAACGGCGTGGCCCTGCTCGTCGCGCACCAGCGCGAAGCCGCGCGCCAGCACCGAGCGATAGGACAGCGCGGTCAGCAGCTGGCCGCTGTGGTTGACGCGCGCGTCGAGCCGCTGCAGCGCGGTGAGAAGCGCGCGCCGCGCCCGCTCAGTGAGCCGCTGCGTGCGCTCGCGTTCGCGGGCGATGGCCTGGCGCTTGGCCTGGGCGTAGGCGAACTTCGAGGCCTTCAGCCGCGCCTCCAGGCCCACATAGCGCTCCCCGCGGCTTCGCAGCAGCGATCGCGCCGACAGCGTCAATCGCTCGCCCGATACCACCAGCCGGTGCCGCGCCTGGGCGACCTGGCCGCGTAGCACGCGCAAGGTCAGGCGTGAACTCACCCCCGCGAAGCGGCGGAAATGCGCGTGGGTATTGGCCTTGAGGCCGCGCGGCAGGTGTGCCGAGGCGGTATCCAGCCGTTGCCGCGGAATGGCGAGGACTTCGCTCGGCGAGGGCAGCGCCCGCGCGGCCGCGCGCAGTTCGTTGCGGCGGCTTTCCTGACTGCGACGCCAGCAGATCATGGTGCGGCGGGCCAGGCTTTCGATCTCGACCAACAGTTCGCTGCGCACCGGCACCGCCATTTCGGCGGCAGCGGTCGGCGTCGGCGCGCGCTTGTCGGCGGCGAAATCGATCAGGGTGATGTCGGTCTCGTGGCCGACCGCTGATATCAGCGGGATCAGGCTTTCGGCCGCCGCCCGCACCACGATCTCCTCGTTGAACGACCACAGGTCTTCCAGCGAGCCGCCGCCGCGCGCGACGATCAGCAGATCGGGCCGAGGAATCCTGCCGTCTTTCGGCATCGCGTTGAAGCCGCGGATCGCGGCTGCGATCTGCTCGGCGGAACCCTCGCCCTGCACCTTGACTGGCCACACCAGCACGCGACGCGGAAAGCGGTCCTGCAGCCGGTGCAGGATGTCGCGGATCACGGCGCCGGTCGGCGAGGTGACGACGCCGATCACCTCGGGCAGCCAGGGCAGTAGCTGCTTGCGCGCCTCGTCGAACAGACCCTCGGCGGCGAGTTTTTTCTTGCGCTCCTCCATCAGCGCCATCAGCGCGCCGATGCCGGCCGGCTCCAGCGCCTCGATCACGATCTGGTATTTGGACGAGCCGGGATAGGTGGTGAGCTTGCCGGTGGCGATGACCTCGAGCCCTTCCTGCGGCTTGAAGCGCATTCGCGCATGGGCGAATTTCCAGATCACCGCCTCGATCTTGGCGCCCTCGTCCTTGAGCGCGAAATAGCAGTGCCCGGAGGAGTGCGCGCCGCGGAACCCGGAGATTTCCCCGCGCACCCGGACATGGCCATAGGCGTCCTCCACCGTCCGCTTCAGCGCGGAGGAGAGCTCCGTGACGGTCAATTCCGGCGTGTTGGGCAGGCTTTGCGCTGCGGCCATGGGGAGGCGATTCGATCCTTGAGGGGGCTTTCCAAGTTAGGGATTTTCCGCGGCAATCGCCAACCCGGAGGCTTGCTTATCCATATACTCTGTAGTACAGAGTACTCTATTATTTGCCGCGGGCCTTGACGTGGCGACCGGCGGGGAAAATCGTGATGGTACTCTCATTTGGACTGAAGCTCGCTGTCTGGGTCCTTGCCCTCATTGGGTTCGCAGGCCTCGTGCTTGCTGTGCTGATCGCGACGCCGGTCCGGCAGCCGCAGGAATTGATGTCAGTCTCGACCACGGCGCGCGCGGTGGATCGCCGTGATATGCCGACGCTCGCCCGGTTCCACGCGCGCGACGGTACCGAGCTGGCATACCGCCATTATCCCGCGGCGTCGCCCTCGACCGGCCAGATCGCGATCGTGGTGCATGGTTCGTCCGGATCCAGCATCGCCGTCCACGCGCTGGCGAAGGCGATGGGCGCGCGCGGCATTGAAACCTTCACGCCTGATACCCGCGGCCATGGCGCCTCCGGCAGCCGCGGCGACATCGCCTATATCGGCCAGCTCGAGGACGATCTCGCCGATCTCGTCGGCGAGATCCGCAAGGGCAGCCCGACGGCACCGCTGATCCTGCTCGGCCATTCCTCCGGCGGCGGCTTCGCGCTGCGAGTCGCCGGCTCGCCGATCCAGACCCTGTTCGTGCGCACCGTCCTGTTATCGCCCTATCTCGGCTACGATGCGCCGAGCAGCCGCAAGGATGCCGGCGGCTGGGCCAGCCCGGATATTCCTCGAATCCTCGGCCTCGCGCTGCTGCACCGCCTCGGCATCGTCTGCTGCGACCAGCTTCCCGCCATCGCCTTCGCTGTCGCCGCAGACTCCAAACCGATCCTGGCTTCGACCTACTCCTATCGGCTGATGCGCAACTTCGGCGCCTCGGGCGACTATCGCGGGGATTTCGCGGCGGCCGGCAAGCCGGTCGCGGTGTTCGCCGGTGCCGCCGACGAACTGATGTTTCCGGACAAATACCGGGAGGCGGTCGGACCGCGGATTCCGGTCCGGCTGATCGATGGCATCAACCACATGGAGATCGTCTCGGCACCCGCGGCGGTGGCGGCGATCGCTGATGATGTGGCCGAAGCCGGGAGCGGCTCATGACCGGCATTGATGCCAAGGAAGCCGCCTCGGCGCTGTCGGATATCGCTTCCATCGCCCACCGCGTCCGGCAGTCGACGATCTACAAGCTCGCCAGCCTGATGCTGATCCTCTGGGGCGGCGTGTCTTGCGTCGGCTACCTCCTGACCTATCTGTCGGCACCTACGGCGTACTACACGTGGGTCGCAGTCTATGTCGTGGGCATAGCGGGCTCGACTGTCATCGCGACCGCCCAGCGACGGCATTCTGGCATACGGATGCTGGATCTGCGCATGTTGGTGGCAGCGGCGCTGTTCATCGCATTCGGACTCTTCACATGTCTGCTCGGCCAGTTCGGGCCGCGCCAACTGAGCACGTTCTGGCCGATCTATTTCATGCTCGCCTATACCCTCGTCGGTCTCTGGACTGGTTTCGCCTTTGTCATCATCGGCCTCTCCATCACCGCACTGACGCTGATCGGCTATTTCCTTGTCGGCGCTTGGTTCGACCTCTGGATGGCGGTCGTCAGTGGCGGCGGGCTGATCCTCGGCGGCGTTTGGATGCGTCGGAGCTAGCGCCATGGCCGAGCTCGACGAGATCATCCACCAGCCGCTGCGCCTGCGCATCATGGCGGCGTTGAATGCGCTGCCGCCGGGCGCCGCGGGGCTGGAATTTGCCCGGCTGAAGAAGTTGACCGGGGCCACCGACGGCAATCTCGGCGCTCACATCGAGACGCTGGCGCGGGCGGGCTACGTCACGATCGACAAGGCCTTCGTCGGCAAAAAGCCGCAAACCACTGTGACGGCCACGGCGACCGGGCGCGGCGCCTTCGCCCGCCACGTCGCAAGCTTGCAGGAAATCATCGCGGGAGCGGGAAAATAGTCCCCGCATTATAGGGAGTTTGGCAGCCCATGAAGAATCTGTTCGACGCGGGAAAGCTGCTGCTTCTCGACATGGCGGCAACCTTGTTTTTTCTCGTGCTCTATTTGTTGACGCACAACGTGCCATTGTCGGTGGTGCTCGGGATGGCGCTCGGCATCACCCAGATCGGCTGGCAGTTCGCGCGCAAAAAGCCGATCGACACCATGCAATGGATGAGCCTGTTCCTGGTGCTGGGCGCGGGCACCGTCACGCTGCTCACCAACGACCCGCGGTTCGTCATGATCAAGCCGAGCGTGATCTACCTCATCGTCGGCATCGTGATGCTGAAGCGAGGATGGATCAACCGCTATCTGCCGCCGATCGCGCTCGAGCTGGTGCCGGATATCGCGGTTATCGTCGGCTATGCGTGGTCGGGCCTGATGTTTTTTTCAGCAGCCCTGAACCTGATCGTGGCCCTCAATGTCAGCGTGGTGATCTGGTCGGTGACCATGTCGATCTACGGCATCGTCAGCAAGGCCTTGATGTTCCTGATCGGATACGCCGTGATGCGCACGGTTGGCGTTGCCCGTCGTCGGCGTCAAAAGTCGCCAGACCTGACCGGCGGCCGTGCGGCCGACGTCGCGCCGGTGCCGAATTGATGTTGGCGACCGCAGACCACGGTAACAGCTGCCTGGCTCGGCGTCATCGGCCGCCACATCGCAAGTCCACGAGACATCATCGCGGCTGCGGGCGGGCAGGGGTAACTATCTCTGTCATTCCGGGGCGATGCGGAGCATCGAACCCGGAATCTCGACGTGATTGGCAAGACAATCTCGGGATTCCTGATCGGCGCGCATGGCGCGCCGTCCGGAATGACGGTGTTTGTCCTCTTGCAGGAACATGGGGAGTCGTGTCACCGACATGGTCCACACACCCCCATAGACGGCCTTCTCGATGAACATTCTCCTGCTCGGTTCCGGCGGTCGCGAACATGCGCTGGCCTGGAAGATCGCGGCGTCCCCGCTGGTGACACGGCTCTGGTGCGCGCCCGGCAATGCCGGCATCGCCCGGGAGGCCAAATGCGTCGCGCTCGACATCACCGACCACGCCGCGGTGATCGCGTTCTGCAGGGACAATGCGGTGGAGTTCGTCGTGGTCGGCCCGGACGCGCCGATCGCGGCCGGCATCGTCGATGATCTCAACGCGGCCGGCTTCAAGGCCTTCGGCCCGACCAGGGCCGCGGGCCAGCTGGAAAGCTCGAAGCGCTTCACCAAGGCGCTGTGCCGGGCCGCCAATATTCCGACCGCGGCCTATGCGCATTTCACCGATCCCGAGGCTGCGAAGGATTATGTCCGCGAAGAGGGCGCACCGATCGTGGTCAAGGCCGACGGCCTCGCCGCCGGCAAGGGCGTCGTGGTGGCGATGACCGTCGCCGAGGCCCTCGATGCCATCGACATGATGTTCGGCGGCGGTTTTGGCGAGGCCGGCGCCGAGGTCGTGATCGAGGAATTCATGGAAGGCGAGGAAGCCTCGTTCTTCGTGCTGTGCGACGGCGACAACGCGCTGCCGCTCGCGACCGCGCAGGATCACAAGCGCGCCTTCGACGGCGACACCGGCCCGAACACCGGCGGCATGGGCGCCTATTCGCCGGCGCCTGTCATGACCGAGGCGCTGTGCGCGCGGGTGATGGAGGAGATGATCAAGCCGACGCTGTTCGCCCTGAAGGCGATGGGCTCGCCCTACAAGGGCGTGCTCTTTGCCGGCGTGATGCTGACCAAAGACGGGCCGAAACTGGTCGAATACAACGCCCGCTTCGGCGATCCCGAGACCCAGGTGCTGATGCTGCGGATGATGTCGGATATCGTCCCGGCGCTGATCGCCTGCGCCGACGGGCAATTGAAGAATTTCAGCCTGCGCTGGTTCGACGACGTGGCGCTGACGGTGATCATGGCGACGAAGGGCTATCCCGGCGACTACGGCAAGGGCTCGGTGATCGAGGGGCTCGACGAGGCCGCCAGGGTCGAGGGCGTCGAAATCTTCCATGCCGGAACGGTCGCCAAGGATGGCCAGATCCTCGCCAATGGCGGCCGCGTGCTGAACATCTGCGCACTCGGCAAGACGGTGACGGAAGCGCAGGCGCGCGCCTATCGGGCGGTCGACCTGATCCGATGGCCGGAGGGTTTTTGTCGCCGCGACATCGGCTGGCGCGCGGTGGAAAGGGAGCAGGCGGGATAGCCGGAAGCATCCTCGTCATTCCGGACGACGCGCTATCGTCGTCATTCCGGACGACGCGCGGAGCGCGTCGATCCGGAATCCCGAGATAAGGCGCGAGGTGCACGACAATTTCGAGATTCCGGGTTCGATGCTTCGCATCGCCCCGGAATGACGGGTGAGACACTACAGCAAATCGCCACCTGCCGCCGACGCCGTGGTGCCGTGCTCGCGGAAGGCCTTGATGACGTTGCGGCCGACCCGCCATTTGTGCACCTCGTCGGGACCGTCGACCAGCCGCTGCGCGCGCACCTGGGTGTACCACTTCGCCAGCACCGTATCCTGGCTGAAGCCGAGCGCGCCGTGGAGCTGGATCGCGGTGTCGATGACGTGGTGCACCATGTGCGCCAGGTAGACTTTTGCGATCGAGTTTTCCTGCCGCAGGTCCAGGCCTCGTTCGGCCTTGTAGGCGATGTGCAGCAGCATCAAGCGCCCGATATAGAGCTGGCTGGCGCATTCGGCGAGCATGAACTGCACGGCCTGGCGGTCGGCCAGCAGCACGCCGAAGGTCGACCGCTGGGTAATATGAGCGACCGCCATGTCGAGCGCACGCTGCGCCTTGGCGACGTTGTGCATGCCGTGACGCAGGCGGCCATAGGCGAGGCGATGCTGGCCCATGGCGAAGCCGTTGCCCTCGCCGCCGAGCAGATTGTCGGCTGGCACCTTCAGGTCCCTGATCTCGATTTCGGAGTGGCCGCCGTGAATGGCGTCGGCATGCGGGCCCTCGATCGCCATGTTCTTGATGTTGCGCTTGATCCGATAGCCCGGGTTCGGCAGTTCGACGATGAAGGTGGAATATTGCCGGTGCCGCGGCGCGTTCGGATCGGTCTTCGCCATCACCAGCGCCATGTCGGCGACGCTGGCCGATGACGAGAACCATTTCTCGCCGTTGAGGATGTAGTTCTCGTTGCCGTCCTTGACCGCCGATGTCTGCATGCCGGTGGCGTCGGCGCCGGCGGCCTTTTCCGTCATCGAGAAGCAGATTCGCTTGTCGCCGTTCAGCAGGGGTTTCAGGAATTTTTCCTTCTGGTGCTCCGTGCCGTGCTCGAGGATGGTCATCATCGAGGCGTCGTCGGGGCCTTGCGTGTTCATCGACAGCGCCCCCAGCATGCTCTCGCCGAGTTCCATCTGCACCAGGGCGTTGGCGAGCGGCCCCAGCCCCATGCCGCCATACTCCTTCGGCACGAACGGGCACCACAGACCGCGCGCGCGTGCCTTCTGGCGCAGCGGAGCGAGAACTTCGTCGAGCGGCTTGGAGTCCAGTTCCTTCTCGGCGGGAATGCATTCGTCCTGCACCCATTGCCGGACCTTTTCGCGGATCGCCTTGGCCTCGGCCGGGACTTCGAAATCGATCGACATGGGTGTCCTCCGTCTGCTTTGTTGGTGCTTGCAGGATGGCTTATATCCGCCACGGGCCAGCGGCAACGCCGAACAAAGTTTGAAGCAGCCCGCATCTGCGACTGATGACGTGAGAGAACAACCATGCCCGATCTCGCCGATCTCTTCCAAGGCTTCGCCTCCGAATGGATCAACACCGCGTCGGGCCGCATCTTCGCCCGCGTCGGCGGCAAGGGGCCACCGCTGCTGCTGTTGCACGGCTTTTCCGAAACGCATGTGATGTGGCACCGCGTGGCGCCGCAGCTTGCGGACGCCTTCACGCTGATCATCGCCGATCTGCCGGGCTACGGTTGGTCCGACATGCCCGAGAGCGATCAGGACCATCTGCCCTATACCAAGCGCGCGATGGCCAGGACCATGATCGATCTGATGGAGCGGCTCGGCCATGTGCGTTTCGCGCTGGCCGGCCACGACCGCGGCGGCCGTGTCGCCTATCGGCTCGCGCTCGATCATCCCGGCCGGTTGTCGCGCCTCGCCGTGCTCGATATCCTGCCGACCTATGATTACTGGGAGCGCATCAACCGGCTTTATGCCCTCAAGATCTATCACTGGAGCTTCTTGGCGCAGCCCTACCCGCTGCCCGAGACGCTGATCGGCAGCAACGGCGAATTCTTCCTCAGGCAGAAGATGGCGAGCCAGACCAAGAGTAAGACGCTGGCCGCGATCGATCCCAGAGCGCTGGAGCATTACCTCGCGCCGTTCCGCGATCCCTCCCGCATACACGCGATGTGCGAGGACTACCGCGCCGGCGCTTACGCCGATTACGAGATCGACAAGGCCGATCACGACGCCGGAAACAAGATCACGATTCCCATGCTCGCTTTGTGGGGCGATGCCGGCGTGGCCAGCGCGGCGGCAACCCCGCTCGACACCTGGAAGACCTGGGCGACCAATGTGTCGGGATCGCCGGTGGATTCGGGTCATTTCCTCACGGAAGAAAATCCAGTGGCGACGGCGAGGTTGCTCAAGGAGTTTTTCCTGGCGGGCTAGTTTCTTCGTCATTGCGAGCGAAGCGAAGCAATCCATCGCGCGGCACGAAGAAAGATGGATTGCTTCGTCGCTGCGCTCCTCGCAAAGACGGCCCACAGCGCGTTGATCAAAAACCGCCTCACAGCACCTTGGTGAAATAGAACCGGCGCAGTCCCGCCCCGACCGTCTTGTTGCTTTCGGCGACGGGGTCTCTTCCCGCATCAGTTCGTATCCGGCGTTTCGATACAGCGACAGCGCGGGACCTTGCAGTTCGGATGTGCTGAGGTCGAGGCGAGCGACGTTGCGTCGGCGGCACTCGTCCGCTCACGCAGGGATCGGAAGACCAGCCACGTGAAAAGCAGGAAAAGAAAGCAGCGGAGTTCTGGAACCTTTGCTTGAACCTCGCGTTCGTTGAAAACATGAGTGTGTCGGGGCGCGCGTGTTTTTGCCGAAGGTGTCCCATGGATATGAATGCGGTCGGTTGGTTCGAGATTTACGTGACGGACATGTCACGGGCCAAGGCGTTCTACGAAAGCGTGTTCGACAGGAAGTTGGAGAAACTCGGAACTCCCGGTTCCGGTGTGTCTGAAATGTGGGCATTTTCCGGGAATCCCGGTGGCGCGGGTGCCACGGGGGCCCTCGTCAGCATGGAAGACGGCCCTTCGGGCGTGGGTGGCGTCATCATCTATTTCGTATGCGATGATTGTGCCGTGGAGTCGCGCCGTGCAGCCAGGAACGGCGGCAAGATCGTGAAAGAGAAGTTCTCGATAGGAGAATATGGCCATATCGCCCTCGTGACCGACACGGAGGGAAATATGGTCGGTCTGCACTCCATGAAATAGGTTTTCGCGATCTGTCGATTGGCAAATCCCATCCGCGGCGACAGTCCTGAGGACGTCGAAGCAAAAGGCGTGGCGCCGGGCGAGGGGCCGCCAAAAGGATAGACCGTAACCCTCACCTGATTTGCGGAGTTTATCATCGGGCGGCGCTTCGCGCCGACCCGTTGGCAAATCGACCTCTTCCACCCAACTCGGGTTTACCCGAGTTGGGCACCTTCAATTCGTCGAAGTCGGATATATCCGACTTCGATGGGAGAGGTGAACCTCCGTTGCCGAACCAGATCAGCCTCATCTCCTCAATCGCTGGCGTTTTCCTCAGGCAGTCCGAGGAAAGATCGGACTAGCCCGAGCACCTCATCAGGCTTGTCGTGATGCAGCCAGTGTCCGGCGCCCGCAACGGTTTCCGCGCGCGCCTGCTGGAAATGGTTCGCCGCTCCATTCGCTTTGGGATCGCCGAGAAAGCTCTCGTCCGCGCCGAGCAGCAGTGTCGGGCAGGCGATGCGTGACCACAGCGCGATGTAATCATCCGGCCAGAGCCGGTGCGGCACCGTGGCACGCTGGTAGGGATCGAACTTCCAGCTGTAAGTTCCGTCAGTATTCTGCCTGACGCCGTGGGTGGCGAGATGCAGGGCGAGGTCGGGCGTCAGCCGCTTGTTGTGCGTCGACATCTGCGCGGCCGCGTCAGCGATGGTGCGATAGCGGCGCGGCTCGCGCGCGTCGAGGGCGTCGAGCTGCGACATCCATTTCGCCATCCGCTCGTGGACCGACGCCTTCGGCGCTGTCGGGAACATGATGACACCATCGAGTATGACGAGGCGCGACACCTGCTCCGGGACCATGCCGGCGTAGGCGAGAGCAATCATGCCGCCCAACGAGTGGCCGACGATGGCAACCTCGCTCGCTCCCGTGAGCCGCACCAGACCTGTCAGGTCATAGACATGTTCGGGTAGGGCGTAGCTGCCGCCTTTGGTCCATTCGGAGTCGCCATGACCGCGCAGGTCGGGCGCCAGCACATGATAGTGAGGCCGCAAGGACCGGGCGATGCGGTCGAAGCTGCGACAATGATCCAGGCCGCCGTGGATCATGATCAGGGGCGGCGCCGCATCGTTGCCCCAGTCGGCGTAATGCAATCGTAACCCCTGGGATTGGTAGAAGCGGCTTTGCGGTGCGGGCATGGATGCGATGATTCTCGATTTTCTGGGGCCTGCATCCATTGTAGCAACGGACCGCGCGCGAGGGCGAGAGTGGCTCTCGACCTAAAATATCGAAAACGACCCCATGCAAAGTAGCCAAGCGGCCGGGGTGACGGTTTTCGTTTTTCCGAAACGATTTGACACGTCGGGCAAATCACTGGCAATATTCCATCATCGCAAATTCGTTAAACGCCCTTGGTCCGAATTGGCGCGCTCGTCGTTGCGTGCCGCTCTCTCCTGTCGTCATACCCGCCACCGGGTCTCGCCTTCGGCGAGCCCGATGGCAGGCTCCAGCGGGTATCCAGTACGCCGCGGCCTCTCGATCAATCGCCGGCGTCTCTGGAATACTGGATCATCCGCTTTCGCGGATGATGACAGCGGTTTGTGTGGGGCTCGCGCGTACGTACCGCCCGCTATCGCCTCACCCTGAAAAATTCCTTCAGCAAACTCGCCGACTCGGTTTCACCGACCGCCGAATACACCTCCGGCACGTGATGGCAGGTTGGTTGGGCGAAAAACCGCACGCCGGATTCCACCGCGCCGCCCTTGGGGTCGGCCGCGCCGTAATAGAGCCGGCGGATGCGCGCGAAGGAGATCGCGCCCGCGCACATGGTGCAGGGCTCCAGCGTGACGTAGAGGTCGCAATCGACCAGCCGCTCGGTGCCGATGGCGTCGGCCGCCTGCCGGATCGCCAGGATTTCGGCATGCGCGGTCGGATCGCGATCGGTCAGGGTCCGGTTGGCGGCCGTGGCGATGACCTCATAACCCCGCACGATGACGCAGCCGATCGGCACTTCGCCGGCTTTTCCGGCATTTTTCGCCGTTTTCAGCGCCAAATCCATGAAAGAAGGGGGCATCATGCCTCGTATCATCGGACAAAACCTGCTACTGGGTCGGCCTTCAGCAAACGTGGATACCGGTTTTGCGTAAGACTGCGCCTCCTGCCGAGCGCGCGCGCAACCGCCATGACACCCCATCCACCGGGCTGACGCACCATTTCATCGAACCCCGAGAACCAATTCATGCCCCGCGACGACGACAAAAACAACGATTCCCGCGGCCGGCGTGATCGCCCCTCGGGCGGCAAGGGCCGCTCCGGCGCCAAGCGCGGTCCCGACAAGAAGTTCGGCAAACGCGAAGGCGGCAGCAAAGGCGACGGCGAGCGGCGCCCCTATGCCGGAAAATCCGACGGCGCCAAATCATCAGATGCCAAGAAGCCCTATTCCGGCGCGGGCAAGCCTTACGGCGATCGTGACAGCCGTCCGCCCCGCCGCGATGGCGACGCACCGCGTCCGCGCGGGGACAGGCCGTTCTCGGATCGTCCAAGGGGTGATCGGCCTTCTGGTGATCGGCCTTCTGGTAATCGGCCTTCCGGTGATCGGCCGCAACGCTTCAATCGGGATGACCGTCCGCGCGGCGAGGGCGGCGAGAAACGCGCTTTCACGCCGCGCGGCGATCGTGGCGGCGACAAGCGTCCCTTTACCCCGCGGGCGGATCGTGGCGGCGAGAAACGCCCGCCGCGTGGCGAGCGCAATGAGGGCCGTCCGGCCGCGCGCTTTTCCGACAAGAAGTTCGGCGAGCGCAAACCCTATGCGCCGCGCGATCGCGGTGGCGACAAGCGGCCCTACACGCCGCGTGACCGTGATGGTGAAAAACGGCCCTTTACACCGCGTGGCGAAGGTTTTCGCGCAGGCGGTGACCGTCCGCCGCGCCGGGACTTTGCCAATCGCGGCAAGCCCCGTGACGGCGGCGAGGGTGGCCGTGATCGCGGCGACCAGAAGCCCTGGCAGAAGCGCGAGGGCGGTGCGGGCGCGGATCGTGGCGCCGATCGGCCGCGGTTTTCGAAGTCGCGCGACGATCGCGGCGGAGGCGAGCGGCCGAAATTCGCCAAGCCTGGTTTTGGCAAGCCGCGTTTCGAGAAGTCCGGTTTTGATAAGCCGCGTTTCGACAAGCCACGTTTCGACAAGCCGCGTGAGGCCCGCGCCGGCGGCGAAGATCGGCCGCGCTTTTCCCGCGCGCGCGAGGATCGCCCGTCGGGCGATCGTCCGTTTCGCGAGCGTCCGAAATTCGATCGGCCAAGAGATGATCGTCAACGCGATGATCGCCCGCGCGACGACCGTCCCCGCACGCGGCCGGAAGGCCGCAGCGACTGGCAGGAGCATCCGCGCAGCGAGCGCGGATCGTCGGATCGGTTCGCCGATCGGCCGCGCCGCGAGAACGAGGACGAGAGCAGGATTTTCGCCAAGCGCCCGGCGTTCGGCGGACGCGGCAACTACCGCGACCGCAAGCCGGATTTCGACAAGCGTCCGCGGCGCGAGGAGCCGAAGCCGAAGAAGGCCGGCGAACGCGTCGCCAAGATGATCTCGCGCGCCGGCCTCGCCTCGCGGCGCGACGCCGAGGAATGGGTCACGCAGGGGCGCGTATCCGTCAATGGTCGCGTGATCAATTCGCCCGCGCTCGACATTACGGCGAACGACGTCGTCACCGTCGACGGCAAGCCGTTGCCGGAGCGCGAGCGCACCCGGCTGTTTCTCTATCACAAGCCGCGCGGGCTGATGACGACCCATGCCGACCCCGAAGGGCGGCCGACCGTGTTCGACAATCTGCCCGAAGGCCTGCCGCGGCTGATCTCGATCGGCCGGCTCGATTTCAACACCGAGGGCCTGCTGCTGCTGACCAATGACGGCGGGCTGGCGCGCGTGCTGGAATTGCCTGAGACCGGCTGGCTCAGGCGTTACCGTGTGCGCGCCCATGGCGAGGTGACGCAGGCGCAGCTCGACCAGTTGAAGGAAGGCGTCGAGGTCGAGGGCGTCAAATACGGCTCGATCGATGCGACCCTGGAGCGCGACCAGGGCGCCAATGTCTGGCTGGTGTTTGCGATCCGCGAGGGCAAGAACCGCGAGGTGCGCAACGTGCTCGCGCATCTCGGCCTCGAAGTGAACCGGTTGATCCGGGTGTCCTATGGCCCGTTCCAGCTCGGCGAAATCGTCGAGGGCGAGGTCGAGGAGGTCAAGACGCGGGTGCTGCGCGAACAGCTCGGCGAGAAGGTCATTGCGCAGGCCGGTGCGGAATTCGCGGTGGCTGAGAAACGCGAGAGTGGCGACGGCGAGACGCCGGCGCCGCGCGTCAAGAAGCCGGCCAGGCTTGCGCCCAAGCGTGGCGTGATCGCCGACAGCAAGGGTCGCCGCGTGCTGGTGCAGCGGACCGGCACCGAGGAGGCCCGTGCCCGCAACGAAGCCGAGGCCTCTGGCTACGGCCCGCCGCGCCGCCCCAAGCGCGGCTATCACGGCAAGCGCGATCTGACGCCCAAGGATGAGTAGGGACTGATGGTCGAGATGATATCGTCGGCACTCAACACGTCGTCATGCCCGGCCTTGTGCCGGGCATCCACGTCTTTTGATCGCCGAATCGGGAAAGACGTGGATGGCCGGGACGAGCCCGGCCATGACGAGACCGCCTGATGCGCGTGATCGGGGGACGATTGAAGGGTCGCAATCTCGCGTCACCCGCGACGCGCGACATCCGCCCCACGGCGGATCGTCTGCGCGAGTCCGTCTTCAACATCCTGATCCACGCCTATGACGATCCGATTGCGGACGCGCGCGTGCTCGACCTGTTCGCCGGCACCGGCGCGCTCGGCATCGAGGCGGTGTCGCGCGGCGCGAAATTCGCACTGTTCGTCGACAATGGCGCGGAAGCGCGCGCGCTGTTGCGCAACAATGTCGAGGCGCTGGGCCTCGGCGGCGTCACCAAGGTCTATCGCCGCGACGCCACCGAACTCGGCCCGGCGCACCCCGTCGAACCGTTCGCGCTGGTGTTTCTCGATCCGCCCTACGGCAGGGGACTGGCGGAAAAGGCGCTGGCCTCGCTGCGCGACGGCGGCTGGCTGACGCCGGCTGCGTTGCTGGTGGTCGAGGAGGTGAAGGCGGCGGCGTTTGCGGCGCCGGACGGTTTTGCCGAACTGGAGCGGCGCGCCTATGACGACACGGAGTTTACGTTTCTGCGGTTTGAATAGATCGCGAGAAGTCTCCCCAACCACAGCTCGTCATGCCCGCGAAGGCGGGCATCCAGTATTCCAGCGTTGCCGGTGATTGATCACGAGCGGCGCGGCGTACTGGGTCGCCCGATCAAGTCGGGCGATGACACCGTTGATGCTGACGCGACGTGCCGATGACGACACGGAATTTACGTTCTTGCGGTTCGAGTCGATCGAGAGAAGTTTCCCCAACCACAGCTCGTCATGCCCGCGAAGGCGGGCACCAGTATTCCAGAGTTGTCGGCGATCTATCACGAGCGGCGCGGCGTACTGGGTCGCCCGATCAAGTCGGGCGATGACACCATTGATGCGGGCGCGAGGGGCCTATGACGAGACGGAGTTTGCTTTCTTGCGGTTCGAGTCGATCGAGAGAAGTTTCCCCAACCATAGCTCGTCATGCCCGCGAAGGCGGGCATCCAGTATTCCAGAGTTGTCGGCGATCTATCACGAACGGCGCGGCGTACTGGGTCGCCCGATCAAGTCGGGCGATGACACCGTTGATGCGGGCGCAACGTGCCTATGACGACACCGAGTTTACGTTTCTGCGGTTCGGGTCGATCGAGAGAAGTTTCCCCAACCACAGCTCGTCATGCCCGCGAAGCCGGGCATCCAGTATTCCAGAGTTGTCGGCGATCCACCACGAACGGCGCGGCGTACTGGGTCGCCCGATCAAGTCGGGCGATGACACCGTTGATGCGGACGCGACGTGCCGATGACGACACGGAGTTCGTGTTTTTGCGGCTTCGAGTCGAGCGAGAGAAGTTTCCCCAACCACAGCTCGTCATGCCCGCGAAGGCGGGCATCCAGTATTCCAGAGTTGTCGGCGAGCCATCACGAGCGGCGCGGCGTACTGGGTCGCCCGATCAAGTCGGGCGATGACACTGTTGATGCTGATACGACGTGCCCTACCTCCGCCCGAACAGCTTCTCGACATCCGACAGCTTCAATTCGACATAGGTCGGGCGGCCGTGATTGCACTGGCCGGAATTGGGCGTGTCTTCCATCTCGCGCAAGAGCGCGTTCATCTCTTCCGGCTTGAGGCGGCGGCCGGCGCGCACCGAGCCGTGGCAGGCCATGGTGGCCGCGACATGCATCAGCCGCCGCTCCAGCGGCAGCGCCTCGTCCCATTCTTCCATGTGCTCGGCGAGATCTCGCAGTAGGCCGCCGGCATTGGTCTTGCCGAGCAGCGACGGCGTCTCGCGCACCGCGACCGCGCCGGGGCCGAAGGATTCGATCGCAAGCCCGAACGAGGCCAGTTCCTCGGCGCGCGCCAGCAGCCGCTCCACCGTCGCCTCGTCGATCTCGACGATGTCGGGGATCAGCAGGATCTGCCGCTGCACGCCGTTCTGCGCCAGCGAGGCCTTGAGCCGCTCATAGACGATGCGCTCATGGGCTGCGTGCTGGTCGACGATGACGAGGCCGTCGCGGGTCTGCGATACGATATAGGTGTCGTGGATCTGGGTGCGCGCGGCGCCGAGCGGGCGGTCGACCAGATCCGCCAGCGGCTGCTCATGCATGCGGACATCGGCGGTGGGCTCGCCGACGTCGAAGGCGGCCTGGCCTTGCTCCGCGAAGGCCTGTACGGCCGCACCCTCGAACGCGGGCCGCGGTCCGACCGGATAGGCTGGCGAGCTGCGCCAGTCCCAACTGCCCGGCCGGACCGCGAAGGCGGGACGGAACGCGGCCATCGCGGATTCGCCGCCGTTGGCCGCGGTGCGCCGGCCCTCGCGCGCCAGGCCCTCCTTCAGCGCGTGCACGATCAGCGCCCGCACCAGGCCGGCGTTGCGGAAGCGCACCTCGGTCTTGGCGGGATGCACATTGGCATCGACCTCGCGCGAATCCAGCGTGACGAACAGCGCCACCACCGGATGCCGGTCGCGCGGCAGATAGTCGGCATAGGCTGCCCGCACCGCGCCGAGGATGAGCTTGTCGCGCACCGGGCGGCCGTTGACGAAGAGATATTGCCCGAGCGCATTGGCGCGGGTCAGCGCAGGCGAAGCGGCAAAGCCTTCGACCACGACACCGTCGCGCTCGGATCGCACCTCGATCGCATGCTTTCGAAAATCACTGCCCAGGATGTCGCCGAGGCGGGTCAGGCGGCCGGCGGCGCCGGGCAGCGCCGCGGCCCAGGTCACCGGCGCGCGCTCCTCGCCGGCCAGCGTGAAGGCGATGTCGGGGCGCGCCATGCCGAGCCTGCGCACCACTTCGCGGATCGCCTCGGCCTCGGTGCGCTCGGTCTTGAGGAATTTCAGCCGCGCCGGCGTCGCATAGAAGAGATCATTGGCCTCGACGCGGGTGCCGAGCGTCAACGCCGCGGGCACGATGTCCGACTTGGTGCCGCCCTCGACCGACAGCGACCAGGCATGCGGCTCGCTCCTGTGGCGGGTGGTGATGGACAAGCGCGCCACCGAGCCGATCGACGGCAGCGCCTCGCCGCGAAAGCCAAGCGTGCGGATCTGCAGCAGATCCTCGTCGTCGAGCTTGGAGGTCGCGTGGCGTTCAACTGATAGCGCAAGGTCGGCTTGCGTCATGCCGCTGCCGTCGTCGGTGATGCCGATCCGCCGGCGCCCGCCGCCGTCGGTGAACACATCGATGCGGCTGGCGCCGGCATCGATGGCGTTCTCCACCAGTTCCTTGACCACGCTCGCGGGACGCTCGACCACTTCGCCGGCGGCGATGCGGTTGACGACCTGTTCGGGAAGCTGGCGGACGGGCATTGCGAGCCTGACGTCGATTCGAGGTTGGCGATAGTCTAGATGAAGATGAGGCCGCGACAAATCCATGCGCCGGATGGGCCGGTCCTTCGCAGCCTCCGAAGAGATCGGATCATCATCTTGAATCCATTGGCAATAGCTCGCGGTCGCCGGAGAACCGCGGCAGGGCTGTTCCGCCCCGAACGGGATTGTGGGAGCGAAAGGGCAGGTATATCGTTTCAGGAAAATAGCTGCCGGGAGGGACCATCATGTGCCATTTGTTCGCGCATCAGCCTCAACGCGACTATGAATCGCAGACCCGATCGCTGCGGATCGGCGGGCACAGTACATCGATCCGGCTCGAACTGGCGTTCTGGGACACGCTCGAGGAAATCGCGGCCAAGGAAGGCATGAGCCTCGGCAAGTTCCTCACGACATTGCATAACGAAGTGCTGGAACATCACGGCGAAGTCCGAAACTTTGCGTCGCTGCTGCGGTGCTCATGCCTGATCTATCGCGCGCGCAGCGTGGCTCCGGTCGTTCCGGAGCTTCATGACCGCGCCGCGGCGATTCTGGATGCTGCGGAGTAAGATCGGTTCGGTTGGCTGGGCCTACTCGTCATCTGATCCTCATGGTGAGGAGGCGCGCGTTCGCACCATCCCCACGCAAGAATTCTGGTGGCGCGCCGTCTCCCGGACGATGCTTCGCATCGCTCGGAGAACCATGAAGGCCCGGCTGTGGCCTCAATCCTTCGAGACGCATCGCGTTCCGCGACGCTCCTCAGGACGAGGGGAGAAAACAGGTTATGACGCGGTAGGACTAGCCAACATGTGAAGCACAAAGGGCTCCGCGGGTTCAGGACGGAGCCCTTCGGATTTGCAACGCGGTCAGATCTCTTTCTTCTGCATCGCGCCCGCGATGTGGTCGGCCTGGCGGATCGCCAGCGCGACGATGGTCAGCGTCGGGTTGCAGGCCGCACCTGAGGTGAACTGGCTGCCGTCGGAGACGAACAGGTTCTTGACGTCGTGGGTCTGGCCGAACTTGTTGACCACGCCGTCTTTCGGCTTCTCGCTCATCCGGTTGGTGCCGAGATTATGCGTCGAGGGGTAGGGCGGCGTCGGATAGGTCACGGTGGCGCCGACCGCCTCGTAGACCGCGGCGCCCTGCTTGTAGGCATGCGCGCGCATGGCGACGTCGTTCGGGTGATCGTCGAAATGCACGCTCGCGACCGCCATGCCGAACTTGTCCTTGGCGACAGGATCGAGCGTGATGCGGTTGGTTTCCTGCGGCATGTCCTCGCCGACCAGCCACATGCCGGCCATCCGCGGATAGGTCTCCATCGCGCTGGTGAAGCTGCGGCCCCAGGCACCCGGGTTCAGGAACGCCGCCATGAAGGGCAGACCGAGCGAGAGCGTTTCCATCTCGTAGCCGCCGACGAAGCCGCGGTTCGGATTGTTCTTTGCCTCGTCGCGGATGATGCCGGCCATCGTGGTGCCGCGGTACATGTGGATCGATTTCTCGAATGTCGCATAGACGCTGCCGGTCATGTGCCGCATGTAGTTGCGGCCGACCTGGCCCGACGAGTTGGCGAGACCATCCGGGAACATGCTCGAGGCGCTGTTGAGCAGCAGGCGCGGACTTTCGATCGAGTTGCCGGCGACCGCCACGATCCGCGCCTTCTGCCGCTGCATGGCCCCGGATTCGTCGGCATAGACCACGCCGGTGACCTTGCCCGACGCATCATGCTCGATCTTGATCGCCATACTGTTGGGACGGACTTCGAGATTGCCGGTCGCTTCGCCCTTGGGAATTTCGGTATAGAGCGTCGACCATTTGGCGCCCGACTTGCAGCCCTGGAAGCAGAAGCCGATCTGCTGGCAGGCGCCGCGTCCGTCGCGCGGCTCGGAGTTGATGGCCATATTGCCGGTGTGGACTTCCTTGTAGCCGAGCTTCTTGGCGCCGGCCTCCAGCACCCTGAAATTATTGTTGCCGGGCAGACCGGGAATGCCATTGGTGCGCGTCACGCCCATCTTGTCTTCGGCCTTGGCGTACCACGGCTCCATGTCCGACAGGGTGATCGGCCAGTCGATCAGGTTGGCCTTCGCAATGCCGCCATAGGTGCTCTTGATCTTGAACTCATGTTCGCCGAAGCGCAGCGATGCGCCAGCCCAGTGCGTGGTCGAGCCGCCGACCGCCTTGACGATCCAGGCCGGAAGGTTGGCGAAGTCGTGTGCGACGCGCCAGCTGCCCGACGTGGTCCGCATATCCTTCCACGCCAGCTGGGTGAAACTGTCCCATTCGTCGTTGATGAAGTCCGCGATCTCGAAGCGTCCGCCGGCCTCGAGGATCACCACCTTGACGCCCTTCTGCGCCAGTTCGTTGCCCAGCGTTCCGCCGCCGGCGCCGGAGCCGATGATCACCACCACGTCGCTGTCGTTCAGATCGAATTTTGCCATTTGGGTTCCTCCCTGACTGTTCGTTGCCGCGGTGATTCAAGCCTTCGGGAGCCAGTCGATGTCGGCGAAGCCGCGCTTGACGTAGCCGCCATGCTCGGCGGAGGAGCCCTCGTAGCCGAATTTCGGCCAAACCTCCTTCTGGTTGTAGAGCGATACGACGAGGTCGCCGCGGATCGTCTTGAAGAACTCGGTCTGCTCGATGGCTTGCAGCAGCGCCACCCGCTCCACTTCCCAGGCGACCTCGGCATAGGGCACCTTGTGACGGTCACGCGCATCCTGATCGAGCCTCGCGACGCCGCCGCTGATCATCGCCTTGACGGCGGGGTCCTTGGCGGCCTTGCCGTCCCACGGCTTGACCGCGGTGATGTAGTAGCTGTCGGCGAGAAAATCGTGCGGATAGATGTCGCGCGCGACCTTCAGCAGCGTCTTCAGCGCGGCCGGCGTCAGTGCCGCAGCGTCGTCGGCCCAGGCATCCGTGATGCCGAGACCGGCGCTGCTGGCAACCGCAACCACCGGCACCGTCGTTGCGGCGCCCTGCAGAAAGATGCGGCGATTGAATTTGCTGCGGCGATCGATTTCTCTCATGGTGTCCTCCCATCAAACGTTTGTTGATTTGCGTTATCCGAAGCGTCCACCTTTCTGGATCACCTCGATCTTGTAGCCGTCGGGGTCCGAGACGAAGAAGAACCGCGCCAGCGTCTTGCCGTCATGCCTGAAGTCGCGCAGCGGTCCGGGCGACAGCTTCTCGCGCTCGAACCGCGCATGTTCCGCATCGAGGTCGTCGACGACGACGGCAAGGTGACCGTAGCCATCACCGATCGAATAGGGCTCCTTGCGATTGAAATTGACGGTCAGTTCGACTTCGAAGGGCGATGAGGGATGACGCAGATAGATCAGCGCGAAATCCCCGAACTTCAGATGATCGGCCACTTCAAGGCCGAACGCGCGCGCATAGAAATCGAGCGATGTCACCTCGTCGAACACGCGGATCATCGAGTGGACTGGCTTTGCCATTCACTTCAGCTCCTTCAGATAGGCGATGATCGCGGCGCGGACCTCGGGTTTGGCCTGCCGATACGCCATCACGGAGCCGGGGATCATCGCTTGCGGATTGGCGGTCCAGGCATCGAGCCGGGCGTCGTCCCAGACGAAGTCGGCTTTGGCGAAGGCTGCGGAATACTTGAAGCCCTCCACGCTGCCGGCATGCCGCCCGACGATCTTGAACAGGGACGGGCCCTGCCGAACCGGGTCGGTCTCATTGACGGTGTGGCATGTCGCGCATTGCTGCCTGAACAGCGTCGCGCCATCCGAAGGCGTGGCGGCGGGCAACGGGATCTGCGCATGCGCGATGGCCACGAGAAAGAACGTGCCCAGAAGTCCGAGCGCGGTTGTGTCCAATGTGCGCAGCGTCGTCATCCGCACCACCGTTGTCGGCGCAGACTTTAGGTCTGCGCCAACACGCGATGGTAGTAGCGGGCTATTTCGTTGCCGAACAAAAGCCACCGCGCTCTTCGCAGCGCAGCGATACGGTGGAGTCCGCGCCTCAATCGTCGAAGCGGCCGCCGCGCTTCGCCTTGATGTCGCCGCGATGCTTCTTGCCTTCGAGCCGGCGCTGCTTCGATCCCTGGGTCGGCCGGGTCGGCCGCCGCGGCGTCGGCCGCACCATGGCTTCGCGCAGCAGTTCGACCAGACGGTCGATGGCGTCCGCGCGGTTGCGCTCCTGGGTGCGGAAGCGCTGGGCGTGGATGACGATGATGCCGTCCTTGGTCATGCGCTGCCCGGCGAGGCGCTCCAGCCGCATCGCAGCATCGTCGGGCAGCACGATGCCGCGCGCATTGAAGCGCAATTGCGCTGCCGTCGACAGCTTGTTGACGTTCTGCCCGCCTGGCCCTGAGGCGCGGACGAACGAAATCTCGATGTCGTTCTCGTCGATCGAGAGATTATGCGAGATCCGCAGCATGGGGCCCTGACCGGGGATGATTCCCGGCGGGAATCGGACCGGCCCACCATAGCGGCTTTGTCCGTCGGGCTGAAGGACGCAGACCTGCCGCGGATGCGGCACAGCGCCAAAAAGCGCTGTACCGCATCTGTCACAGGAATGATCGCGTGCGACGGTGGCTCAATTCGCCGTCGGCGCGGGGGCCGAGGCCGGTTGAGCCGCGGCCTGGGGGGCGCGGCCGACAATCACGGTCAGAAGGCCCTGGCTCCACAGCCGCCTCGCGGCGGCCTTGGCGTCGTCGAGCGTCACGGCATCGACGATCGCGTTGCGCTTTTCGATGTAATCGATCGGCAGCTTGTCGAGCTGGTATTGCAGCAATCCCTGGGCAAGCTTGGACGAGGTGTCGAGCGCCAGCATCTGCGAGCCCTTCAGGTAGGATTTCGCCTCGTCGAGTTCCTGCTGCGTCGGACCTTCCTCGGCAATGCGGCGGATTTCCTTTTCGATCGCATCCATGGTCTCGCCGGCCCGGTCGGCGCGGGTGCCGGTGTTGCCGATGAACAGCGCGGAGCGATCCATCCATGCAAGCGATTCATAGATCGAATAGGCCAGGCCGCGCTTCTCGCGGACCTCGCGATAGAGCCGTGACGACGACCCGCCGCCGAGGATGTGGTTGACGACATAGGCGGCCATGAAATTCGGGTCGCGGCGCATGACGCCGGGGCCGCCGAAGGTAATCCCCGTCTGCGGTACATCGAGCGTCACGAAGGCGCGCTGCGGCGGTTTCGCGGCGACGACGTCGGCAACCGGAACCAGATTGGCCTTGGCCGGCAATCCGCCGAAGGTCTGGTCCAGCAGTTTGCCGAGCGTCGCGGGGTCGACGTCGCCGACCACCGCGATCTTCAACGTGTCCCTGGCGAGCACGCGGGCAACATAATCCTTGAGATCGGCGACGGAGACGTTCGGGACACTCTGCGGCGTCCCGGTGGACTGGCGGCCATAAGGGTGCGTGCCATAGGCGAGTTCCAGGAACTTGCGTCCCGCCAGTGCCGCGGGATTCGTGGTGTCGCGGCGCAAGCCTGCCAGCACCTGCGAACGAATACGCTCGACATCGACGGTGTCGAAATGCGGCGACGTCAGCGAGGTCTTCAACAGCCCGAAGGCCTCCTCCTTGTTGTCGCGCAGCATGCGCAAGGAGCCGCGGAAATAGTCGCGCGAGACGCTGAAGCTCAGCTCGATGGCACGGCGGTCGAGGCGCTCGTGGAAGGTTCTGGAATCGAGCTCGCCGGAGCCTTCGTCCAGCAGGTCGGCGACCAGATTGCCGACGCCGGACTTGTCGGCGGGATCCTGCGACGCGCCGCCGGCGAAGGCGTATTCCATGGCGATCAAAGGTACGGTGGCGTCCTGCACGAACCAGGCCTCGATCCCTCCGGGGGAAATCAGGTGCTGGATCTTCGCCGCGGCATGGGACGGGGTGGCGGCGGGCAGCATCGCCGCGAGAGCGATCGGAATGATGCAGGCCAGGCGCCGCGTGAGGCCGAGATGCTGTGTCACGAACGCTTCTCCTCGCGCTTGGGCGCGGTGTCCTTGATCAGGTAGCCGGTAACCGAACGTGTCCGGTCCAGCCATTTCTGCGCCGCCGCGCGAACCTGTTCGGCGGTCACCGCGCGAATCCGGTCCGGCCAGCTTCGGATGTCCTGGATGCTCAGCCCGGTGGTGAGCGCGCCGCCATACCAGCGCGCCAATGTCGCCTGGCTGTCCTGGGCGTAGATCGCTTCCGCAATGAGTTGGGTCTTGACCCGTTCCAGGTCCTCGGCACGCGGCGGATTTTTCGCCGCATCGGCGATCACGCCGTCGAGCACCTGCTCGACCTCGGCGAACTCGACGCCCTGCTTCGGCTGGACCGTGATCGAGAACTGGGATGGGTCGAGCGACGTGCCCTGATAACCGGCGCCCGCGTTGACGGCGAGCGGGCGATCGACCACCAGCGCGCGGTAGAGGTAGGAATTGTTGCCGCCACCCATCAACTGCGCCAGCACGTCGAGCGCCGGACTTTCGCCCTCGGCCGCGGTGGTCGCGGAGGGAACCAGGTATTCACGTTTCACGCTGGGTTGCTCGACACGCGGGTCGGACAGCGTCACGGTGCGCGGTGCGACCGGGTCCGGCTCCTGCGGGCGGATGCGTTGCGACGGAATCGCCGGCTGGGCTGCGACCGTGCCGAACGTCTGTTCGGCGAGCGGGCGAACTTCCGCCGCGTCAGTATCGCCTGCGATCACCAGGATCGCGTTATTGGGCGCGTAGAAGCGGCGATAGAACGCCAGCGCATCCTCGCGACCGAGCTTTTCGATTTCCGGATGCCATCCGATGACGGGACGGCCATAGGGATGGTTGACGTACAGCGCCGCCATGATCTGCTCGTTGAGGCGGGCCTCCGGGTTGTTGGCGATCCGCATGTTGTATTCCTCGAGCACCACATCGCGCTCGGGCAGGACGTTTTCGTCCTTGAGGATGAGGCCGGTCATGCGGTCCGCCTCGAACTCCATCATTTTCGGCAACTGCTCGCGCGGCACGCGCTGGAAATAGGCGGTGTAATCGACCGAGGTGAAGGCATTCTCGTTGCCGCCGATACGCAGCACGGTCTTGGAAAACTCGCCGGCCGGATGCCTGGCTGTTCCCTTGAACATCAGATGCTCGAGGAAATGCGCCAGCCCCGACTTGCCCGGTGTCTCGTCGGCCGAACCGACCTTGTACCAGATCATCTGCGTCACCACCGGCGTGCGGTGATCCTGGATCACCACCACCTGCAGCCCGTTATCCAGCGTAAAGCTCGCCGGAGGCTCCGAGGTCGGCGTGGTCTGGGCGAAGCTGAGGGTTGGGGACGATACGAATGCCGAGGCAAGCGCAACGAGGGCGGACGTGACGAGGCGATATCTGGGCATCAGGACCTGTGTGATGAGGCGATTTGCGGATATGCGAAAATGCGTCCGATCCATCGTATACGGCGCGGCGGAGGTTGAATGTCACGAAATCGGGAGACGACCTGCGCCATGACGGCCAGTGGAACAACCGGTGCGAATATCAATTCCACCACACTGCCTGCGGCGGCGGATCGGCGCACGATCAGCTCGGTTAGCCGCTGGTAAACGCGTGTTACCCGATAGATCGAACAGTCGGTACTCAGACAGCGGGAGATGTGCCATTCGCCGCGACGATCAGGCGGCGAACGGCAGGTCCAGTGTGTCAATCGCCATACTTGCCGCGGGCCGGATCATAGACCTTGTTCAGCGACTCCTTCGGCCCGGTTCCGTAGGCGAAGTTCGGTGACGGCGTCTGATAGCCCGGAGGCGGCTGGGTCAGAGAATCCCGCGTCGGCTCGCCCTTGAATTCTACGCTCTCGGGCTTGCTGCTGCCGCCGAAAACCTGGCTCAGACCGCCGGTGAAGCCGAGTTGCGCCGGGCTCAGGACCGGATTGTTGGACACACCGGGCTGCACGGGATCGTTGTTGGTACGCGGCCGCGCCGCGGTTCGCCCGATATTCATCTCGGCTGGGCTCAGCGGGCGGCTGTCCTCCACGATATCCTTCTTCTTTTCCTTCTTGCGGGCCTCGATCGCGGCCTTGCGGCGCGCTTCGTCGGGATCCTTCGGCCAGTTCGGCGCCTTCACCTCGGTGGCCGACGCCGGAGGCGGCAAGTCGAGCTTGGGCGGCACCACCAGCGGCGACCGCTCACGGTAGTCGATGCCCTTGTTTTCCATGTTGGTGGCGCCGAGGCCGCCCATGATGCCTTCGATGATCTTTTCCTCGAAGGTCTTGTCGTCCTCTTCCTCGTCGTCCTGCGCACGTGCCGCGCCGGATATCATGATGAGGCCGATACCAAGAACAACCGCTGACAGGCGCATGGCGCGCAGCAACGCTCTCGTCGAACTCCGTACCATCCAGATGCTGGTTTCGGTCTCGCGCATCGCTCTACCTTTTAAATTGTCCTAGAGGATCGGCCAACACCACCGGCTTCTGCCGTAAGGCCATGATCCTCCAACAAATACCTATCAGCCGGGATCGGGGCGCTTTTGCGGCGGGTCTGGCGGGTCTCCTGGGTGCCCCGGAGTCACCACGGAATCATATAATAGGCCCGCGACCCCGGCAACAATGGCCGTGTCGGCGAGGTTGAACACATACCAGTTATAGGTATTTCCGGCGATCTGGAGGTGGAACAGGGCGAAATCGAGCACCGCGCCATAGGCGAGCCGGTCGATGGCGTTGCCAATGGCCCCGCCAATGATCAGGCCGAGGCCAACAGTGGCCAGCGGGGTTCGCGAGCGCGCCATCCAGATGCCCAGCGCGATCACGGCCACCGCCTTGACCACCATGAGGCCGGCCTGCACCAACTGGCTGTCGTTCTGGAGCCAGCCGAAGCTGATCCCGATGTTCCAGGCCAGCACCAGATCAAAAAACGGTGTCACCTTGACGGTGCCGCGACCGGCGATGTCGAACACGAACAGCAGCCAGAGCTTTGAGGCCTGGTCCAGCGCCAGCGTCAGGATGGCGGCGATGGCGCCAGGAAGCAGGCGAGGGCGCGCGCTCGCGATGGCGGACACCTATCTGGCCTTCTTCGTCTTGGTCTTCTTTTTCTTCACCGCGGGAGTTTGCCTGGCGGTTCCTTTGGCGGCTTTCCTGACTGTTTTCTTGACCGCTTTCTTGACTGTTTTCTTGACTGTTTTCTTGGCCACCTTCTTTTTCGGTGGCTTCTTTGCCGATTTCCCGGTGGACACGGCCTTCTTGCCGCGCTTCTCCGTGGCTTTCTTTGCCGGAGGAGCTTTCGGTGCCGCCTTGGCGGACCGCGCTTTTTTTGCAACTTTTGTCTTGCCGCGCTTGCTTGCGCCCGTGGTTGCCGTGCGAGGCTTCTCTTCCGTGACGCTCGTTGCGGGCGCGGCCTTCCTGCGCGACGGTGCCTTTCTGGTCGACATCTCGGGCGGCGGAGTGGGCGAGATCTCCGCCGTGTCTCGAGGAGCGGCTGGGCTCTTCGCTTTGCGCGCCTTCTGTCGTGGCGCCGGGACAGGCGCGATCGGCTCCGGTCCGGCGTCCTCTTCCACGCGCGCGTCGTCGGCTGCGCCGACATCGGCCAGCTGAAGGGGCTGGATTGGCGGCGCGATCGACGGAGCGCTCACCGTGGTTGCGGCCGTGGTTTCGCTGGGTGAGGCCGCGGCCAACGGTTCGTTCAGCGCCTTCCATTCGCGCAGCGCCTGCGCGTCGCGCGGCGAGACGTCGGGATAGTCGGCATCCTCGCCAACCGTCGGAAGGATCTTCCAGGACCGTGCGCACTTGCTGCCCACGGCCTTCTCCACCACGACAGCGACAGAAGCGACGTTGTCGAGGCGGAACGCGCCGGCGGGTGCCTCACCCTCTCGCACCTCGTAGCTCGAGGTGATGCAGACTTCGGCGAGGTCGATGTCGAACAGCGTTGCGAGAATGGCGCGATCCGCGACATAGACGATCGGTGAGGCTTCGAGGGACGAACCAATGTTCTTGGCGGCCCGCTCGAGTTCCAGCGCGCCGGTGACGACGCGGCGGACGTTGCGGATGGTCTCCCATCTGGCGGCGAGCGCATCGTCAAGATAGCCGGCGAAATCATCCGGGAAGCCCAGGAGGTGAACGGACGGGCTGCCATCCGGCCGGTACATCATCCACGCCTCGTCGCAGGTGAAGCTCAAGACCGGCGCAAGCCATTTCAGGACCGCGTCGCAGATGATATCGATCGTCGTCAACGCGGCCTTGCGCGCCACCGACGACGGCGGATCGCAATACAGCGTGTCCTTGCGGACGTCGAAGTAGAATGCCGACAATTCCGTGTTCATGAAGGCGGCGAGCGTGGCGACCACCGTCTTGAAGTCGAATGTGGTATAGGCATCGCGCACCTTCGCGGCCTGTTCGGCCAGCTGGTGCAGCATCAACCGCTCCAGCTCCGGCATGTCGGCGTGGGCGATTGCCTCGTCACGCTGGAAATGATGCAGCGTGCCGAGCATCCAGCGGATCGTGTTGCGCAGCTTGCGATAGGTCTCGACGGTGTTTTTCAGGATTTCCGCGCCGATGCGCTGGTCGTCGGTATAGTCGCAAGCAGCCACCCACAGGCGCAGGATGTCCGCGCCGGATTGCTTGATGACCGCCTGCGGCTCGATGGTGTTGCCGAGCGACTTCGACATCTTGCGGCCGTGCTCGTCCTGCGTGAAGCCATGGGTCAGCACCACGTCGAACGGCGCGTGGCCGAGGGTGCCGCAGCTTTCCAGTAGCGACGACTGGAACCAGCCGCGATGCTGGTCGGAGCCTTCCAGATACATCACGGTATCGTTGCCGCCCTCGACCTTGCGCCTGATGCCGGCGAGCCCGGGGAAATGCACCGGATCCTCCAGCACGAACGCATGGGTCGAACCGGAATCGAACCAGACGTCGCAGATGTCGTCGACCTTCTGCCAGTCCTCGTTGGCGCGGGACCCAAGGAAGCGCTCACGCGCACCCTCGGTGTACCAGGCATCGGCGCCTTCCTGCGCGAACGCGTCCGCGATGCGGGCGTTGACCGCTTCGTCCTGCAGGATTTCGACCGAGCCGTCGCCGTTTTCACGCACGAATACGGCGATCGGCACGCCCCAGGCGCGCTGGCGCGAGATCACCCAGTCGGGCTTGCTGTTGATCATGCCATTGATTCGGTTTTCACCGGATGGTGGCACCCATTGCGTCTTGCCGATCGCAGCCTGGGCCAGCTGGCGCAGCGTGAAGTTCTTTCGGGTGGCGGTATCGACACCAGCATTCAGTCCATCGATCGGCTTGTCCATCGCGATGAACCATTGCGGCGTGTTGCGGAAGATCACCGGCTTCTTCGAGCGCCAGGAATGCGGGTACTGGTGCTTCAGACGCCCGCGCGCCAACAACATGCCGGCATCGATCAGCGCCTTGATCACGGCTTCGTTGGCGTCGCCCTTTTCGCCCTTGTCGTTGATGACGCGCTTTCCGGTGAAGCCGGGCGCGTGGTCGGTGAAGGCGCCGTTCTCGTCGACCGTGTAGGGGATCGTCGTATTGATGTCGCGCGCGTCCAGTTCGCGCGCGTTCGCCATCCAGACCTCGAAGTCCTCGCGGCCGTGGCCGGGCGCGGTGTGCACGAAGCCGGTGCCGGTGTCGTCGGTGACGTGATCGCCGGCGAAAAGGGGGACGGTGAACTGGTATCCGCCGTCAAGGCCCTTCAGCGGATGCGCGCATTCGACCGCGTCGAGCGTATCGCCCGGCACGTCGCGAAGCTTTTCGTAAGCCGTCACGCGCGCCTGCTTGAACACTGCTTCGGCGAGTGCATCGGCCAGGATCAGCAGATCGCCGGTTTTCGCCCAATTGTCCGCCGCGGCGTCAGTCACCTTGTAGAGGCCATAGGCGATCTTGGGTGAGAAGCTGATGGCGCGATTGCCGGGCAGCGTCCAGGGCGTCGTGGTCCAGATCACGACCGAGGCATCGGCCAGCGCGCCGTGTACGGGCGAGGTAACCGGAAATTTCACCCAGACCGTATCGCTTGTATAATCCTCGTATTCGACCTCGGCCTCGGCCAGCGCGGTCTTTTCCACCACGCTCCACATGACCGGCTTGGAGCCGCGATAGAGCGTGCCGTTGGCGGCGAACTTCATCAGTTCGCGCGCGATCTGCGCTTCCGCGGGATAGCTCATGGTGGCGTAGGGGTGATCCCAGTCGCCGACCACACCGAGCCGCTTGAACTCCTCGCGCTGCACGTTGAGCCAATGGGTCGCATAGGCGCGGCATTCCTTGCGGAATGCGACCATCGCGGTGGAGTCGCGGAAGTCGGGCTTCGGCTTGCCCTTGGAGCGGTAGTGCTCCTCCTCGACCTTCCATTCGATCGGCAGGCCATGGCAGTCCCAGCCCGGCACATAATTGGAGTCGGAGCCGAGCATCTGCTGGCTCTTGGTCACGAGATCCTTGAGGATCTTGTTGAGGGCCGTGCCGATATGGATGTTGCCGTTGGCATAGGGCGGGCCGTCATGCAGCACGAATTTGGCCCGACCTTCCGCGCTCTCGCGCAGCTTGCGGTAGAGGTCGATTTCGTTCCAGCGCTTGAGGATCTCCGGCTCGCGCTGCGGCAGGCCGGCGCGCATCGGAAAATCCGTCTGCGGCAGGAACAGGGTTTTGGAATAGTCAGTGGCGGCGGACTTCTGCGGCTGGTCGGACATGAAGGCTCTGATCTGGCTCGGATGGGGGCGGGGAAAACGCGAGTCATTCGCGGATCAATGAGGCAATCCCGGTCTTGCGCCGAGCGTGAAGCTCAGGCGGAAGCCGGGCCGCTAATGCTGATGATGCGCCGCGCAAACATGGGCTTTCCATAGCAGCCGAGGAGCGGATCGGAAAGCCCCGAAAGCGCCTTCACCCTGGCCTTCCGAGCTTCGGAAAGGCGTCGGGCGCGGCCGCAAGCTGGCCGCGGGCGCGAGCCTGATCGTCGTCCATCTGGTGGATCAGCGCGGCGATGCCGTCGAATTTCAGCTCTTCCCGGATGAAGCCGATGAAGGCGACGTCGAGCCTCTCGCCGTACAGGTCGCCCTTGAAATCGAACAGGAAGATTTCCAGCAGAGCGGCGCCGTTGTCGAAGGTCGGGCGCCGTCCGAAACTCGCGACGCCGTCGATCCGGGTCTCGCCTCTTCCTTTGCCGCGACCGACCCTGACCGCGTAGATGCCATGCTTGAGACCGCAATCCTTGTCCAGGCGGATATTGGCGGTGGGATAGCCGAGCTCCCGGCCGCGCTTCTCGCCATGGATGACCTCGCCCGTCACGAACCAGGGGCCGCCGAGCATGGCGGCGGCTTCCGCGATCTGCCCTTCCGCCAGTGCCATGCGGATAGCGCTGGAGGAAACCGGCCGCTCCGCGACATCGACGTGGGGCTGAACGTCGACCTCGATACCGAGCCGCGGCGCCTCATTGACCAGCAGGCTCGGCGAGCCGACCCGCCCCTTGCCGAAATGGAAGTCGTAGCCGACCGCGATCCCGCTGACGCCCAATCGCCCGATCAAGTCATGGTGAATGAAATCTTGCGCGCTGGTTTCGGCCCTTCGCTTGTCGAAGGTCATCACGATCGCGCCCGAAAGCCCGGTCCCGGCCAGCAGCCGCAGCTTGGCAGTCTCATCGGTGAGCCTGAATTGCGGCGTGTTCGGGCTGAAATAGCGCCGCGGATGGGGCTCGAAGGTCAGAGCCAGCGAGGGCCGGCCATGGACCCGGCCGATCTCGAGCGCGGCCGCGATGACGGCCCGGTGACCGAGGTGAACGCCATCGAAATTGCCCATGGCCACGACCGCGCCCCGGGGGATCGCGTCGATGGGCGTAGTGTCGCGGATAACGGTAAAGGCGGGCATCGTTTGCGGGATCATCCAGTGATATTTCCAGTGTCCCGCTTCTACCATTCGCCTCGCATCGCGGCGAGTTCGTTTGCGCCTGTCAGAATCACGGGGACACTGGCAAGTCCATGATTCCAGTGCCGCTTTTCGATCCGAAGATTCTGATCGCGTTGCCGCGCGACATCGGAACCCCAGATCGGCGGCACCAGGACTTGGCGGTCCCGGAGGCCGGAAGTCAAGCCGTGCTGCGTCGATCGTGGACTGCGGGGCTGGGATGCTCGACCCAAGGTCAGTTAACGGGCTGTTTAACGCATGGTGCTAGTCGTTGAGCTTGTCCGCCGGATGCTTGCGCCGCCGGCGAGTGAGTGTTCGATCTTGTTGCGTTCGGCGCGCGTGTGGGGAGTCAAGAATGGCGGTTGATCTGTCGATGTCCGTCCTGGTGGTGGACGACTATAACACCATGATCCGTATCATTCGGAATCTCCTGAAGCAGATCGGCTTCGAGGACATCGACGACGCCAGCGACGGCTCGGCGGCGCTGAACAGGATGCGCTCCAAGAAGTACGGCCTCGTCATCTCCGACTGGAACATGGAGCCGATGACCGGCTACGACCTGTTGCGCGAAGTCCGGGCCGATACCAATCTTGCGATGACCCCGTTCATCATGATCACGGCGGAATCCAAAACCGAGAACGTAATCGCGGCCAAGAAGGCCGGCGTGAACAATTATATCGTCAAGCCGTTCAACGCCGCGACCTTGAAGACCAAGATCGATGCAGTGTTCCCGGACATGGCGCACGCGTAGAGGCGTCTGCGCTTTTGATCCGGACAAGTCACCGTTAGCAATTGGTACGTCGTCCCGGCGAAGGCCGGGACCCATACGCCGTGACCTCACGGCTTAAGGGTTGCGGCAGTTACCTCTTCCTACAAGCAGCTCCAGCGATTATGGGTCCCGGCCTTCGCCGGGACGACGCTAGAAACCTCCTACCACTTCAGCTCCCGGATCAGCGCGCGCGGCGGGTGGCCGAACAATTCCTTCACCGACGCAGGATCGAGCTGATCGACGCCGGCGAATTCCTCCGCATGGATGCCGCGAGTCACGAACAGGCAGTCGATGCCGAAGCCGTGTGCGCCGGCGAGGTCGGTGCGCACGGAATCGCCGATCGCCAGCACCCGGTCGAGCGGGATCGCGCGCCCGCTGCGTTCGGTCGCAAGCTCCATGGCGCGGTCATAGATCGGCCGGTGCGGCTTGCCGTAGAAGATCACCTCGCCGCCGAGTTCGCGATAGAGTTCGGCGATAGCGCCGGCGCAATAGATCAGCCGGTCGCCGCGTTCGACCACGATATCCGGATTGGCGCAGATCATGGTCAGCCGGCGCTCGCGCGCCTGCAGCATCATGCTGCGATAATCCTCGGCGGTTTCGGTCTCGTCGTCGAACAGGCCGGTGCAGACGATGTAATCGGCCTGCTCGAGCGGACCGAGTGTCAGATCGAGGCCGCGATAGATCGAGCTGTCGCGTTCGGGGCCGAGCCAGAACACCTTGCGGCCGGGATGAGCTGCGACATAATGCCGGGTCAGGTCGCCGGATGAGACGATCGCGTCGTAGATATCGTCGGCAACGCCGAGCTTGCGCAATTGCCGCTGCACGGAGTCCGCCGGCCGCGGGGCGTTGGTGATCATGATGACCGTGCCGCCGCGGCGACGAAATGTGTGCAATGCCTCGCAGGCCTCGGGAAACGACGCAAGTCCGTTATGGACCACGCCCCAGATGTCGCTGAGCACGACGTCGATGCCATCCACGAGGTCGGCCAGCCGCTCGACAAAGTGCAATGTGGTCATGTCGGTTCGCGCCGGTCAGGCCGCGGGTCCGGCCACGCGACGCGCCAGAGCGGCGTTGCCGGACAGCCGCGGTGCGGGTTCGATGGCCGCGATCTCGACCGGAGCGGTCCGGCCGGAACCGTTGCCGGAGCCTTGGATCTCCTGCGACCTCGCCTCCTGGGCCTTGCCGGGGACGGATTGGGGCTGTCCGGGCGGAGTTCCACCGGCAGCAGCCGCGCCTTCCGGCCGCAGCGGGCGGGGCGGCGCGAACAGGAAGCCTTGACCGAAACGCACATCGTAATCGAGCAGATCGACCACCGAACGCTCCCCCTCGATCCGCTCGGCGATCAGGTCGATGCCGAAACGGCCGAGCAGGTCGGACATGTCGGACGGGTGAATGTCCGAGGCCGACATCCGCTTCGGATCGAGCAGGAGCGCGGCTGGAACCTTGATGAAGCGAACGCCGCGATCGGCGAGTTCGCGCGGCTCGATCCGCAGATCGCTCACATGGTCCATCGAGAAGCGATAGCCGCGCTGGGTCAGTGCCGCCAAATGGTCGTTTTCGGTTGGGCCGAGCTTGCGGAAGGTCGACTGCTTGAACTCCAGCACGAAGGATGGTGCGAGCGCCCGGTTGGCTTCCAGGAAATCCAGGCATTGCGCGAAGATCGCGGCGTTGCCGAGCGTCGTCGCCGATACGTTGCAGAAGATCCCGACATCCTTGTTGCGTACCATGAGGCGGCGCAACACCTGGACGCAGCGTAACATGACCATGTTGTCGATCCGGCCGATCAGGCCGGCGGCTTCCGCAATCCCGATGAAATCCTCGGCGACGAGGATATGGTCCTTGTCGTCGCGCAACCGCGTCACCGCCTCGTAGTACCTGACCTTTCGCTGCGGCAGCGTCACCATCGGCTGCAGGTAGATGTCGATGCGGTTCTCTTCCACGGCGGCTCTGACCGCCGCGAGGGTCTGCGCCTGGCTGCGGGAGGCCGCGGTCTCGCCGTTGCTGGCCGGGGCAGGCGCCGCCGGCGCATCGGCGACGACCTTGCCATCGGACGATCGCGGCTGTTCCCTGTGCTGTTCGTCGTCGCCCACGCGTTTTTCGGCGCGGCTTTCGGTCCTGGTCGCCAGCAGGTCCTCATGGCTTGCGACCGATGTCGCGAGCTGCTTGACCAGCGTGCCGAGCTCGTTGATCTCGCCGACGACGGACTGGATGCGGTCGGCGCCGGCCGAGTTGGCCGACACGATGCGGCCCTCGATCGTGGACAGCCGGCGACCGAATTCCGCGACCTGGCGGGCGAGATCGGCGGTGCCGCGCGACAGGTCCGCGATCTGGCCGCCGACATCGGTACGGTCACGCAGCCGCATCGACACCGCGTTGTAGAGGATCATGAAGGTCAGCGCGGCCAGCGCGACGATCGCGGATTCCGTACCGCTGATGCCGATCATCGCATAGAGCGCAAGTCCGAGCGACGCGGCGACCAGCACCATGCAGATGGCAATGAAGATCGTAGAAATACGGATCATCTAGACCAGTCGCCCCCTCGGCACGGACATTCGACCGCGCGCCCTCAGGGCGCGCGGTCGCGATCCTAGCATCATTGGTGATTCGGCGGAGAGGTCTTCTCGTTATCCCGATGGGTTTTCCCGTGAAGTGGATACCCGTATTTTTCCGGAAGACGCGCTGCGACCGCGCGGTCAGGCCACCGCGCGGATGACCTTGCCGACCTTCTCCACGATCTCGCCGATCTGGTCCTCGCTGATGATCAAAGGCGGGGTCAGCGCCAGTGTATCGCCGGCGACCCGCAGCATCATGTCGTTGTCGTGGAAGGAACTGTTGAGCGCCTCGAAGCCGCGTTTGCCGGGCGCTTCCGCTGACGGTGCCAGGTCGATGCCGGCGGTGAGGCCGACGGTGCGGATATCGAGCACGTTCGGCAGGCCTTTCAGCGACATGACCGCGTCGGCGAATTGCGCCTCGAGCTGATTGGCGCGCTCGAACAGCTTTTCGTCGCGATAGATGTCGAGCGTGGCGAGCGCCGCGGCACAGGCGATCGGGTGTGCCGAATAGGTATAACCGTGGGTGAGTTCCACCATGTGCTCGGGGCCCGACATGAACGCATCATGGATGGTGTCGCGGACGAGCACGCCGCCCATCGGCGCCGCGCCGTTGGTAACGCCCTTGGCGAAGGTCAGCATGTCCGGCAGCACGCCGTAGCGCTCGGCGGCGAAGGCAAAGCCGAGGCGGCCAAAACCGGTGATGACCTCGTCGAAGATGAGAAGAATGCCATGCTTCTGCGTGATCTCTCGCAGCCGCTTGAGGTAACCCTTCGGCGGCGGCAGAACACCGGTTGAGCCTGCCATCGGCTCGACGATCACGGCGGCGATGGTCGAGGCGCCGTGCAGGTTGACCAGGCGCTCCAGTTCGTCGGCGAAGTGCGCGCCATAGTCGGGCTCGCCCTTGGTGAAGGCCTGTTTCTCGCGGTCATAGGTGTGGGGCAGGTGGTCGACGCCCGTGAGGAGGGTGCCGTACATCCTGCGGTTATTGACGATGCCGCCGACGGAGGTGCCGCCGAAGCCGACGCCGTGATAGCCGCGCTCGCGGCCGATCAGGCGCGAGCGGGTGCCCTGGCCGTTGAGTTGATGATAGGCGAGCGCGATCTTCAACGCGGTATCGGCAGCTTCCGAACCCGAATTGCAGAAGAACACGTGGTCGAGGCCGTCAGGCGCGAGATCGGCAATCCGGCTGGCAAGCTCGAAGGCCTGCGGAATGCCGAACTGGAACGGTGGCGCATAGTCCAGCGTCGCGGCCTGCCTGGCGATGGCTTCGGAAATCTGCGTGCGGCCGTGGCCCGCATTGGAGCACCACATGCCGGAGGCGGCGTCGATCAGCTTGCGGCCATCGACGGTGAAGTAGTGCATGTCCTTGGCGCCGGCGAGCAGCCGCGGCGCCTTCTTGAAGGCCCGGTTGGCGGTGAACGGCATCCAATGCGCGGCGAGGTCGTTGGGCACATTGACGGCGGCAGGGGTCGGGCTCTTGTCCAGCATGATGGCCTCTTGAAGGGGGAGTCTTGGCTGGCGCGCAACGTATCAGCTTCGCCATGCGACGGAAACGCCCATCGCCCTCCATTATTGCTGATCTGACGGGCTTATTTTGCACGGGCGATGCACTGTCAGCCCAGATCGGCGGCACTGATCCAGAACACTTCGCCTTCTGAATGTTCGCTGTCGAGCCAGAGCAGCGGAAGTTGCGGAAAGGCGGCCTCGACATTCCAGCGGCCGCGGCCGATTTCGCAGAGCAGGCCGCCCTGCGGCGTCAGATGCCGTGGCGCCTCGTCCACAATCCGGCGCACGATGTCGAGACCGTCGGCGCCGCCGTCGAAGGCGATTGCCGGCTCGGCGCGGCATTCGCGCGGCAACCCCGCCATGCCCTCGGCGTCGACATAGGGCGGATTGGAGATGATCAGGTCGTAGCGTTCCTCGCCGAGTGGCGCGAAGAGATCGCCGTGGAACAGCGTCACGCGATCCTCGAGTCCGTGCTCGGCGACGTTGCGTGCGGCGACCTCGAGCGCATCGGCGGAGACATCGACCGCATCGACGCGCGCATTGGGAAAGTGCCGTGCCGCGAGGATCGCGAGGCATCCGGAACCGGTGCAGAGGTCGAGCACGGTTTCGACGCCGGAGGGGTCGGTCAGGGCTACGCCTTCATCGTCGGCCTCGCCGCCGAAATGCGTGTCGAGGATTTCGCCGATGAAGGAGCGCGGCACGATCACGCGCTCGTCGACGTAGAACGGCAGACCGCGCATGTAGATCTTGTTGACGAGATAGGCGGCGGGCTTGGCCGTGGTGACGCGGCGTCCGATCAGATCGAGGATCTGCCTGGCTTCGACGGCGGTGACCCGCGCGGTGGCAAAGGGTTCGAACTGGTCGGGGTGAAGGTGCAGCGCCTCGCAGACCAGGAAGGCGGCTTCGGCGACGGGATCGGTGGTGCCGTGCGCGAAGGTCAGTTTCGCCGCGACGAAGCGGCTCACCGCGTAGCGGACGAAGTCGAGCAGCGTGACCAGTTCGCCGGTCGCGACTTTCGGAAGCTTGAGGTTCGGCTGGCGCTTTGCAGCGGGTTTGACGCGCTTTGCCATCAGGGTCTGGCCATCAGGATTGGGCCATCAGGTTTTGGTCCAGCGCGCGGCGGCGGCGTCGTCATGGGCACGGGCCTCGACCCAGCTGGTGCCCGCGTCGCGTTCCTCGCGTTTCCAGAACGGGGCGCTGGTTTTCAGATAGTCCATCAGGAACTCGGCGGCGTGGAACGCGGCCTCCCTGTGGCTCGAGGCCGTCACCACCAGCACGATATTCTCGCCCGGCGTGATGCGGCCGACACGATGAATGACGGTGAGGCCGTTCAGCGGCCAGCGCGCCATCGCCTCATTGGCGTGGCGCATGATTTCGGCTTCCGCCATCCCCGGATAATGTTCGAGCGTCAGCGCCGCGATGCGCTCATCATCACCGTCGCCGCGACAGATGCCGCTGAAGGAAACCACGGCGCCGATATCGGTGCGGCCTTTGGCCAGCGCGGCGATCTCGTGCGCGACGTCGAAATCGGCCTCCTGGATACGGACGGTGACGATGGCGGTCATGACAGTGCTGGCTTTTCGTTCGATGCGTTGTCTTCACGCGAAACGGTTACTCCCCCGGCGGAGCCCGAGGACAGGCTTTGCTCGAAGCGCCTTCAGCCGCCGGTCATCGGCGGAAAAAAAGCGATCTCGCCCGCGCCGGCGATTGTCGCATCCGGCCTGACATGGACGTGGTCGATCGCGGCACGGATCACTTTCGGCTTTTCGAAGGCGTGGGCATAGCTCTCACCGCGTTCGGACAACCAGGCGATCAGTTCGCCGACGGTGTGGACGCCCGCGGGCGGTTCGACCTGTTCTTCTGCGAGCCCGATGCGCTCGCGCACCCAGGCGAAATACTTGACCCTCATGCCTCATCCTCCTTGATGAGGTGGTGGATGCCGGCGCGGAAATAATCCCAGCCGGTGTAGATCGTGAAGATCGCCGAAATCCACAACAGCATGAGGCCGATCTGCGTGACGATCGGGACCACCTGGTCGCCGGCTTCGCCGGCCAGCAGAAAGCCGATGGCCACCAGCTGGACCGTGGTCTTCCACTTGGCGAGCTTGGTTACGGGCACGCTGACGCGCAGCGCGGCGAGATATTCGCGCAGGCCCGAGACCAGGATCTCGCGGCACAGGATGACGATGGCCGCCCACAGCGACCAGCCGTGAATGATGCCGTCAGCCGCCAGCATCAGGAGGCAGGAGGCGACCAGAAGCTTGTCGGCGATCGGATCGAGCATCCGGCCAAACGCCGAATGCTGGTTCCAGATCCGCGCATAGTAACCATCGAGATAATCGGTCACACCCGCGGCGATGAAAATAGCCACCGCGACCCAGCGCAGCCACAGCGGGCCGTCGAGAATGGATTGCGCATAGATGCAGCCGACCACCACCGGAATGGCGGCGATTCTGGCGTAGGTCAGGATATTCGGAAGGGACAGCGAGCTTCTCGCGCCTCCCTTGGTGGTGGCCATATTCATCTGTCTTACCAATACCGTCGCGGCATGAAGGTCAACCGTCCCCGGATGGGGATTTGACCTTGCCGGCCTCCCTTTGCGCGCTCAACGCGACACGCATGTGATGAGGATCGAGGTCAAAACTGAACCCGATCAAGGTTGTCTTGTGGTTCGAGGCGATCTCCGGTCCACGCATTTTCGCGTTCATATATGGGTAACCAAAACCCGCCCGCCGTGACCGCGCCCGATTACCCCTTTCGTCCTGCCCTGTCTTACTCCGAACGGGTGTGAAAAAACTCGAAAATCTTCCGCGCGCTCTCGGCGCTGACCCCCGGAACCTTGCCGAGATCGGCGATCGAGGCCCGTTCGATCTCCTTTAATGTTCCGAAATGCAGCAGCAAGGCTCGTTTTCGTGAGGGGCCGATTCCCGGGATTTCCTGCAACCCGGCCTCGCGGATGTCCTTCTTGCGCAGCTTGCGGTGGGAGCCGATCACGAACCGATGCGCCTCGTCGCGCAGGCGCTGGATGAAGTAGAGTACAGGGTCGCGCGGCTCGAGCTTGATCGCCTCGCGGTTCGGCATGAACAGGGTTTCCCGTCCGGCGTCGCGGTCGGGTCCTTTGGCGACTGCCAGCAGCGTGATCTGCTGCAAGTCGAGGGCGTCGAGGATCTCCTTGGCCGCATTGAGCTGGCCGCGGCCGCCATCAATGATGACGAGGTCGGGCCATAGCGGAACCGACTCCTCGTCCGCCCCGGCCTTGTCCGCGGTCTTGTCCATGGTCTTGCCGGTGTCGGCTTCCACCGACGTCAGCAGCCGCTTGAAGCGCCGCTGCAGCACCTCCTGCATCATGGCGTAGTCGTCGCCGGGGGTCAGCCCCTCGGACTTGATGTTGAACTTGCGATACTGGTTCTTGATGAGGCCGTCCGGCCCGGCCACGATCATGGCGCCGACCGCGTTGGTGCCCTGGATGTGGCTGTTGTCGTAGACCTCGATCCGTCGTGGCGGCTGCGGCAGCGCCAGCGTTGCGGCAAGGCCCTGCAGCAGGCGGCCCTGGGTGGCGGTGTCGGCCAGCTTGCGGCCCAGCGCCTCGCGCGCATTGGTCAGCGCGTGCGCGACCAGTTCCTTCTTCTCGCCGCGCTTGGGCACCGCGACCTCGACCCTGGAGCCCGCCTTGACCGACAGGGCGTCGGCAAGCAGTTCGCCCTCTTCGATCGCATGCGACAGCAGAATGAGCTTTGGCGGTGGCTTGTCGTCGTAGAACTGCGCGAGGAAGGAGGACAGCACCTCCTCCGGCGTGAATGACTTCTCCGCGCGCGGGAAATAGGCGCGGTTGCCCCAGTTCTGTCCGGTGCGGAAGAAGAACACCTCGACGCAGGAATAGCCGCCGTCCTGATGGATCGCAAACACGTCGGCCTCCTCGACGGTGCGCGGATTGATGCCCTGTTGCGACTGGATTGCCGACAATGCCGCGAGGCGGTCGCGATAAAGTGCCGCGGTCTCGAATTCGAGCTCGGCGGAGGCCTTTTCCATCTCGCCGGCCAGCTGTTGTTTGACGGCCTGGCTGCGGCCGGACAGGAATTCGGTCGCCTCGCGCACGAGCTCGGTATAGCCGGGAAAATCGATCTCCCTGGTGCACGGTCCGGCGCAGCGGCGGATCTGGTAGAGCAGGCAGGGCCGGGTGCGGCTCTCGAAGAACGAATCCGTGCAGGAACGCATCAGGAAGGCGCGCTGCAACGCCGTGATGGTGCGATTGACCGCGCCCGCCGAGGCGAACGGGCCGAAATACCGCCCGGGCCTGCTTTGCGCGCCGCGATGCTTGAGGATCTGCGGCGCCCAGTGATCGCCCGATATCAGGATATAGGGAAACGACTTGTCGTCGCGCAACTGCACGTTGAAGCGCGGCCGCAGCTGCTTGATCAGATTGGCCTCGAGCAGGAGCGCCTCGGTTTCGGTGGAGGTCGAGATGATCTCCACGGACACCGTCGCCGCGATCATGCGCAGGATGCGCGCGGGCTGCGGCGCGTTGACGCGCGCATAGGAAGACAGCCGCTTGCGGACGTTCTTGGCCTTGCCGACGTAGAGCACGTCATTGGCGGTGTTCAGCATCCGATAGACCCCGGGCGAGGTCGGCGCCAGCCGCACCGCGTTTTCGATCGCGGCGTGACCGAGCGCGAGCGGTCCCTCGGCGACCGGCTCGGGGCCATCCTCCGGCAGGTCCGGCAACCGGGCCTCGTCCTCGTCCTCCGCCCCGGAGGTCGCCGGGTCGAGGTCGGGAGCGGCGAGGTCCCGTGGCACGGCCGCGGTCGATACAGGCTGCGCCGCGCCGGGCCGCGGGTCAGTCGGATGATCGGTCGAATCGTGATCCATGGAGCACAATTAAGCGCTGGCGCGCGTCATCGCCAGCCATCCCCGAGCCGCGAAAGTTCCCGGTAACGGTTCGTTAAGAATGCTGAGCGCGCGGTAACCCGACCTTAACAGGCCTTTAACTTAAAACTCTCGATAAATCAGACCTGAAAACGATGGAGTTCCGTAACCATCCGTTCGGCGCCGCCGGTGCCATGGCGAAGTGAATCGGCGGTCGCGGCAGTGGCCTGGGAGAGTGAGATGAAAAGGTTCGTTTTGGGCGCTTTGGCGTTGACTGCCGCCGGCTGGGCGGCACCGGTGCGGGCTGCCGATCTGCCTTACGCGCCGCGCCCGGCCTACACCGTCAATCAGCCGCTCAACAGCTTCAGCTGGGCCGGGCCCTATCTCGGCGGTAACCTCGGCTACGACTGGGGCTCGGTCAGCAACAACCCGACCAAGCCGTCGGGCTTCGTCGGTGGGGCGCAGGCGGGCTACAATTGGCACGGCGGGGGACCCTGGGTGTTCGGCGTCGAGGGCGACCTCGAGGTAAGCGGCGCCAACGATACCTTCGCGCCCTGGAAGTTTTCCAATCCCTGGTTTGGCACCGTGCGTGGCCGCGCCGGCTACGCGTTCAACAATATCCTGTTTTACGGCACCGGCGGATTGGCGTTCGGCGAGTTGCGGGCCGAGACCTTCGGACTGGCGGAATCCCACGTCACCGCGGGCTGGACCCTGGGGGCGGGAACCGAATTCGGCTTTGCTCCGAACTGGAGCGCCAAGATCGAATATCTCTATGTCGACCTCTCCAGCAGCCGCTTCACCATCACGGGCACCACGAACGGATACCAGTCGAGCATCGTTCGGGCCGGTGTGAACTATCACTTCTGACAAGAAAAAACCTGAAGCGTAACTCGCGGCCGCCTCGTGCGGCCGCTTTTCTTTTCGGGGCGCGTGCGGCTGTCCTCGTCAGTCGGGCTCGACCGGGCCTTCGAAGGACTGCATTGTCCGATAGACCGGTACCGGCATTCCAAACGATCATGCGCAAGAGCGTGAGATGCGCGCTACGAGATGACCAGATTGACGGCCTTGGGGCCTTTGCCCTTCTTGTCGGGCTCGACATCGAACGTGATGCGCTGTCCTTCGGTCAGATCCTTCAATCCCGCCCGCTCGACCGCGGTGATGTGCACGAACACATCGCGACCGCCGTCATCGGGCTTGATGAAGCCGTAGCCCCGTTCTCCGTTGAAGAACTTGACCGTCCCAGTCATGGCCATCGGGATACTCCTCCCCCGCAATGCTTCGCCGCTTGCGCGTGCCGCGCATCGGCCCCGACCGGACACTCGCTGTCGGAAAGCTTGGCCACCTTGGCTGGCCGGGTTTCATCCCCGGGCGGCTGGATCTTTCTCGGCCTTCATCACCCCGCCGCAACCATTCGCGGAAGCGGAACGCTAAGCCCGTTTCAATGCAACCAGCATAGTACGGTTCGCCGCAAATTGACTAGTGCCGCCGATCTGAAGTTCCTGCGTCAGTTGCGGGAAGTCCGATCAGGAACTTCGGATCGAAAAGCGGTACCAGGGCCGCCGCGTCGAGCTTTGCGAAACCGCGCCTGGCACGTTCGACCGACGGACGCCTTGCGACGTCGCGGACGGGTCGGGCGCGAGTGTCGACAGCTCAGGCCCTCGGGGTCTCGAGCCTGAACCGGCCGGCGCCACCCTGGCCGAGGGGCTTTGCGAGTTCGGGCAGGATGGTCTTGAGTTCGCCCTGCAGGGTCCATGGCGGGTTGACGATCAGAAGCCCGGTCGAGGCGAGCGCTGCGTCCGCGACCTGCGGTGCCACGCTGAACTCCAGCCTGAGACACGTCCCGGCCGGTTTGACCGAGACCGCGACGTCGGCGACGTGGCGGGCGAGTTCGTCGGTCGCGCGGCGGCTCTTGGCCGGATACCACAACAGGTAAATGCCGGTGGGCCATTTCGCGAAGGCCTTGGCAAAGCCATCGGCGAGGCGTTCGAACTCGTCCTTGGCTTCGAACGGCGGATCGATCAGGACGAGGCCACGTCGCTCGTTCGGCGGTACGAAGGCTGGCAGCGCCATCCAGCCGTCGATGTCGACGACGCGGGCCTGGGGATCGCGCCGCAGTGCATCGATCAGCCGCTCGCGCGCCTTGGCCTCGACTTCACAGGCGGTCAGACGATCCTGGGGGCGCAGCAGGGCACGTGCAAACAGCGGCGATCCCGGATAGGTCTTGAGTTCGCCGCGTTCGTTGAAGCCGCGCACGATGTCGAGATAGGGCTGCAGCAGCGGTGCCGCGGTTTCCGAAAACCGCGCCTGCATGATTCGCGCGATCCCGGTCAGCCACTCGCCGCTGCGGCGCGCCTCGTCGCCGGCGAGGTCGTACAGCCCGCCGCCGGCATGCGTGTCGATGACCCGGAACGCGGCCGGCTTGTCCTGCAGATAGGTGAGGATGCGCACCAGCACGATGTGCTTGATGACGTCGGCGAAGCCCCCGGCGTGAAAGGCGTGACGGTAATTCATGCGACAGGGGTTACGACATCACGCGGCCGATGTCATTCCGGGGCGCGCGTTAGCGCGAACCCGGAATGACGTTTCTGGACTAGCCGCCCCTGATCGGAGGCATGGTGACCTGGTCGCGGCGGCAGCCGCGGCGATCGATTTCGTCGCAGGGGCGGAACTGCAGGTCCTTGGCCAGGCAGACCCGCACCTCGCTGAGCCGCGTCCGGTTGCAGGTCACGGCGATCGCCGCGCTGCTGAGCCCCGGATTGGCCTTGATGAAGGCGTCCTCGACCTCAGCGGGGGCCACCGTCTTGGCGCTGGCGAGTTCGAGGTATTCGGACGGAATCTTCACGGCTGCGCGGGCCTTGCGGATGGTCTCGAAATAGGCCCGCCCGGGCAGCCCCGAGCAGGTGCCGTGCTTGTCCCATTCGTTGTAGATCAGGCCCGGGGCCGGCATCAGGTCGAGCATCGAGACCATGACGTTGCGCTCGAGCCGCGGCGACGGCCGCTGGCAATACTCCGGAAAGCCTTGCTCATATTGCGGCCACAGGCCGTGTACCACGAAGGAGAAGGGCCGGCCGCCGCGCTGAGCCTGCGCCCGCCCGCCGTTGCCGCGCTCGGTCGCCTCCTCGCAGAAGGTCGGCGACCAGGACAGCGACAGCACGTAATAGTCGAACTCGCCCGGCGTGTTTTGACGGCGATCCTGGGCCAAGACCGATCCGGCCGTGGCAACCATAATCAGTGAAAGGGCCATGAGGCCCCGAAGCGAGATCAACGGTCGGTCAAATAATGAATGAAACATGGGCACGCTCCCGAAACGCGACGAGTGTCGGCTGCCCGACGGCCCTGGTCCGTCCGCACAGCACCTGCATCAGCCTAGCAGGCGACGGGAACATTTCAAGAACAAAACGGAGCGGCCGCGACGAGAGCTGTCCTGCGGCCCGGGATACGGATCAGGGATGCTGCGGCCGTCTCAGGGCAGGGCGGCCCGGCACTGGGGATTATAGGCCCAGTTGCGATCCAGGCCCGTGACGCACCACTCGACCCCCTGGTTGAAGCCGGCAAAGCCACCGTCTTCGATGATCGAGAAGTGAACCTTGTGGGTCTTGCCATCGGAGGTCTGGGCCTCGCCGCTGCAGTAGCGGCGCGGAATGTTATCGGACTGCCAGGGCCGAAACGCGATCTCGTGAATGTTGCCATAGCCCGTAATCGAGAGCGACGAATTCCAGTACATGCTCTCTTTTTCGGAGAATTGCGATGTGATGGTGCCGAGCGCGGCTTCGCAGGGCGCGACCCGCCCGTCATAGCGCGGGCCGGAGAGCCAGAAATTCAGCTCCAGCGGATTGGCCGCTCTTGCCGGACCGAACGATGACAGTCCCGCCAGCGCGGCCATCGCCGCGCACAGGTTGAGTTTCTTCAAAGACTTGCTGAGGTCGCGCATGGGCAATCCGCAGTATGATCGGGCCTTCGACCGTGCCGCGAAGCTTGTGCAAGGTCAAGTGCAACCCGGCAACAGGTGTTGGACAAGTCCGCCGCTCGTTCCGTGAGAGAGGTTGGTGCTGCGGAGCTTCACGACCTTCGGAAAATGGTATTAGCCTTGGTCCCGTACTTTTCTTGCCACATGTTGCGCCTTAATGTGCGCCGACCCAAAGGGAGTTGACGATGCGAAGGATCAGGGCTGCCGGCCTGTTGGCACTATGCGGATTCATGGCCTGCGCGCCGGCCCGGGCCGACTGGGTCGGCGGTTTCAAAGGCAACGATACCGGGGGCATCGTCGCCTTTACCACCGCGAATGAGGCGGATGCCCGCCAACTCGCGGTCGCGCATTGCGCGTCCTACGGCAAGATCGCCCGGTTCCTGGCGAATGATGCGCAATATGGTGGCTATCTCTCGTTCGCCTGCCGCTGGGTTCCCTACGGTGCCGAGGAACGGCCGCTGCAGACGCGCAACTGAGAACTGAGACAAAGTCTTTCAAGTCGATCGGCGTTAAGGAACGGGGAGCGCGCGACATGACGCGACGTCAGGTTTCATGGTGGCTGCGCTGTTGCCTGGTATCGGTGCTGCCGGCCTTCAGCGCGGCGGCTGACGAGCTTCCGATCCGCAAGCCGGGGCTCTGGGAGATGAAGATGGTCCGGACCGGTGGGCCGATGCCCGAGATGACGATGCAGCATTGCACCGACGCAACCACCGACAAGGACATGAGCAACTCGGTCTCGCCCGCGGCCAAGCAGATGTGCTCCAAGCAGGACATCCGCAAGACCGCGACCGGCTTTGTCAGCGATTCCGTCTGCGGCGTCAGCGGCATCTCGGTGACGTCCCACGCCGAGATCGTCGGCGATTTCAACGCCGCCTATACCGTCAAGACGACCTCGCACAGCGAGGGCGGTCCCTCCGGGATGCCGCGCGACACCACGATGACGCTCGAGGCGAAATGGCTCGGCGCCTGCAAACCGGACCAGAAGCCGGGCGACATCGTGATGCCCGGCGGCATGAAGATGAACGTCAAGGACATGGAAAAGCTGAAGGGGCTGTTGCCGAAGTAGCGGCGGCTTTGGGTCGAATCGGCGAACACGAACTCGGTGCACCTCGCCCCGCTTGCGGGGAGAGGTCGGCGCGCAGCGCCGGGTGAGGGGGTACAGGTCTTTCAACTGAAACCAGCTTTGCGGATAGCCCCCCTCACCCCAACCCTCTCCCCGCACGCGGGGCGAGGGAGAAGTCACACCGGGACCCGCACCGTCGCCCGAAGGCCGCCCATCGGACTGTCCGACAGCGTGATATCGCCGCCATGCGAGCGGGCGATGTCGCGGGCGATGGCGAGCCCCAGGCCGGTGCCGCCTTCATCCTGATTGCGGGCGTCGTCCAGCCGCAGGAACGGCTTGAACACTTCCTCACGCATGTTGGCCGGGATGCCGGGCCCGTCATCGTCGACCATCACGGTCAGATAGCGATGATCGCGCTGGCCCGTGATGGCGATCGTCTTGGCGTGCCGCGCTGCATTGGAGACGAGATTGGCGAGGCAGCGCTTGAACGAGGCCGGCTTGACCGTGACCACCGGCAGGCCGCGAAAGGCGGTGGTGGTCCGATGGCCGTTGCGTTCGGCGTCGCTGCGCAATTCCTCCAGCGCCAGCGTCATGTCGGTCGGCTGCGCGTTCTCGCCGGAGTCGCCGCGGGCAAAGGCGAGATAGTCCTCGAGCATGCCGGACATCTCGTCGACGTCCTTGCGCATGGCGTCGAGCTCGGGGTTGTCGCCGATCAGCGCCAGCTCCAGCTTGAAGCGGGTCAGGATGGTGCGCAGATCGTGCGATACGCCGGACAGCATCGCGGTGCGCTGTTCCATGGTGCGTTCGACGCGCGCCTTCATCTCGAGGAAGGCGTGTGCGGCACGCCGCACCTCGCGTGCGCCTCGGGGACGGAAATTCGAGACCTCGCGGCCCTTGCCGAAGCTTTCGGCGGCATCCGCCAGGCGCAGGATCGGCTTGATCTGGTTGCGCAGGAACAGCACCGAGACGATCAGCAGGATCGAGGACGTGCCGACCATCCAGAACAGGAAGATCTCCGAATTGGAAGCATAGGCAGCGCTGCGCTGGGCAAACACCCGCATCACGGCATCGTCGAGCAGGATGCGGATCTCGACCAGGTTGGAATTGCCGACCGTATCGATCCAGAACGGCTTGCCGATCTGCCGTCCGATCTGCGCCGACAGCGACTGGTCGAGCGGCGAGAAGAAAGGCTTCGGTCCGGGCGGTGGAAGGTCGCCGGCCGGCAGGAAATCCACCACCAGCTTGAGCCGTTCCTGCGCGATGCGGCGCAACTGGGTGCGGTCCTTGTCCTGCGGATAGCCCTTGTAGACGTCGAGCAGCGCTGCGACGTCCTGTACCACCGCGGCCGAGAGCCGCCGCGTCACCGTGTTGTAGTGGCGCTCCATGAAGACGCCGGCCACCACCGTCTGCAGGATAACCATCGGCACGATCATGATCAGCAGCGCGCGGGCATAGAGCCCCGTCGGCATCCAGCCCTTGAACGCGTTGCCGATCCAGCCATTGGCCGCGGAGACCCTTCCCGCGGCGGTGCGGATCAATGTCAGGCCGGTATCGAGCGTACTCATGAGCTTGATCTCGGGCTTGATCTCAAGGCGACGCGACCAGGCGATAGCCGATGCCGCGCACCGCCTGCAGGAACAGCGGATTGGCCGGGTCGATCTCGATCTTGCGCCTGAGACGGTTGATCTGCACGTCGACCGCGCGCTCGTTGACGGTGCCGTTGCCGGTTAGCGCGCCGCGCGGCACGGTTTCGCCGGCCGCCACGGCGAGCACCCGCAGCATGTCACGTTCGCGATCGGTCAGGTGCACGGCCTCTTCGCCCTGGCGCAATTCGCCGCGGCCGAGGTGGAAGATGTAGGGGCCGAAGGCGACCTGTTCGCGCGCCTCGGTCGCCGGCGGAGGCGCCGAGCGCTTGAGGATATTGCCGATCCGGAGCGCCAGTTCGCGCGGCTCGAACGGCTTTGCGACGTAGTCGTCGGCGCCGATCTGCAGGCCTTCGATCCGGCTCTCCGCCTCGTGGCGCGCCGTCAGCATGACGATCGGCACCGACGACGACTGGCGAATGAAGCGGGCGAGATCAAAGCCGGTTTCGCCGGGCATCATGACGTCGAGGATCAGGAGGTCGAAGTGCAGCCCGTTGAGCTTGGCGCGGGCATCGCTCGCGCTCGCGGCCGTGGTGACCCGATAGCCCTCGCCGCAGAGGAAGCGCGACAACAGATCGCGGATGCGGCGGTCGTCGTCCACCAATAGGAGATGCGGGGCGTCGTCGGCGGGTTGCGGCGGGGTTCGCGGAGCCATGGCAGCCAGGGGCACGGTCACTCCTTTGCGGTTGAGGTTCGGAAAATCGTCTCCAGCACCTTGTCCGGATCGTCGCGATCGATCATCGCCCGCAGAAACCGCCGCACCGTGTCCGCATCATCGGGGCCGATGGTTTCCAGCGCGCGGTTGATCCGGTTGGTCTGCAGGCCGGCAAGCCTGGCGACCAGGGCCTCGCCCTTCGGCGTAGCATAAAGCAGGCGCTGGCGCCGGTCGTTGTTGCCGGTCTTCTGGACGATGTAGCCCTCGTCGAGCAGTTGCTTGAGCACGCGCCCCAACGACTGCTTGGTGATCCGCAGCACGTCGAGCAGGTCGGCGACCTTCAATCCGGGATAGCGGTGGACGAAATGCAGCACCCGGTGGTGCGCCCGGCCGAACCCAAACGCCTCAAGCTCGTGATCGGCGTCGCCGACGAAATCGCGATAGGCGAAGAACAGCAGCTCGATGATATCCCAGCGTAAATTGCCAGCCAGCGGGGCCGCTGACTGGGTCTCGGGGTCCCGCGAATCGGACGCGGTCGGAAAGGTCGAGAAATTTATGTCAGCCATATTGACGTATCTTGGGTTCAATGTTACAAAACTGTCAGCCCCGACGAAACTTTAGGTCGTCTCGTTGGCGGCAGCGTTGCGATCGGCCTGAAAAGCCAGCGATGGCGGCCTGGGCCGCGAATTGACTACCGTGCGATTGTCGAGCGGCATTTCGGCAAACATACTGGACTTCGGCATTGCGCAAAAGCATGTCCTCGCGGACGTGACGGCGTTGAAACTGGCCCAGGCCTGGTAGGTCAGGGCTGGCAGGTGAGGTCCGAGCCTAATAAGCCGCGCCAGACAGGCAAGGCGCAAGGCGCGTGTTTTCCGCGCCAATCCGGGAGAGAGCCCATGGGAATTTCACTCGATCGAATCGATGGCGTCATGGACCGGCGAGACGGGCCCGCGCCGGATATCGCGCCGGTTCCGACGGCGGAAGGCAAGGCCATGAGTTTGCCATTCGACATCCAGCCTGCGGCGAATCCGACGTCCGAGCAGGAGCGCGCGGCAAGGCTCAGGGACCCGGGCTTCGGCCGGGTTTTCACCGATCACATGGCCTTGGTCCGCTACAACCAGGCCAAGGGCTGGCATGGCGCGCGCGTCGAATCCCGCGCCAATTTCCCGCTCGATCCGGCCACCGCTGTCCTGCACTACGCGCAGGAGATCTTCGAAGGCCTCAAGGCCTACCAGCGCGACGACGGTGGCGTGAACCTGTTCCGCCCCGACGCCAATGCCCGGCGCTTCCACAATTCGGCCGAGCGCATGGCCATGGCGCCACTGCCCGCGCCCGTGTTCATCGAGGCGGTCGAGCAGCTCGTGCGCATCGACCGCGACTGGGTGCCGGGCGGCGAGGGCAGTCTGTACCTGCGGCCGTTCATGATCGCGAGCGAGGTCTTCCTCGGCGTGAAACCGTCAGCGGACTACATCTTCGCCGTCATCGCCTCGCCGGTCGGCTCCTATTTCAAGGGCGGACCCGCGCCGGTGTCGATCTGGGTGTCGGAGAACTACACGCGCGCAGCGATCGGCGGCACCGGTGCCGTCAAATGCGGCGGCAATTACGCCGCGAGCCTGCGCGCGCAGGCCGAGGCCATCGATCACGGCTGCGATCAGGTGGTTTTCCTCGATGCGGTCGAGCGCCGCTACATCGAGGAGCTCGGCGGCATGAACGTGTTCTTCGTGTTCGACGACGGGTCGCTGTTGACCCCGCCGCTCGGCACCATCCTCCCGGGCATCACCCGCGATTCGATTCTGGCGCTGGCAAAGGATTCCGGCACGCTTGTGCGCGAGGAGGCCTACACGATCGAGCAGTGGCGCGCTGATGCGGCCAGCGGCAAGCTGAAAGAGGCCTTCGCCTGCGGCACCGCGGCCGTCATCTCGCCGATCGGCAAGGTGTGTTCGGGAAGCGGCGATTTTCTGATCAGCGGCGGCGCAGCCGGCCCTGTCGCCATGGGGCTGCGCAAGAAACTGGTCGACATCCAGTACGGTCGCGCTGAAGACCCGCATGACTGGATCACGAAGGTGCTGTGATCGGCGGCGAGACCAAATCCGCCGCGTCGTCTCGATCGACGCGCGCGGCCTGAATAGCAATCGTTTGAAAAGCGCCGAGGAGAAGCCGCCTAAGCCTGGGCGGCTACGGCGGAGCCGTTTCCAACGTCAACCCGGGAGAGAGCCCATGGGAGTTTCGTTCGACAAGATCGATGGCGTCATCTGGTACGACGGCAGACTGGTGCCGTGGGCTGACGCCAACATCCATGTGCTGACCCATGGCCTGCATTACGCAAGCTGCGTGCTCGAGGGTGAGCGCGCCTATGGGGGCACCATCTTCAGGAGCACCGCCCATTCGGAACGGCTGAAGACCTCCGCCGCCATCCTGGATTTCGAGATCCCGTGGTCGGTCGCGGAGATCGACTCCGCCAAGCAGCTGGTGATCGACACCAACAACCTGCCGGACGCCTATCTCCGCCCCGTGGCCTGGCGCGGCTCGGAGATGATGGGCGTTGCGGCGCAGGCCAACACCATCCATCTTGCGATTGCCGCCTGGGACTGGCCGAGCTATTTCGATCCGGCCCAGAAGCTGAAGGGCATTCGGATCGACCTCGCCGAATATCGACGGCCCGATCCGCGCACCGCTCCGGCGCTGGCCAAGGCGTCCGGGCTCTACATGATCTGCACCATCAGCAAGCACCGGGCGGAACGGGCCGGCTATGCCGACGCCATGATGCTGGACTGGGAAGGCCGTGTCGCCGAATGCACCGCCGCCAACATCTTCTTCGTCAAGGACGGCAAGCTTCACACGTCGATCGCCGACTGCTTCCTCGCCGGCATCACCCGCGCCACCGTGATCGATCTGGCCAAACGGCGCGGCATCGAGGTGATCGAGCGCCGCATCTGGCCTGAGGAACTCGCGGGCTTCTCCGAATGCTTCATCACCGGCACCGCCGCCGAAGTGACGCCGGTGTCCGAGATCGCGCAGTGGCGGTTCACGCCCGGCGCGATGTCGGAACGGCTGATGACGGACTACACCGCCGAGGTGCAGCCCAAGGGAGGCACACAGGGCCGCAAGGCCGCCGCGGCGTAAGGGGGCCACGCTCTCTCACTCCCTCGCCCCGCTCTTCGCGGGGAGAGGGTGGGGTGAGGGGCCTGTCTCCGCGAAAGTTGGAGTTCCGAGCGGGGCGAGGGGGATTCTCCGCGAATTCGGACTCGCGGATAGTCCCCCTCACCCGGAATTCGCTGGCGCGAATTCCGACCTCTCCCCGCAAGCGGGGCGAGGTTGACAAGACCGGCGCTTGCCGCATTGGCCATGCGCTGATACCAACGCGCCCCATGGCTGACAAACCCAAAAAACCGCAAAAGCTGCGCGCGCGCCTGCCGCGCGGGCTGGAGGATCGTGGCCCCGCCGCGATCGCCGCGACCCGCCAGATGGTGGAAAGAATCCGCGCCGTCTATGAGCGCTACGGTTTCGAGCCGGTGGAAACCCCGGCGTTCGAATACACCGATGCGCTGGGCAAATTCCTGCCCGACCAGGACCGCCCCAACGAGGGCGTGTTCTCGTTCCAGGACGATGACGAGCAGTGGATCAGCCTGCGCTACGACCTCACCGCGCCGCTGGCCCGCTATGTCGCGGAAAATTTCGAGTCGCTGCCAAAGCCCTATCGCAGCTATCGCGCCGGCTATGTCTATCGCAACGAAAAGCCCGGCCCCGGCCGCTTCCGCCAGTTCATGCAGTTCGACGCCGACACCGTGGGCTCCGGTTCGCCGGCGGCTGACGCCGAGATGTGCATGATGGCGGCCGACACCATGGAGGCGCTCGGCATCGCGCGCGGCCAGTATGTGGTGAAGGTGAATAACCGGAAGGTGCTGGATGGTGTGCGAGAAGCGATCGGCATCGATGATGATGGCCGATGGCTGACAGTGATGCGCGCGATCGACAAGCTCGATCGCCTGGGCGTTGGCGGTGTCCAGCAGTTGCTCGGAGATGGCCGCAAGGACGAGTCGGGAGACTTCACCAAGGGCGCCGGCTTGGGCGCCGACGATATCGCGCTCGTTCTCGGCGCTATCGAAACCGATGCGACGGCCGAACAACTCGACGCGCGGCTGCTCGCCAGCGAGATCGGACGACAGGGGCGTGCCGAACTCGACGACATCAGCAGGCTTGTGACGGCGTCGGGTTACGGCGCGGACCGTATTCAGATCGACCCCTCCGTCGTCCGCGGCCTCGAATACTACACTGGCCCGGTCTATGAGGTCGAACTGCTGCTCGACACCAAGGACGAGAAAGGCCGCCCCGTGCGCTTCGGCTCGGTCGGCGGCGGCGGGCGCTATGATGGGCTGGTCTCGCGTTTCCGCGGCGAGCCGGTGCCGGCGACCGGATTTTCGATCGGGGTGTCACGGCTGCAGGCCGCGCTGACGATGCTGGGGAAGCTCGATACGCGCCCCGATTTCGGTCCCGTGGTCGTCACCGTGTTCGATCGCGACCGCGTCGCGGATTATCAAAGAATGGTGGCGCAGCTTCGCAATGCGGACATCCGCGCCGAGCTCTATCTCGGCAACCCGAAGAACATGGGCAACCAGCTCAAATATGCCGACCGGCGCAGTTCGCCTTGCGTGATCATCCAGGGCTCGGATGAGAAGGACGATCCTGCGGGACCGCAGGTTGTGCTCAAGGACCTGATCCTCGGCGCCGAGCTTTCGAAGCTCGAAAAGGATCGTGACGAATATCTGCAGAAGCAGGGCGAGGTTCAAACCAAGGTTCCGCAAGCTGCGCTGGTCGATGAAGTCCGCAAGATTCTGGATAAGCATGGGGTGAGCTGGAAATAGCATCGGCTGTCATGCCCGCGACCGCGGGCATCCAGTACGCCGTGACGTCGAGATTCAGTCGCGATGGCGCGGAATACTGGATCATCCGCTTTCGCGGATGATGACGACGGTGCAAGATGCGCATTCCGCGCGCTATCGTCAGAGCAAGAGCAAAGTCAGAGCAAGAGCAAAGGGAGAGCACCAGATGCCCGAGATTACCGTGAACATGGCCGCCGGCCGCACCGACGAACAGAAGGCCGGCATGATGCGCGACATCACCCAGGCGCTGGTGACCAATCTCGGCGTCGATGCCGAAGCGGTCGTCATTCAGATCAACGAGGCCCCGCTCGCCCACAAGATGAAGGGCGGCAAGACCTTCGTCGAACGCTTCGCGGCGCTGAAGAAGTAGGGCCGTCGTCCCGGCGAAGGCCGGGACCCAACCATCGATATTTGTTGTTACGCTGGGCGGTGGCCCCAGCCGTGCGCGACATGAGCGGTCGTGGTTATGGGTCCCGGCTCAAGGCCGGGACGACAGGTTGTATGTTCGCGCAGCAGGGCCGATCCCATGGACGCACGCGACGTTATCACGGTCGGCATGAGCGCCGAGCGCATCCTGGTGGTGCCGCCGGAGCGCACGGTCGGGCATTTCGTGCCGGGCATGCCGATGGTCTATGCGACGCCGATGATGATCCTGGAAATGGAGATGACGTCGGGCGACGCCATCAACAGACATCTCGCGCCCGGGTGGGTCACGGTCGGCACCGAGGTCGATATCCGCCATCTCGCGGCCTCGCCCGTCGGCGCCACCATCCGCACCACGGCGCAGGTGATCGCGGTCGAGCGCCGCGTCATCCGCTTCGCGGTCGAAGCCTTCGACGGCGAACGCAGGATCGGTGACGGCCGTCACGCGCGCGGCCTCGTCAATGTCGAGGCGTTCAACAAGCGGTTCGGGGCGGGCTGAAACCTTGTTCCTTTCCTACGCGACTGCGACAAAGTCACCGCCTCAATTGCCGTCCTCATCGTTCGTATCGCTGTTTGCGGCGCCGGCGGCCGGCGTGACAACCGCACCAGCGTCGACGAGAAGCATGCGCTTTCCGGTATCGCGCAGGATCGCTTGCGATACGGGGCTGAGATCTTCGGCCATCTGGCGCGAGCATACCGAGCCCGGCGTCCTCCAGACGAGCGTTCGCGACACAGTCAGGATATGATCATTGAGAACATAGGACGACTTGTATTCGCCGAGTGAGCGGATGACGGATTCGCCCTTCGGAATCTGGGCGAGCGTTTTGTCCTCCGGCAGCCTGACGCTGAGTTTTTCCTCATAGGTCGCGGGCGGGCAATAGAAATCCTGCCCGCGGTTCTCGCGCAGAACCGTTGGAAACGAGCCGACCGGGCGGGTCAACAGCCGCGGCCCGGTCGGAACCGCCGATGGTTTCACGCCGGCGCCGAACATGGGTTTGGTCAGGTTGAACTGCGACCTGATTTCGTAGGGGTCGGAGCGGTCGAACGGCGAACCGACGTCGAAGGATGCGGTGCCGGCCAACTGTTGCCTTGCCAGGACTTGTTTGCCGAGTTCGCTCGGTCCGCGCTGCTCGACCAGGCGCATCGCATCGCGTGCCGTGATTGCGTAGGGCCCGGACGCCCGGACCACGTTCTTGCCGCTGACGGTTCCGTCAGCTGCAATCGTTGCCTCGGTTTCCAGGATGATCTTGGCGTTGTCCGCGGAGAGAGAGGGTGTCCGCGCCAAGGCGACGACGCTCTTTCCAAAGCGCAAGACCGGTCGGTCATGCTGGGCCGCCGGCAGCACGCCAAAGGCTGCCGTCGCCGCCGTCGGATCGACGTAAAGATCAAACTCGGGCAGGTACAGGATCATATGATCGAAGCTCATCATCGGGACGTCGTACGGCCGGTAGACCTTGTTGGCGGCGTTGATCAGGACGTAATTGGAATCGATGTTCTTGGCCTTGAGAAGAGCCCGCATCAGGGTCGCGTGGTCCTTGCAATCACCGTAGCGGTTGGCGAGGACGCTGCTGGCTTCATGGGGGATCAGCCCGCTCAGGTTGAGTACGATCTGAAAGTAGCGAATATTCTTTGCGACCCAATCGAAGATCGCGGCGGCCTGAGCGCGGTGGTCGGGGATGCCCTTGGTGATGGTGTCGGCGAGCTTGCGCAATTCCGGGGTGACGGCCGACTTCGGGTCGGCGAGGTCGAACTCGCGCCGGCCGATTGCGTCCCACGACGGGAACGTCGAGACGACCAGCATCGGCGCCCAGTCGGCCGGCGCAACCGCATTGGCCTCGGCCGCGGCGTAAGGCGTGCCCGCGATGCGCCAATGCAGCCGGGTTCGCTTGCCGACATCCTCCGTCTCGTGATGCAGACCGCGCTCGAAGATCTGCAATTTCTGACCGCGGGCCACGTCGACGGTAACGTTCATCTCCGTGAAGTAGAGTTCCGGAGGGAAGATCAGGTTGATCACATTGCCGCCGAGCGCGCTCGGCCCCTTCTGGCGCGTCGTCGTCACGACCAGGGTGCGATCGCCGGCAGCCAGTTGGGGAAATGGAATGACGCGGGTCTTGATGTCGGCTCGAAAGAGAATATTGGTCGCGGCCTCGGCCCCACTCGAGACAGCGATCTGGTCGCGGGCCACGTCGATCCGGCGTCGGTCCGGCTTGATCGTGGCGGCTTCGACGATATCGAGGTCATTGGAATTATCGTTGTTGGCGATGCGGTGCTGGCCCAGGGATTGCACCATCGAGTCTGTCCCGACCTCGGTTTCGATGCGCTGGGTGACATCGATCAAGTCGGCGCTTCGGATGGTGTATGTGATGTTGTGCCAGCGCTTGTAGGCGGGGGCGTCGGCGGCGCCGGCATCGCCGATGGAGACGATCGTGCAAAGGGCGGCGAGGAGAGTTGCGAAAGCTTTGATCTTCATCCGATGACCCTGGCCAGTGCCGAAAGAAGAGGCCGCGTAAAATGGACGGGGTCGGGATACTATTCGATCCAAGGTTCGGAACAAGTCAGGCGTTGGCAAAACGTGTGGGTCATGAGTGGAGCGTAGGAAGGGGCGCATCTTGCGCCGTGCCCACCATCTTACTCTTGCGATCTCAGGCGGTGGGCACGCTGCGCTTTGCCCACCCTACGATTCGATGTCGCTCCCAATTCCCCCGACCGCGCCGCCGCGACCCCGATGCCAGGTCGCCGCGTCAATTGCCGTCGTCATCGTTCGTATCGCCGTTGACCGCAGCGGCCGGCGCGACAGCCGCACCGACGTCGACGAGAAGCATGCGCTTTCCGGTATCGCGCAGGATCGCTTGCGATACGGGGCCGAGATCTTCGGCCATCTGGCGCGAGCATACCGAGCCCGGCATCCTCCAGACGAGCGTGCGCGACACGCTCAGGATATGATCATTGAGAACATAGGACGACTTGTATTCGCCGAATTGGCGGACGACGGATTCACCCTTCGGAATCTGGGCGAGCGTCTTGTCCTGCGGCAGCCTGACGGTGATTTTTTCCTCATAGGTCCCGGGCTGGCAATAGAAGTCCTGCGTTCGGTTCTCGCGCAGGACGGTCGGAAACGTGCCCCCGGGACGGAGCAAGATGCGCGGGCCGGTCGGAATCACCGATGGTTTCACGCCGGGTCCGAACATGCGCGTGGTCAGATTGAACTGCGCCCTGATCTCGTAGGGCTCCGTGCGGTCGAACGGCGAACCGACGTCGAAGGATGCGGTGCCGGCCCAGCGTTGCAGTGCGAGGAGCTGCTTGCCGACTTCGCTCGGTCCGCGCTGCTCGATCAGACGCACGGCGTCGCGCGCATGGATCGCGGAGGTACCGGACGCCCGGACCACATTCTTGCCAGTCACCGTTCCGTCGGCCGCAATCGTTGCCTCGGTTTCCAGCACGACCCTGGCGCTCGCCGCGGAAAGCGCAGGCGTCCGTGCCAATGCGACGCCGTTCTTGCCAAGGCGCAGCACCGGCCGGTCGGACTCGGCGACGGGCAGGACGCCGAAGGTTGCAGTCGCCGCGGTCGGGTCGACGTAGAGAGCGAACTCCGGCAGATACAGGATCATGTGATCGAAGGCCATCATCGGCACGTCGTAAGGCCGGTAGACCTTGTTCGCCGCGTTGATCAGGACATAATCCGAATCGATGTCCTTGGCCCGCAGGAGCGCCCGCATCAGGGTCGCATGGTCCTTGCAATCACCGTAGCGGTTGGTGAGCACGCTGCTGGCTTCGTGGGGGATCAAGCCTCCCTGGTTGAGCACGATCTGATAGTAGCGAATGTTCTTTGCGACCCAGTCGAAAATGGTTGCCGCCTGGGCGCGGCGGTCGGACACGTCCTTGGTGATCGCGTCGGCAAGCGTGCGCAATTCGGGATTCGGCTCCGATTTCGGGTCGGCAACGGCAAACTCGCGCTGGCCGATCGCGTCCCAGGTCTCGAACGTAGAGACCGTCAGCGCTGGCGCCCAATCGATTGGGGCAACGGCATCGGCCTCCGCCGCGGTGTAAGGCGTCCCGTCAATTCGCCAATTCAGCCTGATACGCTCCCCATCCTCGATCGTCTCGTGGTGCAAACTGCGCTCCGCGATCTGCAGTTTCTGGTCGCGCGCGACGTCGACGGTCACGTTCATCCCCGTGAAGTAGAACGCCGGAGAGAAGGCCAGGTTGATCGCGTTTCCACCGATGGCCACGGCCTGCTTCTGGCGCGCCTTGGTGACGATCAGGGTGCGGTCGCCGGCGGCCAGTTGAGGAAACGGAACGACGCGGGTCTTGATGTCGGCCTGAAACAGAATGTTGGTCGCGGCCTCGGCTCCGCTCAGCACGACGATCTGATCGCGGACCACGTCGATCCGGCGGCCGTCGGGCTTGATCGTCGCGGCCTCCACGATTTCAAGGTCGTAGAAATTGTCGTTGTTGCTGATGCGGTGCTGGCCCAGCGACTGCACCATCGAGTCGGTGCCGACCTCGGTTTCGATACGCTGGGAGAAATCGATCAGCTCGGCGCTTCGAATTGTGTATGTGATGTCGTACCAGCGCTTGAAGGCGGGCGCGTCGGCGGCGCCTGCATCGCCGATGGAGACGATCGCGTACAGAGCAGTGAAGAGAGTTGCAAGGACTTTGATCTTCATCCGATGACCTCTGGCCAGCGCGGAAAGAAGAGATGCCGCGTCGAATGGACGGTGTCGGGATACTAGTCAATCCAAGGTTGGGGACAAGTGAGCCGTTGGGCAAGAGGAGCCTGTGAGCGTGCATTTCCGCGCTCGGTTGGTTTTTGCCCGCGATCGGTCGGACCTATTTCGCCAATTCCCTCGAGCGCGCCGTCGCCGCGGCCACTGCGTGCTCCATGAGTTGCTGCAGCCCGCCTTCGCCCATCAGCACGCTCAGCGCGGCGGCGGTGGTGCCGCCGGGCGAGGTGACGTTCTGCCGCAGGGTGGCGGAGGTGAGGTCGGATTGGCGCAGCAATTCGCCGGAGCCGGCCACGGTCTCGCGCGCCAGCCTGGTGGCGAGCGCCTCCGGCAGGCCCGCCGCGACGCCGGCCTTCGCGAGTTCTTCGGCGAGCAGGAAGACGTAGGCCGGTCCCGAACCGGAGACGGCGGTCACCGCGTCCATCAGGTTCTCGTCCTCGACCCATTCCACCGCGCCGGTGGCGCGCAGCAGTGCATCAGTAACGGCCCGCTGCGCCGAACTGACATTGCCAGCCGCGGCCGCGACCGTGATGCCGCGGCCGATCGCGGCCGGCGTGTTCGGCATGGCGCGCACCACGGCGCCGCCGCAGACCTGCTGCAACACGGCGATCGTCGTACCCGCCATGATCGAGACCACCAGCGTGCCGTCGCCGACGAGGGATTTCAGTCGGGCGCCGGCCTCGCGAAACATCTGCGGCTTGACCGCGACCACCAGCGTGTCGACCACGCGCGCCGCCGCGGGATTGAGCGTGATTCCCTGGGCGGCCAGTGCGCCGATGTCGGGCGACGGGGAGGGCTCGATCACGACGACGCGGCCGGGATCGAGGCCCTGCGCCAGCCAGCCGGTTAGCAGCGCGCCGCCCATCTTGCCCGCGCCTGCGAGCGCGATGGTGCCGGTGAGGTGTCGTAAGGGATGAGATGCTGTCACGCCAAATACTCATGTCGTCCCCGCGAAGGCGGGGACCCATAACCACAGTCGGTTGTATGTGATCGTGACATCCGCAACAAGCGCCGTGCGACCTCTCTGCCAGCACGGCGTATGGGTCCCGGCTCAAGGCCGGGACGACGTCAGTGTGTGTTGAAGCGTCGGGGCAAGAGAATGTGATCCGCCTACGCCTCGCCGGCGGTGTCGAACATCGACGCGGCCATCGCCTCGGCGGCGGACTTGCCGGCCCACACCACGAACTGGAACGCGGGGTAATAGCGCTCGCAGCAATTGATGGCGCCGCCGAGCATGCTCTCGCATTGCGCGGTCGAGGCCGCGAGTCCGCCGGGCAGCACCAGCGCCTGCCGGTGCATGATCATGCCGGTGTGGGTCCAGAGGTCGAAATGCCCGACCCATAATTGTTCGTTGACGGAGGCGACCAGCCGCTGCACCTCGGGGCGCCGCAGCACGGGAATCCTCATGTCGAAGGCGCAGGCCAGATGCAGCGCCTCGATCTCGCTCATCCAGGTGAAGGACAGCTGATAGTCGGTCCATTCGCCGCGCGTGGCGATGGTGATCTCGTCGTCGCCGGAGCGTTCGAACGACCAGTTGTTGTCGGCGGCGATGTCCTCGACCACGGTCAGGGGATGGTTGCGGGACTCGATAATGCCTTCGAGCAGGGACATGCCGTCTCGACCTCTATCCTATAAAATATGTTGATACGCACACGGCTGACCGGCGCGCGCTACACTGCGCTTCGCTGCCGGCTACAATCCCGCGGATCGCTCCGGGGCCTGCCGCGATCAAGTGATGTGATTTGCGGAATCGGCGCAACTGCACCCCGAGTCCGTCCACAGCCAAACCGCCGCTCGTCCACAACTGATCGCGTGTCGAATTCGTTAACGTCGAGAACAAACCAGAATCGGATTCCGCGCCCGAAATGGTTAATTTTCTCTAAACGCTGCGTCGGGTTAGGGCCATTTTCCGGGATTGGCGATCCTTCTCGCGCCGCGTACGTTTCGCCAACTGCAGAAACTCAAGGGCACTCGCAAGGTTATGATCTCGTGCGGCTTTTCGATCTGAGGTTGATGAGACGAGCGCGCCGCGGAGCCCGGATCCGCGGTGCCCGGGCGAAATGACCCGCGGAACACGACGGTGCGGCATGCGGATTTCGGGGCCAAAGCCGCTTGTGGGGCTCGGCGCAACCCGGCATAGTTCCCCCTGAGCCGTCATTCTGGCGGCTTGATGTTCTCAGGGCGGGGTGAAAATCCCCACCGGCGGTAAGGGCCGCACAAGGCCCAAGCCCGCGAGCGCCTTTGTCCCCGAAAGAACAGGGGAAAAAGGGTCAGCAGATTCGGTGCGATGCCGAAGCCGACGGTTAAAGTCCGGATGAAAGAGAACGGTTGCGATGTCTCGCGCGGGTCCCGCGCGGGCTGTTGTCCTGCCGTGTGCCCTGATTCTGGTCCTGAAAGAGGAAAACCATGAATCAGATGTTGCAAGATACCCAACTTCAAGACTCCCAGCTTCAAGACGTACCCCATCCGGACTCCCAAGTCCGGAGCTCAGAACCCGTTGTGCCGCCGCCGGCGCCCTCGCATCCGCGTTTCGCCAAGCCGCAGCGCGTTGCGTTCGTGCAGTCCGCCTGGCATCGCGACGTCGTCGAGGAATGCCGCATCGCCTTCCTTGACGAAATCGAGGCGCGCCATATCGCACGCGCGTCGGTCGACCTGTTCGAGGTGCCGGGCTCGTTCGAAATTCCGCTGCACGCCCAGATCCTCGCCAAGACGCGCCGCTACACCGCGATCGTCGCGGCCGGACTCGTGGTCGACGGCGGCATCTATCGCCATGAATTCGTCGCCGACACCGTGATCAAGGCGCTGATGGACGTGCAATTGCGCACCGAGGTGCCGGTGTTCTCGGCGGTGCTGACGCCGCAGCAATTCCACGAGACGAGTGCGCATTTCGAGTTCTTCCGCAAGCATTTCGCCACCAAAGGTGTCGAGGTTGCGGCGGCGTGCGCCAACACGCTGCTCAGCCTGGAACGGCTGCGCGGCCAGGTCGCAGCGGGCATCGTGTAGGGCTGCTTGGCGCTCTCGCAGTTCAGCAGAGGATCGGAGCGACGATACGCGCTCACAATCCGCTGACGGCTGATTGTCATTTCTCCCGCCGCGTCTATAAGGTCCGCGGCGGGAGGAGGCGCGCCCGTGATGACGGGTGGCCGATACGATCATGTTCGATGGACACGATCCCTATCTTGTCGCGCTCTCGGTGGTGATCGCGATCCTGGGTGGCTATACCGGTTTCGGCCTCGCGGCGCGCATTCGCGCGACGCCGGTGCTTGACCAGCGCGTGCTGCTGTCGGGTGCGGCCATCTTTCTCGCCGTCGGCATCTGGACCATGCATTTCATCGGCATGCTCGCCGCGCCGATTCCGGCTGATGCCGTCTACCTCGTGCTGCCGACCCTCACCTCGTTCCTGATCTGCGTGCTGGTGGTCGGCATTTCGCTGTTCTTCGTCTCGATCGGCGACCCCTCGCTGCAGCGGGTGATCTCGTCTGCCGTGCTGATGGGCGCCGGCATTGCCAGCATGCATTATGTCGGGATGCACGGGCTGTCAGGGAATTTCGGAATCCGGCACGACATTCCCATGGTGCTGCTGTCAGTGCTGGTGGGGATCGTATCCGCCTATGGTGGATTGCGGGCCTTCCTGGCGCGGCAGGACGGTGCGCGGCTGGTCGCGGGTTCGATTGCATTCGGGATTGCGGTGTCCGGCATGCACTATACCGCCATGGCGGGCATGCACGTCGTGCCGCTGGCGGCGGATCTCCATCCGCATCTCGGCGGGCTGGCCGCGTCGCAGCAGCTGCTCTCGATCATCGTCGCCGTGCTGTGCTTCGTGATCGCGGCGGGATTTTTGCTGTCGCTGGTCCCGGAGCCGCGACGCCAGCCGGTGGCCGCCTCCGACACACCAGCGGTGCCGGCTGCGATTGCGGCGCCGGTGGTTCCCGATCCGGTCCCCGCCGCCATTCCCTCACCGCGGTTGATGCCGGCGCCGCTCGGCGGTCTCGGTCAGCCGCCGCGCGCGGCGCCCGCGCCGCGTCTTCCGGTGGAAGCCGCCGATGGAACCCACTTCATCAACGCCGCCGACATCCGCAGCGTCCGCGCCGATGCGCACTATACGCGCGTGCATGACGGTGTCAGGGAACGGATGTGCCCGTGGTCGATCTCCGAGGCCGAAGCGCAGCTCGACCCGGCCTTGTTCGTGCGGGTGCATCGCAGCCACATTGTGGCGCTGCCGCATGTCACCTTCGTCCGCAAGGAGGGCGATGGCGCCATCATCGAGCTCGGCGGTCCGTCGCCGCATCGGGTTCCCGTGAGCCGCGCCAAGATCGCCGAGGTCAAGATGCGCCTTGGTCTGCGGCGCCAAGCCTGATCACCTTTCAAACCCGATCACCTTCAAGCCTGATCACCTTCAAGCCTGAGCATCTTCCTGTCACTTTTCCGCCCTGTGCAGAACACACGTTATGCGTGCATTGCATCTGTGCGATGTTCGAAAAAATAGGTCGCAAGGACTGACGCATTTCGTGCACGCCTCTCCGCAATTCGTGCGAATTTTCCGCGTTTGTGTCGCCACGACCTCGGTTGCCTTGCGCGTGCAAGATTGACCGATCACTTTCGCGCCGATGTTCACGCCCCGCACGCGTGTCGCATGGGCGTCGCATGCGTTTGCGAGTCGAGCGCCCCAGCTTCAAGGCGGGCGACGGCAGAGAAGCCGTAGAGAAGTTAAAGCAGGAGGAGACCATGATCCCTGGCCAATTCACCTATCACCGGCCGGACAACCTGACTGAGGCGGTCAAGCTGCTGGCGTCGTTCGGCGACGACGGCCGTGCGCTCGCAGGCGGCCACAGCCTGCTTCCGATGATGAAGCTGCGCCTCGCCAATCCGGCGCATCTGGTCGATCTGCACGGCATCGCCGGCCTCAAGGGCATCACGCGCGATGGCAACAGGATCGTGATCGGCGCCATGACCACCCAGCATGATCTTCTGGCATCCGCCGAGATCGCCACAGCGCTGCCGATCCTGCAGGAGACCGCGGCCCTGATCGCCGACCCGCAGGTGCGTTATCGCGGCACCATCGGCGGCAACGTCGCCAATGGCGATCCCGGCAACGACATGCCGGCGCTGATGATGACGCTCGGTGCCAGCTACCGGCTCGAGGGACCGAACGGCGCCCGCGAGGTCGCGGCGGCCGAGTTCTACCAAGGCGCGTATTTCACCGCGCTCGAGCCCGGCGAGATCCTGAGTTCGATCGCGATTCCGGCGCCCGCGGCCGGTCACGGCTACGCCTATGAGAAGCTGAAGCGCAAGGTTGGCGATTATGCGACGGCGGCCGCCGCCGTGGTGCTGACCATGGCCGGCGGCAAGGTCGCGACCTGCGCGATCGGCCTGACCAATCTGCACGAAACGCCGCTGCTCGCGACCGACGCCGCCAATGCGGTGATCGGCACCAGCCTCGATGCGGCATCGCTGAAGCAGGCCGCCGCCGCGGCGGTCGCCATCATGGCGCCGGCCGCGGATGCACGCGGCCCGGTCGAATATCGCAAACATGTCGGCGGCATCATGGTGACGCGGGCGCTGCAGCGCGCCGCCAGCCGCGCCAGCTAAGGGGAGGGACGACACTATGGCAAAAACCCACGTCACCATGAAGGTGAACGGCGCCGAGGTCGAAGGCCTCGTCGAACCGCGCACCTTGCTGGTCCATTTCATCCGCGAGAACCTGCAACTCACCGGGACCCATATCGGCTGCGAGACCACCCATTGCGGCGCCTGCACCGTCGATCTCGACGGCATGTCGGTGAAGAGCTGCACGGTGTTCGCGGTGCAGGCGCAGGGCTCCGAGATCCTGACCATCGAGGGCGTCGCCAACGCCGACGGCTCGCTGTCGGCGCTGCAGGAAGGTTTTCGCATGATGCACGGGCTGCAATGCGGCTTCTGCACCCCCGGCATGATCGTGCGGGCGCAGCGGCTGCTGCAGGAAAATCCCTCGCCGACCGAAGACGAAATCCGGATGGGCATATCCGGCAATATCTGCCGCTGCACCGGCTATCAGAACATCGTCAAGGCGATCCAGTACGCCGCCGCCAAGATCAATGGCGTTGAATTCAAGGAGGCCGCGGAATGAATGACCTTACTCCCACGCGGGAACAACGCACCGCCGCGCTCGAGGGCATGGGCTGCAAGCGCAAGCGCGTCGAGGACATCCGCTTCACGCAAGGCAAGGGCAATTACGTCGATGACGTCAAGCTGCCCGGCATGCTGCATGGCGACTTCGTCCGCTCGCCGCATCCGCACGCGCGGGTGAAATCGATCAACTCGGAAGAGGCGCTGAAGGTGCCCGGCGTGCTCGCCGTCATCACCGCCGAGACCCTGAAGACCGTCAATCTCGCCTGGATGCCGACCCTGGCGGGCGACGTGCAGATGGTGCTGGCCGACGGCAAGGTGCTGTTCCAGAACCAGGAGGTCGCCTTCGTCGTCGCCACCGACCGCTATGCCGCCGATGACGGCATCAACAAGGTCGTGGTCGAATACGAGCCGCTGCCGGTGGTGATCGATCCGTTCAAGGCGATGGATGCGGATGCGCCGGTGCTGCGCGAGGATCTCGCCGGCAAGACCACAGGTGCGCACGGTCCGCGCAAGCACCACAACCACATCTTCGAGTGGACCGTCGGCGACAAGGACCTCACCGACGCCGCCTTCAGGAAGGCGGATGTCACGATCAAGGAGATGATCTCCTATCATCGCACCCATCCATCGCCGCTGGAAACCTGCCAGTGCGTCTGCTCGTTCGACAAGATCAGGGGCGAACTGACGATCTGGGGCACCTTCCAGGCGCCGCACGTGATCCGCACCGTGGTCTCGCTGATCGCGAAAATCCCGGAGCAGAAGATCCACGTGATCTCGCCGGATATCGGCGGCGGTTTCGGCAACAAGGTCGGCGCCTATCCCGGCTACATCTGTGCGGCGGTGGCCTCCATCGTCACCGGCAAGCCGGTGAAATGGGTCGAGGACCGCATCGAGAACCTGACCGCGACCTCGTTCGCGCGCGACTATCACATGACCACCGAGATCGCGGCGACCAAGGAGGGCAAGGTCACCGGCCTGCGCGTCCACGTGCTGGCCGATCACGGCGCGTTCGACGCCTGCGCCGACCCGTCGAAATGGCCGGCCGGCTTCTTCAACATCGTCACCGGGTCCTATGACTTCCCGGTCGCTCATCTTTCCGTCGACGGCATCTACACCAACAAGGCACCCGGTGGCGTCGCCTATCGCTGCTCGTTCCGGGTCACCGAGGCGGCCTATTGCATCGAGCGCGGCATGGACATCCTGGCGCAGAAACTGGGGATGGATCCGGCCGAACTTCGCTTAAAGAACTTCATCAAGGCCGAGCAGTTCCCGTATCACTCCGCGCTGGGGTGGGAATATGATTCCGGCGACTACCACACCGCCATGAAGAAGATGTTGGAGACGGTCGACTATGCCGGTCTGCGCAAGCAGCAGGCGGAGAGCCGCGAAGCCTTCAAGCGCGGCGAGACCCGCGACATCATGGGCATTGGCGTCTCCTTCTTCACCGAGATCGTCGGCGCCGGTCCCTCGAAGAATTGCGACATCCTGGGGATTGCGATGTTCGACTCCTGCGAGATCCGCCTGCACCCGACCGGGTCCGGCATCGCCAGGGTCGGCTCGAAGAGCCAGGGCCAGGGCCACGAGACCACCTGGGCCCAGATCATCGCCACCGAGATCGGCATCCCCGCCGACAACATCATGGTCGAGGAGGGCAACACCGACACAGCGCCTTACGGGCTCGGCACCTACGGGTCGCGCTCGACCCCGGTGGCGGGCGCCGCGATCGCGATGGCCGCGCGAAAAATCAAGGCCAAGGCGCAGATGATCGCCGCCTACAAGCTCGAAGTGCACGAGGACGATCTCGAATGGGATATCGACGGCTTCCGGGTCAAGGGCCTGCCGGAGAAGGCGATGACGATGAAGGACATCTGCTGGGCGGCGTATAATTCGGTGCCGCCGGGCATGGAGCCGGGCCTGGAGGCGGTGAGCTACTACGATCCGCCCAACATGACCTATCCGTTCGGCGCCTATATCTGCGTGATGGACATCGATGTCGATACCGGCGTCTACAAGGTCAGGCGGTTCTACGCGCTCGACGATTGCGGCACCCGCATCAACCCGATGATCATCGAGGGCCAGGTCCATGGCGGCCTCACCGAAGCCTTCGCCATCGCGATGGGCCAGGAGATCCGCTATGACGAGACCGGCAACGTCGTGACTGGCTCGTTCATGGACTTCTTCATGCCGACCGCGGTGGAAACCCCGCATTGGGAGACCGACTTTACCGTCACCCCGTCGCCGCATCATCCGATCGGCGCCAAGGGCGTCGGCGAAAGCCCCAATGTCGGCGGCGTGCCGGCGTTCTCGAATGCCGTCAACGACGCCTTCGGATTCCTGGGGAGCACCCACATCCAGATGCCGCACGACTTCTGGCGCAACTGGACCGCGGCGAAGAAGCTCGGCGTGTTCGCGTGAGGTAGACTGGCTCTATCCGCCGTCATTGCGAGCGCAGCGAAGCAATCCATCTCGCCAAGACGGAAGAATGGATTGCTTCGTCGCTTTGCTCCTCGCAATGACGGTGGGGACGATGGCGTAAACCCTCATGGTGAGGAGCGCGTCGTCGCGCGTCTCGAACCATGAGGCCACGGGAGAAGCTTCGATTGAACTGCAAGACGCCCCAACGATGAAAACCCGCGACGAGATCGCGCAATCCCTTTCGGCCTGCGGCTATATCGCCGATGCCGAGCTGGCGACCGCTGTCGCGCTGATGCAGATGCTGCGGCGGCCGCTGCTGCTGGAAGGCGAGGCGGGCGTCGGCAAGACCGAGGTCGCCAAGGCCTTGGCCTGCGTGCACGGCACCGAGCTGATCCGCCTGCAGTGCTACGAGGGGCTGGATCAGTCGGCTGCGCTCTACGAGTGGAACTACCAGCGGCAGCTGCTGGCGATCGAGGCCCATCGCGGCCACGCGGAGACAATCGAAGACCAGATCTTCTCGGAAAAATACCTGCTGGAACGCCCGCTGCTGGCGTCGATCCGCCGTGACAAGCCGCCGGTGCTGCTGATCGACGAGATCGATCGCGCCGACGACGAGTTCGAGGCGTTCCTGCTCGAACTGCTGTCGGATTTCCAGGTCTCGATTCCCGAACTGGGCACCATCACCGCGACCTCGATCCCGCATGTGGTGCTGACCTCGAACGGGACGCGGGAATTGTCCGACGCACTGCGCCGCCGCTGCCTCTACCACTATGTCGATTACCCGGATGTCGATCGCGAGGCGCGCATCATCATGGCGCGCGTGCAGGGCACCGACGCCTCATTGGCGCTGCAGATCGCCCGCCTGGTCGAGAGCATCCGGAAAGAGGACCTGCGCAAGGTGCCGGGTGTCGCCGAGACGCTGGACTGGGCCGCGGCGTTGATCGGGCTTGACGTGCGCGACCTGCACGACCAGCCTGAGACGGTGCACGAAACCCTGATGTGCCTGTTGAAGACGCATGAGGATCGCGCGCGCTTCAAGCCGGAGATCACGGCAAGGCTGCTGGGGAAGGTCGCATGAGCTGCTGCGGCGCCAACCCGAAATATGACGAACTGGACGAGGTCTCCGGTCTCGTTGCGGGCAAGCTCGCCGCCTTCCTCCGCACCCTGCGCGACAATGGCTATGCCGTAGGACTGGCGGAAGGCCAGGACGCGGCCTCCCTGATGGCGCAGGGCTATGCGGACAGGCCGGGTCTGCTGCGCATCGCCTTCAAGCATCTGTTCTCGGCGCGCAAGGCCGACTGGGACAGGTTCGACGGCCTGTTCGACGCATTCTGGTTGGGTAAGCGCGCACGCGCGCGCATCGTCACCACAGGCTCGGCCAAGGCGGCCAACAGCCCGTCGCTGAAGAGCCTGCAGGATGCCCAATCCGAGCGGCGCGGGGAGTCCGGTGCCATCGACCAGATCCCGGCGCCCGGCGACGATACGCCTGATAGCGCGCGTGGCGAGGGCCGCATGGAGGGCGCCTCCGCGGCCCCCAATCTCGCCGACACCGATTTTCGCAAATTGGCGGACCCCGACCAGATCGAAGCGGCCCATGCTGCTGCGGCGCGATTGGCGAAGGCGATGCGCACGCGGCTGACCCGTCGCGACCTGGCGCGTCGGCGCGGCTACCGGCTCGATCTGCGCCGGACCATCCATCGCAACATCAGTCATGGCGGCGTGCCGATCACGCTGGTGAAGCGGCAGCGCAAGGAGAAGCCGCTGCGGCTGGTCATGCTGCTCGACGCCTCGGGCTCGATGAGCATGTACACGGCTGTGTTCCTGCGCTTCATCCACGGTGTGCTCGACGAGTTTCGCGAGGCCGAGGCCTTCCTGTTTCACACCCGGCTGGCCTACGTCTCCGACGCCATGAAGGAAAAGGACGCCGCGCGCGCGCTCGATCGGCTCTCGATCATGGCGCAGGGCGCCGGCGGCGGCACCAGGATCGGCGAATCCCTGCAGACCTTCAATCGCTGGCACGCCTCGCGGGTGATCCATTCGCGCACCTGCGTGATGATCGTGTCGGACGGTTATGAGACCGGAGACGCGGCCTTGTTGGGGCGGGAAATGGCGGCACTGGCGCGGCGTTGCCGCCGCATCGTCTGGCTCAACCCGATGATGGCCTGGGACGGCTACACGCCGGAAGCCCGGGGCATCAAGGCGGCGCTGCCGCATGTCGATCTCTATGCCCCGGCGAATACGCTTGCGAGCCTCGCAGCGCTCGAACCGTATCTGGCGAAGTTGTAGGATATGACGAGATGGCGTTAAGCTGTTGCCAGGATGGAAGTGCGCTCCCTCTCCCCGCACGCGGGGAGAGGTCGCAGCGAGCGTGTGAAACAGAGCTGTGCGCATATCCTGCTTTCTTGGGAAGCGAGCGCAACGGAGCACACCCATGACCGCTCCTATCGAAGTGCTCGATCTGGTCGCGCAGATGAAGGCCGCCGAGGAAAGCTTCGTGCTCGCCACCGTGGTGCGTACGGTGTCGGTGACGGCGGCGAAGGCCGGTGCGAAAGCGATCATCCGCCCTGACGGCACCATCGTCGCGGGCTGGATCGGCGGTGGCTGCGCGCGCGGTGCGGTCCTGAAGGCGGCGCGCGAGGCGCTCGCCGATGGCGAGCCGCGCATGGTCTCGGTGCAGCCGGAAAACCTTTTGGCCGAGCTCGGGGTTCGTCCTGGCGAAAACCGCGACGGCGTGCGCTTCGCCAGCAACATGTGTCCGAGCAAGGGCACCATGGATATTTTCGTCGAGCCGGTGCTGCCGCATCCCTCGCTGGTCATTCTCGGCGCGAGCCCTGTGGCGCTGTCGCTCGCGGCCCAGGCGCGCCCGCTCGGCTATCACGTCACCCTCGCGGCGCCTGCCGCGGATCTCGCCAACGCGCCCGCGGTCGACATGCTGATCGACAGCTTCAACCTCGGCGACATGAATGCTGCGCGACGCTTCGTGGTGGTCTCGACGCAAGGCAAGGGCGACGAAGCCGCGTTGCGCGCGGCGGTGGCGACGGATGCCGCCTATCACGCCTTCGTCGGCAGCCGCCGCAAGATGGCATCGTTGCGCGACAGACTGCTGGCGGAGGGCATCGAGGCCGCCTTGCTCGATCGCGTCAAGGCGCCGGCCGGGCTCGATTTGGGCGCCATCACGCCGGAGGAAATCGCGATGTCGATCCTGGCCGAGATCACGATGGAGCGGCGACGCGGCCAGCGCGCGGCGGCGAAGGCGTAACGAGCGTCATTGCCTAGAGCATGAAATCACGTTGATCTGGCGCCGTACGGCGGCTGCACTCCCTCGCCCCGCCCTTTCGCGGGGAGAGGGTTGGGGTGAGGGGCTGCTTCCACAAACACCGACTGTGCGGCGAGTCCCCCTCACCCGAAATTCGCTGGCGCGAATTTCGACCTCTCCCCGCAAGCGGGGCGGGGTGGACCGAGCCAACCGACAGACCGATTCAAACAAGAGTCATCCGCTCTGGGAGCGTCAGCTTCGAAGCGCGGCGCCATGCGGGAGCACAGGAGTTTGAAAATCCAGAGTCCCTTTGATCATCCGGGCTGCGCCTCCTGCGCGAAGGAAATCGTTGACCGGTCGTAGTCTCCCGATCCCATCTTTCCTTCTGGAAAGATATCGTGCTGTCCGATCCATTCGAATGACCGCTCGAACACCTCGCGCGTGTAGGGTTCGAAAACGATGCGCTCGCCCGGGCCCCAGCGCCGCGTATCCATCATTGGATGGTAACGCTCGGGAAATTCGTTCTTGTAATAGTGCGTGTAAAGCTCCGGCCGCAGGTCGATATCGCGTTGTGCTTTCCGCAGAGCTCGGAAATAGCGCCTGATATCTTCAGGCTGCGGCGTTCCCTTGATCATGGTGGCGATCATGAAGGTGGTGTCGATGATCTTGCGAAAGCCCAGCTGCTCGGCGAAATAATAGGGACCGTTGAAAAGCGCGGTCGCCGGGCTGTCGCCGTCGATCAGCATCTCCAGACGGCGAAACAGCATGCCGTTCTCGAATGTCAGCTTGATCTTGCTGGTGGGGAGGTACTGCTCCAGCGCCTGGATCGTGGAATAGTGGCTGCCGGACTGGAAGCCGACCGCGATCGGCACATCGGCGAGATCGCGCGGAGAGCGGACCGGCGAATCGGCCGGCACGAAGATTCCGGAGGGCGCCACGGAATAGGCGTCCGCATAGAGCCTGGCGTGGCCGTTCGAGGCGGCGACATTGACCGTCCAGTGACAGGCGCAGCTCAGATTGGCTTCGCGGCCCTTTTCGATGCTCTGGAAGGCGCCTTCGCCAGCCTTGTTGTGATGCTGCCCGCCGGTCGATTTGATGAATTCGCGGAATTCGTAGTCGAGGCCTTCGGCGGTGAAATAGCCCTTCTCTTCCGCGACCCATTCCTGCAAGCGAAAATGCGCTTCGATGATGAACTTGTCCATGGCGGAACCCCCGGCCTGTGTTGCCGATCGCCGAAGGTATCACCTGACGCAAATAGCGCCATTCCGAAATGGGTGCATGCGGTCAATCGGAGGCCGCGGGACTCTGAAGCGGTCCGGTGACCGCGCTGCGCGGGCCCAATCCGCCTTTGTTCGAACCAGCACCCGCGCAGCGGCGACCTATTGGAGGACGTCCATTTGGTTTCGTTGCTGGATTCGAGGCACATGCAATTCCGTCATCTGTTGCTGTCGCTCGCTCTCGCGTTGATCGTCGCCCTCCCGCTTCCGGCGTGGGCGGACGCGCCCATGGCCAAGGATGTCGCCACGATCGACAACTGCATGCGCAAGCAGGACAGCAAGAAGGGAGGCGCAACGCAGGAAGGCGAGGAGGCGGCCTGCCTCATGACCGTGGCCAAGCCTTGCATCGGCGATGAAGCGGCTGCAACCGACCGGCGCAAGATCGATTGCCTGGCGCGCGAGCGGCAGGTCTGGGACCAGATCCTCAACGAGTCCTACAAAACCATGATGAACGGGCTCGATCCCGACCAGCAGACCAAGTTGCGCGAGATGCAGCGATCGTGGATTGCGACCCGCGATCTGACCTGCGGGTTCTGGTACGACTATTTCCAGGGCACGATGGCCAATCTGATGATCGCTTATTGCAACAACCGCGAGACCGCGAGGCGCGCGATCTTTCTGCGGGTTTTCGCCGCTGATATCGCGGACCGGAAATAGCGCGCAAGGTCGAGGCCGCTGACACCGTTGCTCCCGCGGCCCCTGGGTTTCACGCCGGCAAGGTCACCTCTGGTCTCCGGGCCACTTGACCGCGGTTGCCTCGCTGTGGCGGCGCGGAAGCTCGATCAATTCTCGCCGCGCCGTTGGTCCAGGAACGTCCGTACCTCTGTCAGCAACGGCAGCGCAGCTTCGAGCGCGCGAACGCCGATCTCCCGTTCGATTGCGGCGATGTGAGGTGCAACCGACTTGATCGCGCGCTCCCGCGCCCTGCGGCCGGCGGCTGATATCGCGATCCGTCGGCCGCGGCCGTCGTTCGGATCGGGCGTGCTTGTCACGAAGCCTTTGGCTTCCAGACGCGCCAGGGTGCTCGACATCGTCGCCTTGGTCACCTGCATGACGCGCGCCAGTTCGACCGGGCTGTGCTCGCCGCCGAGGCGCGCGAAATGGTTCAGCACGGCAAACTGCGGCATCGTGAGGTTGTCGGGCAGGCCCCGCTCGAACAGCGTACTGCCAAGCTGGTGGATGATCCCGATCTCGGTCATGACACGGAACGCGATGCTATCGGACATCAGCTGTTCACCAGATGGCTTGCGAGTGGCCAGCGCGGCGCTGCCGGCGCCGGCGCGCCGTAACCGAGCCTGACCAGCATTTGCACGCGCCGTCCGGAACCCACACCGAGGAGTTCGTGAATGTCGCGAAGTTTGTCGGCCATTTCAGGATATTCCTGCAAGGATTGGCTGTTGGGATGAAACCCCAGTCCGGCGCGGGTCGCGGCGAGATTCATGCGGATGTAGGCGCGACCGGCTGCCAACTGATCGCGTCGGGTGTTTCCATCCGTGATGATCCAACCGTATGCCGGCGTCGCGGCCATGGCTGATTGAACGAGATCGAGGCCGGAGTTGTACGCCATGCTGTCCGTGCGCGCCATCTGCTGCCGCGACAGCAGGCCAGTGAGGGCAAGCGCATCGAGGAAAGGTCCGCCAACCGCGATGCCGTCCGGTTGGGCTTCGATTTCAGCCTTTCCGATGCGCGTCAGGTTGACACTCTCGAGCCAGGTGCGTTGCGTCGCGGCCTCGATTGCAAACGCGCTTCCTGTCAGCCTGCGCAGGCTTGCGACCCTGTCGGGCTCGGTGCTTGTGACGATTTGCGCGCCGAACGCGGGTTGGCTGGCAAGCTCAGCCAGGACCTCCGGAGCCGGGGGGCGCGACAGATCGAACGGCGCCCGGTTCGAGCGGCGGTGCGGGATGAAGCGAAACAGAGCATCCTTGACCGTCATCGGGTCGGACACGAAGCGCAGAACGGCGATCGGCCGCCGATCGAGGTTCTCGGCAGGTTCACCGTCAGGAAACTCGGTCCATTCCATTCGGACCCCGCGCTCCGCCGCGGCGATCCGCGCCAGCTCGATGAAGCATCCGAAACCGATCGTGGTCTGGCGATCACCGGGATCGGTCTCTGCGAGGCGGCGATCGAGGTCGCAAGAGAGCGTCGCAATATCAGTAGCGGAGAGACGTATCTGCCAGGGCTGCCGGTTGTGCGGATTCGGCGCCAGGATGGCGTAACGCAGGACGTCCAGCCGGACGTCCCCGGTTGCGGCCGCGTCGACGGCGCGCCAGGCCTGCAACGCTTTTTCCGGCGTCCGCGTTGCAGCGAAGAGTCCGCCGGTCCCGATCAGGGCCAATCCGGCTCCGCCGGCAGTCTGCAGAACCATGCGGCGGGAGAACTCCATCGCAATCTCCATATGGTATGGTATCTAACCATATAGGTAGATATCGAACTTGTAAAGCCGCGATCATGATCATGCGGCGATGCGCGAGCAGGTGATTCGCCCGACAGGCAGTTCTGTTCGATTCTGCCGGTCCCGACACGCCTGTGAGGCTATCGAGGCGCAAAAACCACTTGCGCGCAAAAACGAAATTCGTGAGCCGCGTTGCGATTTCGCATGCGTGTCGAGGCGCGAGACTGCGCCGCACCCTCAACTGTCATCGTCCGCGAAGGCGGACGATCCAGTATTCCAGAGACGCCGGCGATAGAATGGATAGGCCGCAGCGTACTGGATCCCCCGCATTCGCGGGGGATGACAGCGGTGGGCGGGGCGAACTCTTGCCCGCCATGGCGAGGAGCGCAAGCGACGAAGCATTCCATGTCTCGTCAGCTGCGGTCTGGATTGCTTCGCGGAGCCTCTCGTCGGGCCGCGCGTTGCGCGGACCCGGTGGCTGGTCATGACGTGGAGTGAGCCCCGCGCAGCCTCAGTCAAACAGACTCGACACCGACTCCTCGGCCGCGGTGCGGGCGATGGCTTCGGCGATCAGGGGTGCGATCGAGAGGGTGCGGATGTTGGTCGCCTTGCGCACCGCCTCGGTCGGCAGGATGGAGTCGGTGATGACGAGTTCCTTCAGCCGTGAGTCCGCGATGCGGGCCGCGGCGCCGCCTGAGAGCACGCCATGGCTGATATAGGCGTAGACGTCCTTGGCGCCGTTGGCGAGCAGTGCGTCGGCCGCGTTCACCAGGGTGCCGCCGGAATCGACGATGTCGTCGATCAGGATGCAGGTGTGGCCGGTGGCATCGCCGATCACGTTCATGACTTCGGATTCGCCGGGGCGCTCGCGGCGCTTGTCGATGATCGCGAGCGGCGCATTGATACGCTTGGCAAGGCCACGCGCGCGCACCACGCCGCCGACGTCGGGCGACACCACCATGAGATTGGCGAGGTCGAAGCGCTCCTTGATGTCGCGCACCATCACCGGCGAAGCAAAGAGATTATCGGTCGGAATATCGAAGAAGCCCTGGATCTGGAGGGCGTGCAGGTCGAGCGTCATGACGCGGTCGACGCCGGCACGGGTGATCATATTCGCCACGAGCTTCGCCGAAATCGGCGTGCGGGAGCCGGATTTGCGATCCTGCCGCGCATAGCCGAAATAGGGGATCACCGCGGTGATGCGGCGCGCCGAGGAGCGGCGCAGCGCGTCGGTGATGATCAGCAATTCCATCAGATGGTCGTTGGCCGGAAACGATGTCGACTGGATGATGAAGGCATCGGAGCCACGGACGTTTTCCTGGATCTCGACGAAGATCTCCATGTCGGCGAAGCGCCGGACCACGGCCTTGGTCAGCGACAGGCCGAGCCCTTCGGCGATCTCCTGAGCCAGTGCCGGATTGGAGTTGCCGGCAACGAGCTTGATGGAGCCATTCTTGGCGGACATCGAGGCTTCTCCCCGCAGCTTGCTGGAGACGACATTCAGCATATCGGGATACCCGTTGTACCGGCAATCTTGGACGCGCGAGGTGATATCAAGGACATAGCGCCGTTGGCAACCCGCAAACGCCGGTTTTCCCGGTCAAAAGCCCTGCCATGCTCAGTGATTGCCTAATGGGCGGCGGTGTAGCCGAGCGGGGCGGGGGCCCCGGAGTCCTGGGCGTCGGACGCCTTGCCATCGGCGCTGGCGACCGCGGGACCACGCCTGGCGGGCTCGGCGGCCGGCGCCGGCGCATCGCCCGGGGTGCCGTTGATCATGCCGGCCAGTCCGCTCAAACCTGTTTGGGCGATCTTGCGCAGAACCATGTCGTCGGCGGCGGCCCAGGCATCGCGGCCGGCCTTGCCGGCGGGTTCCTCGCCGGACAGGCGGAGCGCGCGCTGCTGGTCGCGGTCATAGACGTCCCAGACCCAGGCGATCATGGTGCGGCCGCGCACCACCTGGGCCGCGAGATAGCAGCGCACGCGATAGCTGGCCGCCCCCTCGCGCGAGACAATCGACAGGTTGCGCAGCTTGGACTCGCTGTCGAGCACGCTGACCATCCGGTCGAACACCTGCGGCGGCGGACCATCGACAGTGTCGAAGGCGACCGTCGCGCCGCTGCCGGTTGCCGCCATCGCATAGGCGTTGCTCGTAGCGCCGCCCGAGGCGCAGCCGCCGAGCGCGCAGGTCGCGGCGAGCAGCAGCGCCGCGATCGCAGCACGTGGCGCCATCCGGCCGACCCGGGTCAACGTCTTGCTCAAGGTCCTGGACGCGTCTCTCATCGCGCCCAGCGATATCTTTAAAAAGTCTTAAGGTCTAGGGCGTGAAGGACACATATCGCGCCGGCAATTGGGGGCAATGTCGGGCAAATATGCGGCCCGATCCGGGATCGTCAGCCGTTGACCTCATTAACCTCATCGGCGAGATGATGTTTCATGGCGGCAGCGATCCAGAGCCACTCCTGATTGGGGCTGCTCTGTGGCGATTGTCCTTTCATGATGGCGACCAGCTCCCAATAGCGGCTCGCGCGGGGGTCGTGCTGCGCATATTTGGCGTGAAGCCACTTCCTGAAATCCCGGTTCGGCTCGCGCCCCATCAGTCGCGCAGATGTCTCCAGCAATTCCAAAGCCAGGGCGTGACCGGTTTCCGAGGCCGGCCCGTGTCCCTCGGAGATGGCCTGCTTGGCCCTGAGGGTCAGTCCTTCCGATGCCCGCTCATAGGCGCCCGCGTCGAAGGCGTCGGTATCCCAGACGTCTTTGACGTTCGATCGCATGCTGGCCACGAAGCCGGGGTCGTTGAGGATCGAGGCGAGTTCGATCCAGGCGTCGCATTGCTCGGGGGTCGGGTCGTCGGGCAGTTCGGGGACGCTGGCTTCGATCTTCTGGCGCATCCAGTCGGGATCGATCCTGGTGTCTTCCGACACCTGTTCGTAGAAGCGTTCGACGATGTTGCGGCGCTCGGCGCGGGACAGTTTGGTCATGGTCCAGAATCTCCTCAAATCGGCTTCGGTCAGGGTTGGCGAGCGAAGCGCCGCACGCAGCGCCGCGGCGACCCGGCGTTGCGCGGCGATCTCCGCTTCAAGTGCGCCGAGGCGCAGCTTCAGCGCCTTGGTCAGGGACAGTTGTTGCGACAGCACCGCGCCGATGGCATCGAGGCCGAGGCCGGCGTCACGCAGGCAGTTGATCAGGTCGAGACGAACGAGTTCGCTGTCGGTGAAGACGCGATAGCCGCTCTCGGTGCGTCCCGCCGGCGGCAGCAGCCCCTTGTCGCAATAGAAGCGCAATCGCCGAACGGGGACGCCGCTCAGCCGCGACGCCTCGCCAATACTGTAGGTTCGATCTTTCATGGACGTGTTGTGCAGCCTCCACCCGGTGGAGAGTCAAGGCTACCGGCCAGACGGAAGCGACGAGAGTTCCGCGCCGAAGACGACTCAGCCTTCCGGCGCGATGGCGTGCCCCGGGCATTAGCCCTCCGGCGTTTCGCCGCGCAGAATGCCCGCAAGCACCGGCATGTCGATATTGCCGCCCGTGAGGATCAGGCCGATCCGCTTGCCGGCGTTGCGATCTCCCTCCTGGAGCAGCGCGGCCAGCGGAGCCGCACCAGCGCCCTCGGCCAGATTGTGGGTGGTGACATAGTAGATGCGGATCGCCTCGGCGATATCAGCTTCGCTGACGGTCACGATCCGCGCGGTGCCGGCGGTCACAATCTCGAGCGCTTCCGGCTGCGGATCGCGGCAGGCCAGACCGTCCGCGAATGTCTGCGCCGTATTGGTCTTGATCGGACGACCGGCTTCGAACGACAACGCGAAGGCCGGTGCGTTCGCGGCAACGACCCCGACGATCTCGGTCCTGAGTCCGAGCAGGTCGCGCACCGTGATCAGGCCGCAGATTCCCGAGCCCATGCCGATCGGAACATAGACCGCATCGAGGTCGGGACAGCTTTGGAACAGCTCGAGGGCATAGGTCGCGACGCCCTTGACGAGATCGCGATGAAACGACGGCACGAAATGATAGCCGCGCTCGCGCTGGATCTCGGCCGCAACGGCGCGGCTTTCGTCGAAGTCCTGTCCGGCCGTCACCAATTGGCCGCCGAAGGACTCCATCGCGGCGTTCTTTTCGCGCGAATTGCCCTCCGGAACAACCAGGATCGCCGGGATGCCGCTGTGCACAGCGGCGACGGCGACGGACTGGCCATGATTGCCACGGGTGGCCGTGACCAGCCCCGCCGGCATGCGGCCGGCCCGGCGCAAGGCGTCGACATAGGTCAGGGCGCCACGGGCCTTGAACGAGCCGGTCGGCGTATGGTTCTCATGCTTGACGATCACCTCGGCACCGGTTCGTTTCACCAGCAAAGGCCACGCGTAGGCGGGCGTTGGACGCACGAAGCTGCCAACGATCGGAACCGCGGCTTCAAGTTCGTCGCGTGTAAAGAGCGGCATGTCTTTTCGTTTCTCCTCGTCCTGGTCCCCTGACCATACGCAGGACCGGCGGCTCGCGGCTTTCAGGAATCTGACCCAAAATTCGCCGCAGCGCTCAACGTGACCCGAATTCGCGATATGCTGGGCACCGGAGGCGTCATGGACGAGGCCAATAACCCGATCACAGCAAAGCCCCGCCGGTGCGCCGTCGTCGGTGCGTGGTCCGTCGAGCTGCTGCCGCGCAAACCCTACTGCGCGACCTATCGCCCCGAGGTGCCGGTCGTCGGCTTCGCCTTCGACGGGCAGATCGGCGTGCATGCCTTTGGCAGTGACAGGAGGACCGATTTTCGGACCAGGCCCAACAGCCTGGCGTTCGTCCCGGCCGGTTGCGATGTCTATTCGGCATCGAACCAGGGCGGCGAGTATCTGAGGTTGACCTTCGAGCGGTCGGGCGACGAAGCCTGGTCGTGCTCGCGGCGCTTCAGTGACGTGATCGACCCACCAGCGATTTTCGCGGCGGAGCGGCTGCGGCGTCAGCTGCTGACGGCGGATGATGCGGATGAGCTGCAATGCGAACGATATGTCGAGATGCTCAGGGAACGAACGCAATCTGCCCTGAGCGATACCGTCACCAGGCCCGCCGCGCGATCCTGGATGACGCCGCGCCGCCTCAGGCGCGTTGAAGACCTGATCGAGGCGAGGCTGGAGACGAAGGTGACGGTCCAGAGTCTCGCCGACGAGCTCGCGCTTTCCAGCGGGTTCTTCTGCCGGGCCTTTCATGCGGCCGTCGGCAAGGCGCCGCATGATTACATCATCGATCGGCGGGTTTCACGGGCGCGAATGCTGCTTCGGAATCGTGCGCTTGGCCTCAGTGCGGTCGCGCAGGCATCGGGCTTTTCATCCCACGCCCACATGACGGCGACCTTTCGCAAGCGGCTCGGCGTGGCACCCGGCGAGCTGCGGAGAATGGTCGATTGAATCCGTCACTCTCGCTCCAGCACGATGGCGTGGACGTGGCGGCCGTAGTCCGGCTCCTCGCGGTGCACCGAGCGGCGATAGCTGTAGAAGCGCTCATCCGCATAGGTGTCGATGCCGAGATCGTCGATCATCAGGACGCCGGCATTTTCCAGCCGCATCCGGATGAAGCCGGCGAGATCGAACATCGCATGATCGGCGCGGGTCGAGGGCATGAAGAACATGCCATACTCGGCATCGCTGTCGATGAAGCGCGTGACGAATTCGGGGCCGACTTCGTAGCTCTGTTGCCGGATCAGGGGACCGATGGCGGCGATGATGCCATTGCGCTCTGCGCCGAGTTTTTCCATTGCCGCGATGGTGGACTCCAGAACCCCCGTCAGTGCGCCCTTCCAGCCCGCATGCGCGGCGCCGATCACGCGCGCGCCGGTCTCGACCAGCAGGATCGGGCCGCAGTCGGCCGCGGTGACCCCGATCGCGAGGCCCGCGGTGCCGGTGACGATGGCGTCGGCCTTGGGGCGCGCCGGGCCCTGCCAGGGTCCGGTCGCGATGACAGCGTCGGGCGAATGGACCTGATGCAGGCTGAGAAAATGCGGAAGCGAAACGCCCATCTGCTCCGCCATGCGGCGGCGGTTTTCGGCCACCTTGGCGGCATCGTCGCTTGAACCGAGACCGCCATTGAGGCCCGCATAGATGCCGTCGGAGACGCCGCCCTCGCGCGTGAAGAAGGCGTGGCGCAGGCCCGGGATGGCCGAAAGCAGCGGCGAACTCAATTTCATGTTTGCGCGGCCTTCTCGCCCGGCTTGTCCTCGCTGAGCCCGGCCAGCACCGTCAAATTGGGGTGCGAGATGCCCAGCACCTTGAACATCGACCCCATGCCGTCGCGCCCGCCGCCGATCAGCCGTTTCAGGGCCCGGGCAATGTCCTCGGACATTTCGTGGCTGGCCTTCGACATCAGGGCGGCCGCACGGGTCTCGATGCCAAGTTGCTTCAGAAACTCGCCCTGCGTCACCGGGCCATGAATGCGGGCACCGAGATCCTCGGCGGCGCGCGCCATGGCGTGAAAATCGACGTGGGCCGTCAGGTCGGCCTGGCCCGGCGCCTTCAGGGGGTCGGTGTAGCTGTGGCGCGCAATGGCCTGGAAGGTGTCGCCCGCATCGCTGCGCATATGGCCGTAATCAACGATCAGCGCCGCGCCGTCCTGGTCGCGGACGCGACGCGCCAGCTTCATGATCTCGGTATCCGGCCGCCATTCGAACACAGCGCCGACCGGCGCGGCCCGTACCAGCGAGGGCAGCAGGACTTCGAACCGCGGCGTCGGATCCGACTCGACGCCGAAGATGAGCGTGCCGTTCTCGTCGAGATCGACCACGCGTTCGTGCCAGCCGGTCTCGCGCTTGACCATCTGGTGCACCGGCAGCGCGTCGAAATATTCGTTGGCGAAAATGATGCAGGGGCCGTCCGGCACCTCGTCGATGTGATTGTGCCAGGCGATGGTGCGCACGCCGGACAGCGTCGCGCGCTGCTTCTCGCGCAGCACCGGATTGATCTCGACCATGTGCACGCTGAGCGCCTGATACAGCGGCGGCAGCACCCGCAGCGCCCGTAGCGCATCCGCCATCATGGTGCCGCGGCCGGGGCCGAGTTCGATCAGCCGAAGCATGGTCGGCGAGCCGATCGCCTTCCAGACCGAAGCCGCCCACAGCCCAAGCAATTCGCCGAACATCTGGCTGACTTCGGGCGCCGTCGTGAAATCGCCTTCCCGTCCGAGCGGATCGCGAGCGATGTAATAGCCATGCTGCGGATGCAGCAGGCACAGTTCCATGTAGCGCCAGACCGGCATCGGGCCCGACGAGCTGATCAGCTTCTTGATCTCCCAAAGGAGCGGCGCGGATTCGGTCGCGGGTTGCATCGAGATGTACTAATTCCCTGCCTGGGTCTGAGCCGCGTTGTCTTCGACCGGCCGCGGCGCCTCGCGTCGCAGTGTCTGCACAATGATGATAGCGCCCGCAACCACCATCGGCACCGACAACAGCATTCCCATGGTGAGCCCGCCCCACAAGAACCCAAGCTGCGGGTCGGGCTCCCGGAACATCTCGCCGGTGATCCGCGCCAGACCGTAGAGTGCGATGAAGCTGCCGAGAATAAGGCCAGGGCGCTTCAGGGCGCCAAGGCGGATCATTATCGCCAATATGGTAAACAGCACGACGCCCTCGAGCCCGGCCTCATAGAGCTGGCTCGGGTGTCGCGGCTCCGGTCCGCCGTTGGGGAAGATCATCGCCCAGGGCAGGTCGGGATCGGCGGCGCGGCCCCACAATTCGCTGTTGACGAAATTGGCGATGCGGCCAAGCAGGAGGCCGATCGGCCCGACTGCCGTGGTGATGTCGCCGAGCGACAGGATCGGCAGCTTGTTGGCGCGGGCGAACCAGATCACCGCCACGACGCAGCCCATGAAGCCGCCGTGGAACGACATGCCGCCCTTCCACAAGATGAAGATCTCGGCCGGATGCTGGATGAAGAAGCCGGGATTGTAGAACAGTACATAGCCCATGCGGCCGCCGAGGATGATGCCGATGGTGACCCACAGGATGAAATCGTCGAACTGGTGCAGCGAAATTGGCGCCGGCTCGCCCCACAGCCTTTCATTCTTCAACAGCGATCGTCCATAGAGCCAGCCCAGCACGATGCCGCAGATATAGGCGAGCGCGTACCAGCGGATGGCGATCGGCCCGATCGCGATCGCCACCGGATTGAAGACGGGGAAGTCAATCAGAAGAAGGGGCATCGGGGCTCACAGCGCTTTGGTGTAGACGGAATATTCCACGCCGAAGACGGGCGGGGCGTCGGCAACCCTGACAAATCCCATCCTGAGATACATGGCCAGGGCAATCCTCATGATCGGGCTCGTGTGGAGGGCAATGATGGGAGATCCGTCGCGCTTTGCTCTTGCGATGCATTCCATGCTCAGGGCGCGTCCAAACCCTTTGCCCCGGAAGCCCGGGTCGACCACCAGCATGCGGATCACGGGCCAGCCTTGATCGAAGAATGCGGCTTTAGGGCGGTTCGGGCCAACATACGCCACGCCTCCCGCAAGCTGTTCCCCGCATTCGACGACGATCAACTCCCCTGTTGCATTCAGGCCCGAGGTTTTCGCCAGGCCGGCGCGCATGGCTGGCCAATCCCGATAGTGATCGCGAAATGGCTCAAAGGCCGAGACTGCAATCCGGTTCAGGTTGTCCGCATCCCGGCCGTCGTAGTCTCGGATTTTGATATCGGTCATTGGGACCTGCGATCAGGCCGAGAGATTGCGCCGATAAAGGGCCAGCAATCGCTCCCAATGTCGCTCGGCAGCGTCGCGATGATAGACCGGGCGCTTGGGAAAGGCGAAGCCGTGGTGGGTGCCCGGATAGACCTCGACCTCCGCGTTGGCGCCCGTCATGGCCTGTGTCACCTTGTCGATGATCTCCTGCGGGGCGTAGATGTCGGTTTCGGCGCAGGCGAAATAGAGTTCGGCCCTGGTCTTTGGCGCGGCAAGATGCGGACTATCAGGCTGGTCGGTGGCCAGTTGCACACCATAGATCGAGGCCGCGGCCTTGACGCGATCCGGGAAATGCGTGGCGGCGTTGATCGCATAGCGTCCGCTCATGCAGTAGCCCACGGTGCCGACGATATCGGTGCGTGCCGCGCTCTGCCCCTCCGCATAGGCAAGCAGGGCGCTTGTGTCCTCCATCACCAAGGGAATGTTGATTCCGTTCATCAGCTCGAACATGCGCTTGCGTTCCGGCGCGTCCGGATCGGACGGGAGGGGGCCGAGTTCCATGACGCCGGCGCGGTAATAGAGGTTCGGCAGCATCACGTAATAGCCCGACGTGCCGAGCCGGCGCGCCATGTCGCGCAGCTCCTCGCGGATCGCCGGCGCGTCCATGTAGAAGATGACGACCGGAAAAGGCCCGCCCCGTTCGGGGTGGGTGATGAAGGTGGTGGTGTGGCCATCCTTGGTGGGGATCTCGATCTGCTGGTCGATCATCGCGGCGGCTCTTTTTGGTTTGAATGGATGTCGTTGCCCTGTTCACTACGAATACAGCGAAACTGGAGCATGACAAGAAGCCGATACCCTTGAACCCGGGCGCTCGGATCGCCATTCTTGTACTCTGACGGACTTTTCACGGCTGGACGGAGCCTTCGCCATGACCCAGACCAACAACCGGTTTTTCGACGAGATTGGCCGCCTGATGAACGACGCGGCCGGTGCCGCCCAGGGTGTCAAGCGCGAGGTCGATGCGGTTGTCCGCAACCAGGCCGAAAAGATCCTGCGCGACCTCGACATCGTCAAGCGCGAGGAGTTCGAGGCCGTCAAGGACATGGCACGGCTGGCGCGCGAAGAGAACGAGGCGCTCAAGAGCCGCATCGCGGCGCTCGAGGCCAAGCTCGGCGGGACGCAGGCGGCGCCGGATGTCGGCAGCATGAAGACCGACGGGTAGGGCGCTTTTCACCGGTCCCGTCCAGGGATGGGGTTGCGAGAAAACCCCCTTCATTTCCTTGTCATTTCTGTCTTTTGCGGCTAGAACGCCGCCACATCAGCGGCCCCCGCACCCCTGGAGGCTTGCCGCGGCGATGAGAAACGGGCCGCGTTGCGGCCTTTAGCTTTTTAAAACAAGGACTTATGACAATGGCGACCGTCAAGGAATTGAAGGCGACCGCACGTCCGTCAGTCGGCAAGGGGGCCGCACGGGCAGAGCGTCGCGCCGGGAAGGTACCCGGAGTGATCTATGGTAACAAGCTGCCCCCCCTGCCGATCTCGGTTGACGATCGCGAGCTGCGCCAGCGCATCCTGGCCGGCCGGTTCCTCACCACGGTCTACGAGATCGATCTGGACGGCAGCAAGCACCGCGTGATTCCGCGCGACTTCCATCTCGACCCGGTTCGCGATTTCCCGATTCACGTGGATTTCATGCGGCTTGGCGAAGGCGCGACGATCCGCGTCAGCGTTCCCCTCCACGTCGTCAGGGCGGAAGGGTCGCCGGGCGTGAAGCGCGGTGGCACGGTCAATATCGTGACCCATTCGATCGACATCGAATGCTCGGTCGACAATATCCCGCAATATGTCGAGGCCGATGTCGGCACGCTCGAAATCAACCACTCGCTGCATCTGTCCGACGTCAAGCTTCCGGCCGGCGTGAAAGCGCTGGCGCGTGAAGACGCGACGCTGGTGACCATCGTGCCGCCGTCCGGCTACGCCGAAGAACTGAAAGCGGCTGCTGCTGCCGGCGCGGCTGGTGCGCCTGCGGCCGGTGCCGCGGCTCCCGCGGCCGCCGCGGCTGCCCCTGCGGCCGGCGCCAAGGCTCCCGCGGCCGGTGCGAAGGCGCCTGCTGCCGGCGCCAAGGCACCCGCCGGTGGCGGCGACAAGAAGAAGTAAGCTGGTATCCCGACGTGTGGGGAATGCCGCGTCATGCTGCTCTTCGTTGGCCTCGGCAATCCCGGCGCGAAGTACGCGAATAACCGGCACAATATCGGCTTCGTGGCCGTCGGTGAAATCGCGCGGCGTCATGGCTTTTCGCCATGGCGCCGCCGCTTTCAGGGCGAGACCGCGGAGGGTTCGCTCGATGGCGAGCGTGTGATCCTGCTGCGTCCGACCACGTTCATGAACGACTCCGGCCGCGCCGTGCAGGAAGCCGCCAATTTCTTCAAGCTCGGCGTGGGCGAGGTCACGGTGTTTCAGGACGAACTCGAACTGCCGCCGGCGAAAGTTCGGGTCAAGGTCGGGGGCGGCATCGCCGGTCATAACGGCCTGCGTTCAATCTCCTCGCATATCGGCAACGATTATCGCCGCGTGCGGCTCGGGATCGGTCATCCCGGCGTCAAGGAACTGGTGCACGGACACGTGCTGTCGGATTTCGCCAAGAGCGACAGGCCCTGGGTCGAGGCACTCTGCGAGGCGGTAGCCGACAATGCGGCGCTGCTCGCGACAGGCCGCGACTCGGCCTTCCAGAACAAGGTGCACCTCGCCCTTCAGGGCAAGGGGTTTATCGACAAGGCCGATAACGGCGCCGCGTAGCGCCGCCATCGCGGAACGGATTTCGGGACACATCATGGGATTCAAATGCGGTATCGTCGGATTGCCCAATGTCGGCAAGTCGACGCTGTTCAACGCGCTGACCGAGACCGCGGCGGCGCAGGCGGCGAACTATCCGTTCTGCACCATCGAGCCGAATGTCGGCGAGGTCGCGGTGCCGGATCCGCGACTCGAAAAACTCGCGGCGATTGCCAAGTCGGGGCAGATCATCCCGACCCGTCTGACCTTCGTGGATATCGCGGGGCTGGTGCGCGGCGCCTCCAAGGGTGAGGGGCTCGGCAACCAGTTTCTCGCGACCATTCGCGAGGTCGACGCAATCGCGCATGTCGTGCGCTGCTTCGAGGATTCCGACATCACCCATGTCGAAGGCAAGATCGCGCCGTTGGCTGACATCGAGACCATCGAGACCGAGCTGATGCTCGCCGATCTCGACAGCCTGGAAAAGCGTGTCGACAATCTGTCGAAGAAGGCCAAGGGCAACGACAAGGACGCGAAGGAACAGCTCGACCTCGTCAACCGCGCGCTGGTGCTGTTGCGCGAGGGCAAGCCCGCCCGCCTGCTCGAACGCAAGGCCGAGGAAGAGCGCGCCTTTGGCATGCTGGGCCTGCTGACCTCCAAGCCGGTGCTCTATGTCTGCAATGTCGAGGAAGGCTCGGCCAAGGACGGCAACAGCTTCTCCAGACAGGTGTTCGAACAGGCTTCGAAGGAAGGCGCCGTCGCCGTCGTGATTTCCGCGAAGATCGAATCGGAAATCGCGACGCTGTCGAGAGAAGAGCGTGCCGAGTTCCTGGACACGTTGGGTCTCGAGGAAGCGGGCCTCGATCGGCTGATACGCGCGGGTTACCAACTGCTCGACCTCGTGACCTATTTCACGGTGGGGCCGAAGGAAGCGCGCGCCTGGACCATTCATCGCGGCACCAAGGGCCCGGCCGCGGCCGGCGTGATCCACACCGATTTCGAGAAGGGCTTCATCCGCGCCGAGACCATCGCCTACGCGGACTATGTGGCGCTTGGCGGCGAGGCCGGCGCCCGCGACGGTGGAAAGTTGCGACTCGAAGGCAAGGAATATGTCGTCGCCGACGGCGACGTCATGCATTTCCGGTTCAATACCTGATCGTTCCTGCGATGAGGGATCGGGGCGCGCGGCGGTATTTCAGTGCATCTGGCCCTGATCGCGGATCGCTCCGAGATGCTCGTTGATGCGGAATACGATCAGGATGAATTCCGCGATAATGCGCGAGAACACGATCCCGACGCCGGCACCGACGATGCTGGACAGCAACATCAGAAACCCGCCGAACGGCGAGATCGCCATCGCCGCCAGGCCGGAAAAGATACCGGACAGGCCGGCCAGGATGATCAAGGCGATCACCAGCCAGTAGAACGTCTTGATGATGGTCGGCGTGATAAATCGATCCCACTGGAACAGGTCACGAAATTCGAACATTCTTCTCCCCCGGCAAAAGTCGACAAAGCCCGATTCCTGCGCTGGGCCTAGCTCTGAACGTCATCTTGCGCAATATGTTGCATAGCCATGCACGCGGGCTGGTTGAGATTGCCGCAAACTGCGGCCACAATCAGGCTCCCTTTCGGTAATCCAGACCTTATGACTCTGACTTTCGACGATTTTCGCCCTGGCCGCTTCGGTACGTTCGGTCCGCGCCATGTCTCACGAGAGGAAATCCTCGCCTTCGCCGCCGAGTTCGATCCGCAGCCGATGCACCTCGACGAGGAGGCGGCATCGCGCTCGATGCTGAAGGGGCTCTCCGGCTCCGGCTGGCATCTGTGCTCGATCGTGATGCGGATGATGTTCGACGGCTTCATCGGGGACACCGCCTCGCTCGGTTCGCCCGGGGTCAACGAGATGCGCTGGCTGGCGCCGCTGCGGCCGGACGATGACCTGATGCTCGACGTCGATATCGTCGAGGCGCGGGTATCCCGCAGCCGGCCCGAAACCGGCATCGTGACCGTCAAATGCGCGGTGCGTAATGCCGCGGGTGAGGTGCTGTGCGTGATGGTTTCGCCGATCATGGTGCGGCGGCGCGACGACGTGGTGGCGGGCTGATGCGTTTCTTCGAGGATATGGCGGTCGGCCTGCGTCGCGAGGTGGGATCCTTCACGTTCACGCCCGACGCGATCAAGCGCTTCGCCGCGCAATTCGATCCCCAACGCTTCCACCTCGACGAGGAGGAAGGCCGCAAATCACTGTTCGGGGGGCTCGCCGCATCCGGCTGGCACGTCGGTTCGGTCTGCATGAAGCTCATCGTCGCCGACAACCAGCGTCAGGCTCGAGAGGCGCAGGAGCGCGGGGACGAGGTCGCGGTCTGGGGACCCTCGCCGGGATTCCGCGACCTGCGCTGGATCAAGCCGGTGCTGGCCGGCGATACCATCAGCTTCACGACCGAGATCGTGGGGCTGCGCTCGTCTGAAACGCGCCCCGAATGGGGCATCGTGCAGGGCCGCCATGCTGGCACCAACCAGCACGGCGAACTGGTCTATTCGATCCTCGCGACCGCATTCGTGCCGCGCCGGAATTTCCGCGCGTGAGATGCGATGCAATCCGGCAACTGTTGGGGTGTTTTTAAGCACAATGACGGAACGAACGTCCCGCTAACACATTTTGAACCTTGTCGCGATCATAGTGCGCGCGGGACAGGAATGCGGGGACGACCATGCCGGATCGCAGTGGCTTGAGGCTTTTGGGTTTCATCTTTGCAACCGTGACGCTTGCGGTGATGCTGACGACGGGGCTGGTCGTGAAGGGCTACGCCGACGGCGCCTATTCGCTCGAAGCCACGCAGGCCGCGAACGGGCAAGGCGTCCAGTAGCACGGGCCGTGGCCGGCGTTCGTTAACCACAGACGTCGCTCGGTGCATCGAGCGGCCAGGCTTGGCACGGCGGCTCTCAGAGCATCCAGATCATCGCCAGGTTTCGGTTTCGAAGCGGAATCAAAACCGCCGCGTCCTGTCGAACGCGGCGGCGGCTACAATACGTGAAGCTCCAAGCGGATCAGCCGTTGCGCTGGCCCTCGGCCGCGCGCTTCCACTGCGCCACATTCTCGGCGATCATGCGCGTGGACTTGATCGTGGTCTGGCTCAGATGCGCATAGCCCGAGATCTCGCGCTGAACGCGCTGGCCCTCGACGTGCAGCCATTCGCGCAGGCTCTCGAGCTCGGAAATCAGGTTGGTAATTTCGGAGAGCGAGGTTCCGGCCACGCGCTGGATCAGCGAATTGAGATTGTTGACCGTCGCCTCGCCATTCGGCTCGCTTCCGGGCTCGCCGGGGCGGCGCAGATAGGCGATGTCGTTGCGAACGAATTCGCGGATGCCAGCCTCGACCTCGGTCGCGGCAGCAACGCCGCTGTCGGCCTCGGTTTCGGTCTCTCCCGTCTTTTCCGAACGCATGACACTCATCCGCATATCCCCTGTTTCGGGTCTTGGCGCGCGCACCCCTCGCGCCACGATCGTTCTCAGGGTCCATCAGGAGGTCTGACTTTGACCGCAACGCGGCCAGTTTGTGGCACGGCTGGATGATTCCACGGCTTTGCCGTGGCGGCGGCTCGATCTACCAGCTTCGCTTGAAGCCCGCGCTGATGCTCTTGCTGGTTGCGCCTTGCCCGGTTTCGCCAATCGATCCGGACACGTTGACGCCGTCGAACAATTTCTGCTCGGCGCCGATCTTGCGCAGCCACTTCTCGTCGGTCGACGACATGGTCTGGCTCACACTGACACTGGTGCCGGTGTCGAACACGCTCAGTTTCGCCGATTGATCGGCCTCGTAATTCCGGGTCGCGCGCGCGCCACTGCCGGGGACCGGGATCATGCCCTGCTGTGTCACATTGTAGTTGTTCTGCAGCGACAGCGAGGTTTGTTCGGTCAGCGGCACGGTCTTGCTCAGGGACGTACCGAGCCTGGTCTGCTCCTGGCTCGGATCGACGCGGGCTTCGACCGCCGTCTTGTCCCACAGCGGACCGGCCCCGGGGGCGGTGATCGCGGCCCAGGCGGTACCCGAGGATTGCGGCTCGGCGCCGCCATTGGCGAGCTTGTCCGACAACAGTTCCGACGAGGTCTTGGGCTGCTGGCGCACCACGGTCATGTCGGCCCCGATCCTGGTGTCCAGGAACGGCGAAACCGCCTGCTTCACCGACACTGCCGCGCCGTTCGGCCTGTCGTTGCTCGACCAGCTGAGATCGCTTCCGCTGGCGCCGGGCTTGGTTGATCGCGGCTTCGCTCCGGAGCGGTCGTTCAGTGTAGAAGCATCGACGTTGAGCTGGCTCCAGTCCAGCTTGCTGACGTCGATATCCTTCATGATGTCGACGTCCTTGGCGTCGGCGTCTTTCGCATCGGCATCATCGGCGTCCGCCTCGTCCTCCGCCGCAGTGTCGGCCGGCAGGATTTGCGCGCCGGCTCGCGCCGTCTGCGCCAACGACGGCGGCGGCGCGGACATCATCAAAGCCAGGACCAGGAAGGAGGCCGAGGACACGACCAAGACAGCCGTCAGCAGGGAGGCCGCACCCGCGCCGATCGATGGCTTGAAAGCCGATGTTCTGAAGATCATGACTTCGCCCGCACCCACGAAGAACACCTGTGTACCATGCGGGAGTCCGATTGCAACAACATGGCAGCTTCGATTCACGGGATCGTCAGGGCCTGTGACCGCAATGCCATTCCTCTCCGCGCGTCGCCACGGCGGAGCCATTCATCCGCGCGGTCGACGACGCGATCCGAAGGGGCTGGGATCCGGATCGCGCCGTCGCGCCGCGCGCACCCCGCGCAAGCGAGCTTACGCGTACGAAGTCATCCTCGGCAAATGAATTGGCTGGCCGATGACCTGCTCGACGAGGTCGAAGGTGTCGACCACAACACGGATGCTGCGCAGGCGTCCGGCCTTGAACTGCGCGAAATGCGCGACGCGCAGCGAGATCGGCTTGTTCGATCCGTGCGCCGTCAGCGAAAACCGCAGCATCGATGCCGCCGAGTCCACGCCCAGGAGAACGCTCTCGCGGTCGAAGCGGCGGACCCTGACATTGTCGGCGATCTGGCGGATGACCTCGATCACCGCGTCCCTGCCGCGCCGCGCGCCGAAGAACGGAAACATGTCGATCGGGCCATAGATCGCCCAATCGACGTCCTCATCGATCACGGATTCAATATCCTCGAACTGGCGCTCGTTGATCGCGCGTTGCAATGCACGCGAGAAACGCCAGAGACTATGCTCTGTCATAATAATTTACGTCCTGAACTGGCTTGCAAAAAAGGGCAACGGCGCAAAAATGGACGTCATCGGTAATGGCGTCCGGCTCGGTTGCCGACATTTTTTTCTGTCTCGCTAGATAAGCGAAACTGTCGAAAATGCAACCTCTGTTTTTGCGCGGATGCCGGATTACCTTGCTTTTCCCGTAGTTTAACGGTGTCGCACCGTAGTCTAACGGTGCTGATATCGGCGATTCCGCCGCGCTGTTGCCGGCTGGTGAAGCGCTGTCAGGACCTCTTGCCCGTCAGCAGCGCACTGAGATCGCGTTCGAGCACCTGCTGGACCAGATCGAAGGTATCGATGACCTCGCGCAGTCGGGAGATCTTGCCGTCGCGAAGGGTGAAGAACGCGGCGATGTCGAATTGCACGACACGGCCGTTGCCGCGCTTGGTGAAGAAGACGCGCAATTCCACCGCCACCGTGTCGGCTTCAGCGACGATCGTTCTCGCCTCGTAGCGCATCTTCGAATAACGATCGCGGATGGTCTGCCAGACCTTGCGCACCTCGGCCCTGCCGCGGTGGTGGCCCATATGCGGCAGGATCTCGATCGGCGCCGGCGCGACATATTCCAGATCCTCGGTGCAGCGCGCCAGCGCGTCCTCGATATCGCCCGCATAGAAGGCGTCGAGAAGGGTCAGGACCCGCTGTCGGTTGATGTTCTCGGGCATATTGTCTCCTGCAGCAGCCGGGAGCGACCCCGGCAGCCGTGTCGTGAAGAGGGATTGTGTTGGGTGTGGCCGCAGATCAATGTTGCGTGCGTTGCTGAAGGCTGGATGTAGCGGGAGCGGAAAGGTTCGCGAATAATTCGTTGGTTGCATTGTCATCAATGGGCCAATTTTGAGGCCGAATTCCGACCGGCGCAGCTTTTTGTCGTGGGCATCGCAAGGCGACGCGGGCATGCACGAGCACCGCGGGAGGCCTCGCAAAGCGTGCTGCCGCTTGCATGGATTCGATTGTCGAACAGCTTTGACACACGCTCACGGTCTCGGCCCGCGCGACGCGCCCGAGATTTGCCTGAAGATCTCATCGCCCTCAAACAAGGGCGCGGGGAATGCCGGGTGCCCAATGCACCCGCAGCCTGGTGTGCGGCTGGGGTAGTTAAGTATGCACACCAGTATTCACAGCGGAGGCACCGGAAACATCCGGCATTCCCCACGCGATGGTTTTAACAGCGTATAGCGCGCTCTCCCCGGGGACCGGCTGTGCCCCCGTCATTCCC